>Ga0081539_10002978_pt1 | contig 22217 bp, 18 predicted proteins | sample TabmetS4T2R2_FD_71023 | JGI IMG/M metagenome (GOLD analysis project Ga0081539, IMG submission 71023) | Tabebuia heterophylla rhizosphere microbial communities from the University of Puerto Rico - S4T2R2 | ecosystem: Host-associated > Plants > Roots > Rhizosphere ...
TGCCGCTCATGGGGTGTTGCAGCGGCAAGGAAGAGCGCCACTTACGACGGAGTTTACTCCGTCTCTAGTGGCGCGCTCCCGGCAATGAGTCGACCTGATGTCATCGTGCTCTGGGGAAACCAACCATGCACATCGGATTGATCGGCGGCATCGGCCCGGCCGCCACGGACTTCTATCACCGCGGCCTGATCGAGCGGCACCACGCCGCGAGCATCCCGCTCGAGCTCACCATCGCCTATGCCGACGTGCGCACCATGAGCCGCAACCTCGGCGAACAGCGCCCGGACAGGCAGGCCGAGATCTTCGCCCGGCTGATCGACCGCCTGAAGGGCGCGGGCGCGAAAGCCGCCGCCGTCACCTCGATGGGCGGCCATTTCTGCATCAAGGAGCTGGAGCCGATCTCGCCCTTGCCGCTGATCAACGGGCTCGATCCGGTGAACGACGCCATCAACCAGCGCGGGCTCAGGCGCGTCGGCATCATCGGCACGCGCGTCGTCATGGCGAGCAAGCTCTACGGCAAGATCACCAAGGCCGAGGTCATCGCCCCCGAGGGCGAGGAGTTCGAGCGCGTCCAGCAGTGCTATGGCGACATGGCGAGCATCGGCCGTGTCACCGACGAGCAGCGCCGCACCTTCTTCGAAGCCGGCCGACGGCTGGCTGGTCGTGGCGCCGAGGCCGTGCTGCTGGGTGGCACCGACCTGTTCCTGGCCTTCACCGGCCACGACTGCGGCTTCCCCGTGATCGACTGCGCCGACGTCCACGTCGACGCGATCTTCAGGAAGTCTTCCGCGTAGAAATGCATCGCCCTGAGGAGCGCCGCGCAGCGGCGCGTCTCGAAGGGTGGAGCAGGCGATACATGGCGAGCGACGTGACAATGATGGCGCCGAGGCTGACCGCCAGCAGGAACAGCCCGACCTTGCGTTTCACGGCCAATTTTCATGCTGAGGAGCCGCGCATCGCGCGGCGTCTCGAAGCATGGCAACAACAAGACTGCATCCCACCCTTCGAGACGCGGCCTGCGGCCGCTCCTCAGGGTGAGGTGTGCGCCCCATTGCTAGGCCGTACCCCACACGGCACAGGCCGTATCGACGATCAGGCCGAGCTTGGCCCATTGCGTGTCCTCGTCGATCGAGTTGCCGCCGGCAACACTGGCGAAGCCGCACTGTGAGGAGAGCGACAGGCGCTCGAGGTCGACGAAGCGCGCCGCCTCGTCGATGCGCCGCCTGAGGTCGTCCCGGCCCTCCAGGACCGGCGTCTTGGACGACACCAGGCCCAGCACGACACGCCGATCCTTCGGGACATGGCGCAAGGGCGAGAAGTCGCCGGCCCGCTGGCTGTCGTACTCCAGGAAATAGACGTCGACCGGAAAGTCGTTGAACAGCCGCGCCGCCACCGGCTCGTAGCCGCCCGAGGCCATCCAGCGGCTGCGGAAGTTGCCGCGGCAGAGATGCATGCCGACCGTCAGGCCGGAGGGGCGGTCGTCAAGGATGCGGCGCATCACGCCGACATAGAAGTCCAGAAGCTTGTCGGGATCGCCGCCCTCGGCCCTGGCCTGCTCGCGCACCAGCGGATCGCACAGCATGGCCACCGGCACCTCGTCCATCTGCACGTAGGTGCAGCCGGCCTCAGCAAGCTCAGCGAGCTCCGTGCGGTAGACCGCGACCAGATCATCGAAGTAGCGCTGCTGGTCGTAGACCGCGGGATCGAAGGGCTGGGTGAAGCGGAAGAAGTGGAAGGCACTGGGTGTCGGCAGGGTCGCCTTGGGCAGAGCGCTCCTGGTGAACTTCTTCACCCGCTGATATTCGGCCAGGGTGATCGGGGCACGACGGCGGATCGGGGCGGCGGCGACACAGGTCGGCCATTCGAAGCTGCCGCCTTCGCTATCGCGGAAACGGAACAGCGAAGGTTTTAGGCGAAAGCCGTCGAGGCCTTCGAAGAAGAAGCCGAACCAGGACGTGCGTCCGAGCTCGCCGTCGGTCGCGACCCTGAAGCCAAGCTCTTCCTGCCGGGCGACGACGCGGGCGATCTCGCGCTCCAGCACCGGCTGGTAGTCGGCCGCCGTGGCCTTGCCGTTGGCGATCGCCGTCGCGGTGTCCTTGAGGGTCCGCGGTCGCAGCAGGCTGCCAATGACTTCGGCGCGAAACGGCGGGTCGCCCATTATCGTCAGCTATTGGTCCAGAGCCTCGTAGTGTAGGCGCCTTCGACACCGGCGTCGATCTGAGCGGCGACGCTGGCGTCGGCTCCGATACGCGGCGCGATGATCTTGCCGAAGGAGATGCGGCCGGGCGCCGGCCACGCCTTGGGGTCCCACAGCTTGGCGCGCACGATCGAGCGGGCGCAGTGGAAGTAGCAGTGCTGGATGTGGACGCGCGTAGCCAGCAGCGCGGGCTTGCCCAGCGAACTCAGCGAACCCACCAAGTCGGCATCGTCGAAGATCTCGGCCGTGCCCGACACGCGCAGCGTCTCGCCGGTCGCCGGCACCAGCGCAATCAGGCCGATCTTGCCGGTCGCCAGGATGTTGCTGAGGCCGAAGGCCAGGTTGTTGCCGACCCGCTCGGGGATCAGCAGCGTCTTGGGATCCTCGACGCGGATGAAGCCCGGCTCGTCGCCCTTGGGCGAGACCTCGATGGTGCCGTCGGCGGCTGTCGTGCCGACCAGGGCGAAGGGACAGCGCTTCAGGAAGTCGATCGACTGCTCGTCGAGAGCATCGAGGATCTTGCTGCGCGTCGCCGGCCGCGGTTCGGCGATGACGCGGCGGAGATCGTCTGTCGAGGTCAGGCGGGCCATGGGTCTGTTCCTTGCGAATCATTCGCAGGAAGCATCGGCTATCTGGCCGTTCGGTTCAACAGCCCCGCTGTCATCCCGAGCGCAGCGAGGGACCTTTCCTGTTGCCTCAAAGGCCCCTCGCTTCGCTCGGGGTGACAGCTAGTCGTCGAGCCTGTCCATGTTGGCGTAAAGCCGGCGCAAGGCCGCCTTCAGGACCTCGGCCTCGTCGGCACTGAAGCCCGCAAGCGCCACCGCCTCGTAACGCTCGGCGATCGGCAGGAGGCGCTGGGTGAGGCGCCGGCCGGCCGGCGCGACGTGGAGCAGGATGGCGCGGGCATCGTTGGCGTCGCGGCGGCGGGTGACCAGACCCTGCTGCTCCATGTTGTCGACCAGCCGGGTCAAGGTGGAGACCTCGATCGAGGTCGTGTCGGAGAGATCGCCCATGCGCCGACCGTCCTGCTCGCGCAGGGCGGCCAGCACGCGCCAGATCTGCAAGGTGGCGCCGAGCGGCCGTACCTCGTCGTTGAACGCCGTGGCAATGCGCGCGCCGGCGCGGTTCAGGAGATACGGGAGATAGGAATCGAGCGGGCCCATGGCGCCCGCATGCCTATCACGAAAATGATGTCATCCCGAGGCCGAAGGCCGAGGGATCTTTACGGTGCCGCGTCCTCAAAGGTCCCTCGCTGCGCTTGGGATGACAGCCCTCGGCTGTCAAAGTGCGGCACCACCTCGCGCATGAAGCGGTCCATCTGCGCCTTCACCTCGGCGTGGGGCATCTGGCCGTAGTTGAAGTAGAGGATGACCTCGGCGATGCCGGCCTTCTCGACCTGCTTCAGGGTGTCGACGATGTGCTGCGGGCTGCCGCACAGGATCGACTTGTCCGTAAGCTTCTCCGGTCGCATGTCGCGCAGGATGTTCACGATGTCGACGAAGTACTTGTAGGTCGGCGGCACCTTCTCGCCCGACGACGAGGGGAAGGCCGCGATCAGCGCATCCTGGAAGTAGCGCACCAGCGCCTCCTTGCCGTACTGCTCCTCGGCCGGCGTCGAGGCGATGTGCACGAAGTAGGAGCACATGGCCCGCCGCATCGGCCGCTTGTGGCTGCTCTCGCAGGTGTCCTTGTAGACGCGCACCGCGTCGGCCAGCGAGCCGTAGACCATGGCGGCAGCGAACGGCGCGTAGATCACGTTCCAGTCGTTCCTGGCGGCAAGCTCCATCGATGGTCGCGAGAAGCAGGCGACGTAGGGGCGCAAAGGCTTCTGCGCCGGGCGAGGCCTGATCTCGACATCCTTGAACTCGTAGAACTTGCCCTTGTGCGACCACTTGCCGGTCTCGGTCCAGGCGCGCCACACGATCTCCAGGCCTTCGGCGAACAGTTCGGCCGAGTCATCGAACGACGCCTGGAAGGGCTCGTACTCCTTGCGGTCGTAGCCGCGGCCGGCGGCGAAGTCGACGCGGCCGCCCGAGAGAAGATCGAGCGTCGCCCACTCTTCGGCGACATGCAGCGGATGATGCACCGGCAGCAGCGTCACGGCGGGCGCCAGGCGAAGCTTGGTCGTGGCGCCGGCGAGCTGGGCCAGGATCGCCAAGGGCGAGGCGTTGACGCCCAGAAGGTTGAAATGGTGCTCGCCGATCCACGCCGAGTTCAGGCCGATCTTCTCGGCGTACAGGGCCTCGGCATAGATGTCCTTGATGAAGTCCTCGGCCTGGCGCGGATTGTTGGGATAGCGGTTGTCGCTCAGGGTGAAGTAGCCGAATTGCATGGCGTTTCCTCCATCGTTGCCCGGAGCATGGCCCATCGACATTTATTTGTAAATGCAAATAATAGTTCAAACTTGTGATCCATCGTGACGGAGGGTACACGCCGAGAAGCGCGACATCGTCGCCTTCCTGTGGACGCTGTGGTTTTCATACTCATAGTCCTCCCCCGCTTGCGGGGGAGGATACAGGAGGGGGCAGGCCACGAACGAAGTGGCCAAATTTCAGATCATGATCTCTTCCTTGAGAGATCATCTCTGCGGCTCTCCCCTCCTCTATCCTCCGCCGTATGACGGGGAGGAAGCATGAAAAGAGCTAAGCCGCTCGCGGCGGCTGCTGGTCCTGCTGCACTTCGGCGAGAGAGAGGATCCAGTCGCGGAAGGCCTTGATCTTGCGGCGCCGGATCGCTTCCGGCGGATAGACCAGGTAGTAGGCGGCATCGGCCGACATCTTGAACTCGAAGGGCACGACCAGCCGGCCGGCCTTGAGATCGGGCGCCACCAGCGCGTTGCGGCCGAGCGCGACGCCCAGCCCATCCATCGCTGCCTGATACGCCGCGAGCGCGAAGTCGAACCAGACGCCGCGCGAGAAATCGATTCCCTTCGCACCAGCCGCCGTCAGCCAGACCTGCCAGTCGTCAGGAAACGGGCCGATGTGCAGCAGCGTGAAGCGCTTGAGGTCGGCCGGCTTCTTCAAGCCGTTCGGACCCTTGACCAGCGACGGCGCACAGACCGGCATGACGTCTTCGCTGACCAGACGTTCGGCGGTGAGCGACGGCCAGTGGCCACGACCGTAGCGGATGCCGATATCGACATCCTCGCGAGAGAAGTCGACCAGCCCGGTGCCGGTGCTGACGCGCACGTCGATCTCGGGATTGGCGCGCTGGAAGCCGCCCAGTCTCGGCACCAGCCACTTCACCGCGAACGACGATGTCGTCGTCACGGTGAGATGGCCCCCGCGATCCTTCTGCAGCAACTTCTCGGTCGCTTCGTTCAGCTGATCGAACGCCGCGCGCACCGCCGGCAGATAGGCCTGGCCCGCTTCCGAGAGCAGCAGCGAGCGATTGCGGCGCACGAATAATTTTAATCCAAGCCGCTGCTCCAGCCCGCGCACCTGATGGCTGATCGCGGCCTGGGTCACCGAAAGCTCGTCGGCGGCGTCGGTAAAGCTCATATGGCGAGCGGCGGCCTCGAAAGCGCGCAATCCATTGAGCGGCGGCAGGGTTCGTTTCATCGGGGTCCCGTCACATGAGGTATTCTTATCAAAACAGGACAAACGGTTGTTTGTAAAGGAGGGCGGCGAGGGCCAAATCCCGATCATCAAGGCAGTCACTTCATTCGGGGAGTAATCCCATGGCCGACCTCTCGCTTCATTACAGTTCCAAGGCGCCGCTGGCCGGCACCTTCACCGTTTTCAACCAGATTTTCGCGACCTGGCGCCGCCGCGCCAAGGAGCGCAAGGAGCTCTCCACCCTCGACGCCCGCACCCTGCGCGACCTCGGTTTGAACGCCAGCGACGTCAATTTCGAGGTCAACAAGCCCTTCTGGCGTAGCTAGCGCGTATCCGAATCCGGAGCCGGCCCGTTTTGTTACCCTGCGCGGGCCTTACCCTCTCCGGACACTGGCCGGCGGTCGATCCTCAGCCTCCCTGTCGACCGCCGGCTTTTTCTTTCTGAGAATTGCCCCATCGCGGGCGGATAGAGTGATCCCGGCGACACTGCTTTGGTGCCGCCATGACCCTTCAGCTTGTCCGGCAATTCCTGCGCGAATGGCGCCGCCGCGTGCGCAGCCGCCGCGAGATCGCAACGATTATCTATTGCACCCAGCGCGACCTCGGGCTCAGCGCCAGCCAGATGCGCTTCGAGGCACAAAAACCATTCTGGCGTCCCTGACATTTTCTGCTAGAGGCGGCGGATGGCCCTGTCCGACCTCCAGATCCAGACGTTGGCGCGCGACGCCGTGCAGCGCGCGGCCGCCGGCGATTTCGCCGGCGCTGAGCCGTTGCTGGCGCAAGTCGCCGAGGCACGACCCAACTCCGGGCAGGCGCTGCACCTGTTGGGCCAAGCCCGCTTGAAGCTTGGCCGCTTCGCCGAGGCCCGCGAGCCATTGGAGCGCGCCGCCAAGTTCCTGCCCAAGGAAGCCGCAGCCCAGGTCAACCTGGCCGGCTGTCTGTCGGTGCTGGGCGATCATGCGGCCGCCCTCGCAGCGCTCGATCGCGCGCAACGCCTGAAACCCGGCGATGCCGCCATCGCGCACAACAAGGGACGTTCGCTCGAAGCGCTGGGTCGTCTCGACGAGGCCGAGCAGGCCTACAACGAGGCCTTGTCGGTCGACCATCGCCTGATGCCCTCGCTGTCGGCGCGCGCCAATCTCCTGGCCAAGCGCGGCGACTGGATGGGCGCGCTGGCCGATCTCGACATGGCGCTGACGAGCCGGCCGAACGATGCGCCGCTCCGCCTGCGACGCGGCGAGCTGCTGCTGCGCCAGGGCGATTGGCTGCGCGGCCTTTTGGACTACGAGGCGCGGCTGGAGATCGGAGCCGACCGCTACGCACCCGATCTGCCGCGCTGGCAGGGCGAGCCTTTGACGGGCCAGCTGCTGATCTATCCCGAGCAGGCCGACATCGAGAGCGATGCCGCCCTGCGCGACACGCTGATGCTGGCGCGCGGCGTCGATGGGATCATCCAGTGCGCGCCAAGGCTCGCGAAGTGGCTCGGCATGCCGACGATCGAACGTGGGGCAACGGGCGCGGCGCTCAACGGCTTTGGCGCCGCAGCACCGCTGCGCAGCCTGCCGCACCTCCTGGGTTGGACGCTCGCTTCCCTGCCTCCCGTTGTCGCGACACGACGCGCGGTCGAGCCGTCGGCGCCCATCGGCTGGTTCTCCCAAAGCGACCCACCGCCCGGTGTCGAGATCGAGCGCAGTCCCGATGAAGTGACGCGCTGTCGTCTGGTGGTCGGCGACGATGCCTGGCCCACGCATCTTGCCGCACGGCTCGGCATTCCCTCGATCATCTCACTGCCGCCCGGCGCCGACTGGTTGTGGGGACCGCAGCCCGGGCCTTCGCCCTGGTATCCGTCGCTGGAGGTGCTGGCGCCAGGCGAGGAGCGCACCCTTGCCGCGCGGTTGGAGACGCTCTCTTCCTAGCGAGACCGGCGGAATGCTAGCATCGCGCCGCTCCAGCATTTCCTTCGCGAAGGCCGACGACATGCCCGATCACTCCAGACGAAAGGCAGGTCGTTTGCGGACGGCCGTGCTTGCGGCCGTCCTTCCCTTGATCTTGCTCGGCACCGCCCCGGCGACCGCACAGTCGCGTGAAGTCACCGTCCAGGGACTCTCCGCCAAGCTCGATATCACCGTCGATCGCTGGGGCATCCCGCACATCGCAGCCGGCAGCGTGAACGATGCCTTCTTCGGGCAAGGCTATGCCGCCGCGATGCTGCGTCTGTGGCAGATCGACATCGCCCGCCGGCGTGGGCTCGGCCGCCTCGCCGAGGTCTTCGGACCGGCCTTCGTGCCCTTCGACCAGGCGGCGCGGCTGTTCCTCTATCGCGGGCCGATCGACGAGGAATGGAAGAACCTCGACCCGCGCGTCGACGGCATCACCCGTGCCTTCGCCGCCGGCCTCAATGCGCGCATCAAGGAGGTTCGCGACGATCGTTCTCTCCTGCCGCCCGAGTTCGTCGCCATGGACATGCTGCCCGAGTTCGTGCGGGTCGAGGATCTGCTGCGCGTCCGAGTGCCCGTGTCGCCCAACGTCAGGCCGGAAGTGCGGCGGGCCGAGCTCGCCTGCAAGAACATCCTCGAGGCCGATGCCCTCCTCCAGCCGCTCGAGCCGCCATGGAAGCTCGCCGTGCCGAAGGGGCTCGATCCGTGCGACGTGAAGCGCGCCGACCTCAGTCTCTACGACTTGCTCACCGCGCCCTTGCCTTGGGCCAGCGTGCCGGCGCGCGCGAAGAAGGGCGAGCTGCCGCGCACGATCGAGCTCGGCGCGGACATGGATTCGCACCAGGGGGATTCGCACCAGGGGGATTCGCAACAGGGCAGCAACGCCTGGGTGGTCGCGCCGTCGCGCACCACGACGGGCCGGCCGATCCTGGCCAACGATCCGCACCTGCCGTTCAGCATTCCCAGCCCGCGCATGATCACTCACCTGTCGGCGCCCGGTTTCAACCTGGTGGGCAACGGACCGTCGTGGTTGCCGGGCGTGCAGTTCGGCCACAACGACCGCATCGCTTTCGGTCGGACCGATTTCCAGATCGACCAGCACGACATCTACGTGCTCGAGCTCGGCGAGGACGGCAAGACATGGCGCGGCCCGCAAGGCCCGCAGCCCATCGAGCGCGTCATCGAAACGATCGATGTGCGCGACCAGGAACCGGTGAAGGTCGAGCTGGCCTTCACCGCGCTGGGCCCGGTGATCTCCGAAGCGGCCGACCGGCGGCGTGCGCTCGTCATACGATCGGCAATGCTGGAGCCGGGCGCGGTGCTCAACCTCGAATATGTTCCCAAGACGCTGGCGCGCAACTGGGACGAGTTCCGGAAGGCGATCAGATACGCCGTCTGGGGCACGAACTACATGTACGCCGATGTCGACGGCAACATCGGCTGGCAGGCTGCCGGCCGCGTGCCGGTCCGGGTCAACCATGACGGTCTCATGCCGGTGCCGGCCTCCGGTGACTACCCCTGGAAGGGCATTCTCCCGCTCGAAGACATGCCGGGTGAGTTCAATCCGGAGCGCGGTTGGATCGCGAGCGCCAACCAGATGCCATTCCCGGTGGATTGGCCGGTCGCCGAGCGTCGCATCAGCTTCGAATGGATACCGCCCGACAGGTACCGGCGCCTCGTCGAGCGTCTGCCCCAACTCATGCCGCATTCGCCGGCCGACAGCTGGGCGCTGCAGCAGGACGTCCATTCCAGTCGGGCCACGCGGCTCGTCGCGTTGCTCGGCAAACAGCCGCGCGATGCCGCGAACGAAGCGGAGGTCCTGATGCTGGACTGGAACGGCAACATCGACGCGGACAGCCATGCGGCCGCGCTGTACCAGGCGTGGCTGGCCGAGCTGCAGAAGGCCATCCGACCGCTGGTCGTTCCGGAGGCTGCCGGTACCCTGCTGCCCTTCGTGAACGGCCTCGCGCTGCTCGACGTCCTCGAGAAGCCCGACGCGCGCTTCGGCAGCGAGCCGGAAAAGGCACGCGATGCGCTGCTGTCGCGCACTCTCGCGGATGCGGCAAGAGTCCTCAGGAAGCTCGCCAAGCCGGGTCAGACGTTCCCGACCTGGGGTGAGCTGCACGATGTGACGCTGCACCACGCCCTGGAAGCCCGGCTGCCCGCCGACCTCTCGAAGCAATCCGGCGTGAGCGGGCACGGCACGGCGGGCGATGGAGTCACGGTCTTTGCCCGTTGGTGGGGCCCACCGCCCAAGACCAACGCGACCGGCGGGGCGAGCTTCCGTACAGTGGTCGATGTCGGCAACTGGGACGCCTCGCTCGCGACGACGGGCCCGGGCCAGGCCGGCTCGCCCGGCGACCCGCACTACCGCGATCTCTACACGTCGTGGCTCAACAACGAGAGCTTCCCGCTGTCGTTCAGCCCCGAGCAGGTCGCGCGCGTGGCCGACTACAAGGTCAGGCTTCTCCCGGCCGCCCCGTGACCTCCGCCGCGTGCCGGCGCTCCGCCGTCCATTCGCGCATGCGCTGGAAGACCACGTAGAGCATCGGGATGACGAAGATGCCGAACACGGCGGCCGCGAGCATGCCGCCGAACACGGGCGTGCCAACGGCGCGCCGGCTAGCGGCGCCGGCGCCTTCGGCGATCACCAGCGGCAGCAGGCCGAGGATGAAGGCGAAGCTGGTCATGATGACGGGCCGGAAGCGCAGGCGCGCGCCTTCGACCGCCGAGTCGAGGATCTCGCGGCCATGCCGCCGCTGCTCGACGGCGAACTCGACGATCAGGATGCCGTTCTTGGCGGCGAGTGCGACCAGCACCACCAGGCCGATCTGGGCATAGACGTCGAAGGCGAGCCCCAACCACCACACGAAGGCGATGGCGCCCAGCACGCCGACAGTGACCGACAGCAACACGGGAAGCGGGATGTTCCAGCTCTCGTAGAGCGCCACCAGGAAGAGATAGGCGAACAGCACGGCGAGCCCCAGCACGATGCCGGTCTGGCCGGCCGCCAGCTTCTCCTGCAGCGCCGTCCCCGTCCATTCGAAGCCGTAGCCCGGCGGTAGCGTCGTAGCCGACAATCGTTCCATGGCGGCCAGCGCCTGACCCGAACTGAAGCCGGGCTTGGGGGCGCCGTTGATGACGGCGGCGCGGAAGCCGTTGTAGCGGATCACCACCTGCGGTCCGAGCACCAGCTTGGCGGCGGCCAGCGAACGGACCGGCACCATGGCGCCGGCGGCATTACGCACATAGACGCGATAGATGTCGTCGATGGCGTCGCGGAAGCGATCCTCCGATTCGATGTTCACCTGCCAAGTGCGGCCGAACAGGTTGAAGTCGTTGACGTAGTAGCCGCCCAGGCTCGCCTGCAGGGCGATGAACACGTCGCTCACCTTGACGCCCAGCACCTGCGCCTTGTCGCGGTCGATGTCGAGATAGACCTGTGGGGTGTCGGCGGCGAAGGTCGTGAAGACGCCGGCCAGCTCGGGCTGCTGGTTGGCCGCCACGATCATGGCGCGCGTCACGGCGGCGAGATCGGTCGGCGACTGGCCCTGCAGCGCCTGCAGGGCGTACTGGAAGCCGCCGGTGCTGCCGAGCCCCAGGATCGGCGGCAGGTTGAAGGGGAAGGCAATGGCGCCCTGGATGGCGGCGAGTTTGGGCCTGAGGCCGGCAATGATGGCGTCGGCGGACTGGCTGTGATCGGTGCGCTCTTCATAGGGTTTCAGGCGAACCACGAAAAAGGCGCTGTTCGACGACACGACGTAGTCGATGAAGTTCAATCCCACGACCGAGACCACGCCCTGCACGCCGGGGATGGGGCGGATCATGTCCTCGACCTGTTTGACCAGGTCGGCCGTGCGGTTGAGCGAGGCGCCCTCGGGCAGGCGCATGGCGACGAAGAACGCGCCCTGGTCCTCCGTCGGCAGGAATCCCTGCGGCGCGATCCTCAACACGCCATAGGCGGCCGCTCCGCACACCGCCACCGCGACCACGCCGAAGATCGCCAGGCGCACCAGGCGGCGCACGATGGCGACATAACCGTCGCGCACCCGATCGATGGCGCCCAAGACATGCTGCATGCCTCTCTGCAGCAATCCGCGCCGCTGATGGTCGCCACGCTTCAGCAGCACCGCGCACAGCGCCGGGCTCAGGGTGAGCGCATTGACCGCCGAGATCAGCATGGCGACCGATACCGCCACGGCAAACTGGCGGAAGAGCTGGCCGCTGACGCCGGGAATGAAGGCGACCGGCACGAACACCGACAAGAGCACCAGGGTAATGGCGATGATCGGCGCAGTGATCTCGCCCATCGCCTTCTTGGTCGCCTCGGGGATGGTGAGGTCGGGATTCTCCTCGATCACGCGCTCGACGTTCTCGATGACCACGATGGCGTCGTCGACCACGATGCCGATCGCCAGCACCAGGGCGAGCAATGAGACGGTGTTGGCCGAGTAGCCGATCAGCAGCATGACCGCGAAGGTGCCGATGATCGACACAGGCACGGCGACCAGGGGAATGAGGGTCGTGCGGAACTTGCCCAGGAACAGGAAGACGACGATGGCCACCAGCACGAAGGCGATGACCAGCGTGTTGACGACCTCCTCGATGGTCGAGGTGACGAACACCGTGGAATCCCAGAACACCCGGTATTCGAGGTCGTCGGGAAAGCGCTGCTTCAGCTCGTCGAGGACCTTGCGGACGTTCGCCGCCACGTCGACGGCGTTGGCGCCGGGCGACTGGAAGATGCCGATCGCCGCCGCCGGCGCGCCGTTGAATCGGCTGTAGCGCTCCTGGCTCTTGGCGCCGAGATCGGCGCGGGCGACGTCTTTTACGCGCACCACCGAGCCGTCGGGATTGGCGCGGATCACGATGTTGTCGAACTGGTCCGGCCGCGTCAGCCGGCCCTGGGTCTTGATGGTGAGCTGATACTGCTGGGCCGTCGGAGCCGGGGCCGCGCCGATGCGGCCGAGTGCGGCCTGCACGTTCTGGCTCTGGATCGCGGTCACGACGTCGGTCGGCGTCAGGTTGAACGCGGTCAGCCGGTCGGTGTCGAGCCACAGCCGCAGCGAATAGTCGAGCGCGCCGAACAGAGTGGCCTGTCCGACGCCGCGTATCTTTGCCAGCTGGTCGATGATGTTGATGGTGGCGTAGTTGTTGAGATAGAGCGCGTCGTAGGTGTTCTTGGGGGAATAGACCGTGATCACCTGCAGAAGCGCCGCCGATTTCTTGCGGATGACCAGACCCTGGCGCTGCACCTCCTGCGGCAGGAGCGGCGTGGCGAGTTGGGCGCGGTTCTGAACATTCACCGTGTTGATGTCGGGATCGGTGCCGAGCGCGAAGGTGACGTTCAGCGTGTAGCTGCCGTCGGCGGCACTGGCCGACTGGTAATAGAGCGCGTTGTCGACGCCCACGATCTGCTGCTCGATGGGCTGCGCTACCGTGGTCTCGACGACCTCGGCATCGGCGCCGGGGTAGTTGGCGGTCAGCGTGACCTGCGGCGGCACGATCTCGGGGAACTGCGCCACCGGGATCTGGAAGATCGCGATCAGGCCGGCGAGCGTGATGACGATCGAGACGACGAAGGCGAGCCGCGGCCGGTCGATGAAGATGCCGGAGATCATGTTACGTCATCCCGAGCGGAGCCGCCCGAGGGGCGGCGCAGCCGAGGGACCCCTCTTGTGGATGCAGCAACAGAACAGGTCCCTCCGCTCCGCCTCGCTTCGCGACGCTCCGGTCGGGATGACGGGGGTCAACCATCCGACGCCGCCTGCAGGACCGTCTCCTGCACCACCTGCCCCGGCCGCACCTTCTGGATGCCGTCGACGATCACCCTTTCACCCTCCTTGAGGCCCGACGTCACGACCACGTCGGTGCCGCGTTGCGGGCCGGTCTGCACGCGCCGCTGCTCGACCTTGTGCTCGGCGTTGACCACCAGCACGTAGTAGCCGGACTGGTCGACCTGCAGGGCGGCCTGCGGCACCACCAGACGCGGCGCCTCCTGGCGTTCGCGGATGATGGCGGTCACGAACTGGCCGTCGGTCAGGGTGCGGTCAGGATTGGGGATGGTCGCGCGCATGATCAAGGTGTCGGTCTGCGGGTCGACCTGCGGGTCGGTGAGATTCCAGACGCCGCGCTGCGTGTATTCCTGGCCGCTCGGCAGGCGGACGCGGATGTCGATCTTGGCCATGCCGCCCTCCTCCTTGCGCCGCGCTTCGCGGATCGCCTCGAGGTCGCGCACGCTCACCGGGAACAACACGTAGATGGGATCCTGGCTGACGATGGTCGCGAGCACGCCGCTCGCCGGATTGACCAGATTGCCGACGGTGTAGGTGGTCCGCCCGATGCGCCCGTCGATCGGCGCGCGGATGTCGGTGTAGTCGAGATTGACCTGGGCCTGTGTGAGCGCCGCCTTGGCCTGCATCACCCGGCCGGCGGCGGTGTCGAGCGCGGCCTTGTTGGCATCGACCTGGCTCTGCGGCGTGAAGTTGCGCTTCACCAGCTCGGTGCTGCGCTCGTATTCGACCTTGGCGTTGGTCAGGGCGGCCTCGGCGACAGCGAGGTTGGCCTCGGCCTGGTCGAGTGCCGCCTGAAACTGCACTTTCTCGATCTGATAAAGCAGCTCGCCCGCCTTGACGTCCTGGCCCTCCTTGAAGAGAACCTTGTCGAGGAAGCCTTCGACGCGGGCGCGCACCTCCACCTTGTCGGTGGCCTTGATGCGGCCGACGAACTCGAACGACTGGCTGACGCCCTTCATGGTCGCGAGCCGCACCCCGACCGCCGGCGGCGGCGCGGCAGCTTGCGGCGCCTTGGCTGGCGTGCCGACCAGCCACCAGCCCGCGCCGGCCGCGAGGACCAGGACCAGCACCGCCGCGGCAGCGATCCATCGCGGTTTCGAGACAGAGCCGGCTATCGCCATGACGGGCCTCACGACCGTTCGGCCGCAGCGCCATGGCGCTCGGCTGATACCCCGCTACAAGCGGGATCATGCAACCGGACGAGGCACAAAGGCGAGATATTTCGGCCGATCCTGCCCTGCGCAAATCGCCTTCCTTCGGGCGGGGGCGGATGCTGATATCGCTCCCGGAGGTACCCCAATGGCCAAAACCCTGTTCGACAAGATCTGGGACAGCCACGTCATCACCGATCTGGGCAACGGTTTCGTGCTCCTGCACATCGACCGCCTGCTGCTGCACGACCTGTCGGGGGCACGGGCTCTGCGAGACGTCACGCAAAAGGGCTATGCGCCCGCCCAGCCGCGGCTGATCTACGCCACGCCGGATCACGCGATCTCGACCATGCCTGGGCGCACCGAGGAGACCTTCCCGCCCGGCGCACCCTTGCTGAAGGGCCTGCGCGAGAACACCCGGAAGTTCGGCATCCACCTGTTCGACATCGGCAGGGACGGCAACGGCATCGTCCATATCGTCGGCCCCGAGCAGGGCCTCACCTTGCCCGGCACGACCTTGGTGTGCGGCGACAGCCATACCTGCACCCATGGCGGCATGGGCTCGCTCGCCTTCGGCATCGGCTCGTCGGAGCTCGAGCACGTGCTGGCCACGCAGACCATGGTCCAGCGCAAGCCCAGGCGCTTGCGCGTCCACTTCGAGGGCAAGGTGCCCGAGGGCGTGACCGCCAAGGACATGATCCTGCATCTGATCGGCGACGTCGGCACGGCGGCCGGGACGGGCCATGCGGTCGAGTATGCGGGCTCGGCGGTCCGCGGCCTCACCGTCGAGGGCCGGCTCACGCTCTGCAATCTCTCGATCGAGATGGGGGCCCGCACCGGCATGGTGGCGCCCGACGACACGACCTTCGAGTTCCTGGCCGGCCGCGATTACTCGCCCAAGGGCGCGATGTGGGACCGCGCCGTCGCGCACTGGCGCACGCTCCCGTCCGATCCCGACGCCGATTTCGACCGCGAGCACACGATCGACATGGCCAAGGTGGCGCCGCAGATCACCTGGGGCACCAGCCCCGAGCACGTGATCGCCGTCGACCGCGCGATCCCCGATCCCGACAAGGGCCCAGAGGACAAGCGCGCGGCCTGGGCGGCGGCGCTGCAGTACCAGGGGCTGGAGCCCGGCAAGCCGATCGAGGGCACCAAGGTCGACTGGGTGTTCATCGGCTCGTGCACCAACAGCCGCATCTCCGACCTGCGCGCTGCCGCGGCCATCGCCAAGGGCCGGCACAAGGCGCCGCACGTCAACGCCTGGATCGTGCCGGGCTCGGAGCGCGTGAAGCGCGAGGCCGAGGCCGAGGGGCTCGACCGCATCTTCAAGGAGGCGGGCTTCGAATGGCGCGAGCCCGGCTGCTCGATGTGCATCGCCTCCAACGGCGAGCGCGTGCCGCCGGGGCAGAGGAGCGTCTCGACCTCCAACCGCAACTTCGTCGGCCGCCAAGGCCCCGGCGCGCGCACCCATCTCGCCAGCCCGGCCATGGCCGCAGCGGCCGCGATCAAGGGCGCCATCGCCGATGTGCGGAAGCTTTAGGATGCAGGCACCGCTGTCATCCCGAGCGCAGCGAGGGACCTTTGTTGTTGCCTTAAAGGCCCCTCGCTTCGCTCGGGGTGACAGCTGCCGCTAGGAGACAGTCATGGAAAAATTCACCAAGGTCACCGGCGTCGCGGCCCCGCTGATGCGCCAGAACGTCGACACCGACCTCGTCATCCGCATCGAGCGGCTGGTCAACAACACCGGCCGGCAGGGTCTCGGCCCCTACTGCTTCGAGCAGATCCGCTTCAAGCCGGACGGCAGCGAAAACCCCGACTGCGTGTTCAACCAGGAACCTTACCGCGGCGCGCCCATCATCCTGTCGAAGGAGAATTTCGGCTGCGGCTCGTCGCGCGAAGGCGCGGTGTGGGCGTTGGCCGGCATGGGCGTGAAGGCGGTGATCGCCCCGTCCTACGGCGACATCTTCTACAGCAACTGCTTCCAGAACGGTGTCCTGCCGGTGGCGCTACCGATCGAGGAGGTCGAGCAGCTGGCCGACGAGATGTGCGCCTCGCCGGGCAATGCCCGCGTCACGGTCGATCTCGAGAACTGCCAAGTCGTGTCGCCGACCGGCCGCGTCATCCCCTTCAAGATCGATGCCCGCCGCCAGCACGCCCTGCTGAACGGCCTCGACGACATCGCCCAGACCATGACCCACAAGGACAAGGTCGAGGCCTGGCAGGCGAGCGACAAGACGGCCCGGCCGTGGGTCTGGCTGTGAGCGCTTGAAGCCGGTTCATCTTCTCGCCGCGCTGCTGATCGTGGCGATGTGGGGCTTCAACTTCACCGCCATCCGCTTCGGCCTCGACGAATATTCGCCCTTCACCTTCGCCGCCTGGCGCTTTGCGCTGGCGGCGCTGCCGGTACTGTTCGTGCCGCGGCCCGCCGTCTCGTGGACGACCTTGGCGGGCATCGGCACCCTGATGTTCGGCGGCCAGTTCGTGTTCCTGTTCTTCGCCATGCAGGCCGGCCTGCCGCCCGGCCTGACCTCGGTGCTGGTCCAATTGCAAGGGCCGCTGACGGTGGTGCTGGCCGCCCTCTTCCTGCGCGAGCATGCGACGATGGGCCAGTGGCTCGGCCTGGTCGTGGCCGGCGCCGGCGTCGTGCTGATTGCCCGTTCGGTGGCGGGCGATGCCAGTCTCGTCGCCATCGTGCTGGCGCTCCTGTCGGCGTTGAGCTGGGCGGCCGGCAACCTGGTCTTCCGCTCGGCGCGTGGTGTGTCGATGTTCGCGGTCACCGCCTGGGCGAGCCTGCTGCCGACCTTGCCGCTGGCCCTGGCCGGGTTGCTGATCGAAGGGCCGCAGCACCTGCTGGCGCCGATCCTGGCGCCGACCTGGAAGGGGTGGCTGGTGCTGTTCTACACGGTCGTGCCGGTGATGTGGCTGGGCTACCTGCTGTGGGGCACGCTGCTGCGCACCTACCCGGCGGCCAAGGTCGGGCCGATCTCGCTCCTTGTGCCGTGCGTGGCGCTGGTCTTCGCGTCGATCCTGGTCGACGAGCCGGTCGGCGGCCTGCGTCTGGTCGGCATCAGCGTCGTGCTGGGCGGCGTGGCGCTCGGCCTGTTCGCCTCGATACGGCGACTGCGTTGAACAAAAAACGGGAGCCAGCGGCTCCCGTTTCTCAGTCCCCCCAATGCGGCTCCCGAGGCGTCGTTTCCGACGAACCGAACTCGCGAGGCAAAGCTATGACGGGGCGGTTACAGGGTCAATCCATCGACGGCCGTTGGACACACATGAAACCCTTAATCCGTCAACTCGACCAGCGCAGCACCAGCGGATCGGTGCGGCGCGCCACCTCGATCAATCCGGCGCGGGTTGCCGGATGCAGGGGAAGCACCGGATGGCGCGTCATCTCGGAGCGGATGACGCCGCCTTCCTGCATCAGCACCTTCGCGGCCGACAGACCGCATTGCCGGTTCTCGTAGTTGATCAGCGGCAGCCAGCGCTGGTAGGCCAGCACCGCCGCTTCGCGGTCGCCCGCGAAAAACGGGTCCATGATCTGCCGGATGCCGTCGGGATAGCCCGCGCCGGTCATCGCCCCGGTGCAGCCCGCGTCGAGGTCGGCCATCAAAGTGATGCCCTCTTCGCCGTTCCATGGTCCGACGATGGCATCGCCGCCTTCGGCGATCAGGGCGCGCAGCTTGTTCGCGACCTGCGCTACCTCGACCTTGAAGTAGGAGACGTTGGCGATTTCGCGCGCCATGCGGGCCAGCAGGGGAACCGAGAGCGGCGTCCCCGCGACCGGCGCATCCTGGATCATGATCGGGATGCTGATCGCATCGGAGACGCGGCGGAAGAACTCGTAGATGGCCTGCTCGGAGGCGCGGATGGTGGCGCCGTGATAGGGCGGCATGATCATCACCATGGCCGCACCCGCCGCCTCGGCCCGGCGGCTGCGCGCGGCACAGACCTGCGAGCCGAAATGCGTCGTCGTCACGATCACCGGCACGCGGCCGGCGACGTGCGCCAGCACGCAGTCCATCACCCGCTCGCGTTCGTCGTCGGTCAGCACGAACTGCTCGGACCAGTTGGCCAGGATGCAGATGCCGTGTGAGCCGGCATCGATCATGAAATCGGTGCAGCGCTTCTGGCCTTCCAGATCGAGCTCGCCGTTCTCGTCGAACACGGTGGGCGCCACGGGAAAGACGCCGCGATAGACCGGTGCCATGGCCGGAGCCCTCCGGAGTTATGCCGCGTGCAGGCCGCACCATTCGGCGATGAACAAGGCTGTCGCCTGGGTGATCTTGCGGATCGATTCCAGGTTCACGCGCTCGTCGAAGCCGTGGATGTCGTCGGATTGCGGCCCGTAGACCAGCGCCGGGATGCCGGCATAGAGGCCGAAGAAGCGGTTGTCGGCCGTGCCGGTCGAGGTCTTGTCGAGAAGCTCCTGGCCCCACACTGTCCTGTGCGCCTCGGCGAGGACGTCGCGCACCTGCTCGTGGTTCTTCAGCACGAACGGCTCGGCCTGGAAACCCTCCCAGGTAACGGTCGGCGGATTGTTGCCCAGGAACGGATCGTTGGCCGCGGCGGTGCGGATCACATGCTCGATCTCCTGGCGGCATTCCTTGAGGGTCTGCGAGGGCAGCACGCCCACGCGCATGTCGAAGGTGCACCACGACGGCACCGAGCTCGCCCAGTCGCCGCCGGCGATCTTGCCGACATTGAAGTTCACCGGGTGATGGTGGTCGCAGAAGTGCTTGTCGTGCGCCTTCTTCTCGTTCCACTTCTTCTCCAGCTCGCGCAGCTGCTGGATCAGGCGGTAGGCCGATTCGATGGCGTTGGAGCCGGCGTCGGCCTTGTAGACATGGACCGGATGGCCGGTGACCTTGACCTGGAACCACATGACGCCGACCTGCGCCACGGTCAGCACGCCCGACGACGGCTCAGGGATCAGGGCGGCGTCGGCGCGATAGCCGCGCTGCAGGCAGGCGAGCGCGCCGTTGCCCGTGCACTCCTCCTCGACCACCGACTGCTGGTAGACGTCGGCCGCCGGCTGGTAGCCCAACGCACGGAGCGCCCGCAGCGCGAACAGGTTCAGGATGATGCCGGCCTTCATGTCGCCCGCGCCGCGGCCGTACATCCAGCCATCCTTCACGGCGGGCTCGAAGGGCGGCCGGCTCCACATGTCGTGCGGCCCTTCGGGCACGACGTCGATGTGGCCGTTCAGGATCAGCGAGCGCCCCTTGGGGCTGTTGGGCCGCCAGGCGCCGACCACGTTCCAGGCGTCGTCATAGTCCTGGCTGTGCGGCGAGTAGCCCGGCAGATGCTTCAGGTCATCGATCTTGATCTGCCAGCGATCGACCGAGAGCCCGTCCTCCTTGAACAGGCGCGCCATCATGTCCTGCGCCGGTGCCTCGCGGAACCGCGTCGAGGGGATCTTCACCAGGTCGGCCAGCACCCTGGTCTGGTCGTCGAACTGACGATCGACCTCGTTCATGATCCTGGTTTTTACCGCGGCATCCATCACTAGTTACTCCCGTTCAAAGCGACTGGTCGGTGATCCGCTCCCAGGTCAGTTCGCGCGTCACCTTCACGCCGGCGATCTCGGAGGCGGGCGGCGTCAGCACCATGCGCTCGCCCTCGAAGCGCACCTTGCGCACCTGCGGCGCGGTGAAGCGCACGGGATCGCAGTTGGCGTCGACGATGGTGGTGAGCGTGCTGCCGTCGAACGTGTAGTTGCCGCAGTAGGACGAGTATTGTCGCGGCGTTCCTTGCGGCAGGCTGGCCCGACCGTCGACCAGCACCGACATCATGCGGCCATCGGCGGTGAAGGTGACCAGGCCCATGCCGCGCGGACCGAACGGCACGCCCACCGGCTTTCCGTCGGGATCAGTCGCCCTGGTCGACGCCAGGCGCCACACGCCCACGATGTTCCGTTCCATGACGACCTCAGCTGAAGGCGAGCCGGCGCGAGCGGCGCTGCGAGCGCGACAGCATGGCGGCCGGGATCAGCGCGAGCAAGGCCACGGCGCCGACGACGATGAAGGTGTCGGAAAAGGCCATCGACTGGGCGTTGATGTTCAGGATGGTGCCGAGATATTCCAGCGCGCCCGCCTTCTGCTGCTGGAACGGCAGGCCGGCGCGCTGCATCAGCTGCTGGACCTGGTGCAGCAGGCGCTCCGTCGTATGATTGTCCCAACCCTGGGTCGCGGTCAGTGCATCGGCGTGGAAGCGCGTGCGCACCTCGAAGAAGGCCACCATCAGGTTGATGCCGAAGGCGCCGCCGAGCTGGCGCATGAAGTTGGCGACGCCCGAGCCCTGGCGCACCTTGTCGGCCGGCAGCGCCTTCAGCGAGGAGGCGTTCAGGCTGGGGTTGATCAGCCCCAGGCCGAGCCGCGACACCATGATCATCGCCACCAGGGTCCAGAAGGTCGTGTCGACGTCGGCCACGGTCATCCAGGCGAAGCCCGCCGCGAACAGCAGCAGGCCGATGATGATCATGACAGAGGCCGGCATGGCGTCGCTGAGTCGCCCGGCCACCGGGAAGATGAAGGCGAGCATGATGCCCGCCGGCATCATCATCAGCCCGGCGAGCAGCGGCGTGAAGCCGATGATGGTCTGCACGAACACCGGGATGACGTAGGTCGAGCCCATCATGCCGGCGCCGAAGATGAAGGCGATCATGGCGGCGGCGGAAAACTCGATGTTGGCGAAGATGCGCACGTCGAGCAGCGCCCTGGGCGTGTGCAGCTCCCACAGGATGAAGGCGACGCCGGCGAGCGCACCAACCGTGAGGCGCAGCACGATCGTGTCGGAGCTCCATCCTTCGCGCTGGCCATCGGCAATGCCGGTCATCAGGCCGAACAGGCTGATGCAGAGCAGGGCGAAGCCCAGCCAGTCGAACGGCGGGATCTCGCGTGGGATGCGCCGGGTCGGCATGAACAGCAGGCCCATGGCGGCGGCGATGACGCAGAACGGCAGCGAGATGAAGAACACGTAGCGCCAGGAGAAGTATTCGATCATCAGGCCGCCCATGGTCGGGCCGATGGCCGGTGCGAACACCACGCCGAGCCCGAACACGCCCATCGCCATGCCGCGCCGATCCGGCGGGAAGACGGTGAAGATGGTGGCCATCACCAGCGGCTGGGCGACGCCGGCGCTGAACCCCTGCAGGACGCGGGAGAAGATCAGCCAGTGCTCGGTCGGCGCCGTGCCGCCCATCAGCGCGCCGACCGAGAAGAAGAGCAGCGCGCCGACGAAGATGCGGCGCTCGCCGAAGATGCCGGTCAGCCAGGCATTTATGAGCATGCCCGCGGTCATGGTCGCCATGTAGGCCGACGACATCCATTGCGCCTGGTCCTGGCCGATGCCGAAAGCGCCCATGACGTCGGGCACCGCCACGTTCACCGTGGTCATCGCCAGCACCATGGAGACCACGCCCACCATGCCGGCGATGGTGACCAGCCAGCGATAGGCGGGCCCGTAGCGCTCGCGCAGCACCTGGGCGGTCTGGATGGCGTTGCTATCGGTCATGGTCTTGCCGGACCGCGGACCTCCAGGTCCGCATCATGAGCTTGAGCGGACCTGGAGGTCCGCGG
>Ga0081539_10002979_pt1 | contig 22217 bp, 19 predicted proteins | sample TabmetS4T2R2_FD_71023 | JGI IMG/M metagenome (GOLD analysis project Ga0081539, IMG submission 71023) | Tabebuia heterophylla rhizosphere microbial communities from the University of Puerto Rico - S4T2R2 | ecosystem: Host-associated > Plants > Roots > Rhizosphere ...
CGGTCCGGATCGTCGCGTACGTCGTCCTGGCCGAGGTGCTGAGCGAGTCCCTGTCGGCGGCCGGGATGACCGCCGGTAACGCCATCTCCTATCTGGCGTCGGCCGTGATCTCGCTGGCCGTGCTGCGCCGCCGGATCGGCCGGCTAAATCTGGGCGCGGTGACGGTCGCCCTTGTCAAGGTCCTCGCCGCGGCCGCGGTCGCCGCGCTCGCCGGCCTGCTCGCCGTGCGGCTGCTGCCCGGCGCCGGCGCACCGGACGGCCGGGGCGAGGCGCTGCTGCAGTTGGTCGTGGGTGGGGCGGTGATCCTGGTGACCTATCTGGCGGCGGCCGCTTTGCTACGGGTGCGCGAGGTGAGCCAGGTGATCGGCATGGTGCGCCGCAAGGTCCGCCGCTGATCGTCGCCGGGGACCCGGTGGCGGCCGGCGCACCGGAGCTCGGGGTTTCGGCGCGCGCACCCGGCCGATCGGCCGGGATTGTCCGGCTGCTGCGCCGGGGGGACGACCTGCCGGACGGTGGCCCCGGGCGGGTATGGTCAGTGTCGGCATGTGCTCTTGGCACGTCGTCATATGCACCCAGCACGTCGCGGCGTGCGCGGAGCACCGAGGGAGGACGGGTGACCCAGGTCGGCGAAGGCCACGAGACCGCGGCCGATGCGGACGGGCCGGTCATGACCTTCGGTGCACCCACCGTCGGTGAAGTCCTGGCCGAGCGCTACCAGCTCGAGGAGCACGTCAACAACGACAGCGCCGGCCGGCAGGTCTGGCGCGGCGTCGACGTCGTCCTCCGGCGGCCGGTCGCGGTGGTGCTGCGCTATCCGGGCGGCGATTCCGCCGCCGAGATGCTGCAGGCCGCGGTGGACGCGAGCCGCGTGATCCACCCCAACCTGGTCGGAGTCTACGACGCGATCGACGAGGCCGCCCGGGCGTACGTGGTGCGCGAGTGGGTGGACGGTGAGTCGCTACGCGAGCTGGTCGCCGAGGAGGGGCCGCTGGATGCGGGCCGCGCCACCACGATCGCGCACGCGCTCGCCGACGCGCTGGCCGCGGTCCACGCGACCGGCATGGTGCACGGCAACGTGCATCCGGGCACGACCCTGATCGCCGACGACGGCCGGGTGGTGCTCGCCGACGCGCGCGCCGACTCGGCGGACAACGTCGAGGCCGACATCCGTTCGGTGGGCGGCATTCTTTACTACGCGCTGACCGCGCACTGGCCGCACGCGGAGGTCAGGCCGTCGACGCTGCCCGACGCGATCCGGGACGGCAGCGGAAACCTGGCCGCGCCCCGGCAGGTCCGCGCCGGTGTACCGGCCTACCTCGACGACCTCACCATGGATCTGCTGGACAAGCGGGTGGCCGCGCCCGACGCCGACGCGCTCGCCGCCGAACTCGCTCGGCTGGACGCCGCCGAGGAGGAGTACGAGGACGTCGGCCCGCTGCGGTTCACGCAGGGCAGCAGCTCGGCGGAGCCGGCGCGGAGCACTCCTAAGATCATCATCGGGGTCGCCGCGCTGGCGGTCATCGCGATCGTCGGACTGGTCTTCGGCATCCGCGCGATCACCTCCTCCGGCGGCGGTGCCACCCCGGCCAGGACCACACAGGCGGACGCCGGCCGGACGCCCGGGGCGACCGACGACAGCCAGGCGCCCGCGCCCGACCCGAAGAAGATTCCGCTCACCGCCAAGATGGTGCGGATCGTCGACCCGCCGCCGGGTGATCGGGACGATTCGCCCGAGGCGGCATACCTGGTGGACAACGATCCCGACACCGTGTGGGAGACCCACCGCTACAACTCGGCGAAGTTCGGCAACCTGAAGAAGGGCATGGGGGTCCTGATCGACCTGGGCACCCCGCGGAACCTCGCCGAGGTACGGGTGGAGACGTCGTCCGGTGGTGCCGCCATGGACATCCGGACCGGCTCGAGCGATCCGGGCGACACCAGCGCGGGGGACCAGAAGATCGTCGACACGTACAAGAAGCTCGGCGACGACGACGCGGACAGCAAGACGGACTTCACCAACCGGGTCTTCTCCGTCTTCGACGCGAACACCCAGTACCAGTACGTCATGGTGTTCATCACCGAGCTACCGCGGGCCGACGACGGCGACCGCTACCAGATCGCCGTCAACAAGATCGAGATTTACGGCTACTGACCGCCCCGCACCGTGGCATCGCTCGGCTAGATTGCACGCGTGAGTTCCCGGGACGCCTCGGCCGGTGTGCCCGGTGCGGAGCCGCCCGTGCCGAGCGACGCCGATCTGCTGCGCGCCCACGTGGACGGTGACGGGCAGGCCTTCGCCGAGCTCGTCCGCCGGCATCGCGACCGCCTCTGGGCCGTCGCCCTGCGTACGATCGGCGACCGGGAGGAGGCCGCCGACGCGGTGCAGGATGCTCTGCTCTCGGCGCACCGCAACGCGGCCCGGTTCCGCGGCGAGTCGGCCGTGACCACCTGGCTGCATCGCATCGTGGTGAACGCCTGCCTGGACCGGATCCGGCGGCGGCAGGCGCATCCGACCGTGCCTCTGCCCGACGGGAGCCGGTCGGCGGACCGGCCGGCGGGGCCGGAGCCGGCCGCACCGGCCGAGGACCACGAAACCGCGCTGGTCGTCCGCGACGCGCTCGCCGGCCTTCCCGCCGAGCAGCGCGCCGCGATCGTGCTCGTGGACGTGCAGGGCTACGCCGTCGCGGAGGCGGCCGCGATCCTCGGCGTCGCCGAGGGCACGATCAAGAGCCGGTGCGCCCGGGGCCGGGCGCGGATGGCGCTGGCGCTCGGCCACCTGCGCACCGGGGGAGACGCCGGTCACGCCCGGAACCGGGCAGCGGCGAGAACCGTCTCATCGGGACCGGCGGCGGTCACGCCGCGGCCGGGCGCGGGCGACCGAAGGGACGAGACGTGACCGGGTCCGGGTTCGGCGGGGTCGACATCGACCTGCTGGCGGACTACATCGGTGGAGCGCTGGCGGGTACGCCGGACGAGTCCGAGGTGGCCGCCCTCGTGGCCGGCGATCCGGCCTGGCGGGCGGCGTACGACGAGCTCACCGCGGGCATGGCGGCGGTCGGCGCCGAGCTGAGCCGGTTCGGGCCCGAGCCGATGCCCGCGGAGTTGGCCGAGCGGCTGGACGCGATGCTCGGCACGCCGATCGCCTCGCCCGAGGGGAACGCTGGGGAGGCGGCGCCGCATCTCACGATCGTGGACGCCGTCGATGCGCCTGGGGGCACGGCAGATCCCGTACGCGGGAAAGACGCCGGCGCGCGAAAGCGCGTCGCCGGAGCCCGGTCCGGGTGGAGATCGCGCTGGGCGACGCCGATCGCCATCGCCGCGGGCGTGCTGGCCTTCGTCGGCTTCGGCCTCGATTACCTGGCCGGGCGGGAATCCGGCCCTTCGGCGGAGTCGTCGCTGAACAACACCGCGGGCGGGGCCGAGGACTCCGCGGGCGGGCCCGCCGCGCCGGAGCACGTCGAGATGTTCGCGAGCGGTACCGACTACACCAGCGCGACGCTGGCGGACGAGCCGGCGCACACGATGACCGCGCCCCGGTCCGACTTGTCGGCGGGAAAGGCGAGCGCCACCGGGCCGGTCGCGCCGGCATTGCGGCGGCTGATGGCACCACCGGCCCTGGACACCTGCTTCGCCGCGATCGAACGGGAGAACGCCGGCGGACCCATTTCAGTGCGGTCGGTCGACTATGCCAGCTTCGCCGGATCGCCCGCGATGGTGATCCGGTTCTCCGCCGCGAACGGGTACTGGGCGTGGGCAACTGGGGCGGGATGCGGCACACCCGCCGCGGGCGCGGACACACTCGGCAAGGTGCCGGTACGCTGAAGTTCATCCCCCTGCACGGCGGCGTGAGGTCGGCCACGGGCGACCCACTCAGGAATGACTTGTGCCTAGCATGACGTTCTAGCGTGCGGTGTCGCCGGGCAACTCCCGCGGCCAGGACAGACGACAGGAGTCGGCAGTGGACGAGGTCCGCAATCTGATCATCATCGGTTCCGGACCCGCCGGATACACCGCGGCGCTGTACGCGGCCCGGGCCAACATGAAACCGCTCGTGATCGAGGGTGTGCAGTCCGGTGGGGCGCTGATGACGACCACCGAGGTGGAGAACTTTCCCGGCTTCCGCGAGGGCATCATGGGCCCTCAGCTGATGGACGACATGCGGGCGCAGGCCGAGCGGTTCGGCGCAGAGTTCCTCACCGACGACGTCACCCGCGTCGAGCTGGGCGACAGGCCCACCGAGGCGGGCACCGAGGGGCTCAAGACCGTCTGGGTGGGCGAGACGGAATACTTCGCCCGCGCCGTGATCCTGGCCACGGGTTCCGCGTGGCGGCCGCTGGGCATCCCCGGCGAGCAGGAGCTGCTCGGCCACGGCGTGTCGTCGTGTGCCACCTGTGACGGCTTCTTCTTCCGCAACCAGCACATCGTCGTGGTCGGCGGCGGCGACTCCGCGATGGAGGAGGCGACGTTCCTCACCCGCTTCGCCGAGTCGGTCACGATCGTGCACCGGCGCGACACCTTCCGGGCCAGCAAGGTCATGCAGGTCCGCGCCCTGAACAACCCGAAGATCAAGATCGAGTGGAACTCCGTGGTCGAGGAGATCCTCGGCTCCGACGGCAAGGTTTCCGGCGCCCGGCTGAAGAATGTGCAGACCGGCGAGACCAAGGTTCTCGACGTCACCGGAGTCTTCGTGGCGATCGGTCACGACCCGCGCAGCGAGCTGTTCAAGGGCCAGATCGAGCTGGACGACGAGGGCTATGTGAAGGTCGACCACCCGAGCACCCGGACCAACATCGCGGGTGTCTTCGCGGCCGGCGACCTCGTCGACCACACCTACCGTCAGGCCATCACGGCCTCCGGCACGGGCTGTGCCGCGGCGCTGGACGCCGAGCGCTTCATCGCTTCATTCATAGAGCTGTAACTGAGTTAGCTTTTGGCCAAGGAGGTCGTAGTGGGAGCAGGTAAGGCGGTCACCGACGCCACCTTCGTGAGCGACGTACTGCAGTCCGACAAGCCGGTTTTGGTGGACTTCTGGGCCGAGTGGTGCGCGCCCTGCAAGAAGGTCGACCCGCTGCTCGCCGAGATCGCCCACGAGATGGGCGACAAGGTGGAGATCGTCCAGCTCAACATCGACGAGAACCCGGAGACCACGCGCGCCTACCGGGTCATGTCGGTACCCACGCTGACCATCTTCAAGGGCGGCGAGGCGGTCAACTCGGTGACCGGCGCCAAGCCCAAGAGCGTCCTGGTCAAGTTCATCGAGTCGGCGCTCTGACCCGGTCCACCTGACACCCCGCATCCCGCCGGATGCGGGGTGTCGCGCGCCTGTGGCCGGGATTCGCCAGCACACGGCGGGGGTACGCTCCTGCAAGTCGTTCAGCTTTCGAGGGAGTCGCGTGTGCGGTCCATCCGACGTGGAGACAGCGGCCCGGCCGTTGCGGAGATCCGGTCCATCCTGGTCGGGCTGCATCTGCTGGACACCCCGTCGGACGAGTTCGACGACGCTATGGATCTCGCGGTCCGGGCCTTCCAACAGAGCCGCGGCATCGGGGTGGACGGCCTAGTCGGCGACGAGACCTGGGGGGCGCTGGACGCGGCCCGGTGGCGGCTCGGTGCCCGCACGCTGTTCCACTCGGTGTCCGACCCGCTGGTCGGCGAGGACGTCCGGGCGCTGCAGGAGCGGCTGCTCGAGATGGGGTACGACGCCGGGCGTCCCGACTCGATCTACGGCGCGCGGACCGCGCGCGCGGTAGCCCAGTTCCAGCGTGAGGTCGGCCTGGCGCCCGACGGCGCGTGCGGGCCGCAGACGATGAAGGCGCTGCGCCGGTTGGGGCGCAAGGTGGTCGGTGGCCGGCCGCAGTGGCTGCGCGAAGCAGAGGCGTTCCGCCAGTCCGGCCCCAACCTCGTCGGCAAGACCATCGTCGTCGACCCCGGCCACGGCGGCGGGGACGACCTCGGCGTCGTGGTTCCCGAGGGCCCACTGCGCTGGACCGAGGCCGACCTGGTGTTCGACGTTGCCGCCCGGCTCGAGGGCCGGCTGGCCGCGGCCGGCATGCGGGTGCACCTCACCCGGGGACCGTCCCCGGCCGCTCCGATGTCCGGCGCCGAGCGCGCTGCCCTGGCCAACGGCCTCGGCGCCGACCTGCTCATCTCGCTGCACCTGGACGGGCACGACAACGAGGCGGCCGAGGGTGTGGCCACCTACCATTACGGCACCGGCAGCGGGTTGAGCTCGACGGTGGGGGAGCGACTCGCCAACCTCGTCCAGCGCGAGATCGTGGTGCGCACCGGGATGCTGGACTGCCGCATCCACGCCAAGACCTGGGAACTGCTCCGGCTCACCCGGATGCCGGCGGTCCGCGTCGACCTCGGCTACCTGACCTCCCCGGTTGACCGCGGCCGGCTGGTCGACCCGCTCTTCCGAGAACAGATCGTCGAGGCCGTCCTGGCCGCGGTGCAACGCATGTACTACCCGGTCGAGGCGGACGTGCCGACCGGATCGATCGACGTCCGGCAGCTGCGGATGGCCCTGTCGAACCGCGCCTGACGCCTCGGTGGCTTCAGTTTTCGACGGTCCGGGTGGCGGTCACCGGGCGTACGGGGCGCAGCAGCGTCTCCGGGGTCATCGATCCGAGCAGCTTCTCCAGCGCGTACTCGACGTCGGACTTCCAGGAGAGCGCGGTACGCAGCTCGAGGCGCAGGCGTGGAAACCGCGGATGAGGACGTACGGTCTTGAAACCGACGGAGAGGAAGAAATCGACAGGCGCCACGCAGCCGGTCTTCCGCTCGTCGTCGGCCTCGCCGAACTTCGCGTCCCCGAATGCCTCGATCGCCTTCAGTCCCCGCTTGGTCAGGTCCCGCGCGACGCCCTGGACGAGCATCCGGCCCAGACCGCCGCCGGCGAACGCGGCCACCACATGCGCGGTCATCAGCAGCGCCGCGTCGGCGCTCACCGGCGACGTGGGGAACGCCATCGAGCGGGGGACGTACGCCGGCGGTGCGTACATCACGAAGCCGGCCGGCATGCCGTCGACGTACGCGAGCTTGCCGCACGAGCCCCACTCGAGCAGCGTCTGCGACACCCAGGCTTCCTTCTCGAGGCCGGGGTCCCCGGACGTGCAGGCACGCTCCGCGGCGACCGGATCGAGCTCCCAGTAGACACACTGCCGGCAGGGCCTTGGCAGGTCCTCCAGCGTGTCCAGGGTGAGGTTGACCAGGCGTCGCGACACTGCAATCCCCCTCGGACCGATCGGCGATCGAGCACGGCGCTGATCACGTGCCTCGCCCGCGCCCCCCGACGGATCCTACGCCGCAAAACCCATGAACGGGACCAGGTCGGGCATCCTCGCGGGTTAACCGAGAGGCCGCGGATGCGCGACGCGACTAGGATCGACCTGCTCCCGGTTTCCTACTCGGCGAGGTGAGAGCCCCCATGACGGGCACGACCCAGGACGACTACACCGATCTGTACGCGCGGCGGGTACGCGGCATGACCACCTCCGAGATCCGCGCACTCTTCGCCGTGGCCAGTCGTCCCGAGGTCGTGTCGCTGGCCGGCGGCTCACCCTACATCGCCGCACTGCCGCTCGACGCGGTCGGCGAGATGCTCGGCCGGCTCGGCTCCGAGCAGGGCGCCGTCAGTCTGCAGTACGGCATCGGCCAGGGCACGGTGGAGTTGCGCGAGCGGATCTGCGAGGTGATGGCGCTCTCCGGTATTCGCGGCACGTCCCCCGACGACGTGGTGGTCACGGTGGGCGGTCAGCAGGCGCTCGACCTGCTCGCCCGGCTCTTCCTCGACCCGGGTGACGTCGTGCTCGCCGAGGGACCGACCTACGTCGGCGCGCTCGGTGTCTTCCAGGCCGCCCAGGCCCAGGTCCGGCACGTCGCCATGGACGAGCAGGGCCTGGTCCCGGCCGCGCTGGAGGAGGCGATCGCCGAGGTGGCGCGCTCCGGCCGCCGGGCCAAGTTCCTCTACACCATCCCGACGTTTCAGAACCCGGCCGGCGTCACCCTCTCCGAGGAGCGGCGCGAGCAGGTGCTCGATGTCTGCGAGCGAGCCGGCCTGCTGGTCGTCGAGGACGACCCGTACGGGATGCTGTCGTTCGAAGGCGACGCGCCGCTGCCACTGCGGGCCCGGCGCCGCGAGGGCGTCTTCTATCTCAGTACGTTCTCCAAAACGTTCGCGCCCGGGCTGCGGGTCGGCTGGGTCCTTGCCCCGCACGCGGTCCGGGAGAAGCTGGTCATCGCGACCGAGGCCAACATCCTCTGCCCCAGCGCGTTCGCGCAGGGTGCCGTGACGCAGTACCTCTCGACCATGCCGTGGCGCGAGCAGATCAAGATCTACCGCGAGATCTACCGGGAACGCCGCGACGCCCTACTGAGCGCGATGCACGACCTGATGCCCGCCGGCACGACCTGGACGAGACCGACCGGTGGCTTGTTCGTCTGGGCCACCCTCCCAGCCGGCCTCGACTCCAAGGCGATGATGCCGCGGGCCATCGCGGCCCGGGTGGCGTACGTGCCGGGCACCGGCTTCTACGCCGACGGCACCGGAACCGGCAACATGCGGCTCAACTTCTCGTACGCGTCGCCCGAACGCATCCGTGAGGGCGTCCGCCGGCTCTCCGGCGTCATGGAGCAGGAGCTGGCGATGCTCGCGGTGTTCGGCGCCGGTGCGGCGCCGCACCACCACAGGCGCCGGGGCGCGGCCGCGGCCGACGCCCCCGGTCCCGACTTGGCATGATCGCTTCATGGGTACGGGTGACGATGTGCGCGTAATGGTTCTTGCGGGTGGCCTGTCGTACGAGCGGGACGTGTCCCTGCGCTCCGGGCGCCGCGTGCTGGACGCGCTGCGAGGAGCGGGCCTCGCCGCCGAGATGCGTGACGCCGACGTGGCGCTCCTGCCCGCGCTCGAGGAGGATCCGCCGGACGCGGTGGTGATCGCGCTGCACGGCGCCACCGGGGAGGACGGATCGCTGCGCGGCGTGCTCGATCTGTGCGGCGTGCCCTATGTCGGGTGTGACGCACGCGCGTCCCGGCTCGCCTGGGACAAGCCGTCCGCCAAGTCGATGCTGCGCGAGGCCGGCATTCCCACCCCCGACTGGGTGGCGTTGCCGCACGACCGCTTCTCCGAACTGGGCGCCGTGGCAGTACTGGACCGGATCGTGGACCGCCTGGGCCTGCCCCTGATGGTGAAGCCGGCCCAGGGCGGCTCCGGTCTGGGCGCCGCGGTGGTCCGGGAGGAGACGGCCCTGCCGCCCGCGATGGTCGGCTGCTTCGCGTACGACTCCACCGCCCTGGTGGAGAAGTTCGTCCCGGGCAAGGACGTCGCCGTGTCCATCGTCGACCTCGGTTCGGGACCGCAGGCCCTGCCGATCGTCGAGATCGTCCCCCGGGACGGGGTGTACGACTACGCGGCCCGCTACACCGCCGGGCTCACGACCTGGCACGCTCCCGCCCGACTGGAGCCCGAGGTCGGCGCCCGAGTCTGCGAGACGGCTCTTGCCGCCCACAAGGCGCTGGGCCTGCGTGACCTGTCCCGGGTCGATCTCATCGTGGCCGAGGACGGCACTCCGCAGATCCTCAGCATCAACGTGTCACCCGGGATGACCGAGACCTCGCTGCTGCCGCTGGCCGTGCAGGCGGCCGGGATGGACCTGGGCACCATTCTGAAGGCGCTGGTGGAGCGGGCCGCGGTACGCGCGACATCCGGCTAGGCCCGGATATCGCTCTCTGGTCGTCGCGCAGCCCGTCGCCCACCTCGTCGCGGCCTCCGTCGGGATCGCAGGTCAGTCGCGGAAGAGCCGCCCGATGCGCCTCGGGACCGGGACAACGGGGGTAGAGCCGTTGGCCGGTGCGCCGTTCTCCGGGGCGATCGTCGGCGCGGCCGCCCTCGATGCGTCGAACTCTCCGAGCGTGGCGGGACGGTCGTTCGCCTCCGGGCCGTCGGCGTCTGCCGTAGGGGAAAGCGTGATGGTGGAGGGCGACTCCCACTGGATGTGCGGAGGCTCGGCGATGGCCGTACCGCCGAACTCCGCGAGCCACGCGGCGACGAGCGCGAGATTCTCCCGCCACTGCTGCTCGGGGATCGCCGGAAGGATGTCGTCCCAGAGAGACAGAAATGTGCCCCGCAGCTGCAGCCGGCCGTAGGGCCGGGCGAGGAACCACAGGTGCAGGTGGGCGGAGCCGTCACCCCAACGGTTGACGTGCACGCGCGCCACGCCGTCGAGCGACCGGATCGCGCGCTCGAGGCGAACGGTCATGACGCCGAGCTCGGCGGCGAGCAGGTTCGGAAGGTCACCCAGGTCGAGATGGGACCGGCACTCCAGAATGAGGACGATCGGAAGGCCGGTGGGCCGGTCCATCGCCCGCACGCGCCAACGCTCACTCACCCAGACGTACGCGTCATCGGGGGTCTTACAGGCGACGCAGCCGGCGGCGTCCTCACCGCTGCGGGGAGGTTCGACGGCAACCGGAGCGGCCAAGGGCTTGACCCTCATATCGCCCTCGAACGGGAATGAAGGCCAGCGCGTGAAGTCGGGCAGGGGGGTGGGGTTCTCGGGCACGAACGTGACCTTAGTCCAGGCCAGGGCCGGTGTCGTGGGTCAATTTTTGCGAGCGTTCCACGGCCGTCCGCGGCTCTTGGGGAGAGCCCGTTCAGGTCGATGGAGATCACGCTCCGCAGGGGCCTCGGCACGGCCGAAAGTTATCCACAGGCGCTATCCACAGGCCATCTCGTTTCACGTGAAACACGACGTCGTGGGCTTGCATGGCCTGTGGATAGCGCGGTGGATCGCCCCGGGTAAGACGGTGGCGCATCGGCGTCGTTTCACGTGAAACGGTGGGCAGCAGGTTCTCAACAGCGTTTACCCACAGCCTGTGGATAGCGGCGGAGACGCATGCCACGTCTCTACTTCAAGAGCCTCCCGGTCTGGGGGTGTGAGAAGTCTTCACCGCCGAGGCCTCCGGCGTTGATCGTCGAGGCTCGAGTGGCGGCTTCGCCGGCATTCATGGGTACCTGTCTAGGCGGTCGGTTAGATCCGGACCTCGTCCTCAGTACCGACTAATACGACGGCCCTGTGGGCACCTGTGGACAACCGGGACGGTATGCGGCCAGTGACAGACCATGCTGGATGAGTCGATCGGTTCAAGCCGAGCGACAGAGCTGGCATTCGTGATCTCCGCCGCTGGCGGTCTGGTCGTACCCGGCTGCTGGGTTGGGGCGCTGAGAATTCGCGAGCTTGCCGTGCCCGGTTGCATTCTCCGGGCCGCTCGGACGGGGTTGGTACTTACCTGGCCGCCAGGCTGGGGTGCGCGCCCGTGACCGGTGTCCAACACCATGCCCATGTCGGGCGCATTCGTGGTGCGCCGCCGTGCCGATGGCTGTTGTCGATCGAGCCGGGTACCGGCGCGGTATCCCGTGGGGTCGGCGTGGGTTGAGGTCACATGCGGCGCGGTGTGGTCGGTCGCGATCCGGTCGGCAGCGTGCTGCTCGACACAGGCAGCTGTTGAGTCGACCTCAATGCCGAACTGGCTGGAGCGTTGCGGTCTCTCGGGACGCGCCGATCCGGGTGTTGATCGGGGGACGTTCCCGCCCGGGATGCCGAACGGGCACAGCCTCGCCATCCAGGCGGTCTGACCGCGCATCCGTATTCAGCCTTCGGAAGAGGCCGGCAACCTTCCTGTGCGGTGGCGCATCCGGGTGGCCTCGTCCAGCGGCAGTCTCGGCCGGACGACCGCGCCGTGGAGCACCGGGCTGCAACTCGCCACTCGAAGATCCGCCAGACAGCGACCGCTGGCCAGGGCCGCTCGTCTGCCGACGGTGGGATAAGTCCGACGCCGGCCCGCTGGTCGAGGGCCGACACCGATGACGCGTCGGCAGGTCGGGCAAGGGCCTCCAGACAGTGATCGGCTAGGCAGAGGAGTAACGGGCTGGCACGCTGACTATCGACGGTGCCTTCCCCACGCCGGAGCATCCGTACCCGCGGCATGGATCCGGAGATCGGCTTCACCTCGGGACTGTTGCGGGGCAAGGTCCCCTTGCCGGCATCACAATTCACCCGCTCGGCGAACCGACGTGGCTGCTAGACCTGCCCGCGGTGCCGAAGGTAGATCGGCAAAGCCGGAGACGGCAGCGTGCGGCCGGCGGCGCTTTTGGTTCTGTGGGCATCGCTGATCCCGGGACCTTCGCTACCGCCACCGAACCCACGGGGACGCGGTCGTCGTCTCACTCGAAACACCGGCGGCGCGAAGTGCCGGTGAGTCGGCCCAGCGCCGGCTCGTCCCAGCGTGATACACACCGCTACCCGGAGATCTCGGGGCCGGTGGGCGCCATCAGACCGGCTGACGGAAGTCGTTCGGAGTCCCATGCGCCGATGATCCACGCCAGCCACTGGGTCGCGCCTGTACAAGACCGTTACCGCCCGAAGCGCGCGTGGCAGCGGTAGGAAGATCCACCACCTCTACAGCGTCTCCGGTGCTGATCTTCGGTGAAGGGCTAGGGCTCGGTTGGCTGGTGGTCTTTGTCGGACTCGACGACACACACGGGGCCGTCCCGCTTTCTTTCCCAGGCGGCATCTTGCTTGCTTCCGTCGAGAGTCCGTTCATGGTGACGGCGCCTTCTCGTCCGGAAGCGTTGTGTGGACCGGCATGGAACCGTCACCGCAGAGGCATGGGCGCGAGGCGCTCCCCGGCACTCCTCCGGCCCCGTTTCACGTGAAACATTGGAAGATCGGCGGTAGGACCGGCTGACAATCAACGCCCCCTGGACGACACCCTGGGGTGCTCACCTCCCATCCCTAATACCGGCCCTCGCTCAGTCGATGCTGCGTGTGTAATAGGGGCGGGCGAATCGGCAGGGCATCGCGAGCGGGCCGCCGTGAATCCAAGCCCGCATCGTGCCACGGACGACGACTCCACAACCGGTACCTGCGAACACGACGTTCGGCGACGCGGGAGTCCAAGGCCGCCGCTTACCCAACGCCGGACCGCGGTTACGTCACCGACCAACGAGGTGCTGAACATCGCCGCCCTCGGTGAACCGGTGATCACCGGCGGCCCACGATGAGCGACGACGACATAGAGATCGCCAGGCTCCCAGGAAGCGGGGCGAGCGAAGACCGTCGAGGGCAGTGACACCATGGGATGAAGAGGGCAGTCCCGTTCCAACGCGCCCGCCCCGGTTCCGTATCACAGCCGTCCGCCGTTTCACGTGAAACATCGCCACGACCCAAAAGGGTTCGATCCGCCGGCCACCTCTCCGGCCAGGATTGCGGTCGACGCCTCCTCGCCGAGCCAGAAGTCGCGCCCGGCTCGACATCCTTAGCCCGTCGTGCGTCTGCACGTGGCGCACCGGGGCTGCGGTGCGTCGGCCGTCCTCCAGGAATGGCAACTCTGGTAGCGGGGCAATGCGTCTCAGACGTCTGCATGTTCCACGTGAAACAGCACGCGCGGAACCCAATGCATTGCGGGAACACCTCACTCCCAACGTGGCGCGACCTTCATGCATCGCCTCTCTGCCGGCGCCGCATAGTGGCGTCGCACCACCAAGCCGACGACAGAGGGGGTAGGTGGCAGCGTGCGGATCCCGAGTAAGTCGTCGAGGCCTCGGCACGGCAAGGCGCGCACGCCTACGAACGAAGGCGACGTCTTCCCCGTAGGGGGACGTGGCTGTCGCACCGGGCCGCGATCCGCTTCGCGTCCCTTGCCGGGCGCCGGCGGGCGAGGACTGCGCATCGCGCAGTGTTTCAAAGGGTCGGTGATACCCCGCCGATCGGTCGCCCGTAGCCGGGCATTCCCAGCCTCCGTCATCTGCCTCACAAGGCCAAGCCGCGGCAACGTACGGGCTTGACTTCAAATACAAGGGACTCGCCTGAGAGCCAATCACGCTCGTCAAAGGGCCGCCCGCTGAAACGAGAAGAATTTCCAACTCACGTCGCGCCCGCCTGCGCCAGCTCAACGGTCCCTCAATGCCAGCACAAGAGGGAATGGGTCACGATTCAACCGGCAGATCCCAGCGGGTAGGCATTGCGGCCTCGGGTACGCGTGCGAGCCACTGAACGATCTCCGTCCGGCGATCCTCGGAGTCGCTTCCGGCAACGCAGGTACTGATCTGGAACAGACACGGGACAAGGTCGAGACCGGCCGACGTAACGATGGTCAGCCGTGCGGAGCAGGGGTACAGGCAGCCCTGCTGGCCCGACCGAACCCCTTCCGCCAGATCCACTGATCGAGAATCGCTGACCCCGTCAGATTTCGTCAGCAGTCCTACCGACGAGGCCGCGGCCGGACCCCACGCCCCGATGCATCGCAAAATAGCATCGGCTCAAGACTACAATGAGGACATTGAAACCCAGGCGGCTCCGAAAACGCGAACCATTCTCTCAAATGGCCGCTCGCGCCGCGTGCGATTGAGCCGCATGCGAAATCCGGCCGGCGCCAAAATCCCAGGAGAATCGTTCTGACAGAACCCGCCAGTGCCAGACAAAACGGCACGTGCATCTTCCAAACCGACCGGGCAGCTACTTCCCGCTGCCCGAACCTTCCTCGTCAACGCCGATCATTCCGACTATCCGCTCCAGATCGTCGACCGTCGCGAACTCTATCGTGATCTTGCCCTTGTTCCGACCGATGTCGACCTTCACACGCGTATCGAACCGGTCCGACAAGCGCTCCGCCAGATCGTTGAGCGCCGGCGCGTGGGCCTTCGGCCGGCGCGTGGGAGCAGCCTTCTTCGCCGGCCCATCCGAGATAGCCAGCGACACGAGCTCCTCGGTGGCCCGGACGGAAAGACCCTCAGCCACGATCCGCAACGCAAGCGTCTCCTGGGCCACGGTGTCGTCGAGCGCCAGCAACGCCCGGGCGTGCCCGGCCGACAGCACACCTGCCGCCACCCGGCGCTGCACCGGGGCGGGGAGGTTCAGGAGCCGGATCGTGTTGGAGATCTGTGGCCGGCTCCGGCCGATCCGCTTCGCCAACTCCTCCTGAGTGGTACCGAACTCGTCGAGCAGCTGCTGGTATGCGGCCGCCTCTTCGAGCGGGTTGAGGTTCGCGCGGTGGATGTTCTCGAGCAATGCGTCGCGCAGCATCGCATCGTCCCGGGTATCCCGGACGATGGCCGGAATTGTCTCTCGGCCGATCGCCTGCGCAGCCCGCCAGCGACGCTCGCCCATCACCAGCTCGTATCGGCCGTCACCGATCTCGCGGACGACGATCGGCTGCAGGAAGCCGACCTCCTGAATCGAGGCCTTGAGCTCGTCCAGCGCCTCCTCGTCGAACACGTGTCGCGGCTGCTTGCCGTTCGGTTCGATGGCGGAAACGGGCAGCTCGGCGAAGCGGGCTCCGGGCACCGGCGCGAGTTCGGGCTCCGGGGGTACCGGCACGTCACTGGTGAACTGCGGTGGCACCTGCTCCGGCATGTCCTCGGCCGGGACAGCACCCGGCGGCGGCGGGGGCGCGGGTATCGGGGACCGTGGTGGCGCGAGACTGACGGCGGGTGCTGTGGGGATCAGAGCGCCCAGGCCGCGGCCCAGACCGCCCCGTGGACGGTTCTTCATGCCGTGCCTCCCGTGGTGACGCCACGCATCGCGATCTCCAGAGCGGCCTCGAAGTAGCTGGTCGCGCCCCTTGATCCAGGATCGTAGGTCATCACGGACTGGCCATAGCTGGGAGCCTCCGACACCCGGACGTTGCGCGGGATCACGGCGTTGAGCACCTTGGACCCGAAGTGATTGCGCACGTCCTGTTCCACCGCGTCGGCCAGACGGGTTCGCCGGTCGTACATGGTCAGCAGGATGGTGGAGACGTCGAGAGTCGGATTCAGGTGCTGTCGTACCAAGTTGATGTTGTTGATGAGCTGGTTCAGTCCTTCAAGTGCGTAGTACTCGCACTGAATCGGAATAAGCACCTCCTGCGCGGCGCAGAGAGCGTTCACCGTGAGGAGGCCCAGCGACGGCGGGCAGTCGATGAAGATGTAGTCGAACTTCTCGGGATGAGCGGCGATGGCCCGCGCCAGCCGCGACTCCCGAGCGACCACCGAGACCAATTCGATCTCCGCGCCGGCCAGGTCGATCGTTGCGGGCACGCACCACAGGTTCGGGATGCCCTCCACCGGCTGCGCCACCTCGGACAGCGGCACGTTGTCGATGAGGCAGTCGTAGACGTCGGGTACGCCGGCATGGTGCGGCACGTTGAGGCCAGTGGAGGCGTTGCCCTGTGGATCGAGGTCGACGACGAGCACTCGGTTGCCGTGCAACGCCAGAGCCACCGCGAGGTTCACCGTCGTGGTGGTCTTGCCGACGCCGCCCTTCTGGTTCGCGACGCAGAGCACCCTCGGGTGATCCGGGCGTGGCATGGTGATCTCGCCGCTCGGGTTGAGGATCTGCACAGCTCGCAACGCTTCCATGGCGAGCGGCGGATCGTCTTCATCCTGGCCCGGCGTTTCACGTGAAACATGCTCGTCCGGCGCTAACGAGGCGGCCGCGGGTGACGCCGAGTCGGTTGAGGCCGGCGCGACCGGCCCGGACCCGGTCGAGACGGGCGGAGACGATACCGACACCTGAGAGGCAGGCGGAGAGGACACCGGCCCTGGAGGAGCGGGTGGAGAGGACACCGACACCTGAGACGCGGGAGGAGACGAGACCGGCACCTGAGACGCGGGCGCGGCCGACACCGGCACCGGTGCGGACGCGATCGTGGGCGCACCGGATCGGGGCGCCGGGGCAGGCCTCCGCGGCTCGTCCGACGTCGGGGGCGACACCGGCGTGCCGTACACCTTGCCGGCTTGTGGTCCGTACCCGCTGCCTACCCGCGGCGCCGGGACATTCTGATCCGGGCCCTGGACTCCACCACGGGAACCGTCGACGCCGCCCGGGGGCGGCCATTCGGATCCAGGAGCTGACTCCGTTTCACGTGAAACACCGTACTCATGCACCGTTTTATCCCTGTTGGTGAGGAACGGGTCGGCCGGCGACACGTGCGTTCCGGCGGCAGACGACCGGTCCACACTATCGACGCCCGGCCAGCCTACGGCCGAGGGGCACGCCTCGCCATGGCCGTCCGCCTGTTGAGTCGGGGTCGGTCGGGACACACCCTCGTCGGCCGCGACGGAGAAGATCATCACGCCCGACACCAGCCGCAGCGCGGCCCCCGCCGAGGCCACAAGAAGACCGGCCTCCGCGCCGACCGAACCATCCCGCTCGGTTCCCGTACGCTCCCACGCCGACCCCGTCCCCTGGCATTCGATCTCGCTCCGCGCGCCAGGCCCACCGTCCCTGCCCATGGAGGGCATCGCTACCACGGTCAGCTGCGTCGCGTCGGCGAGAACCCCGGAACCCCACGAGGCTCCCGCTTCACGAGACCTACAAGCTGCGGAAAGTACCTCCCGTTCCGGCGGAAACGCAGAAGAAACCCCACCCGGCTCCGCCGTCACATCGGGCCGGCACGGGGCAACCGACGGCGGAGACGCGGGAACCCCAACAGTTTGGACTGGCGGAGGGACGGGCTGGACGGTCGAGCTCGACAGCTCATCGGCCCGCGTCCTGCGTGAGACAGCCTGATCGGGACGCCGGTCCTTCACATTGCGCTTCCGCGCGTCCCGCCTGGCCATCTATCCCCTCCGCGTTCTGCCTCGCCCGGAGCCACGCCCGCCGGACCGTCCGCCCGGATCGCGCCCCGAACCCGCCCGCACGGGCGGCTTCCCCGCTGCCGGCACGACGTTGCGCTCCTTGACGATCTCGACGACCGTCGTGGCCGGATCGACCAGCCCGCTGCCGCAGAGGCGGATCACCGGCTTCGAGCCGCCCACCTGCGCCACCGACACCCGGTGCTCCGCGATCTCGTCGGCGGCCGAGGCGCCCTTGAGCGCCAGCAGACGGCCGCCGGTGCGAGCCAGCGGAAGGCACCAGGCGGCCAGCCGGTCCAGCGGAGCGACCGCTCGGGCGGTGACGACGTCGGCGCCGGCGGGGAGCCCGTCGACGACGTCGCCCGCCCGTCCGCGGACGACAGTGACGGACGTCGCGAGACCGAGAACCGTCACCGCTTCCGAGAGGAAGGCGGTACGTCGTGCCAGTGGCTCGACCAGGATCACGGTGAGATCCGGCCGGGCCACTGCCAGCACGATACCGGGCAAACCCGCCCCAGAGCCGACGTCAGTCACCGAAGCGCCGATAGGGATCATCTCGGACACAACTGCACAATTAATCAAGTGCCGCTCCCACATGCGTGGAGCCTCGTGAGGTCCGATGAGGCCGCGGAGCACGCCATCCGTGACCAGCAATCGCGCATAGTCGATGGCCAGCGGGAGGCGATCACCGAAGACCCGCGCCGCAACGTCGGCCAGGTCGTCCGCGGGGCGGGCGCCGGCCGGTTCGGGTGAGGTCGGCCCGGATTCATGGGAGGCCGCAGCGGACGAGTCGGCACGCGCCGGCTTGCCGACCCCGGCCTTCGCCGGCGAGGTGGGCTTCCCGGGAAACGCGAGCGGCTTGCCCGGAAACGCGAGCGGCCGGCGGGGACGACGGCCGCCGGCCCGGAACGACGACGGCCCGGGCGAGTCGCCCGGGCCGGCATCTCCCGCGCCGAAGCGTGGGCCGGTCATGGTCAGTCCGCCGCGCGAACGACGATGCGCCGGTTGGGCTCGACGCCCTCGGACTCGCTCTCCACGCCCGGGATCGCGTTCACCACGTCGTGCACGCATTTGCGCTCGAACGCCGACATCGGCTCGAGGCGTACGGCGTCGCCGTGTTCCTTGACCTTCTCCACCGCGTTCCGGGCGACCGCGGCCAGCTCCTTGCGGCGCGCGGCCCGGTAGCCACCGATGTCGAGCAGCAGCCGGCTCGGCGAGCCGGTCGCCCGGAAGATCGCCAGGCGGGTGAGCTCCTGCAGCGCCTCCAGCGTGGCACCGCGCTGGCCGACGAGCGGCTGTAGCCGGCCGCCCACGACCTCGACCATCGGGCGGCCCGCCGACACTAGCTCGTCGATGTCACCGTCGTAGTCGAGGATGTCCAGCAGACCCTCGACGTAGTCGGCCGCGATCTCACTCTGCCGGAACAGGTCGCTGTCAGACGTGATGGTCTCCGACTTCTTCGTCTCCTCCGTGGCGTCCGCCGGGACAGCGACCTCGCTGGAGGCGGCTTCCTCGGGCGAGGACGCGGGGGAGACCGACGAATCGGGAGTGCTGGTGTCGGTCACAGTCTCATCTCCGTACTCACTCGGGCCGGACCTGCTCGGTCCGCTGTTCCCGCGGCGCCGTCACTCGCGCGCCGGGCCGCGGGCAGGTATGTGCAAGGGGGAGCGCTCGGGCGCCGCGTACGGTGCCCGAGCGGCGATCATCCCTTGGGTTTGCCCGCCGGCCGGGCGCGCTTCTTCGGATTCACCGGTTTGGCACCGGGTCGCGGCGCGAGAGCCTTGGTGTCGACGACCGGAGCGGGCGGCTCGGGCCGGGCCTTGCGGCCGAACAGGCCGCCGCTGCGGCTCGGCGCCACCGCGTTCTTCGGACCGCCGGCGGTCGACCTGGCCGGCGCGGACGAGGGACGAGCGGGCGAGCCGGACTTGCCGGCCATCGGCGGCGGCGGGAACTTGCGCAGCACCCACTGCTGCTGAGCCAGCGTGAACAGGTTGTTCGTGACCCAATAGATGATCACGCCGATGGGGAACAGCGAGCCGGAGACCAGCAGCGACAACGGGATGCCGTAGAGCATCAAGCGCTGGATCATCTTCTGCTGGGGGTCCTCGGCCCAGCCGGTCTTGAGAATCATCTGCCGGCTGGTGGCGTACGTCGTGGCCATCATGATGAGCACCAGGACGCCGGCGATGATCTTCACGCTCGTGCCGTTTGCCGCGAGGGCCGTGAGCTCGGCCGGGGTCGAGCCGAACTTCGAGGAGAGCGGCGCGGTGAACAGCCGAGCGGCCGAAGCGCTGTCGAAGAGCGACTCGGTCCAACCGTAGAGAGTGGGGTGCGGGTTGTCCGGGTTGAGCCGCCGCAGCACATGGAACAGGCCGAGGAAGACGGGGATCTGCAGGAACATCGGAAGACAGCCCATCAGCGGGTTCGCCTTCTCGGTCCGGTAGAGCTCCATCATCTCTTTCTGGAGGGTCTCCCGGTCACCCTTGTGCTTCTCCTGCAGCTCCTTGACCTTGGGCTGCAGCGCCTGCATCGCCCGCTGGCTCTTGATCTGCTTGACGAAGACCGGGAAGAGGATGACGCGGACCGTCACCACGAGGAAGAAGATGGCGAGCACCCAGGCCCAGTTGGTGCCCAGGAAACGGCCGTCGGGAATCCCGATGGCGTCCCACAGGGCGTGCCAGCGCAGGAGGATCCACGAGATGGCGAAGTAGATCCAGTCGAGGCTCAATTCAAGCTCCAGTCACATCGGCAGGACGGTGACCGATCGGCTCAGGCACCGGGTCGTACCCGCCAGGGTGGAAGGGGTGGCAGCGCAGGAGCCGCCAGACCGCCAGGCCGGTTCCTCGCAGAGCACCGTGCCACTCCAGGGCCTGGAGGGCGTATGCGCTGCACGAGGGGTAGAACCGGCAGCGGGCCGGCAGCGCCGGACTCACATGACGACGGTACGCGACGACCAGCGCCGTCAGCACACGGGCGAGCACGCTCATCGCGGCCGCCGCGGTTTGCGCGCCGCCGCCATTGCCGAGTCGAGATCGGCGCCGAGAGTGCCGTACGAGGCGTCGGCCGCCGCGGGAAGTGCCCGGACCACCAGCGACGCCCCGGCGGGCAGGCCCCGCAGCAGCGGGCGGACCAGGTGGCGCAGCCGGCGGCGGACCTTGTTGCGGATCACCGCGTTGCCGACGGCCTTGGAGACGACGAAGCCGGCGCGTGCCGCGGAGGCTTGCGCCGGCTCCTCGAGAAGCAGATGGACCACGACCGTGCCCCGGCCGGCTCGGCGGCCACCGCGGATCGCTGCGGCGAAGTCGGCGCTACGCCGCAGTCGGTGCTCCGCGGCCAGCACGATTACCTGGGCATTCCGGCCGACTGGCGTCGGCTCAGGCCGACAGCTTGTCGCGGCCCTTGGCGCGGCGGGCCGAGAGGATGGCACGCCCGGCACGGGTGCGCATGCGCAGCCGGAAACCGTGGGTCTTGGCGCGCCGGCGGTTGTTCGGCTGGTAGGTGCGCTTGCTCACGTCAGAACTCCGTCTTCGTACTACATCCAGGGGGCATCAGCTGCAAGACGCCACTTTATCAGAGCGCGGCGGAGCAACCGCTCGACCCTACGCAGGGCCACCACGCCGGTCAACCATATCCTCGTCCGGCACACCGGCAGCCTGATCGGCAGCCCTGCGGGTCGTCTTTCTGCGCAACAAGTGAAGCTTTTCCCGCCCCCGAGCGCTTGCCGACCGTACGGGAGTTGATGGCACCGCAACGTCGCTGTTAGCGTGCCCGTTTGCTGGTCATCAAGCGCTGTTCGCATACCATGACGAGTCGGCCAAAACCAGACAAGCAGGTGAATCGTTCGCCACGGTGAGCCTGTGTAACCGCGCCTTTTCAGGCTCCGGTACGTCTGCCGACCATCCGGCCGGGGAGCGACCGCCGAGACGTGCACAGCTTGTGGATAACCTGTGGACGGCCGGTGGCGCCGAGCGTCTTCAGCCCGTTAAATGTGGTGCTGGATTGGGGGAGCCGTCGGATGCCCGGACCGGGCAACGACGGGAGAGGCGGCGGTAAGCCGGACAAGGTCCACCGGGGGTCGGTGGCGATGGGGGTGGCGCGGCGGTGGCCGATCAGGTCGACCTGAGCGGTGTGTGGAAGGCGACGCTGGATGAACTGGCCGACGAGATCTCGTCGCGCCAGCAGCGCGCCTATCTGCAGCTGACGCAGCTGCGCGCGATCGTCGAGGACACCGCGCTGCTGGCCGTCCCGGACGCGTTCACCCGAGACGTCATCGAGTCCCGCCTGCGTCCGCCGATCACCGAGGCACTGAGCCGGCGGCTGAACCGGCCGATCCAGGTCGCCGTCACGGTCAAGCCGCCGGAGGACGGCACCGGCCTACCGGGCCGCGTCTACGGCACCCCGGTGGAGTCCGCGCCGGACGAGCTGGCCGAGCCCCGGCCGCGGCACTACGCCGGACCGCCGCGCCCGCCCGAGCAGCCGCCGGCCTACGACCCGTACCCGACGGGATCGGCGCAACGCCCGGCTCCGCCCGCGGCGTACCCCCGCGGTGTGCCCGCCGCCCGCGGCGGCCAGGAAGCGCTCTTCGCCGACCCGGTCCCCC
>Ga0081539_10002980_pt1 | contig 22211 bp, 17 predicted proteins | sample TabmetS4T2R2_FD_71023 | JGI IMG/M metagenome (GOLD analysis project Ga0081539, IMG submission 71023) | Tabebuia heterophylla rhizosphere microbial communities from the University of Puerto Rico - S4T2R2 | ecosystem: Host-associated > Plants > Roots > Rhizosphere ...
CGCCCGGAGTCGGGGCCCGCGGGGGGGGGGACGCCCCGCATGACGGCGGCCGCCGCCCCCGCTGCCGAGCCGCCGCGCGCGTCCGCGGCCACGTCGGCCCTCGCGGCGCCGACCCGGCTCGTCGCGGCGTTCTCGGGCACGCGCGGCCTCGCGGTCAAGATCGTCCTCCTCGCGCTCGCGAACGCGCTCGCGGCCTGGGCGGCGGCGGTGCTCGCGAGCAAGGGGAAGTGGCCTGCGTTCGGCGTCCTCCTCGCCGCGACGCTCGCGATCGACGCGATCTACCTCGCGCGCCGACGGACGGTACCGCTGAAGTTCCTCGTCCCGGGGACGATCTTCTTGGCCGCCTTCCAGGTCGCGCCGATCGTCTACACGGTCAGCGTCGCCTTCACGAACTACTCGACGGGCCACATCCTCTCGAAGAGCCAGGCGATCGAGGGGATCGAGCTGAACTCGCTCCAGGCCCCGCCGAACGGGCAGACGTACGCGATGGCGCCCGCGCGCGATTCGTCGGGCGACCTCGTGCTCGTCCTGAAGGCCGACGACGGCCGCACGTTCGTCGGGACGAAGAAGGGGCTGAAGGCGATCCCGAAGTCGAGCGTGACCACCGACGCGAACGGCGCGATCACCGGCGCGACGGGCTACACGCTCCTGAAGGGCGCGGCGCTCTTCGGCCTCGACAAGGTGCTGAACGGGTACACGGTCCCGACCGGCGGCAAGACCGCGATCCGTCCCGAAGGGCTCGACACGGCCGCCGACCTCGAGCCGTCGCTGCGGTACGACCCGAAGCGCGACGAGTTCGTCAAGACGGTCGGCGCGCCGACCGTCTACCACGACGACGGCAAGGGCTCGTTCGTGTCGGCGGCCGGCGCCGAGCTCGAGCCCGGCTGGACCACGAGCGTCGGGACGCGGAACTTCTCCGCGATCGTCCACAACCCGCTCGTGCGCAACCCGTTCCTGCGCGTGTTCGCGTGGACGCTCGCGTTCGCGACGCTCACCGTGCTCCTCTCGTTCGCCGTCGGGCTCTTTCTCGCGATCACGCTCGACAAGAAGGGGATGCGCCTGCAGCGGGTGTACCGCTCGATCCTCGTCGTCCCGTACGCGACGCCCGGCGCGCTCGCGCTCCTCGTCTGGGCGGGGCTCCTGAACGACGACTTCGGCGTCGTCAACCACATCCTCCACGTCCACGTGCCGTGGCTCTTCGGCAGCGTGTGGTGGGCGCGCGTCTCGATCATCCTCGTCAGCACCTGGCTGACGTTCCCGTACTTCTTCCTCGTCTCGATGGGTGCGCTCCAGTCGATCCCGACCGAGCTGACCGAGGCGGCGCGCGTCGACGGCGGCGGGCGCTGGCAGGTGTTCCGGCGCGTGACGATGCCGCTCTTGCTCGTGGTCGTCGCGCCGCTCCTGATTGCGTCCTTCGCCTTCAACTTCAACAACTTCAACAACATCTACCTGCTGACGGCCGGCGGGCCGGCGGCGAACGACCAGTCGATCGCGGGAGGGACCGACATCTTGATCAGCTACACGTACAAGCTGTCGTTCGCGACCGGGAAGGGCGGCGACTACGGCCTCGCCGCCGCGGTCTCGATCCTGATCTTCTTCATCGTCGCGACCATCTCCGCCATCTCGTTCTGGCGGACCAAGGCTCTGGAGAACGTGCGATGAGCGTGGTCGAGCAGGCAGCGGAGCGGGCCGTCTCGAAGACCGCGAAGCGCCGCGCGCCGCGCCGGAGAGCGCTCGCCGACACGTGGTGGCGCCACCTGATCGGCGTCGCGGCCGTCGTGTTCTCGCTGTTCCCGATCGTCTACATCGTGTCGGCTGCGTTCAACGAGAACGACTCGCTCTCGAGCGCGAGCGTCTGGCCGCAGAACTTCACGCTGCACAACTTCGGCCAGATCCTCCACAACCCCGACTCGCCGTACGTGAGCTGGTACCTGAACACGCTCTGGATCGCGCTCACGACGGCAACCGCGACGGTGATGCTCGGCGCGATGGCCGCCTACGCGTTCAGCCGCTTCCGCTTCCGCGGGCGGCGGATGGGGATGCTGTTCCTGCTCCTGATCCAGATGTTCCCGCAGCTTCTGTTGATCGTCGCGATCTACCTGATCGTGCTGCACACCGGGGACGTGTTCTCGCCGCTCGGCCTGAACTCGCGGCTCGCGCTGATCGCGGTCTACCTGGGCGGCGCGATGGGCGTGAACACGTGGCTGATCAAGGGCTTCTTCGACTCGATCCCGTCGGAGCTCGACGAGTCCGCGCGCGTCGACGGCGCGTCGCCCGGCCAGATCTTCTGGGGCGTCGTGCTGCCTTTGGCCGCGCCGGTTCTGGCGGTCGTCGGCCTCTTCTCGTTCGTCTTCACCGTCAACGAGTTCATCATCGCGAGCGTCCTGCTCTCGGCCCGGTCGAAGCTCCCGTTGACGGTCGGGATGCGCGGCTACATCGACCAGCAGTACGGCCAGCACTGGGGGCCGTTCACGGCGGGCGTGCTGCTCGCGACGATCCCGGCGATCGCGCTCTTCGCGTTCCTGCAGCGCTTCATCGTCAGCGGCCTGACGCAGGGCTCGGTCAAGGGATGACGGCGACGGTGGGGGTCGAGGCCGCGACGCTGCTCGCGGAGCCGCACCACGACGGCTCGGACGCGTACGTCGTCCAGGCGCCCTTCGAGCCCGGAGACGAGGCGGTCGTGCGGGTGCGGGTGCCGCGCGAGGCCGCCGCAGCGCACGTCTTCCTCCGCCACGTCCAGGACGGCCAGCCGAAGACGGTCGAGGCGGTCGTCGACGAGGAGACTCCCGACGAGACGTGGTGGCTCGCGCGCTGGCGCGTGTGGAACCCGACGACCCGGTACCGCTGGCTGCTCTCCGGCGGCGAGATCGGCCATGCGTGGCTGAACGGCCTCGGCCTCGCCAGCGCCGAGGCTACGACCTCCGACGACTTCGTGCTCGCGCTCGGGCCGGCCGGGCCGGACTGGCACCTCGGGTCGGTCGTCTACGAGATCTACCCCGACCGGTTCGCGTCGAGCGGCCTTGCGGTGGACGTGCCGGAGTGGGCGCGCCTGCGCGAGTGGGCTGGCCGTCCTTCGGCGCGCGGGCCTTCCAGCGCATTCGAGCTCTTCGGCGGCGACCTGCGCGGGATCGAGCAGCGCCTCGACTACCTCGACGAGCTCGGCGTGAACGTCCTCTACCTGACGCCGTTCTTCCCGGCTCGCTCGACGCACCGCTACGACGCGACGTCCTTCGCGCACGTCGACCCGCTCCTGGGCGGCGACGTGGCTCTGGCGTCGCTCGTGCGCGCGGCGCACGGACGCGGGATGCGGATCCTCGGCGACTTGACGCTCAACCACACCGGCTCCGACCACGAGTGGTTCGTCGCCGCGCGCGCCGACCCCGCGGCGGCCGAGCGCGACTTCTACCTCTTCGACGACTCTTTGTCGCTCGGCTACGCGGCCTGGATGGACCTGCCGACGCTGCCGAAGCTCGACTGGCGGAGCGAGGAGCTGCGGCGGCGGATGGGCGAGGTCCTGCGCGGGTTCGGGCTCGACGGCTGGCGCGTCGACGTCGCGAACATGACCGGCCGCTACCGGTCGATCGACGTGAACGCGGAGGTCGCCCGCTGGGCGCGCGCCGCGGCCGGCGACCGGCTCCTCGTCGCCGAGCACATGCACGACTTCCGGCCCGACCTCGACGGGCGCGGCTGGCACGGCGTCATGAGCTACGCGGGCTTCCAGCGGCCCGTCTGGTGGTGGCTCCGCGGCGACGCGTACGAGCTCGACGACTACTCGCAGACGCCGGCTCCGCGTTACGACGGCGCCGAGGCGGTCGCGACGATGCGCCGCTTCCGAGCGGGCGTGCCCTGGGACGCGACGCTGCACTCGTGGCCGGTGCTCGGCAGCCACGACACGCCGCGTTTCGCGACGATCGTCGCGTCGCGCGAGCGGCAGCTCGTCGGCGTCGGGCTCCAGATGACGAGCCCCGGCGTGCCGATGGTCTATTACGGCGATGAGCTCGGGCTCGAGGGCGAGTGGGGCGAGGACGGCCGCCGGCCGATGCCGTGGGACCGGCGGGACCATGAGCTCTTCGAGGCCTACCGGAGCCTGATCGCGTTGCGACTGTCGAGCGAGGCGCTCGCGCGCGGCGGCCTCCGCTACGTCCACGTCGCGCCGGACGCGATCGTCTACCTCCGCGAGACGCGCGACGAGCGTCTGCTCTGCGCCGCGACGCGTGCGGCCGACGCCTACCGGCCGCCCGCCGCGCCCGAGCTCGAGCCGCTCTTCTCGACCGGCAGCGAAGCAGGTCCCTCGTTCAACGTCTGGAGGCTCCACGATGGCTGAGGTCGCGTTCAAGGACGTCGACAAGATCTACGACAACGGCGTGCAGGCCGTCTTCGACCTCACGCTCGAGGCGCACGACGGCGAGTTCCTCGTCCTCGTCGGGCCGTCCGGCTGCGGCAAGACCACGGCTCTCCGGATGGTCGCCGGCCTGGAGGAGATCTCCGACGGCGAGCTCAAGATCGGCGGCCGCGTCGTCAACGACCTGACGCCGAAGGAGCGCGACGTCGCGATGGTCTTCCAGAACTACGCGCTCTATCCGCACCTGACCGTGTGGGAGAACATCGCCTTCGGCCTGCGCCTGCGGCGCGAACGGAAGAGCGTCATCGACGAGCGCGTCACCTGGGCCGCGAAGATGCTCGACCTGACGCCGTACCTCCAGCGCCGGCCGAAGGAGCTCTCGGGCGGCCAGCGGCAGCGGGTCGCGATGGGGCGCGCGATCGTGCGGCAGCCGCAGGCGTTCCTGATGGACGAGCCGCTGTCGAACCTCGACGCGAAGCTGCGCGTCCAGATGCGAGCGGACATCGCGCACCTCCAGCGCGAGCTCGGCACGACCACGATCTACGTCACGCACGACCAGGTGGAGGCGATGACGATGGGCGACCGCGTGGCGGTGATGAGCCAGGGCGTCCTGCAGCAGGTCGACACGCCGCAGCGGCTCTACGACCACCCGGCGAACCTCTTCGTCGCCGGCTTCATCGGCACGCCGCCGATGAACCTGCTCGAGGGCGACGTGCGGACCGACGGCGACGCGATCTCGGTCGTCATCGCCGGGCAGCCCCTCGCGCTGTCCGAGAAGGCGATCTCCCGCTACCCGGACGTGCGCCGGCACGCGGGCAAGCGGATCGTCTTCGGCGTTCGCAGCGACGACCTGCATCTCGCTTCGACTCGCGACGAGCTCCCGTCGATCTCGGCGCGGCTCGAGCTCGTCGAGGCGCTCGGCTCGACCTCGATGGCGTACTTCCGGATCGACACGCGCGCGGTGACCGCGGGCGCGGAGGGCGTCGAGGACGCGGTCGAGGAGGAGGGCACCGGCGAGGGTGTCACCGCGGCGCGGCCAAATCTGGTCGCCTCGCTCCCGGCCCGCGAGGCGGTCGGGCTGAAGCCGGGCGAGCACGTCCCGGTCGCCGTCGATACGGCGCAGGCGCACCTGTTCGACGCGGAGACGGGTGCTCCGCTCCGTTAGCGCTGCCTTCGCGGCGGCGGCCGCGCTGGTCGGCGGCGGATCCGCGGTCGCGCCCCCGTCGGGCGCGCAACTCGAGGCGCTCTCCCAGCCGCCGGTCTACTCGTCGCTCGCGTCGCAGCGGATCTACTTCGTCATGCCGGATCGCTACGCGAACGGCGATCCGTCGAACGACAGCGGAGGACTGACCGGCTCGCGCGACGTGACCGGCTACGACCCGGCCGATCCCGGCTGGTACCACGGCGGCGACCTCAAGGGCCTTACCGGCGGCTGCACCGACCCGCACGTCGGCCTGCAGCGCATCCGCGACCTCGGCTTCACGGCGCTCTGGGTGACGCCGGTCCTGAAGCAGAAGACCGTCCAGCCGGGGAGCGCCGCGTACCACGGCTACTGGGGGCTCGACTTCACGACCGTCGACCCGCACCTCGGCACCGACCAGGACTTCGCCGACCTCGTCGCGTGCGCGCACCGGCTCGGGATGAAGGTCTACCTCGACGTGGTCGTGAACCACACCGCGGACGTCGTCCGCGTGCCGTCGCAGTACGTCTCCCCGGCCGTTGCGCCGTATCGGAACTGCCACGGGAAGCGCTTCGACCCGGCGCGCTTCGTCACCCGGCGGTTCCCGTGCCTGGCGGCGCGGTTCATGCCGCACGTGCCGACGGTGTCCACCGCGGAGCGGACCGCGAAGAAGCCGGCCTGGCTGAACTCGCCGCTCCGCTACCACGACCGCGGCGACATCGACTTCTCGTCCTGCAACCAGGTCTGCTTCGAGCAGGGCGACTTCTTCGGGCTGGACGACCTCTTCACCGAGCAGCCCGTCGTGATGAACGGGCTCGCGCAGATCTACTCGAGCTGGATCACGCGGTTCCACGTGGACGGGTTCCGGGTGGACACGGCCAAGCACGTCAACGCGGCGTTCTTCCGGCTCTGGGTGCCGAAGATCCTCGCGGCGGCGCGCTCGGTCGGAACGACCGACTTCCGGATCTTCGGCGAGGTGACGCTGAACGATGCCGTCGACCTGTCGCGGTTCGTCCGCGACCGCGGGCTGCCGTCGGTGCTGGACTTCCCGTTCCAGGACGCGGCGGCCGGGTTCGCGGCAGGCACCTCGACGGCCGAGGCGGTGACGAATCGGCTCGCGGACGACGACTACTTCCGGACGGCGTCGGGTGTCGCGCCCACGCCGCCGACCTTCCTCGGGAACCACGACATGGGCCGCGCGGCGGAGCAGATCCAGTCGCGCTCGAACGCTTCGGGCGACACGCTGCTCGCGCAGGTGCTGCTCGGGTACGACCTGCTCTACCTGCTGCGCGGCGCGCCGGTCGTCTACTACGGCGACGAAGTCGGGATGATCGGCCGCGGCGGCGACCAGCAGGCTCGCCAGGACATGTTCCCGACGCAGGTCGCCGAGTGGCGGACGCAGCCGCGGCTCGGATCGCCGCCGATCGGGAGCGGCTCGTCGTTCGACGCGACCGCGAATCCGATCGAGGTGCGGCTGCGGCGGCTCGGCACGCTCCGCGACGCGTTCCCGGCGCTCTCGACCGGCTCGACGATCGTGCGGAAGGTGACGGGCAAGGCGTTCGCGGTCAGCCGAATCGACCGCGCGACCGGCCGGGAGGTCGTCGCAGCCTTCAACTCCGGGACGACCCCGGCGCCCCTCTTCTTCGCGACCTCTACGCCCTCGGCGACGTGGACGGACATCCTCGGCTCGACGCTGCCCGTCGGCTCGAGCGAGAACGGAGAGCTAGTGGTGACGGTGCCGCCGGTCTCGGCGATCCTGCTCCGGCCGGACCGTGCGATCTCGGTGCCTCCCGTCGCGACGCCGGGGCTGCGCGTCGAGGCGGACGACCTGAGCTCGTACCTGCGCGTGAGCGTCCCGTCCGTCGACCCGACGGTCACGGTCGCGTTCGCGGCGAAGCGGGGGAAAGGCGCGTGGCAGCGCGTCGCGTCCGACGACTCCCAGCCCTACCGCGGCTTCCTCGACCCGGCCCGCTTCAAGCGCAAGGAGAAGGTGCAGGTGGTCGCGATCGCGCGAGCCCTCGACGGATCGGTCGCCGTCTCGAGAGTCGCGACCGTCGTGCCGCGGCCGAGCTGAGTTTGGTTCGTTCGGTTTTTTCCGCCCCGACGTACCAAACTTCGCGCGAATGAGGTTCGCGCGCGTACGGCTCGGGGCTTCGCCAGATCGTCTTCCGGCGCTCGGGGACTTCTACGGCGAGCGGCTCGGGCTCGCGCACGAGCACGACGGCGCGGCGTTCGCGGTCGGCGAGACGACGCTCGAGCTCGTCGGCGGCGAGGGCGAGCCGTTCTACCACTTCGCGCTGCTCGTGCCAGGGAATCGGTTCGACACGGCGCTCGCGTGGGCTCGCGAGCGCGTCGAGCTCCTGTCGTGGCCGGACGCCGACGAGGTCGTCTTCGACTTCGACTTCTGGGACGCGCAGGCGTGCTACTTCCTCGATCCTGCCGGGAACGTCGTCGAGCTGGTCGCGCACCGCGGGATGGGCGAGAACGGCGAGCGCGGCGACTTCCACGCGCAGGAGCTTCTCGGCCTCTCCGAGCTCGGGCTCGTCGGTGACCAACCCACGATGGCCGACCAGCTCCGCGCGGACCTCGGCCTCGAGGTTTGGGACGGCTCCATCGATGAGCCGCGCGGCCTTGCGTTCGTCGGCGAGAAGGCGCGGACGCTGATCCTCGCGCCGCCCGGCCGCGGGTGGATGCCTACCGGACGGCCGGCGGAGCGGCACGCGGTCGAAGTGCGCGTCGCGGACACCGCCGGAGGGGCCGCGACCCTCGAAGACGGCCTGTACCGGATCCGCGCGTGAAGGTCGTCGTCGCCACCGATCGCTCCGAGACCGCGGCGCAGGCCGTCCGGTGGGCCGCCGACCTCGCGGGTCGCTTCGGCGGCGAGCTCGTCCTCCTGCAGGTGCTGCCCGAGGCGCTCGACGGTGCGGAAGCGGCGCTGCACGAGGACGCGAAGGCGATCCCCGGCGCGCGCGCGGTCGTCCGCGTCGACCCGGACATCGGCGGCGCCGTCGTCCGGGCGGCCGAGGAGGAGGGCGCGGACGTGCTCGTGGTCGGGAACGCGGGCATGGGCGGGCGGAAGGAGTTCCTGCTCGGCAACGTCCCGAACCGGATCTCGCACTCGGCGCGCTGCACGGTCGTGATCGTGAACACGGCAGGCGGCGTCGTCCCCGAGCCCGCGCCGGAGCCCGAGGAAGATGCGAGGCTCGTCGGCCGGGCGACCCAGATCGGACGCGTGCTCGCGCGGCTCGGCCTCGAGGCGCGAGGCGCGGCTTCGGCCGCGGCGAGAGCCGTAGCCCTCCGCCAGGCGCTCGAGCAGCTCGGCCCGACCTTCGCGAAGCTGGGCCAGATCCTCTCGACGCGCCCGGACCTGATCCCGCCCGAGGTCGCCGAGGAGCTGGCGCAGCTCCAGGATCGGGTCAAGCCGCTCACGGAGGCGGAGGTCGTCCACGTGATGGAGCAGGAGCTCCGCGTCCCGTGGGAGGACGTCTTCGCGTCGATCGACCCGGAGCCGCTCGCGGCGGGGACGATCGGCCAGGTGCACCGCGCGACGCTCGAGACCGGCGACCACGTCGTCGTCAAGGTGCAGCGCCCGAACGCGCGCGACGAGATCATGCGCGACCTCGGGCTGCTCGAGCTCTTCGCCGAGAAGGCGCTCGGGCGCGAGACGCTCCGCGGCGCGGTCGACATCCCCGCGCTCGTCGAGCACCTCTCGGCGTCGCTCCGGCGCGAGCTCGACTTCCTCCAGGAGGCCGCGAACGTCGAGCGGATGCGCGAGGTGCTGGCGCCGTACGACCGGCTCGACGTGCCGCGCCTCTACCCGGAGCTCTCGACCTCGCGGCTCCTCGTCCAGGAGTTCGTCGACGGCGGGCCGCTCCTCCAGGCGCCCGAGGGGCCGGAGCGGCGCGAGGCCGCGCGGCAGCTGCTGGAGGCGTTCTACCGCCAGATCCTCACGGACGGCTTCTTCCACGCCGACCCGCACCCGGGCAACCTGCTCTGGGCCGACGGGACGATCTACTTCCTCGACCTCGGCATGGTCGGCGAGCTCGACCGGGACGTCCGCGGGCTTCTCGTCATCCTGCTGCTCGCGTTCTCCCGCAACGACCCGAAGTTCCTCGCCGAGACGGTGCTCGTCCTCTCGGGCGAGGAGCACAGGCCCGATCTGGACATGGACGCTTTGGGCGCCGACTTCGCCGCGTTCATCGCGCGCTTCGACGTCACCTCGCTCAAGGACATCCGCATCGGCCCGATGCTCGACGGGCTGATCCAGATCGCCTCGCGCCACGGCGTGCGGCTGCCGGCCTCGCTCGCGCTCGTCGGGAAGGCGTTCGGCCAGCTCCAGCTCGCGGTGGCCGAGCTCGACCCGACCCTCGACCCGTTCAAGACCGTCGGCACGTTCCTGCTCCGGTCGAGCGGGGAGAAGCTTCGTGGCGCCGCCGACCCGCAGAAGCTCTACTACGAGGGCCAGAAGCTGCGGCTCCGGCTCGTGCGGCTGTTCGAGGCGATCGAGCGCGCGACCGGCGCGCGGCCGGGCGCGAAGCTCCAGGTCGACTTCCTCGGCGCCTCCGCGATCGAGCGCTCGATCGCGCGCGCGGGCCGGCGCCTCGGGCTCGCCGCGACCGCCGCGGCCGGGATCGTCGGCACCGCGACGACGGCGGCGGCCGACACCGCCGCCTGGATCCCGATCACGTTCGCGTCCGTTGCCGGCGTCTTCGCGGCCTGGTTCGCGGCGGACGTGCTCAGGCGCTAGCGGTCCTGAAGCCTCCGCAGCCGCCGCTCGAGGAGCAGCGCCGCGACGGACATGACCGCTCCGAGCAGCGCGCGCTCGATGCGTCGCCTCACGCGCGCACCCGCCACAGCGCGAAGCGCTCGCCCTCGAACCCTTTGAGCTCGCCCTCGAGCGGCTCGGTGGCGACGCCGAGAGCGCCCACCTCCGGATCGGCCAGGACCGCATCCGACACGACCAGATCCTCGCCGATCGAGAGCCCGACGAGCCGCGACGCTAGGTTCACGGTCGAGCCGAAGTAGTCGAGGACGCCGTTCTGGGTCACAGCGATGCACGGTCCGGCGTGAATGCCGACCTTCAACGCGAGAGGCTTTCCGGCCAGCGAGCGCTGCGCGGCCAGCATCGCCCGCACCGCCGCGACCGGCCGCGGGAAGACGGCCATGATCGCGTCGCCCATCGACTTGACGACCGAGCCGCCCTCGCCGGCGACCGCCTCGCGCAGCGAGTCGACGTGGGCGAGCACCGACCCGAACGCCGGCGCGTCGCCGACCTCGCGGTAGTAGCGCGTCGAGCCGCGGAGGTCGGTGAAGACGACCGTCAGCATGCCGACGGAGATCGGCTGGCCGGGACGGAGCGCCTCGGCCGCGAACAGGTCGCGGTAGACCTGGAGCGCGGTCACCTCGGCGGCGGTCGCGGCCTGGTCGCTCCACGCCGTCCGCTCGAGCTCGAAGAGCTGCTCGTCGCCGGTGGCGTTCTCGAGCATCAGCGCCGCTCGCTCTCCGAGCCGGAGCTCTTCGCGCGACCACCCGTCGTCGTCGAGCGTCGCCTCGGCCGTGCCCGCTCCGTCCTGCGAGACCACGACCGGCAGCGCGTGCGGCAACGCGAGCGCGCGGAGCCGGTAACGGCCGGCTTCGAGCCGCACCTCGACCGACCGTCGCTCGCCCGCCGGCACGAGCTGCTGGACGACGACGTGCGGCGTGAGCTGCGGCCCGCCGACGCAGAAGGTCGCCCGTGCCGTCTCGCGGATCGCGGGCGCCGGCCGGAACGTCACCTCGACCGAGCGGTCGAAGCCGACGTCGAAGTCGATCAGGCACGTCTCGCAGTGGCGCTGCCCCGCGACGTCCTCGAGCCGCGTCTCCGTGGCGGCCGCCCCGCGGCAGAGCGGGCACAGGAGCTCCCATTGGAGCTCGAGCAGGCCGGCGCGCGTCGCTTCGAGGCAGAGCTCGAGCGTCTCGCGGCGGCCGGCGCCCCACGCGTCGGCGAGGGCGTACGGGCGGAGGCGCGCGACGGTCAGGTCGTCGCCGCGCTCGACCACTCCAACCAGCCGCTCCGAGAGACCCTCGCGAAGCGCCGCGTCCAGCCGTTCGCGCGCCCCCGGCGCCAGGCGCGGTGCCGAGACGAGCGGCGGCGCGCCACGAACCGAAGCGTCGTAGCGCCGGAAGACGTCCAGAAACCGTCGCCGGCTGAGGAACCCGATCTGCACGGCCGCCGCGACCCGACCCACCAAACCGCGCGGCCGAGCCCGCACGTCGTAGACGAGGTGTGTCCCGCCGCCCTCGCGCGGCGAGAGCGTCGCCGTCACGCGCATCGACTCGAGCGGCCCGCGCACGTAGCGCCGCATCACGCTGAACCGGTGCGGGCTGACCCACTCGAACGGCTCCTCCTCCCACTCGACCGGTACGCCGAGCCGCGTCAGGCGCAGCCGCTTGCGCGCATTAGGGCCGCGGCCGCGCTCGTCCACCGCCGGAACGCCCGTGTCGCGGTTGAACCGGTTCGTGTCGGAGACGAGCGACCAGAGCTCCTCCGGGCTCGACGCGAGGTCGAGCTCGAACCGGTAACGGAGCTCGCCTACGTCGCCGCGGACGGCAGCGCGTCGACGCGCGGCCGGCGCCAGAGCAGGAGTCCCAGCCATGCGAACCACACCGGGTTGACGACGAAGCCGACGGCGGCCGCGGCGGCGAGGAGCGCGGGGTCCTTCGGGTCGAGGATCACGAGCCGCCCCAGGTAGACGTAGACGAGCAGCACCGCCCCGACGAGCGCGAGCTGCCCGAGCCGAACGGGGAGGACGCGGCCGCGCACGATCAGCCAGCCCGCGACCGCGAGCGCGGCGCCGGTCAAAGCGAAGGTCCCGAGGCCGCGCGGGTCGGTCGAGCTCGGAACGTCGCTCGCGAGCGCCGAAGGCGGATTGGCCAGGTTCGCGAGGTCGTAGCCGCCGTGCAGCGCCGCGCCGAGCGCGCCCGCGATCGCCAACACGAACCCGAGCAGCGCGAATCCCTCCTCGACCGCGCGCAGCCGCCCGTAGAGCGCGCAGAAGACGGCGATCGAGAGCACGCCGCCCGCGAGGAGCAGCAGCGCGTCGCCGTACGCGGCCGCACGCGAGCCGTTGTGGAGGTAGACGACGAACGAGATCGAGTACGCGAGGCCGGCCGCCGCGGCGAGGAGCGCGCACGCGCCCGCGAAACGCTCGAATGAGCCGGTCTCGATCGCCCTGCCGCCGTCCATCTCGACCCCGCGTTCGCCGCCGCCGCCGTTTCGGTTCGCCCGAGTCTAGGACGGAAACGGCCGGGAGTCTACGAGCCGCCGCTCCCGAGCACGCGCGCGTGCACCTCGCGCGTCAGCTTCTCGACGGACTCGGTCAGCTCCTTGTCCTGGCGCGTCAGGTCGGTGTTCTCGGAAAGGAGCGCCTCGAGCTTGTGCGCGACCTTGATCAGCATCTCCTCCTGGCGCTCCTGGTGCTGGGAGGCCAGCTCGCGGTGCTGCTCGATCGACTCGGCGTGCGCCTTGTCGCGATCGGCCTGGCGGGTCTGCGCGAGCAGGATCAGCGGCGCCGCGTATGCCGCCTGGGTGGAGAAGAGCAGGTTGAGGAGGATGAACGGGTAGGGGTCCCAGCGAAGCGCGACGACCGCCGCGTTGAGCGCGACCCAGACGCCGACGATCAGCGTCTGTCCGATCAGGAACTGGGGCGTGCCGAAGAACCGCGCGAAAGCCTCGGCCTTCTGGCCGAACCGGTCGCTTCCGAACGCGCCGCCGGCGTGGGGCTCCTGAGCCGCCATGGCGGGAATTCGTTCGCGACGACCGGTCGTTTTCCGCTTCAATTGTTGTAGCTAGTACGCGAGAACGACCAGAGGAGTGTGAACACGTCTTGAGCACGTTGCTGCTCGTCCCGATGGAAGACACCGTCGTCTTCCCGAACATGAACGTGACGCTGACCGTCGACGTCGGCGACGAGGAGCGCGTGCTGCTCGTCCCGAGGCACGACAGCGCCTACGCGAAGGTCGGCACCGTGGCCGAGGTGCTCGACCGGGTGCGGCTGCCGGGCGGTGCCCAGGCGGTCGCGCTGAACGGCCTCCACCGCGGCGTCGCCGGCGCCGCGCACACCGACTCGCGGGGGCGCCTCCGCGTCGAGGTCGAGGAGCGGCCCGACGAGGAGCCGCCGGGCGTCCGCGTTCGCGAGCTCGAGCGGGAGTACCGCGCCGTCGTCGAGGAGATCCTCGAGCTGCGCGGCGACGACGGCCGCATCTCGTCCTTCGTCCGCTCGATCACCGAGACCGGCGCACTTGCGGACACGGCAGGCTACTCGCCCGACCTCACCTTCGAGCAGAAGGTGGAGCTGCTCGAGGCGACCGACGTCGTCGAGCGGCTCTCGCTGGCGCTCTCGTTCCAGCGCGAGCGGCTCGCGGAGCTGCAGGTGCGGCGCCGCATCCGCGACGACGTCGAGGAGGGCGCTGCGAAGCAGCAGCGCGAGTACATCCTCCGCCGCCAGCTCGAGTCGATCCGCAAGGAGCTCGGCGAGGACGACGCGTCCGTCTCCGAGGATCTCCGCAAGCAGATCGAGGAGTCTGGGATGCCGGACGACGTCCGGGGTCAGGCCGAGCGCGAGCTGGGCCGGCTCGAGCGGATGGGCGACTCGGCGGGCGAGGCGTCGATGATCCGCACGTACCTCGAGTGGCTGCTCGCGGTGCCGTGGGGGAAGCGCTCCGAGGAGCGGCTCGACCCCGCGCACGCGCGCGACGTGCTCGACGCCGACCACGCGGGGCTCGAGGACGTGAAGGAGCGGATCGTCGAGTACCTGGCCGTGCGGAAGCTGCGCCAGGAGCGCGGGATCGCCGAGGACAAGCGCTCGGGCGCCATCCTCACCCTGATCGGGCCACCCGGCACGGGCAAGACCTCGGTCGGCGAGTCGATCGCGCGTGCGCTCGGCCGCGAGTTCGTCCGCATGTCGCTCGGCGGCGTGCGCGACGAGGCCGAGATCCGCGGCCACCGGCGCACGTACATCGGCGCGCTGCCGGGCCGGCTCGTCCGCGCGCTCCGCGACGCGGGGACGATGAACCCGGTGATCATGCTCGACGAGGTCGACAAGGTCGGCGCCGACTGGCGCGGCGACCCGTCGGCCGCGCTGCTCGAGGTGCTCGACCCGGCGCAGAACCACTCGTTCCGCGACCACTACCTCGACGTCGAGCTCGACCTCTCGCAGGTCGTCTTCATCGCCACCGCCAACATCGCCGAGACGATCCCCGGCCCGCTGCTCGACCGGATGGAGGTGATCCGCTTCGACGGCTACACCGTCGACGAGAAGGTCGCGATTGCTCGCGGCTACCTCTGGCCACGGCAGGTCGAGCGGAACGGTCTCCGCGACGGCGAGGTCTCGATCGACGACGCCCTGCTCGAGACGATCATCTCCGAGTACACGCGCGAGGCCGGCGTTCGCCAGCTCGAGCGTGAGCTCGGGAAGCTGCTTCGGAAGACGGCGACGCGGATCGCGTCGAGCGAGGTCGAGGCGCCGGTCGCCTTGACCCTCGAGTCGGTGCGGGACGGCCTCGGCCGGCAGAAGTTCTTCCAGGAGGCGGCGGAGCGGACGGCCGTGCCGGGCGTCGCGACGGGTCTCGCAGTCACCGGCACCGGCGGCGACGTGCTCTTCGTCGAGGCGACGGCGATGCGCGACGCCGACAAGCTCGTCCTGACCGGACAGCTCGGCGACGTCATGCGCGAGTCGGCGCGGATCGCGCTCTCGTGGGTGCGGGCGCACGCCGGCGACCTCGGGATCGACGAGGACGCGCTCGCCGACAGCTCGTTCCACGTCCACGTCCCGGCCGGCGCGATCCCGAAGGACGGGCCGAGCGCCGGGATCACGATGACGACCGCGCTCGCGTCGCTCCTGACCGGCCGCCCGGTGAAGCACACGATCGGCATGACCGGCGAGGTCACGCTCCAGGGCCGCGTCCTGCCGATCGGCGGTCTCAAGCAGAAGGTGCTCGCGGCACACGCCGCCGGGCTGACCGACGTCGTCCTGCCCGAGCGGAACCGTCCCGACCTGGAGGACGTGCCGGCCGACGTGCGGGACGCGATGAGCTTCCACCCGGTGATGAGCATGGGCGAGGTGCTCGAGCTCGCGCTCGAGCCGGAGCGGGAGCCGGCCGGTGCGCTGTCGTAGGTGTCAGCCCGTGCCCGAGGAGGTCCGCCGCCTGGCGGACCTCCTCGAGCGCCGCTGGACGCTCTCGATCCTCTACGCGTCGCGCTCGGGCGCGGTGCGGTTCAACGAATTCCGGCAGGCGCTCGGCCCCGTTCCCCCGGCGACGCTCGCCACGCGGCTCGCCGAGCTGGCGGAGGCAGACGTCTTCGAGCGCGTCGTCCTCGACGCACGGCCGCCGCAGGTCGAGTACCGCGTGACCAGCCGCGGCGAGGCGCTGCAGCACGCGGTCGACCTGCTCGTGCGCTCGTCTGCTGGCTGACCGGCTCTTAAGCTAGTCCCGTGGAGACGGTGCCGGCGCAGGCGACGACATTTCCCTGGTCCTGGTACACGGACGCGGAGATCCTCAGGGTCGAGCAGGAGCGGATCTTTCGCTGCAGCTGGCAGTACGCGGGCCACACCGGCGACGCGCCGGAGCCCGGCTCGTACTTCACGGCGGCCTCCGGCCACGTTCCGGTCGTCGTCACGCGTGACCGCGCTGGCGAGCTGAACGCCTTCGTCAATGTCTGCCGGCACCGCGGCCACCCGGTCGTCTCCGGCTCCGGGCGGCGAGAGACGCTCCAGTGCCCCTACCACGCCTGGACGTACGGGCTCGACGGAAGCCTCCGCGCCGCGCCGCGCGCCGAGCGCGAGCCCGACTTCGACAGGGAACACCTCGGCCTGCGTCCGGTCCAGGTCGACACGTGGGGCCCGTTCGTCTTCGTCAACCCGGACCTCGAGGCACCGCCGCTCGCCGACACGCTGCGCGACCTCCCGGAGCTCGTCGCTGCGGCGGGCGTCGACGTCGACGCGCTCGTCTTCCATGACCGCGTCGCCTTCGAGGTCGAGGCGAACTGGAAGGTCGTCTGCGAGAACTTCCTCGAGTGCTACCACTGCCCAGTCGCGCACCCGGGCTTCAGCGACATGGTCGACGTCAGCCCCGACGCCTACCTGCTCGAGACGGCGGAGACGTTCTTGACGCAGCGCGCGCCGCTCCGCGCGAACGGCAAGCAGGCGTACGATCCGGCGGGAGAAGTCGAGCGGAGCCAGTTCCACTTCGTCCTCCCGAACGTCGGGATCAACGTCTTCCCCGGCCGGCCGAACGTCTCGATCGGCCCGATCAACCCGCTCGCGCCGACCCGGACGGCGCGCTTCCTCGACTACTTCTTCGCGCCCGACTGCGACGAGAGCTGGATCGAGGAATTCGTCGCGTTCGACGAGCAGGTCTCACGCGAGGATCTCGCCCTCGTCGAGGGCGTCCAACGCGGCGTGGCGACGGGCCTCGTCGACCATGGCCGTCTGATGGCGAACGCCGAGCCGCTGATCGCGCACTTCCAGGACTACGTGCGCGCGGCGCTGAGCTAAGCGGCCGGCAGCTCGAAGAAGAACGTCGAGCCGCCTCCGTCGCGCGCGCGGACGCCGATCCGCCCGCCCATCCGCTGCACGAGCTCGCGGCAGATGTAGAGCCCGAGCCCCGTGCCGGCCGGCGCGTGCGAGAGGTGCGGGTCGACGCGGTAGAACTTCTCGAACACCGCCTCGCGCTCGGCGGGCGGGATCCCGATCCCGCGGTCGTCCACGAACACCGCGACTCGCCCGTTCGCGTGCTCCGCGGAGACAGCGACCTCGCCGCCGGAGAGCGAGTACTTGATCGCGTTATCGAGGAGGTTGATGAGCACCTGCTCGATCCGGTCGCGGTCCCCGACGACGGCGAGACCCTCGCGGCCCACGAGGCTCTCGATCGAGACGTTGGCGGGCAGGCGCGCGCGGAACGCGGTGACGGTCGCGTCGACGACGTCGCCGAGCTCGACCCGCTCCGTCTCGAGCGGCAGGTCGCCGCGGTCGAGGCGGCTCGCGAGCAGCACTTCCTCGGTGACGTGCGCGAGCCGCTCGGCCTGGCTCGCGATCGCCTCGAGCAGCTCGCGGCTCTGGGCTGCGTCGAGGTCGATGTCGGGCCGGAGGAGCGTCAGCGCCGCGCCGAGGACGGCCGTCATCGGCGTGCGCAGCTCGTGCGAGATCGTCGCGATGAAGTCCGTCTTCGCCTCGTCGAGCAAGCGGTCGGCCGTCAGGTCGCGGAACGCGTAGACGACGCCCTCGGGGCTGCGGACGGCGACGAAGGACAGCCAGAGCTCGCGGTCGCGGACGTCGACGGGCAGCGTCACCGAGCGCGCCGGCGCACCGCTCTCGGCGACCGGAACCTCGCCGGCCACGGCCGACCACGACCCGAAGACGTCCGTCACGGCGTGGCCGACCGCATCCCCACGCGCCACGCCCGTGACGACCTCCGCGGCGGCATTCCAGAAGCGCACGACCCCGCCGTCGTCCACGACGACGATCCCATCGCCGACCGCCTCGAGCACCCGCGCCGCGTGCTCGCGCTCGGCGGATGCGGCCTGAGCCGCTAGGAGCCGCGCCCGCTCCTCGTGCAGCCGCGCGTTCCGCACCGCGGCCGCCATCTGCGCGACGAACCCCTCGAAGAGCTCGAGCTGCTCCTCGGTATAGATCGATCGGTCCCGCATCAGCTGGACGACGCCGACGACCCGGCCCTCGTCCTTGACCGGCACCATCATCGCCGCGCTGGTCCCGGCGGGCCCGGACTCGGGGAGCTTCCGGATCGTCCCCTCGCGGTCGACGGAGTAGTAGGTGCCGCCGCCCTTCACGCGCTCCTCGACGTCGTTCGCGAGCAACGGCTCGCCGGAGACGATCACCTGGCTCTGCATGCCGCCCTCGGGGTTGAGCTGAAGCGCCGGCAGCGTCGCCGGGTCGAGCAGCTCGCCCTCGACCCAGGCGTACTCGCAGCGGATCAGCCCGTCGTCGGCGTCCCAGGACGAGACGACGACGCCGTCGTGCGGCACCGCGTCGGCGAGGAGCTCGTGGAAGCGGCTGTAGACGCGCTGCGGGTCGAGCGTCTCGCCGAGGTAGCGCGCCGCGGCGAGCAGCAGCCTCGCCTTCTCGGCCTCCCGGGCGAGACGATCGGCGTCGACCACGACTACATCATGGACGAGTACCGGCTCGACCTCGCGCCGCGAGCGCGGTACATTCGCCCCGAGGGCGGAAGACCCCGAGATCGAGGAGGTTCATTCCTGTGAAGCGGCTCATCCTGGTGGCGAGCCTCGCCGTGGCCGCGCTCGCGGCGACGGCGGCGCTCGCAGCCCCTGCGTCCGCGCCGACGCGCACCCCCGGCACGCTCGTCGTCGGCTTCGGCGACGCTGCCGTCGGCTTCGCGATCGGCACTCGCCGCGGGAGCACGATCCACAACCCGAAGGGCTACGAGGTCGACCTCGCCAAGGCGATCGCGAAGCAGCTCGCGATCCCGAACGTCAAGTACGTCTACACGCCGTGGGCGAAGCTCTTCGCGCCCGGCTCGAAGGACTTCGACGTCTCGCTCCAGGAGGCGACGATCACCGCGGCCCGCGCGCGCACGGTCGACTTCTCGAAGTCGTACCTGAACGCGAACCAGGGCGTGCTGATCTCGAAGCAGACGACGGCGCCGAAGAGCCTCGCCGACCTGAAGCAGCTCCAGACGTGCGCCCAGGTCGACACGACGGGCCTCGGCTACATCCAGACACGCCTCCATCCGACGCAGAAGCCGCTCGTCTACCAGTCCACCGCGGCCGCGTTCACGGCGGTCCAGATCGGCCGCTGCGACGCGCTCGTCCTCGACGTGCCGATCGTCGCGCTCCAGAAGAAGTCGAAGCCGGGCGCGTACGGGCCCGTCGCCGGCCAGATCGTGACGAAGGAGCAGTACGGCATCGTCATGCAGAAGGGCTCGAAGCTGAAGCCGCTCGTGAACGGCGCGATCACGAAGCTGACGAAGAACGGGACGATCGGGAAGCTCCAGAAGAAGTGGTTCAACCTCAACTTCGGGGCGATCCCGGTCTTGAAGTAATCGCCTGAGTAGGCCTGGAAGCCGGTGCACGCGTTCCACGAGGTCCTCAAGAGCTTCTTCAGCCCGCAGAGCTTTCGGGCGTCGCTCCCGGACGTGTGGGCCGGCTTCCAGGTCAACCTGAAGATGATGGTCGTCGCCGAGCTGCTCGTGCTCGCGCTCGCACTCGGGATCGCGATCGTCCGCGGGCTCCCGGGGCGGGCAGCCGCGCCGTTCCGCGGCCTCGCGATCGTCTACACCGACGTCTTCCGCGGCACGCCGCTGATCCTGGTCGCGTTCCTCGTCGGCTTCGGCCTTCCGGGGCTCCAGCTGCAGGGGGTCTCGACGCGGTCGAACTTCTTCTACGGCGTGCTGGCGCTCACGCTCGTCTACACCGCATACGTGACGGAGGTGTACCGCGCCGGGATCGAGTCCGTGCACGGGAGCCAGCGGATGGCGGCGCGCTCGCTCGGGCTCTCGTACTTCCAGGCGCTGCGCTACGTCGTCATCCCGCAGGCGGTGCGGCGGGTGATCCCGCCGCTCCTGAACGACTTCATCGGCCTCCAGAAGGACACGGCGCTCGTGACCGTGATCGGCGTGACCGAGGTCGCCGCCCAGGCGCAGGACTTCTCGAACAAGCAGTACAACTTCACGGCGTACGTCGTCGCGGCGGTGTTCTTCATCTTCCTGACGATCCCGCTCGCGCGCTTCACCGACCACCTGATCGCGGTGCGCGAGGCACGCGAGCGCGCCCAGGCCGTTTGAGCGCCTTCGTCGAGCTCTCTGCGGTGACGAAGCGTTTCGGCGAGAACGTCGTCCTGCGCTCGGTCGACCTCGCCGTGGGCGAGCACCAGGTCGTCTGCCTGATCGGCGCCTCCGGCTCGGGGAAGTCGACGCTCCTGCGCTGCGTCAACCTGCTCGAGCGGATCGACGAGGGGACGATCGTCGTCGACGGCGAGGAGGTCACGAACGGCAAGGTCGACGTGAACGCGCTCCGCCGGAAGATCGGGATCGTCTTCCAGGCGTTCAACCTCTTCCCGCACATGACCGTGCTCCAGAACGTGACGCTCGCGCCGCGGAAGGTCTCGCGGCTCGACCGCGCGCAGGCCGAGGCGAGCGCCCGCGAGCTCTTGAAGCGGATCGGCCTGCTCGAGAAGGCCGACGAGTACCCGGACCGGCTCTCGGGCGGCCAGCAGCAGCGGGTCGCGATCGCGCGGGCGCTCGCGATGCACCCGAAGCTGATGCTCCTCGACGAGATCACGAGCGCGCTCGACCCGCAGCTCGTCTCCGAGGTGCTCGCCCTCGTCCGCAGCCTGATCGACGACATGGGCATGACGATGATCATCGCGACGCACGAGATGAGCTTCGCGCGCGAGATCGCCGACAAGGTGTGCTTCCTCGACGCGGGCGTGATCCTGGAGGAGGGGCCGCCGGAGCAGATCTTCACGGCGCCGGAGCAGGAGCGGACGCGTCAGTTCCTGGCCCGGATCATCGAGGCCGGACGGCTCTGATGTGGCGCCGGCTCCGGCCGCCGACGCGCGCGCCGCTCGTGATCGGCGGGTTGTTGGCCTTTCCGCTCTTCTTCGCCTCGCTCCTCTGCGTCACGCTCGCGATCGAGCGGCCGCACCGCTTCCAGTGGATGCGCCACGGGCGGCTGATCGAGGTCGACCACCAGCCGACGAGCGGCGAGGAGGCGAAGATCTGGGCGCTCGCGCTCGTCCTGCCGGCGATCCTCGTCGCGATCGGGTTCGCGGCTGCGTTCTGGCGGCGCGGCGGCGTCTACGTCTCCGTGGCGGCGGCGATCGTGCTCGCGCTCGCGCTGCCGCACCGGCTCGACCGCTGGACCGCGCACCATACGCAGCGCTTCCCGTTCGGGATGGACTTGATCCCGGACACGAACGTCCAGTCGAGCACGCTCGGGCGCGGGGAGTGGGAGGTGCAGGCGCGCGACACGGTGCTCAGCCTCACGCACTGGGCGATCGGGGCCGCGCTGGTGGCTGCTGCGATCACGGCGGGGGTAACGCTTCGACGCCGCCTGCGTCCGGTGCCGCCGCCGGCGGAGCTGCCGCCTGCCGTCGCGACCGGCGAACCGGAGGCGGCACCGGCGGTCAGAACCAGCCTCTGAGCAGGACTTTCGTAGTCGTTGCCGATATTCGTATGGGCGACGGGTTGTATTATTCAATTTGGAAAACAAGAATGTAAATTCTCGTCCGCATAACGTGTGGAATTTGCATTTTGCGGCATCTTGTTCCGCAAAATGCGGCGGGCATTTCTGTTTGCGACATTCGTCGCAATGGTGGGCGCACAGCCGGTCGCGGCGGCCGAGCTCCCACCGGCTTCGGCCTGTCCCGGCTCGGAGGCTGCGAACCTCTCGCCGGGCGCGGAGGTCGCCGCGATGCGCTGCCTGATCGAGTGGGTGCGGGGCCGGCACGGCCTCTCAGGGCTGCGCGAGCTCTCGCAGCTCGACCGCTCCTCGAGCATGCGTGCCGCCGCGATCCGCCGCTGCCGCCAGTTCTCGCACACCCCTTGTGGGCAGGCCTTCGTCCAGCCGTTCGTCAGCGTCGGATACCTGAGACGGAGCAGCACGGTCGGCGAGAACCTCGCGTGGGGCGGGAGCGGCCGCGGCTCCCCGCGTGCCACGCTCGTCGCCTGGCTCCG
>Ga0081539_10002981_pt1 | contig 22205 bp, 15 predicted proteins | sample TabmetS4T2R2_FD_71023 | JGI IMG/M metagenome (GOLD analysis project Ga0081539, IMG submission 71023) | Tabebuia heterophylla rhizosphere microbial communities from the University of Puerto Rico - S4T2R2 | ecosystem: Host-associated > Plants > Roots > Rhizosphere ...
ACGGTGGCTTCGACCCAGTCGAGGAACCCGGGATCGTCGGTCTCTTCCGGCTTTGTGTAACGAACCATTTTGGGATGGGCTGAACGTGCGCCGCTCAATTGCGACACGCTGGGTCCAGATTACATCTGGACGACACGGGGCGCCGCACACATGCAGCTACGCGGCACGACGAAGGCCATCGAGTCGGGCGAGCCAGCCGCCGATGAGGTTCCAACTCGCGAAATTTAGGCTCACCAGCCTCCGCTCTGGATTCTCGCGGAGGCTGCCCGCCGGAGTCGCCGCAGTGTTTCCCGGCGCGTAGGCGGGCGTTTCGCTCGCGATGAGACTACGGCTGGCAGCCACAGCCTCCGCTCTGGATTCACGCGGAGGCTGTCCGCCGGAGCCGCCGCGTAGCGGCGCAAGGAAGGACCATCGATCGCCGCGCGTGTCGCGGGTCGGTTCGGCACGAACTCCAATCTCCTGGTGGTTCCAGGGTCGCAGAAATTGCCACGTTCCGGCGCTGCGCGAGCAAATCTCGCTGCTTCCGTGCGGTGGAGCGAGGGTTAGGATCTTGCTCTCTCGGCGGGCGTGCCTCCAGCGAAGCGATTCGTCTACATCCTAAGAGCATCAACAATCCACCGGAATACTATGTGGGCCTGACGTCGGATGTCCGAAAACGGCTCGCGGCCCACAACGCGGGTCTGTCACCTCACACCGCTGTACGCCGCCCCTGGCGAACGCTGGTCGTCATCGAGTTCGACGAAGAAGAACCCGCGGTGAGATTCGAACGCGACCTCAAGACCGGCTCCGGTCGCGAATTCGCGCGCCGCCACTTTCGTCAAACTGTTCGGCAGAAGATCGCCCGGCGGCGCTGTCGCCCACATTGACACGCTTCGCAAACCTTCCTACGCTGCCTTATGAACCTGCAGGTTCCGCCCGAACTCGAAGCGAAGTTGACGCGCCTTGCCGCGGAGACCGGCCGCGCGGCCGACCAGGGTGGACAATAACCGTTCGAAATGAGAGCTACGGCTGGCGAGCCAACGTCAAGGGGAGCCGGCGCGAAGGCAGGCGACCGGAACCGTCGCCTCAAATAGGAATCGAACCCGCCGGAGTCAACGCTCGATCCGTCGTTCTTGAAGTTAAGGTGCGCACGATCAAAAAGGCCACCAGCGGGATGACGATCGCGTAGACGTACTGCGTCCGCGACACGCCGATGCCGAACGGAAACCAGATGCCCGGCACGCCAATCGGATCGAGGAGTTCGCCACCAAACAGCCCGGCCACTATCGAGGCCAATGTAATGAGCGCCAGAATCCGCGTGGGTCCCCCGCGGACAATGCGCGCGCCGATCACGACAAACAACACGATCGACGCGAAACGGCTGCCGCTCGCCACCCGTGTCGACTGGATTACCGTGCCAATTATCCCGGCGACCGCGAACACCACTGCCGACACATCGATGCTTCGCCACGGAGGCAGGCGCCAGCGGTTCCACGCCAATGTCCACGCCGCCACCGTTGGAACCCACATGACGGACGCCAGCCATGCATAGGTGGTCAGATCCATCAGATCGGTCCATGCGACGATCGCGTTGTTGAGGCGCCTGGCAGCCATCACCGCAAGGGCGATGCTGGCAAAGATCAAGAAACTCTGGTGGTCGCTGCGAGACTGGTACGCGATCGCCAAACCGATGAGCGCCAACATGGCTATCGGCTCGATGACGTCGACGATATAACCCGCGATCGTTCGCTCCCATTGCACGCGGTGGAGCGCGTCGCTCATGGGACGCGGAGCCAGTATGGGCGCGCTGTGCATTCCGCCGCTGTCTGCGCTGCCCCCGCTGCCGGGACGCATGTATGCCCGGACAGCGAGCACGCCACGAGTGCCCGCGGCATCGGCGGGAAGGGCGAACCGTAGTGGGCGCGTGCCGACGACGCGCGCGTCTGGACCGAGCCGGCCCGACCCGCCCAGCCGTTGCCCATTCCAATAGAGCTCGTAGCCGTCCTCGACGAGCGTCGGGCCAAGGATGTCCCACGAAGTAGGTTCGGCCGGCACCCTCACCGCGCGCCGGTACCAGGCATAGCCGTGATAGCCGGGATGACCGTGCGCCATCCACCCGCCTACGTAATCGGGCAGACCGACGTCGCCGTCGTGGCTTCCCGGCGGTGCGGTCATATCAACCGTCTCCCAACCGTCATCGTCTGTATTGACGTCCGCCCAGCGTGGGTCATCGCCGATATGGAATCGCCAGGAGCCATCGAGCAGCGTAGCCGCGGCCCGCAGAGTCGGCGGATCAGGGCGGCCGCCGATCGCCAGGTCGGCGATCACGATGGCGAACGTCATCAGCGTCACCACCACGATGCCGACCATCAGTTTGCGTCGTGTCGCATCGATCGAGGTCGCCGTCGAAGCTGTCGACCTGGGCATCCTGCGAATCACCTCGTCGAAGATTTCGCTGGCCACAAGCAGGCTACCACTTGACGAGATTTGGCTGTGGGTCACGCAGGTCACGCGCCTGAGTTCATCCAGGGCTCGCAACTCCGCAACCTCCATTGACCCGCCCCGGTTGACGATGCCATCGTCGTCGTCGCGATTATTCCTGGGTCGCAGAGTGGCGACCGGATGGAAGGAGCGAACGTGTGTATGTTCGACAACGTCGTCGTGCTGGACGAGATCCTGCGCTGTCCGCACGGTCATCACGTCGACGACTTCCAGACCAAGAGCTTCGCCGGCCCGTCGATGGCCACCTACCTCATCGAAGGTCCGCGTGTGTATCTTGTTGCGCGCAGCGGATTCGGCGGCCAACACGTCTCTGCGGAACACTGGCACCTGGACGGGAACGAAGCCGTGTTCCAGCAACGCCGCAGTGTCGAACCGATCGTTCCGCCGCGCGAGGTCTTGTTCTACACGTCTTGCAATGAGTGCACTCCGGTGCTGGTTCGCTGCGACCGCGCGCGCATGTGGGGCGATCTGCTCGATGAGCGACAGGTGTGGGTCGAGTTCCGAGCGACTTTCGATTCCGACGGTCTGCGGCACATCGAACGGACGTCCGGTACGCGCGACGACCTCGTGACGCAGCTTCGCGAGGAGGGACTCAGGGTGATGCGCGATGACGAGCCGCTGGCGATCGCACATCGCGAGATCCGTGCGACCCGCGACGCACAGCCATCCCATCGAAGCCGCATTCGCCGGTGACGTCTCGGCGTTTCGGCTTCGACGGCCCATCGCTCGGTCACCGCCGATCGCAGTCGAACATAGGCGATTCCTTGGCGACCACCAGCCCTTCTACGCTCGGAATCGTTCATCGCAACGCTCTCTCCAGCCATCCCGCAGTGCCTCTGTCGGATCGACCCGCACAGCGCGACGGGCAGGTCCGGCCGCGGACAGCAGGCCGATGATCATGATGAACGCGGCGGCGGCCGGGAGGATCCCTGGAATGTGCCAGCCGCCCTCGACTTCGATCTTCAGTCTGCGATGCAGGACGAGAGCGGCCGTGACGCCGACAACAACCCCGGCGGCAATCTGCCACAGCGAGCGCGCGAAGACGCTCGCGAGCAGTCGGCCCGGTCGGGCGCCGAGCGCCGTCCGGATACCGATCTCGCGGCGCCGCCGGGCGACCGTGAACGCAATGAGCGCGTACAGCCCGGACGCCGACAGCGCCAGCACACTCAGTGTCACGATGGCCAGGGCATAGGACGTCAGTGGGTGGACATCTGGGTCTCGCCGTAGATCTCATCGAGGCGGCGTACGGTCTCCAGACGCGGAGTCGGATCGAGGTTCGTGCCGATCTCCTGAAGGCGATGGGTCATCGCGGCCCGATCGGGCCCTGCGTGCACGGCCAGGTGGATCGCACCGGCGGGCCCGCGACCACCCAGTTGCGCAGGAACATACATCCGTCCCTGCGATGTGTTCGCCGGGCGATCGGGGACGATAGCGCCGGCGAAGCGGGCGCCTGGCCCAACGTCGCGCGAACCTTCTCACGATGGTTTCCTCGTCACGAACGCGGAACCGCTCAGGGCGTCTTCTTCATGAGCGCGCATCTGGCCGGCGGCTTGACGCCGCTGCTCGTGACGCTGCTTCTCGGCTGGATGAACTGGCGATCGCTGTTCGCGCTGTTCGGATCGATTGGCTTCGTCTGGTCGCTGGCCTGGTATCGATGGTTCCGCAATTCGCCCGCGGAGCACCCGGCGGTCAGCGTGGCCGAGCGCGACCTGATCGAGTCGAGTCTCGGCGGTCCCGCCGGCGCCGGTCATGCGGTCGGCGCGGCCGACTGGAAGCGGCTGCTCGCGAACCGCACGGTCGTCTGCCTGTGCCTGATGTATTTCACGCAGGCGTTCGGCGGCACGTTCTACGTCACGTGGCTGCCGACATACCTCGCCTCGCGCGGCCTCACGGGGATGACCGCCGGTGTCCTTGCTGGCCTGCCGCTCGTCTTCAGCGCGGTTGCGGATCTCGTCGGAGGCATCGCGACCGATCGCGCGGCCGGCCGGTTCGGGCTGCGAATGGGCCGCGTCACGATCGGCGGCGGCGCCCTCGCCGCGGCGGTCTGTTCACTATCGCGAGCACGTGGCTCGCCTCGCCCGTGGCGGCGGCGATCCTCATCGCGCTCGGCGGCGCCATCGTCGAATTTCCTGCTCGGCGCCGCCTGGGGTACGTGCCTCGACATCGCCGGTCGCCGCTCAGGCGCAGTCAGCGCCGCGATGAACACGTCCGGACAAGTTGGGTCGATCCTCAGTCCGATTCTGGTTGCCGAAGTCGTGCGGCGATCCTCGCAGTGGAGCGCGCCGCTCTATCTTGCCGGCGTGCTGTTTCTGCTTGGCGCGATCTGCTGGCTCGGCGTCGATCCGACCAAGCCGGTCGACGAATCCGCCTGACCGCCGAACTACGCGATCCGGCGCCTGGTTGCACGGAGAGTAGCCTGGCGGGCCCTATAACTGTTGAGGAGTAAACCTCAACAGTAGTATTGTCGAGGTTGTGTCAGCCCCTCGGCTCGCTCTTCTCGTTCCCGCGCTGTGTCCTTCCTGCGGGACCGGTGGAAAGGTAGTCCTGGAAACGACCGTCCGCGGCACCTTTGCCGTGCTCCGGTGGTGCTGCGAGGTTTGCACCCACGAATGGCCCGTCACCTCCGAGGAAGAGCAGATCGATCGTCGCCTGGGCCCGGCGGAACGGCGGACCAAGCCGCGCGCCGATCGCAGAGCGAAATAAGGGCCTAGCGACGCTTACGCCGGTCGCGACGTGGCGCGGATCTGCCATCCGGCCGGCCCTGACGTCGTTCGGCAAACTGCGGGTCGGCCGACGATACCGGCCAATCCGCCTCGCATTCGCGGCAGGCCCACGACAGCAACGCAGACGTCCCTTTGACGGTGTGCTGCAGCTCGACGCTGCCCGTTCTCCCGCATTGGGGACAGCGCCGTGGGATGGCGAGGGCATATCGACCCATCTGCGGCGCACAATTTAGCACCCTCGAGCCACTGCGCGGGAATGCGCCGCCGAGAGATCCCGTGCACGTCGTGCTGTCGAAGAGCGAACCAGCCGTCCGAGTCGCGTCCGAGGCAGCAGCCGTTGCACACGCAGCCGAACCTGATCCAACCGCCGCCGACATTGATGCCGATCGCCATGTAGTCCCAGAAGGTCGCCGTCGGAATGCCAAAAATGGAGATGAAGGCAAGCGTCGCCGGCACGATGATCAAGCCGCCGAGCACACTCCATCCGTTTTCGTACGGGCTCGCCGAGACCAGGGTGAGAGGCCCACCCTGCAGTACGCGGCGAAGTTGACGGCGAGGTGATACGCGCGGGCACCGATCAGCGCCAGGATCGCGCACGCGAGCAATCCGATCCCGAGCCGGAGCGGCGAGATCCCCGAGCGATCGGCAACCGCTGCGCTCACGAGGATGCCCGAATAGATGCTCACGCAGAGAAAGACCTTGTAGGCGCTGACCCAATAGCGGCCGATTCGAAAGAAACGCGGAAACGACGGAACGACCGCGGCGTGGGAGCGCGCGCCGATCATGCGATGCTCGCCACGACCAGAATCGCGCTCGCGGCCGCGCCGATGACCAGCGCGACGTCAGCGAGATCGAATGCCGGCCAGAAACGCAGGCGAATGTAGTCGACGATTGAGCCGCGCCACGACGTCTCGAGTGCATGGCTCAGCGCGCCGCCGGTCATCAGACCGAACCACACGCCGAACCTTGGCGCACGCGCGCTCGACACGGCGAGTGCGACAGCGGCGATGACCCACACCACCCACATCAGGCGCCGTCCCGGCACACGACCGCCTCGCATGATCCAGATGTGACTCGGGACCACGCGAATGTCGCCGAAGGGGCCGAGCGACAACGGGAGCGCGCGCAGACGTGCCGTGACCAGCCGCTTCACCGCCTGGTCGATGAGCGGTACGACAATCGAGGCGAGCGCGAACGCAGTCATGGTGATGGAGCGTGGAAGGTCGGCGGTGGGATTGGGGCGAAACTTTATCCGACGCCGGAGAACGCTGCAACGGTCACTTGTTGCGAGTGGGAAACACGGCGACTTCGTTGCACAGGGCGTTGGCGATCTCTCGGGCGCGCTCGATTTCCTGCTGCACGGCACCGTTCGATCGTTTGGCTCGTTCCCCGAGCTCGTGGGCGCGTTCGAGGTGCATCGTCAGCTCGAACTCGATGGGGCTGATGGGATATCCGCTCGTCGTGCCCGACCTGTTCCGTCCCATGACTCGCTCTTAGCACAACATGCTTCAAACGACGGGCCATGCGACCTCGACCGGATTCGCGCGATTCGTGACGTGAATTCATTGAAGGATGACCGCGGACATGCGAGGCGCGGGCCGTGGCGTGTGTCGCGCAGGTGATATGATGGCCCTCGTTGCGCCCGTAGCTCAGTTGGATAGAGCGCCGGACTTCGAATCCGTAGGTCGCAGGTTCGAGTCCTGCCGGGCGCGCCACCGCAGCGTCCTCACCTCGTTGCGCCCGTAGCTCAGCTGGATAGAGCGTCGGCCTCCGGAGCCGAAGGCCACAGGTTCGAATCCTGTCGGGCGCGCCAGCCTCCGCTCACGCTTCAACGTCTTCGCGTGAGCTCGGCTGGGCAGCCGCAGTTCAGTCAGTCGGGCATCGGTCGCCCGTGCCATCGATGACGATCACTTCGACTGGACCACTAGTCGTGCCGGCGCATTCACGCGCAACGCCTCCCGCCTCGCTATACTTGCCGCGCTCAGGAGGAACCGTGAGAATCGCCCGCCTTGTGGTTGCTCTCGTCGTGGGATGCGCATCGGCTGCCGCCGCCCAGAATCCGCCCGCCTCGCAAAGCCAGCAGCCGCCAGATGATCAGCCGCCGGTCTTCGAGGAACAGGTCGTGGTGTCGGCGTCGCGGGCGCAGGAATCGCTCGTCAATGCACCGGCCGCGGTCAGCGTCGTGACGACCTCGACGATCGAGAATTCGCCGGCGACCAACATCGGCGACCTCGTGCGCGCGGTGCCGGGCGTCAACATCACGCAAGTCTCGGCGCGCGACGTGAACATCACGACGCGCGGAGCCACGTCGACCCTGGCGACGTCGCAACTGGCGCTGGTCGACGGCCGCAGCGTGTATCTGGATTTCTTCGGCATGGTGATGTGGGACCTCGTGCCGACCAATCCGCACGAGATCAAGCAGATCGAAGTGGTGCGCGGGCCCGCGTCGGCGGTGTGGGGCGCCAATGCGATGAGCGGGGTGGTCAACATCATCTCGCGGTCGCCGCGCGAGCTGGCGGCCGACCACCCGCACAGCCTGACGATCGGCGTCGGCACGTTCAACCGCAACGTGACCGGGCGTTCGCAGGACTCCGGAACGCTCTTCTACGTCAACGGGACCGAGGCACAGGCGGTGAACGATCGCTGGTCGTACAAGATCGGCGCCGGCTATTTCACGCAGGACCCGCTGCCACGCCCCGCGGGCACCATCCCGAACGCGTTTCAGACGCCCTATCCACCGTTCGAGAATCGAGGCACGTCGCAGCCGAAGTTCGATGGCCGCGTGGACTACGAGATTCCAAGCGGGGGCACGGTCACGGTCTCGGGCGGGTTTGCCAGCACGGAAGGGCTCATTCACACGGGCATCGGACCGTTCGACATCGGCAGCGACTCGCGCCTCGTCGATCTGACTGCGCGTTTCACGAAGGGCAATCGGCGCGTCGCGTTCTTCACCAACCTGCTCGACGGCAACGCCACGAATCTGCTCGCGCGTGGACCGAACGGTTTGCCGCTGCCGCTCGACTTCGACACCAAGACCTTCGACATCGAGGCGGGCGATGCGCGTCCGGTGGGGACGAAGAATGTCCTCAGCTACGGCGGAAACTATCGTCACAACACGTTCGACATCTCGATTGCCCCCACCGGTGATGCGCGCAACGAGGGCGGTGGCTACATTCAGGACGAAATCTTCATCAACTCGCGCTTCCGCTGGGTGATCGGCGGCCGGGTCGACAAGTTCTCGTCGATCGAGGACGCGGTGTTCTCGCCGCGGACGACGTTCATGTTCAAGCCCGATGCGGCGCAGACCGTGCGTGTCTCGTTCAATCGCGCGTTCCGGGCGCCGTCGTTCATCAACAACAACATCAACACGACGATCCTGAACGAGATCAACCTCAGCGCCTTGTCGCCGGCGCTCGCTCGATTCATCTTCCCGATCGGCGCCATCGGCAATCCCGATCTCAAACAGGAGCAGATGACGGCGTACGAGCTGGGCTACACGGCTGTCCTCCGCAACCGCGTCACGATCACCGGCGCTGCGTACTGGAACCACACAAAGGATGGGATCTTCTTCACGCCGGTCGCGTTCTACAATCCGGCAGCGCCGCCTCCGGGTTGGCCGCTCCCGCCGGCCGTCCTCGCGTTGCTCGCGGCGCGCAATCCGCCGGTCGTCCTGCCGTCGCGGTTCACCTATTTGAATCTCGGAAAGATCGACGACAAGGGTCTCGAGCTGGGTGTGGACGCCGCGGTCAATCGCTACGTCAACGTATTCACCAACTACTCGTATCAGGCGATGCCCGAGATCTCCGATTTTCCTGCGGGCACCGGCATCGCCGACGTCAACTGGCCGCCGAAGAACCGCTTCAACGCCGGATTCAACTTCAACTACTCGCGCTACCTTGGCAACCTGTCGGTCAACTACACCGACTCGGCGTACTGGCAGGACGTGCTCGACGTGCGCTTCGCCGGAACGACCGATCCCTACACGCTGATCAACGCTGGCTTTGGCGTCCGCTGGCTGAACGATCGCGTCGTGACGAGCGTCAAGGCGACGAACGTGAAGAACGAAGAAGTCATGCAGCACATCTTCGGCGACGTGCTGAAGCGGCAATTCGTCGGAGAGGTACGGCTGACGTTTTAGCTACGCTTCACGCCCGAAGACGAGCCGCAGAGGCTCAGAGACACAGAGAGTCTTTTGGGATCAAAGTCGTTGAGATTCGAAGTCTACAGAGAAATCTCTGTGCCTTGTGTCTCTGTGGTTCGTCATCAACGGCTATCCTTCGCCGCTCGTACCACTGCCCGCAGATCCGCGCCCTTCGATTTCCTCAACGCGGCCCAGAGGTCACCGACGCTCGCGAGCCGGTCGCCGAAATTCACGACCGTGAAGTCGCGCGGCGAGAGTCCTCCCTCGTCAATCTCTTCCCATCGGAGCGGAGTGGAGACACCAGCGAACTCGTTGGCGCGGGCGCTGTAGGCGCTCGCCAGCGTTTTGCCGCGAATGTTCTGCAGATAATCCACGTACACGCGACGCCCCCGCGCCGACACGCTGCGCTCGACGGTCGCCTGCTTCGGATGCGCATTGGCCACCATCGTCGCCACGATCTGCGCGTAGATCAGCCCCGCGTCGTACGGCGTGTTCGGCGGCATCGGGACGTAGACGTGCAGGCCGCCGGAACCGGACGTCTTGGCGAAGGCAGGCGCCTCGAGGCGGGCGAGCTCGGCGCGGACCCAGCGCGCCACGTCGAGGACGCGCGCGAACGGCAGGTCCTCCGGTGGATCGAGATCGAGCGCGATGTGATCGACCAGCGTCTCGCTGCCGACGCGCGAGAACCACGGGTCCTGCGAGATCGACGCGAGCTGCGCGGTGTAGAGCAGCGTGAGCAGATCGCCGCCGATGATGTGCGGACGCTGCTCGCTGCCCGAATCGGCCACCTCCATGCGAACGCCCGCCGGCAGCTTGTCCGCGGCCCGGTGCTGGTAGAACGGCTTGGCGTCGATGCCGTTGGGGTACCGCTTCATCACCAGCGGCCGATCGGCAAGCACCGGCAGGATCGCCGGCGCGGCGCGGACGTAATGGCGGAGCAGATCGCCCTTGGTCAGCTTCAGTGCCGGCCAGAAGATCTTCCCGAGATTGGTGATCTCGAGGCGTTGCCCGTCCGGCAGCTGCAACACACCGTTGCCGCCCCGCTCGTCAATCGCGTCGAGTTGCGCCAGGAGCTCGTCGCTGGTCTGCGCGCCGCGGCGCCGGGTGTGCGGGCTGCCTTCGGGCGCACCTTCCCGATGTCGGGCTTGCCCGCCGGAGCCTTGAGGAAGGGCTTGCCCGCCGGAGCCTCGGCGAAGGCGGGCACGTTTCCGCTTGACCCCCGAATCCGGTTCCTTGCGCACGCTGTCAGCCCTCACGTCGTCACGCATGCCGAGATAGGTCGGGTGCCGCAGGATCCCGTCGGCGGTCCACTCGGTGAATTTCACTTCCGCCACGAGCTGCGGCTTCACCCAGTGCGGGCGCTCGTTCGTCTTCGGTTGCGGCGTGAACGGGCATTGGCTCGTCTCGAGCCCGTGCACCTGCTGCCACACGCGCCCGAGCTCGGCATCGCTGAAGCCCGCACCACTGTGACCGACGTAGCGCAGGGCTCCGTTCTCGTCATAGACCCCGAGCAGCAGCGCACCGAGAAGCGGCCGCGATCCGCGCGGATCGGTCCATCCACCGACGACACACGTCTGATGGCGAACCAGCTTGATCTTGCACCAGTCGGGCGATCGGCGGCCCGACTGATAGACGGAGTCCAGGCGCTTCGCGATCAATCCCTCGCCGCCGTCGCTCAGGGCGCGTGCGTACAGTGCGGTGCCGTCGCCGACGACATGCTCGGTCAGGCGCAGTCGTGAACCGTTCAGTCCGCGCAGCAGCTGCTCCAGACGGGCGCGCCGATCTCGCAAGGGTCGCTTGCGGAGATCCTCGTTTCCGCTCTGAAGCAGATCGAACAGGATCAACGCCGTGGGCGTGTCCAGCGGTGACCCTCTGCGGTGCGGACCTCGAAGGCTTGCCCTGAGGGTAGTCGAACGCTCCGCGATCGTAGCGATGTGAATTCGTCCCTGGAGATGCTGAAAGCCGGCTGGTCGTCCTGCGGCATCGAGCGCGACGATCTCGCCGTCGAGTATCAGAGGACGATCGAGCGTGGTCGCCCATTCCTGGAGGGCGATGACGATCTCTGGGAACTGCGCGGTCTTCTCGTTCCCGAGTCGCGACCAGAGGCGCACACGCGCCAACGTGCCCGCCGCCGGCTCAATCGAGACGATTGCCCGAATGCCGTCATATTTCGGTTCGTACGCGAGCAGGGACGAGGTGAGCGGCGCGTCGCCCGTCGAGGCGAGCATCGGGGAGACAGGAGGCACGCTCGCGCTCATGGCGCCGCAATGCAAAATGCAAAATTCAAAATTCAAAAATGCGAGACACGCCGGGCGACGCGCCCCTGCGCGCTATTTTGCATTTTTCATTTTGAATTTTGCATTACACAGCAAGTCCTACGCGCGCAGAGCTCGCTGGCGCGCGACTCAGCGTCGAGACCGTAGTTCGCGCTCGGCTTCGAGCCAGTCCTCGAAATCCTGGCCGTGGTTGCCCCCGCGGCTCAGATAACGGTGATACGCGGCTTCGGCAATTTCCTCGTAGCTTGGCAAGTAGGGCGTCGATGCATCAGCGGACGAGGGACCACTGCCGGTGGTCATGTCGTTGGCCGCGTCGAGCGTGACTTTTTTCGCGCTGCGGCGACGCGGCGTCGCGGCAGGGGTGGTGGGCATCTCAGGTCCTGCAGTCTTCTTCTTCGCCATGGTCTGATTACTCTCGCCGACCATTGTAAGCTGGGCCGCCGCGATTTGATCGAACGATGACGTAAACAAATCGCGCCGGCCGCGGCCGCTTATCGTCGCGAGCTCGTCGCTTCTTCTTCCTCCAGCTCCTCGCCTTCCTCGGTCACGTCGAATTCGGACGCGAGCGCCTTCAGCCTGTTGAGCGTCGCTTCTTCTTCCTGCAGATTCTGCTCGAGGAGCTCGACGGCGTCGGTCATCCCGAGCTTCTCAGCCATATCGATCAGGGTCTCGTACGCGGTGATCTCGTAGCGTTCGGCCTTCTGCGCGGCGCCGATGTTGTAGAACTCGAGCAGCTCCGGCGTCGGCCGCTCGCGCATGAACACCTTCTTCTCCTTGACGAGGCCTTCGATGCCGGGACACGTCTCTGCTTCGGCTTTGTGCCCCATCGACTTGAAGATCTTCTCGATGCGTTTGATCTGACCTTGCGTTTCCTTGCGGTGCTGAACGAAGCCCCTCTTGATTTCACGGTCGGAGCTCTCGTTGGCCATCTGCTCGAGCGCGTCGAGCAGTGACGTCTCCGCTCCGTACATGTCCTTCAACTCGTGCTCGAAGAGCTCCTCGATCGTCTGCATCGCCATGCGCCTGCCTCCTGTATCCGTTCGCGAAGAGTGCGGTGAACGTCGCCGCTAGATAGCAAGAGGGGAGCCAAGCACGATCGCTCCTGGCCGCGTGAAGCGCAGCCTTATCGGTGTGCCGACGTCGATCGCCATCGGGCATGGATCGATCGCCACGTCGTCATCCTCTGTCGTGAAGAGCGTCTGTGCGGGAGCGTCGCCTGGAGCCTCGACGTCTGCAGGACCGCCGGAGAGCCGCGCGATCAGCACGACGGGGCCGCCGATTCGATCGACGCGTCGAATCGCAATCGTGTGCTCGTCGAGGACCTCGGCATCGGTACGTAAGACCTTGCCGAGGACAGCCGCCGAATCGGCAGGCCGGACCTTGCGAGCTCCGGCTGGCATACGCTGCGCAGGTGCGAGCGTTCGGCGCAGGGCAATCAGTCGCTCGTACAGATGGTGAACGCCGGCGTGCGGCGCGTCCGAGAGCTCGTCCCACATCAACCGGCTGCGTTCGAATGTGTTGGACGCCTGCGGATCGGGAATGGCCGCGCGATGCTGCGCATCGCGGAAGGCCGCAAACGCGGCGAACTCGCCCCGCCGCCCTTCGGTCACCTGTCGCCCGAGCTCGTCGTGATGATTGGTGAAGAACAGGAACGGCGACGAGGCGGCCCATTCCTGGCCCATGAACAGCAGAGGCGTCTGCGGCGCCAACAGCAGCAACGCACTGAGCGCGCGGTACACCGCCGGATCGATCTGATGATGGAGCCGTCGCCCGTCCGCGCGGTTGCCGACCTGATCGTGGTTCTGAATGCACACGACGAACTGTTGCGTTGTCAGCGAGGACGGATCGGTCCCGCGAGGCAAACCGGAACGCAGGGACGGCTGGCCGGCGTAGAACCACCCCTGACGTAGTGTCGTTGCCAGATCCGCGAGCGAGCCGCCGTAGTCCGCGAAGTAGCCTTCTCGCTCGCCGGTCGCGTGTACGCGGACCTGGTGGTGGAAATCATCAGCCCACACCGCGTCGATACCGAAACCGCCGCGCTCGACCGGTTCCAGCATGCGCGAGAGGTTTCGATGATCCTCGGCGACAAACGTCACCGGACGATCGGCCTGCGCGCGGACAGTCGCCGTCAGCTCAGCGAGGAAGTGGGTTGGGCTGTCGTCGACGAGCGCGTGCGTCGCGTCGAGACGGAGCCCGTCGATGTGATACTCGGTGACCCAGTGCAGCGCGTTCTCGATGAAGAAGCGACGCACCTGCGCGCTGTGCGCGCTATCGAGATTGACGCCGGCGCCCCATGGACTGGAATGTGCCGCCGAGAAATAGTACGGGCTGAACGCGTTGGCATACGCGCCGTCGGGGCCGAGATGGTTATAGACGACATCGAGATAGACGGCGAAACCCACGGCGTGAGCCGCGTCGACGAACGCGCGCAAGTCGTCGGGAGCGCCGTAGCAGCGCGCCGGCGCGAAGATCGCGACTCCGTCGTATCCCCAGTTGCGCTCGCCGGGAAAGTCGGCCACCGGCATGATCTCGATGGCGGTGACGCCCAGACGTTTCAAATACGCCAGCCGTTCGATCGCCGCGCGGAATGTTCCTTCGGGTGTGAACGTACCGACGTGCAGCTCGTAGAAGATGGTGTCGTCGAGCGAGGGCGCCGTCCACGAGGCGTCCGTCCATTGAAAACTCGCCGCATCGACGACTTGTGAAGGGCCGTGGACGCCAAAGGGCTGGAACCGTGACGCCGGATCCGGAAACGCGTGATCGTCCCGTGTATCGAGACGGTATTTGTAGAGTGTGCCCGCAGGAAGATCAGTGAACGTCGCCGACCAGTAGCCGTCGGCATCTTTCCGGAGCGCGCGGATCCCCGGCTGCGTGAATGTAAACGGGAACGCCCCCGAGGCGGAGGCCGCTTTCAGGCCGCCGGCGGCCATGGGCCACCTGAAGCTGGCCCCCACAGATTCGGGCGCGAGCGATTCAGGTGGTTCGAAGACCAGCTCGATGGAATGGCGCTCTGGTGCCCAGACGCGAAACGTTGTCTCGTGCGCACCCGTGACTGCGCCGAGTGTCGGTGTCCATTTACGCATGCAGCGGCGTGTACAGGCGCAGCAGGCCAGCCAGCGGAATATGCACCCATTCCGGCCGGTTGTTCAGCTCGTAGCCGAGCTCATACAACGCCTTGTCGACCACGAAGCCCTGCAACAGCATCTCCACGTCGTTGGATTCGGACGGCAGGAATCCGGCGCCGCGCGTGGCGAGCAAATACGCGCGCACGAACACAGCGCCGACCCACACCTCCCACAAATCGGTCCACGGCGTGAGTCGCTCGACGTCTTCCGGCCGTGTCTTGGTGGCCGCGCCGAGCCCCGTCAGCGCCGCGTAGCTGAACGACCGCAGCATCCCGGCGACGTCGCGCAGCGGCGAACACTTGGCGCGGCGCTCGGCGATCGACCGTGCCGGCTCGCCCTCGAAGTCGATGATCGCGATGTCGCCTTCCCTGACCAGGACCTGACCCAGGTGATAGTCGCCGTGGCAGCGGATGCGGGCGCCGGCCGATCCGATGTGCGTCAGCTCGTCGAACTGATGGAGCACGTCGCCACGGCGCGCCAGCACCAGCGACGCGAGCTCGCGCCGCCGTTGATCGAGCCTGTCCGCGGCAGCAGCCTCGAGCAGGCGCAGTTGTTCTTCCGCGTGCCGCCGCATGCCTTCGGCGGTGTGACGCAAATCGTTCGGAGTGTAGGTCTCGGGCGCAAACGCCGGATCATCGGCGGTGGCCGCGAGCTGCACGTGCAGTTCTCCCGTGCGCCGCCCGATCAGTTCCGCTGTCGTGAGGTAGGTCTGAATCGCCTCGACGACCGCCGCCGGCGGCGTCGGTTGACTCGACGAGAGCCAGGCGCGCGCGTCGTCGTGCGACACCTGCGGTGCCGGCAACGTCAACACGCGTTCGAGGTAGCGCCCGACCTCCTCGACCGCGGCCTGCCACCCGTTGCCCTGATTGGGCACGAACTCCTGCAGCATCGCGATCGATGACGGCTCCTCGTCGTCGCGCTGATACGAGACCATGCCCACCAGCGGCGGCACGCGCGTCGAGCGGCGCGTGGCCAGGAATCGCCCGACCTCGACGTCGGGATTCACGCCCGGCTCGATGCGGCGGAACAGTTTCATGATCAATTGCCAGCCGAAGATCACCGAAGTGTTGCTCTGATCCGGAGACGAGCGCGAGATGTTTCCGGTCAGCTCCGTGGATGCCAGTGCCGGCGTCATGCCGAGGTTGTCGGCGAGAATGCGCCCGGCGGTCATCGGCACCTCGCGCCGCTCACGAATCACCGCCAGCAGAGTGGCGCACGTCTGGTTGTCGAACAGCCCGTCGTAGAGCAGTCCCTTGCGCGCGCCGCTGATGCGCGACAGGATGGCCGCCGGGTAGTGCTGTTCGATCGCACTCGCCTCGTCGCCGCTGGTCATGGCCAGCGGCAGGACATACCGTTCGCGACCGCCGTCGCGGTACTCCGCCTCGATGATGGTGAGAAACGCCGGATGCGAGCCACGCCGCAAGGTCGTCCAGTCGATGAAGCGGACGTAGGCCAGGGCACGCGCCTTGCCGCCGAACCAGCGCTGGCGCTGCAGGAACGGGAGCAGGGCGCGGCGTTCGATGATCGTGCGCATGCTGCCGTCGAAAATGGCATCCCAGACCACGCCGGCGAAGAGTGCCGGCACCGCGGCGGGCTCCTCTTCGGGGAGGGGAGCCGTGCGCGCGGTCGCCGACACGACGACCTCCTGCAGCTGGAACCAGTAGAACCCGTAGCCGGACAGCGTCAGGAAATACGGCTGGTCGGTGATGCGTGGAAACACCGTCTGGCCGAGTGTCTCGACCGGTGTGAGCCCGGCGAACTGCGCCAGCGGCATCGTCACCGGCTGCGTGTTGCGCGACAGGTTCGCCACGCAGAGCAGGACGTCGTTGCCGAAGCGGCGTACGTAGGTGATGACTTTGCGGTTGTCCGTGCGGATGAACTCGATCGACCCGCGGCCGAACACGGCATGCTGCCGGCGCAGCGCGATGATGCGCTTCATCCAGTGCAGCAGCGAAAACGGCGAGCGCTCCTGCGCCTCGACGTTGATCGCTTCATACCCGTACACCGGGTCCATGATGACGGGGAAATACAGCCGCGCGGGATCGCAGCGCGAGAAGCCGGCATTTCGATCGCTGCTCCACTGCATCGGCGTGCGGACCCCGTTGCGATCGCCGAGATAGACGTTGTCGCCCATCCCGATCTCGTCGCCGTAATACATGATCGGGGTGCCCGGCATCGAGAAGAGCAGGCTGTTCATCAACTCGATGCGTGGCCGGCTGTTTTCCATCAACGGTGAGAGCCGCCGGCGGATGCCGAGGTTCAGCCGCATCTGCGGATCACCGGCGTACTGCGCGTACATGTAGTCGCGCTCTTCGTCGGTCACCATCTCGAGCGTCAGCTCGTCGTGGTTGCGCAGGAAGATCGCCCACTGACAGCTTTCGGGGATCTCCGGCGTCTGGTTCATGATCTCGACGATCGGGTGCCGTTCCTCCTGCCGCAGCGCCATGAAGATGCGCGGCATCAGCGGGAAGTGGAAGCACATGTGGCATTCGTCGCCATCGCCGAAGTAGGCGCGCACGTCGGACGGCCACTGGTTGGCTTCCGCCAGCAGCACGCGGTCCTGATACCGCTCGTCGAGTGCGCGGCGAATCTGTTTCAGAAGACCGTGCGTCTCCGGCAGGTTCTCGTTGATCGTCCCTTCGCGTTCGATCAGATAGGGAATGGCATCGAGGCGCAGCGCATCCACGCCCATATCGAGCCAGAAGCGCATCGTCTCGATCACCGCCTCCATCACGGCGGGGTTGTCGAAGTTCAGGTCCGGCTGATGTGAGAAGAAGCGGTGCCAGTAGTACTGCCCGGCGACCGGATCGAACGTCCAGTTCGACTTCTCCGTGTCGATGAAGATGATGCGTGTGCCCGCGTACTTGGTGTCGGTGTCGCTCCAGACGTAGAAGTCGCGCTCGGGCGAGCCCTTCGGCGCGCGGCGCGCCCGCTGAAACCACGGATGCTGGTCTGACGTGTGGTTGATGACGAGCTCGGTGAGGACCCGGATGTTGCGTGCGTGCGCTTCCTCGAGAAACCGCTTGAAGTCGTCGATCGTGCCGTAGATCGGATTGATCGCGGTGTAGTCCGAGATGTCGTACCCGTCGTCGCGAAGAGGGGAAGGGTAGAAGGGCAGGAGCCACAGGCACGTAATGCCGAGGTCCTGCAGGTACGGGAGCTTCTGCGTCAGCCCCGCGAAGTCGCCGATGCCGTCGTTATTGCTGTCGAAGAAGGCGCGGACGTGAACTTCATAGATGACCGCGTCTTTGTACCACAATGGATCCATAAGCCCATTTGTGATTGGCGATTAGTGATCTGTGACTTGTTGGTGATTTGCGATTTCACAATCACGAATCACAGATCACAAATCGCGAACGATGAACATGTGAGCCATACGTTCGGCCGGCTCGAAGCGCACGTAATTCCACGCGCCTCGCCAGGTGTACTGGCTGCCGTCGAGCAGATCCTCGACGACGTAGGGCCGGTCGGGCGCGATACCCAGGTCGGCTATCGGAACCTCGATCCAGCCGTGCTGCATCCGATGTGGGTCGGTGCTCGCGACCACGAACACCCGATCGGAACCGCCGCCGCTGGCCGCCGGCGCCGTCTTGCTGTACCAGAGCAATGCCGGGTTGTCGGTCAGGTGGAATGCGAGCGTCGTGTTCTGCTGGAGCGCCACGTGCTCGCGACGGATCTCGTTCACGCGCGCGATGAGCTCGTTGAGATTGCCCGGCTGGTTCCAGTCGCGCACCTTGATCTGATACTTCTCCGAGTCGAGATATTCCTCCGAGCCCGGACGCACCGCCACGTTTTCACACAGCTCGAAACCACTGTAGATGCCATAACTGGCGGCGAGCGTGGCCGCCAGGATCAGCCGCACCTCGAACGCCGGGCGGCCGCCATGCTGCAGGTACTCGTGCAGGATGTCGGGCGTGTTGGCGAAGAAGTTCGGCCGCATGTATTCCTGCAGCTCGGTTCTGGTCAGCTCGGTCAGATACTCGCGCAATTCCTGCGCGCCGTTCCGCCACGTGAAATAGGTGTACGACTGCGTGAAGCCGCTCTTGGCGAGATGCCGCATCACCTTGGGTCGCGTGAACGCCTCGGACAGGAAGATCGTGTCGGGGTGCGCGCGCTTGACGGTGGCGATGCACCACTCCCAGAAGCGGAACGACTTCGTGTGTGGATTGTCGACGCGGAAGATCTTCACGCCGTGCGCCGCCCAGTACAGGAAGACGTTCGCCAGCTCCTGCCACAGCGACGGCCACTCGGCGCTGTCGAAATCCAGCGGATAGATGTCCTGGTATTTCTTGGGCGGATTCTCCGCGTACTTGATCGATCCGTCGGGGCGGTGCTTGAACCATTCGGGGTGCTCACGCACCCAGGGATGATCGGGCGAGGCCTGAAACGCGATGTCGAGCGCGACTTCCAGTCCGAGCCGCCTGGCTGTCGCGACGAAACGATCGAAATCCTCGATGGTGCCGAGGGTCGGCTCAATCGCCGTGTGACCGCCATCCGCCGATCCGATCGCCCACGGACTGCCGGGATCACCGGGCTCACAGGTCAGCGAGTTGTTGCGACCCTTCCGGTGCGTGCGTCCGATCGGATGGATGGGCGGGAGGTACAGCACGTCGAAGCCCATGTCCGCGATGGCCGGCAGGCGTGACTCTGCTTCGCGGAAGGTCGCACTGCGCGACGGGTCGGGCGAATACGAGCGTGGGAACATCTCGTACCACGCACCGAAGCGGGCGCGTACGGGGTCGACGGTCACCTGCAGCACGCGGTCGTATTCGGTCGATGTGCTGCGGTCCGGCCGCGCGTCCATCAACGTCCGCAGCTCCGGTTCGCGCGCCATCGCCACACGCGTGTCCTGCGCCAGCGATCCGCGCAGCCCGTCCGCGATCTCGAGCAGCCGCAGCCCTTCGCCGTTTCGTCTGGCGGCGGCTTGCAGCAGCTCCGCCCCTTCGAGCAGCTCGCTCGAGACGTCCTGCCCGGCGTCGGCTTTGGCGACGAGCCCCTTCAGCCAGGATCCGAACCGATCGATCCACGCTTCAACGGTGTACTCGTACGTCCCAAGCTCCTCGACGATGAAGGTCGCCGTCCACGCATCGTTGACGAGCGGCTGCAGTGGGATCTCGATCCAGTCGGACCCCGCCTTTCGATATTTCAAAACCCCGGCGAGCAGATCGTGGCCGTCGGCGAAGACGTCGACCGTCGCAGTGACCGATTCGCCAATCGTGCGCTTGATGGGAAAACGGCCGGCGTCGATCTCTGGCTGGAGCCTCTCGATGACCACGCGGCGTGTGCCGGTGGATGGGTGGATGCCCTGCGCCACGCCGTCGCGGACGGCGGTCTCAGTGCCATTCATTACGAATGCAGCTCCTTGAACCGTGCGAAATCCGTTACCGCCGCCGGTGCCTGCGGCGTCGTCGTGGCCGCATCGGATGTCCGACGCTGGCGCCGGTCGCCATTCAGAATGAATAACACGAGCGTGCGTCCCTGCAACGGATACTTCGTGCCGCCGGCCAATCGCTTCTCGGGGACCTGCGCCGCGACGGTATCGACCACACGCAGCCAGAATTTGCCCGCTTCCACTTTCGGCAAGGTGAACGGGACCTCTTCGGAGTGCGCATTCAACAAAATCAGGAGCGTGTTGCCGGTGACCTGCTCGCCTCGCTCATCGACCTCGTCGATCGCGTCGCCCACCATCAGCACGCCCAGCGATCGCACGAACGGCGCGTTCCAGGCGTCGTCGGTCATCTCGCGACCGCTCGGATCGAGCCAGTAGATGTCCTTGACGCCGGCGCCGCGGATCGATCGTCCTTGAAAATATTTCCGCCGGGTCAGTACCGGCTCCTGCCGCCGCAGGTGCACCAGCCGCCGAGTGAACTCGAGGAACTCCTGTTGTGCCGGCGTCAGGTCCCAGTGCGTCCAGCTTAGATCGTCGTCGTGGCAATACGCATTGTTGTTGCCGCGCTGGCTGCGGCTCACCTCGTCGCCGCCGCTGATCATCGGCACGCCAACCGAGAGCAGAAGGGAGGCCATCAAGTTTCGCTTCTGCTGTTCCCGCAGCTTCAGCACGCACGGATCGTCGGTTGGTCCCTCGGCCCCGCAGTTCCAGCTCAGATTGTGGTTTTCGCCGTCGCGGTTCTCGTCGCCGTTGGCCTCATTGTGTTTATCGTTGAAGCTGACGAGATCCTGCAGCGTGAAACCGTCGTGCGCGGTGATGAAGTTGATGCTCGCATACGGGCGACGGCCGCTGCGCTCATACAGATCGTTGCTGCCGGCGATGCGGGTCGCCAGCTCGGCGACGCCGCGGTCGTCGCCCTTCCAGAACGCGCGCATCGCGTCGCGATACCGGCCATTCCACTCGGTCCAGAGCACCGGGAAGTTGCCCACCTGGTAGCCGCCGGCCCCGAGGTCCCATGGCTCGGCGATCAGCTTGACCTGCGAGAGCACGGGGTCCTGATGAATGATGTCGAAGAACGACGCGAGCCGATCGACTTCGTACAGCTCGCGCGCAAGCGCCGCCGCCAGGTCGAATCGGAACCCGTCGACGTGGATCTCCTGGATCCAGTAGCGCAGGCTGTCCATGATCAGCTGGAGGACCTGCGGGCTCTGCATGTTGAGCGTGTTGCCGGTTCCGGTGAAGTCCAGGTAATGGCGCTTGTCGTCCGGCATCAGCCGGTAATACGTCGTGTTGTCGATCCCACGCAGCGAGAGCGTCGGGCCGAAGTGGTTTCCCTCGGCAGTGTGGTTGTAGACCACGTCGAGGATGACCTCGAGGCCGGCGCTGTGCAGCGCCTTGACCATGCGCTTGAACTCGCGCACCGCTTCGCCGGGGCCCTTGCTCGCCGCGAACCGCGGGTCGGGCGCGAAGAACGAGAGGGTGTTGTAGCCCCAGTAGTTGGCAAGCCCGCGCTCGACCAGATGCCGGTCGTACGCGTGATGATGCACAGGCATCAGTTCGACGGCAGTGACGCCGAGGTCGAGCAGGTGCTCGAGTGCCGCTTCGGTGGTCAACGCTTCGTAGGTGCCTCGCACCGCTTCGGGAATCTTCCGATGCAGTCGCGTAAAGCCTTTGACGTGCATCTCATAGATCACCGTCTTGTGCCACGGTGTGCGCGGAGGGCGATCGTCACCCCACGTGAATGCGGTGTCGATCACGTCCGCCAGTGGGCAGAACGCGGCGTTGTCCCGGTGATCGAAGGAGAGGTCGGCTGCCTCGTCGCCGATGTGATAACCGAACATCGCATCGTCCCAACGGACCGAGCGGCCCACCGATCGCGCGTACGGGTCGATCAGGATCTTGTTGGGGTTGAAGCGATGACCCGCTTGCGGATCGTAGGGACCATGTACACGAAAGCCGTACAACTGTCCGGGTCGAAGATCCGGGAAATACCCGTGCCACACCATGTCGGTGTGTTCTGGTAACACGACGCACGCGGCGGGAACGATCGCATCGCGCGAGTCGAAGAGA
>Ga0081539_10002982_pt1 | contig 22201 bp, 20 predicted proteins | sample TabmetS4T2R2_FD_71023 | JGI IMG/M metagenome (GOLD analysis project Ga0081539, IMG submission 71023) | Tabebuia heterophylla rhizosphere microbial communities from the University of Puerto Rico - S4T2R2 | ecosystem: Host-associated > Plants > Roots > Rhizosphere ...
GCCCGGACGCGGGGCGGGGCCCCCCCCCCGGGCGGGCCCCCCCCGCCGTCCCCCTGGCCGGCGGGGGTTTGGGCCAAGGGGGGGTAAGGGGCCGTTCACGCCCCCCCCTCCCCCTCCCTCGCGGCGACTGGTCAGGTCTCCCGTTCCTGCGGGTGTGCGGCGAGGGCCTCGACGTGCACGTCCATCCACCGCCACATCGGCAGCGAGGTCAGCGCTTCGTGGAGCGCGGCGGGATCGTCGGCTTCGTACAGCCCGACGGTCGCGTTGCGGCCGGGGACCCGCCACAGCCGCTTGAGGACTCCCGCCGCGCGCAGTTGCATGGCGCGCTCGCGCTCGGCCGTGCGGAGCCGCTCCCGGGTCTCATCCGGCGTGTCGACCGGCAGCCGGTTCTCCGTGCGGACGAGGAACTCCATCGGCTTCTCCGATCCTCGGCATCCTCGACAATCCCAGCAGTAGGTCTGCGAGCTCCCGGGGTGCGGTGACCATCGCCTCGTGGCCGGTGGCGAGCTCGTGCACCGGCCAGCCGAGCGCCGCCGCCCTCTCGGCGTGCGGCCGGAAGGCGCGCATCCACGCGGTGCACTCGACGTAGCCGGCGGGCACCCGGTCGCAGTGGCCGCTCAGCCGCAGGGGCTCGGTGTAGGTCCGCCACGGGTGCGGGGTGAGGCGCGGGCCCAGCCAGTCGAGGTCCGCCTGCTCCGTGACGCCGAGGACGTTCAGCGGGCGCACCGGGATCAGCCACCCGAACCCCGGTCCGGCGACCGACTCCCGGTAGTGGCCGGCCACCGTCTCCGGGAGCAGGTCGATCGCGGCCTCCCCGTCGCGGCCGACGAAGGCGTCCAGGTAGACGCGCCTGTGCAGCCGCTCCGGCAGGCGGTCCGCGACGGCGGTGACCACCTGGCCCGCGTAGCTGTGACCGACCAGCACGACGTTCTCGAGGTCGTGGGCCTCGATCAGCGCCGTCACGTCCTCGACATGGGTGGACAGCCCCAGACCCGGGTGGACCAGGTGCGCCCTGTCGCTGACCCCGGACAGCGTGGGCGCGTGCACCTCGTGCCCCGCCTCGAGCAGTCGCGGGACCACCCGCCGCCACACCCAGCCGCCGTGCCAGGCACCGTGCACCAGGACGAAGGTGCTCATCCCTGCCCCCGAGCGCGTCTCGTGACTCCCTCTAAGTCCTGGAACAGCGCGAGCCCGGCGGCCGTGTTGGAGGCGGGCACGTGGTACGTGTCGTGGATCCGGGCGATCCGGTCGCTCAGCGCTCCCCGCATGACGAGCCACATGATGAGCTCCATCCCCTCCGTGCCCGCCTCACGGACGTACTCCTCACGGGTCAGCCCGGCGAGCTTCTCAGGCTCGGACTCGATCGCGCGCAGGAACATCCGGTCGAAGCGCTCGTTGATGAGCCCGGCGCGGGCGCCCGCCAGCTGGTGCGACATCCCCCCTGTGCCGAACACCGCGACCTTCTCCGCCCCCGGGAACGAGCGGATGGCGCGCCCGATCGCCTGCCCGAACGCGTAGCAGCGAGCCGCCGTGGGCTGCGGGTACTGGATGACGTTCACGAGCACCGGGACCACCGCGCACGGCCACGACTCCCCCGGCTCCGGGCAGTACACCGACAGGGGCACCGTCAGGCCGTGGTCGACCTCGAGCCGGTGAAAGGTCGCGACGTCGAACCACTGGTCCACGAGCTCCTCGACGAGGTGCGCGCTCAGCTCGGGCGCCCCGACGACGGGGGGCACCGGCCGGCGGCCCCACCCCTCGTCGGCGACGGCGTACGACTCGGCCGTCCCGATCCCGAACGTGGGTACCAGATCCAGGTCCACGGCGTTGGCGTGGTCGTTGTACACGATCACGGCGACGTCCGGCCGATGTGCGGACATCCAGGCCCGTGCCGGCCGGTAGCCGTCGAACAGCGGCTTCCAGTACGCGTCCTCGGTCAGGTGCCGGTCCATCGCCGCACCGATGGAGGGCACGTGCGAGGTCGCCAGGCCCCAGATCACCTCAGCCAAACGTCCGCCCTCCGGCACGCATCGTCGCGGCGAACTCCTCCGCCGACATCCCGGTGAACACCCCGCCGAGGTACTGCATGGACTTCCGGTCCAGCGTCGCGAGCTTGAACGTGTAGAAGATCGACCCGCCGAGGTCCAGCATCGCGATCCAGTCGCGGCCGAGGATCGCGTCCTTCTGCTCCTGCGAGAGGCCGTAGGCGTCGCAGTACGCGGCCTCGTCCGCGACGAAACGGCGCCGGTTCGCCTCGTCCGTCAACGATCCGCACAGCCGGTTGATCGCATAGCCCCGCCGGCACGCCGCGAGGTCGAGCAGGTAGTCGTCCTGGGCCCCGTTCATCGCCGAACCATCCGATCCGCTGGGAGACGCTGGGAAGCGCTAGAAGACGACGGTGGTGTTGCCGTCCCGGACGACGCGGTCCTCGCAGTGCCACGTCACCGCGCGCGAGAGCACCAGCCGCTCCACGTCGGCGCCCTTGCGCTGCAGCTCGCGGACCGGATCCCGGTGCGTCACGCGGATCACCTCCTGCTCGATGATCGGTCCCTCGTCGAGCTCCTCGGTCACGTAGTGGGCGGTCGCGCCGACCAGCTTCACGCCGCGCTCCTTGGCGCGCTGGTAGGGCCCGGCCCCCGTGAACGCCGGCAGGAACGAGTGGTGGATGTTGATCACCGGGACGTCGAGCTCGGTCAGGAAGTCGCCGGAGAGGATCTGCATGTACCGCGCCAGCACGACCAGGTCGACGTTGCCCTTGAGGAGGTTGAGCTGCTCCTTCTCGGCGGCCGCCTTGCTGTCCCGCGGCACGGGCACGTAGAAGAACGGGACGCCGAACTGCCGCACCCCCTCGCTGAGGTCCGGATGGTTCGAGATCACCATCGAGACGTCCATCTGGACCTCGCCCCGGCGCTGCCGCCACAGGAGGTCGAGGAGGCAGTGATCCGTCCTGGACACCATGATCGCGACGCGCTTGCGGCGGTTGCCGTCGACCAGCCGGAACTCCAGCCCCAGCTCCTCGCCGAGCCTCGCGCCCAGCGCCTCCTCCAGCTCGGGAAGCCGCGCGGGAAGGTCCGGCAGGTGGAACACGGTGCGCTGGAAGAAGCGCCCGCCGGACGGGTCGCTCGACGACTGGTCGAGGGCCACGATGTTGGCGCCCTGCTCGGCCAGCACCCGCGACACCGTCGCGACGATGCCGGGACGGTCCGCGCCCTGCACGATCAGGCGTCCGCATTCGGAGCCGTAGCTCCCCCCGGTCACCGGTGGTCCTCCCCCGCCGACAGCACGTCCAGCAGGCGACGGCGCCACAGCTCGGTCCCTCGCAGCTCGTTGAACGTGAAGACGTGCAGCGCGTGGACGTTGCTCTCGACCTTCGGCACGGCGGCGAACAGGCGCCGCGCCAGCCGCGTCGGGTCGTAGCCGCCCGGGAGCAGGAACCGCCACCACAGGCTCTGCTGCTTCTGCAGGAACCGCGCCGACTGTCCCAGCCCGAGACCCGCCGAGATCCGGACCAGCTTCTGCCGGTTCACCGGTCCCGGGATCCCGACGTGAACGGGGAGGGAGACACCGGACGCCGCGAGGCCGGCGGCCCAGCTCGCCGTCGCGCCGGCGTCGAAGCAGATCTGGGTCAGGATGCGGGTCGCCATCGGCGCCTTGCGCCGCAACGCCCGGCTCAGGTCGGCTGGCGGGATCGCCGCGTGCCCCTCGGGGTACCCGCCGATGCCGACCTCCTCGAAGGGAGGGCCGGCCGCCGCCATGGCGCGCAGCAGCGAGTACGCGTCCGGGAACTCGCCGGCCGGCTCCGGCGCGTCGCCGCCGACCACGAAGACCGATCGTGTCCCCGCCTCCCGGAGGCGGGTCACGACGTCGGCGACGTGCGCGCCGTCGACGAACTGCCGCGCCGGCAGGTGCGGCGTGACCGCGTAGCCGTGACGCAGCAGGCTCTCCGTGAGGTCCAGCGTCGCGTCGATCCCCTTCGCGGCCGTCACCGTCACGCTCAGCGGGACGGTGGTCGGCACGTGCTCGACCACGTCCTGCGCGGTGTTCCGGAACGGCATGACCTCGTAACCGATGCCGCGCACCAGGTCGAGCGGCCGCGGCCGCCCGGGGCGCAGCTCGGTTCCCTCCCGCTGCACGGTCATGACGCCAGTGAAGCGCGGCGGCCGGCTCGTCTCGTCCGACACCGAGCCCGAGTGGTCCGAGTCAGATGACGTAGGCCGGACCCGCCTCCGGGACCTGACGGTCGAGGCGTTGCAACGCCTAGCGTTTCCTGCGTGAGCGCACGAAGTCTGCAGGACGTACTCGACCAGGCGGGCGACACCGTGGAGCTGCTGCGGAACTCGCAGCTCGGCGCGTACGTCTATCCGGTGGTCCCGTCGGAGTTCACCAACTTCCGTCGCGAGGTGATCGCCTGGCGCGAGACCGCGGTGCTGTTCGACCAGTCGCACCACATGGTGAACCTGTTCGTCACCGGTCCGGACGCCCTGCGGCTCATCTCCGACACCGGCGTCAACAGCGTGACGAGGTTCCCGGTGGACTCCGCCAAGCAGTTCGTCCCGGTCTCGCCGGCCGGCGGCGTCATCGGTGACGGGATCCTCTTCCGGCTGGGAGAGGAGAGCTTCGTCTTCGTCGGGCGCGCTCCGGTCGCCAACTGGCTCACCTTCAACGCGGGCCGGGGCTACGACGTCGAGCTCCGGCTCGACCCGCGCTCGCCGTCGCGGCCCTACGGCAAGCCCGTGACCCGTGACCTGTGGCGGTTCCAGATCCAGGGACCCCGCGCGTGGGAGGTCATCGAGAAGGTCAACGGCGGCCCGGTAGAGCAGGTGCGCTTCTTCCGCATGGGGCACTTGAACGTCGCGGGCGAGCGCGTGCGCACGCTGCGCCACGGCATGGCCGGGGCGCCGGGGCTGGAGCTCTGGGGGCCGTACGAGAGCTACGACAAGGTCCGGGACACCATCCTCGAGGCCGGCCGCGAGTTCGGCCTCGAGCCGGCAGGCGCGCGGGCCTACTCCTGCAACACCCTCGAGTCCGGCTGGATCCCGTCCCCCCTGCCCGCCGTCTACACCGGCGAGGAGCTCCGGCCGTACCGCGAGTGGCTCGCCGCCGACGGCTACGAGGCCACGAACGCGCTGGCGGGCAGCTTCGTCTCCGACCGCATCGAGGACTACTACCTGAATCCGTGGGAGCTGGGCTACGGCCCGTTCGTCAAGTTCGACCACGACTTCGTCGGGCGCGACGCGCTGGCCGCCGTCGACCCGCAGGCCCAGCGGCGCAAGGTGACCCTGGCCTGGAACCAGCAGGACGTCGCCAGGCTCCTGGCGTCCCCGGTCGACCCGGACGGCCCCGGCTACCAGTTCTTCGACCTGCCCAACGCCAACTACGGCTCGTCCAGCTACGACGCCGTCCTCGATGCCGAGGACAACCCGGTGGGCCTGTCGCTCTTCACCGGCTACAGCGCGAACGAGCGCCGGGCCCTGTCCCTCGCCACGATCGACCCGGACGTCCCGCTGGGTGCCGAGGTCCGCGTCGTCTGGGGCGAGCCGGGCGGGGGCACGCGCAAGACCACGGTCCAGCCGCACGAGCAGTTCGCGGCTCGCGCCGTCGTGAGCCCGGCACCCTTCTCGGTCGTGGCCCGGGACAGCTACCAGCCCGGCTGGCGCAGCAACTTGTGAGCACGGTGTGGCACCGGTCTCGATAGGGGAGACCGGTGCCACACCGTGCTCACAAATCCGGTCGTCAGCTGGGTGGCGGTACGAGCCCTTCCCGGATCGCCAGCAGCGCCGCCTGCGTGCGCGACGACAGCCGCAGCTTCGCCAGGAGGTTGCTGACGTGGGTCCGGGCCGTGCGCTCGCTGATCACCAGGTGCTCGGCGATGTCCCGGTTGGACCTGCCCTCGGCCACCAACGCGAGGATCTCCCGCTCCCGGCTCGTCAGGGACGTCAGCCCGTCCCGCGGCGCCGTCATGCGCCGGGTGAGCTGACGGGCGACGGCGGGGTTCAGGTGCATCCCTCCGGTCAACGCCGCGCGGATCGCCGTGCCCACCTCGTCGGGGTCGGCGTCCTTCAGGACGTATCCCGCCGCGTTCGCGGCCAACGCGGCGTGCACCCTCTCCAGCTCGCCGAAGCTCGTCAGCACGACGACCTTGACCTCCGGGTACGTCCGGGCGATCACCTCGGTGGCCTCGACGCCGCCCATGCCGGGCATCTGCAGGTCCATCAGCACCACGTGCGGCATCGGCTCCCCGAGGGCGTCCCACTGCTTGAGCCGGGCGATGGCCTGCTCGCCGTTGGCGGCCTCGCCGATCACCCGGAATGCCGGAATGGTGGCGACGTAGGCGAGCAGGCCGCGCCGGACGATCGCGTGGTCGTCCACCACCATGACGCGGATAACGTCCGGCGCCTGCGTGCCGTGATCCATCGACTCGCCCTTCCGCTCTAACCCGGTGCCGGCAGCGTCACCTCGACGGTCCAGCCACCGCCCGGCCGGGGGCCGGCGGTCAGCCGTCCGCCCCAGCGCTCGGCGCGCTCGCGCATCGACACGAGCCCGAGCCTGTCCTGGCGAGCCTCCGCCGGTGCCTCGCCCGGGCCGCGGCCGTCGTCGGAGATCTCGAGGACCAGGCCACCGCCGTCGATCGTGGCGAGCCGGATGTCCACCGACGTCGCCCGTGCGTGCTTCACCACGTTGTGGAGCGCCTCCTGGACGATGCGGTAGACGTCCTCTTTGAGCGGGATGCTCCCGCCCGGTTCCAGGCCCGCCGGGGCGTGCACGTGCACCACCAGGCCGGTCCGCGTCTCCAGAGCCGCCGCCTGTGCCCGCACGGCGTCCATCAGGCGCTGCTCGACGAGGTCGAGCGGTCGCAGTTCGAACACGAGCCGGCGAAGGTCCACCAGCGCGCTGCTCGAGAGCTGGGCGATCTCCTCGGCGGCGTTGCGGACCGACGCCGGGTCGGATCCGGCCCCGGCCAGCTCCGCGCGCAGCGCCCTGGCCTGCATGCGCATGGAGAACAGCTGCTGGACCACCGAGTCGTGCAGCTCGCGAGCGAGCCGCCGGCGCTCCTGTTCCTCCGCCTGCGACCGGGTCTGGGAGAGCAGCGCGGCGGTGTCGACGGCGACCGCCGCGTGGTCGGCCATCGCCTCGAGGAAGGCCAGCGAGTCCGAGCCGGGGTCCTCGCCCGGGACGTAGTAGGCGTTGATCACGCCGACCGTGCGGTCGCGCACCGTCATCGGCATGGAGACGAACCCGTCCCAGTCCGGGCGGCTCATGATCTCGTGAAGCGGGGCCCAGCTCAGGTCCGACATGATGGCGGCCCTGCGATGCCCGACCACGACCGGCGTCCGCGTGCGCACGGCGTCGAGGAAGAGAGCGCGCGCCCCTCGCCGGCGGCAGTCGCCCAGTCGCTCGACGAAGTCGGGGGCCTCGCCGAAGCCCGCCATTCCCAGCACCCGGAGCTCGGCGGCGTCGGCGTCCACCGCCAGGATCTGGACGGCCGCGATGTTCGCGGTCAGCACGATCTCGCGCGCCACCGCGTCGAGGGTCGCCCGCAGGGAGCCGAAGTCCGCGACGCTCGACGCCGCACGGATGATCGCCGCCAGCCGCTCCTGCTGGCGCCGCGCGTCGGTGACGTCGCTGAACCACACCGCGAACCCGGCGCCGGGCACCGGGAGCACGCGGTACTCGAGGTGGCAGCGGCGTCCGCCGGGAGCCGACCACGTCGTGGCGCGGCGCACGGATGCGACGTTCCCGTCCGCTACCGGGAGAAACGGCGCAGGCCGGCCGATCAGGTCCGTCGCCGGCAGCTCGAGTGCCTGCGCGGCGGCCTCGTTGACCATGACGAAGCACCCGTCGGCGTCGAGCAGCGCCAGCCCGTCGGCGGACACCGCCACCAGCGCCCGGAGGGTCGACACAGACGGATCCGCGGTGGACGGCACGCGCGCCATCATCGGCTCCGGCCTCCCCCGCGCGCCACCCGGACACGACCCTCAGCCCGCGGTGGCGCGCTCGCCCAGGTAGCTGGCGAGCATCAGGTCGCGGTCGCGGGCGAGCTCCGCCGCGGGGCGTTCGAGGACGATCTCGCCGTGGGAGAGGACGTACCCCACGTCGGCCACCTCGAGCGCCAGCTCGATGTGCTGCTCGACGAGGAGCACGGCAGCGCCGGACGTGTCGGCGTACCGGCGGATCACCGGGAGCAGCACGTCGACGACCACCGGCGCCAGGCCGAGGCTGAGCTCGTCGAGCAGCAGCAGCCTGGGGCGGCGTGCCAGTGCCCGGCCCACCGCGAGCATCTGCTGCTCACCGCCGGACAGCAGTCCCACGCGCCGGTCGCGCAGCGGCGCCAGGGCGGGGAAGTGCGCGTACACGTCGTCCGGACGCAGCCGCTCGCCGCGGTGCCGGAGCGCCAGGTGCTCGCCGACGGTGAGCCCCGAGAAGACGCCGCGACCCTCGGGTACGTGCGCGATGCCGAGCCGGGCCCGGGCGCTCGGCCCGTGCCGCTCCAGCGGCTCGCCGTCGAGGGAGACGCTTCCGCCGGCCGGCCGGACGAGGCCGGAGACGGCCCGGAGCGTCGTGGTCTTGCCGGCGCCGTTCGCACCGAGGAGCGCGACGACCTCGCCGGCACCGACCGAGATGCTCACGTCCCGGATCACGGGACCGCCGTCGTAGCCGGCGGTGAGGCGGTCGACGCGCAGCGCGGGCTTGCTCACGATGCCTCCTCGGTCCTCGTCGCACGGGCCGTGCTGCCCAGGTAGGCGGCGACGACCTCCGGGTCGTTGCGCACCAGGGACGGCGGGCCACAGGCGATCACGTGGCCGAAGTCCAGCACCACGACCTGGTCGCTCACGTCGAGGACGAGGGCCATGTCGTGGTCGACCAGCACCATCCCCACGCCTGCACCGACGACGGCGCGGAGCCGCCGGCCGAGCTGCACGCTCTCGTCGCTGTCGAGGCCGGCCGCGGGCTCGTCCAGGCAGATGACGCGCGGCCGGCCGGCGAGCGCCCGCGCGACGCCGACGAGCTTGCGCTCGCCGTGGGAGAGGTCGCCGGCCTTGGTGTCCGCGCGGGATTCCAGGCCGAGCAGGGCCAGGGTCCGCTCGATCTCGCCACCGAGGCCCACCGGCCCCCGGAACGTCTCGCGGAGCGTCGCCCAGCCGGACCGCGGCGAGGCGGCGACGGCGATGTTCTCGGCGACGCTCAAGCCGTCGAACAGCTCGATGCTCTGCCAGGTCCGCGCCAGCCCGCGGCGGGCCCGGGTGTGGGGCGACAGCCCGGACAGGTCGGCGCCGTCCAGCTCGACGTCGCCGCCGTACCGCACGAATCCCGTGACGGCGTCGACGAACGTGGTCTTGCCCGCGCCGTTGGGCCCGATCAGCCCGACCAGCTCGCCCGGTGGGACGCGGAGGTCCACGCCCGACAGGGCGTGCACGCCCCCGTAGCTGACGCGCAGACCCCGGACGGACAGCCCGTCGCTCACGCCGACACCTCCGCGGGCTGCTCGTCGCCGTGCCGTCCACCGGGGACGGCGGCGGACCGCTCCGGCGGCCCGGCCGACGCCTTCCGCCGCTGCTCCCGCCGGCGCTCCCTGGCTCGGTGCCGGGCACCCGCCACGCCGTCGGGGTTCATGATCAGGGTGACCAGGAGGGAGACCCCGCCGAAGAGCAGCGCCCATGTGCCGCTGACGCCGAACCACCTGTCCAGGGCGTGCGGGACGACGCCCTCCGTGGACAGCAGCCCGGCGAACACCGCGCCCGACACCATCGTGATGCCGCCGACGTAGGCGAAGGCCAGCAGCCCGAGCGAGGCCAGCGCCGTGAAGCGGTTCGCGCTGACGGAACCGAAGTTGTACCCGTAGAGCGTCCCGGCGGCACCGGCGACGAAGGAGCTGATGGCGAACGCCGCCAGCTTGACGTTGCGGACGTCGACCCCCGCCGCCGCCGCCGCGCGCTCGTTCGACCGGACGGCGAGCATCTGGCGGCCGAGCGAGGTGCGGCGCAGGTTCGCGACGTAGAGCCCGAGCAGCACGGTGACCGCCAGCACCAGGAACCCGAACACGGGGCTGGGCTCGGCGCCGTCCAGGCCTCGGAACCCCGCGTTCGGCCCGAGCGAGACGCCGAGCACCTCCGGCGGCGGCACGCGCACCCCGCCGAGCCCGCCGAACCAGCTGCTCCCGAACAGCGCCTGCTCCATCGCCAGTGCCGCCGCCAGCGTGACCACGGCCAGGCTGGTCCCCCGGACCCGCAGCGCGGAGACGCCGATCGCGACGCCGAGGGCGGTGGCACCCGCCGTGGCGACCAGCGGCCCCCACGGGAAGCCCAGGTGCGCGTCGGCCGCGAGATGCGAGAGTGCGAAGCCCGCCGTCCCCGAGAGCGCCAGCTGGACGACGGAGATCTGGCCCACGTAGCCGGTGATGACGACGAGGGACATCACGATGACGGCACCGATGAGGGAGTTGGTGAGCGCCTGGCGGAAGTCGAAGGGAAACACCACCAGCGCGACGGCGCAGACCGCGGCGCCGGCCAGCGCGGTGCGCAGGAGCCGCTCCGGCACCGGCACCGCGGGGAACCTCTGCTCCGCGATCGCACCGCGGCCCGGCAGCCCCGCGCCGCGGACGAACAGCGCGACGACCATCACCAGGAACACGACGACGGGCTGCACGCCGGGCAGCGCGCTGCCGTCGTCGGTGGGGAACCAGCTCATGGTCGACAGGTAGGTCAGCACGGACTGCAGGACGCCGAGGAGCAGTCCGGCCGTGCACGCGATCCCCAGTGAGGTGAAGCGGGCGAACAGGGCCGCGGCGAGAGCGGGCACGACCTGCAGCGGCATCGTCGTCGAGTCCACCTGCACGATCGGGGCCGCCAGGACGCCGAGCAACCCGGCCACCAGGCTGGCGACGAGCGTGTTGACCAGGGACAGCTCCTTCGTCGACAGGCCCATCAGCAGCGCCGCCTGCTCGTCCTCGGCGGCGGCGCGGGTGGCCAGCCCGAAACGCGTCCACCGGTACAGGGTGGCGAGCCCGGCCGTGAGCGCCAGGACGGCGCCGGCCAGGATGAACCGATCGACCGGGATGATCACGCCGAACACCGTCACGGTGCCCGCCGGCAGCATGGACGGGATCAGCCGGGGCTGCGTGCCGAAGGCCAGCAGCACCGCCGCCTGCGCCGTAAGCAGGAGCCCCAGAGAGGCGGCCAGCTTGGCCAGGGGCGGCGAGCTCCGTAGCGGCCGGAACGCGAGGTACTCGCTCAGCACGCCGAACAGCGCCGCGGCGGCCAGCGCCCCCAGCAGCGCCGGCACGGCCCCGACGGACGGGCCGAAGAAGCCCGTGCGCAGCGACCAGACGGCGTAGCCGGCGAGCATCGCCACCGCACCGGTGGCCAGGTTGACGACCCCGCTCCCCCGGTACGTGACCACCACGGCGACCGCCATTCCGGCGACGAGGGCTCCCGGCCCGAGTCCGAGCAGGACGAAGAGCAGCAGCTGTTCCATCGCTCATCCGTTCGTTCCGTGCAGCGGGCCACTTTGTGAGCACGGTGTGGCACCGGTCTCAATAGGTGAGTCCGGTGCCACACCGTGCTCAATAGAAAGACGGGGGCGGCGCCGGGCCGGGTGTCAGGTTGGCGGGCCCAGCCAGCCGCTCACGGGGACGAAGCGGCCCTGGCCCTGGTACTTGTAGAAGCGGTCCTGGTCGTTGCACACCGCGGGCGCGTCGGAGTACCTGCCGCAGGCGACCGTCGGCGCACCCATGACGATCGGGCCCTGGAACTTCGCCAGCTCCTGCGCGACGGTGTCCGGGGTCAGCCGGTCGGCGCCGACCGTGTTCACGACCTTGGCGTAGGCGAGGATCTCGCTCCACGACACCGCGGCCCAGACCTTGCCCTGGTCCGCCTTGCTCAGCCCGGCCTCGGTCGACGCCTTGGTGTACGCCGCGACGTCGGGTGCCGAGGCGTCGGCGGGCAGTGTCTGGGCCACCGCGTACGTCCACTGCGGCAGGTCGCCGCCCAGCCCCTCGGCCACGTCCGGGGAGAGGCAGATGGGCGTCGAGAGCACGGGCTTGGTGCTGCCGAGCTGCGTGAGGGCCTTGGCGATCCCCACGCAGCCGTGCCCGGCGGACAGGGCGACGACGACGTCGGCCGTCTGCCCGCCGGCCGCCGTCACCGGACCGAGGAGATCGGTCGCCTGCGCCTCGAAGCCCACGGACTTCGCCGTCAGGCCCGCCGCCTCGAACGCCTTGCGGGCCTCCTCGCCGGTCACCCTGTCGGTGGCGGTGTCGGTGTGGACGATGGCGACGGTCTTGACGTGCATCACGTCGCGGGCGAAGGTTCCCAGCGGCCCCCAGACGTGCGCCAGGTCGCCGAACAGGATGGACGTGTGCTCGGCCGTCGGCACCGACGGTCCGGTCGCCACACCGACGATGACGGGCTTGCGACCCGCGACCACCGAGTTGAACGACTGGTCGCCGACGAACACGTTGCCGAAGGCGACGCCGACGACCGAGGAGTCGTTCAGCAGCTGCTGGCCGCAGCGCTGCCCCTCCTCCTCGGCCGAGGCGATCGTGCACACCCGGAGCTCCAGCGGGTGGCCGCCGATGCCCCCGAGCTCCTCGTTGACGTACTTCACCGCCGCCTGCGCACCGGCCGTGGCCTCCGGGGCACCGTTGACCGTGCCCTCGACGTTCACCCAGCCGAGAGCCACCGGGGGCAGGCCGCGATCGGCCGCGCCCGCTTTGCCGCCGACGTACGCCACGTAGTCCGTGACACCCGCCTCCACGGCGCCGCCCGCCGACGTCCCCGCCGTCGGCTCGACCGGTCCGGCCGAACCCTGCGAGGCGCCGCCGGCGGCCCCGCCGCACGCCGCGCCGAGCAGTACCGCGCCCAGGGCGAGGGAGAGCCTTGCCGGTCCGAGAGCCGGTCTGAATCGTCTGGCTGCAGAAGCGTTTGCGTTCACTGCGGGTCCTCTCGGGAGCGGCTTCGAGGGGCGTCCGGACAGCTCAGGCGAGCGAAACAAAATCTAGGGAGCGCCGGGAACCCGAGGTATGCAGCGAATGGCGGCAACGCTCGTCCACAACCGCCCGCCCCGGGTACGTCAAATGTCTCCCAGGAACAGGCCGCCGACCGCTGGCCGGGACACCCGTCGGGTCCCTACCGTGGACGCGGGCTCGCAGCACAGGCGCGCGAAGGGACGAGCGATGAGCGGCGCACGGACGACGCAGGGCGTGAGAACGGGATTGTTCATCGGCGGGGAGGAGCGCCACACGGACGACGTCCTGCAGATCGCGGATCCGGGGAAGCCCGGAAGAGTCGTCGGTGAGGCGGCGGCGGCCTCGCCCGAGGACGTCGCGGCGGCGGTGCGGGCGGCTAAGGCGGCGTTCCCCGCCTGGGCCGCGCTGTCGCCTCAGGAGCGGGGATCGGCGATGACGGCGGCCATCGCCGGAGTCGCGGACGATCGCGACGCCGACGCCGACATCCTCTCCCAGGAGAACGGGAAGATCCGGATGGAGGCCTGGATCGACGCCCTCGTCTTCGAGCTGAGATGGCACCTCGCCCTCGGTCTCGCCGACGAGGTCGACGCGGTCAAGGTTCTCGGGCCCGCGCCCGGCATCCCGGTGTCGACACGGGTGGCCTACCAGCCCCTCGGCGTGGTCACCGTCATCGTGCCGTTCAACTGGCCGATCGCGATCCTGGGCGCGTCGCTCCCGCACGCCCTGCTGGCCGGCAACCCGGTCGTCGTCAAGCCACCGCCGTCGACTCCCCTCGCCACGACGCGCGTGGTGCAGAGGGTCGCCGAGAAGCTGCCGCCCGGCGTGCTGAACGTCGTCACGGGCCGCGACGAGGACATGGCGGGACTCATCCAGAACCCGGACGTCGCGAAGGTCTGCTTCACCGGCAGCGTCAACGGCGGCAAGCGCATCATGGAGCTGGCGGCACGGACGCTCACGCGCGTCACGCTGGAGTTGGGCGGCAACGATCCGGCGATCTTCGCCGCCGACGCGGTCCTCGACGACACGCACCTCGACCGGCTCTTCGCGGCGATCTACGACACGACCGGCCAGATCTGCATGAACGCCAAGCGGGTCTACGTCCACCGGTCCCGGCTCGGCGAGCTCGTGGCGGGCCTCGAGGCGCGCCTGCGGCAGGTGAAGCTCGGCTACGGCCTCGACGAGGGCACGACGATGGGCCCGCTGCACCAGCGCGCCCAGAGGGCCTTCGTCGAAGAGATCGTCGCGGAGGCCAGGGACGCCGGCGTCGACGTCCGGGAGTACGGCGACCTGCCCGGCGGCGACCTGGCGGGCGGCAACTTCGTGCGCCCGGCCGTCGTGATCGACCCCGATCCGTCGCTGCGGGTCGTCACGCAGGAACAGTTCGGCCCGGTGATCCCGGTCATCCCGTTCGACACCGAGGAGGAGGCCGTCGCCGCGGCCAACGACACCTGGGCCGGCCTGTGCGGCTCGGTGTGGACGGCGGATCCGCAGACGGCGACGCGGATCGGCTCGCAGCTCGTCTGCGGCTACGTCTGGGTCAACGACCACGGCGCCACCCGGCTCGACCTGCGCGCACCGTTCGGCGGCATGAAGGCATCCGGGTTCGGGCGTGAACAGGGCATCGAGGGTGTGCGTGCCTTCCAGGACACCCGGTCGATCGCCACCCTCGACGCCGCCGCGCTCGCGGCCGCCGCGCACTGACCACGCCCGCGAGCCGCCGTACCCGCCTCACCCGTCGAGTGGGTGGCCGCACCCCATCCGACTGCGCACGGGGCGTCCCTGCGATCGATAGATGCGCACGGGGACGCCCCGTGCGCAAGGTGCGTGCGGCCCCGCAGGCGGTCGCCGAGCTGGAACTTGCTCGCCGCCGTCCCCTGCCTCGCCGCTGCCGAGCCCCGGCTACGCCTTCATGTCGTGCGCCTCACCCGCCGGCGCACCCCCACCGGTGTCCAGATCGCCCTACTTAATCGCGCCGGCGGAGACGAAGGAGAACAGCCAGGTCGTTGTCCCATGGACGTCGCGCCGTGCTCGGGGCGACCTCCGCGCTCGTCGTGGGCGCCCTGCTCGCCGCGTGTTCGGGTGGGTCCACCGACGGTGAGACGTCGGGGTCGACGTCGGGCGAGCCGTCGGGCGCCATCCAGGTCCTGACCTGGCGCACGGATCTCGTCCAGGACGGCACCTTCGACAAGTACGTCGCCGCCTTCAAGGCCAAGTACCCGAAGGTCACCGAGGTCGAGGTCGAGGGCATCACCGACTACGAGGGGGAGGTGAAGACGCGCATGAACACCGACTACCAGATCGAGCGGACGGCGACCGGTTACCGTCTGCATGTGCACGCCCGCAGCCTCGTGCGTGATCTCGTCGTCAACGCCGACCGGATCGACCCGGTCGCCGCCGTCGGCGACGGGCTCGTCACGCTCGCGGCGGGCGGGTCGGCAACCGTCGAGATCACCTGCCGGGAGCTGCCGGACCCCACGGTGCTCCTCGCCCCGCCGGTGCTGCGCACGGCGAACGACCTCCAGCGCGCCCGAACGGGTCGCCTCCCGTCCGCGGTGACCGGCACGTGACGGGCTCCGCGGTCGGGCTGGTGCTCGCCCGGCCGGCTCGCCTGCTCGGCGAGGAGGCCTTCTTCATGGAGCTCGTCGCGGGGATGGAGGAGGCGCTGTCGCCGCACGAGCTGTCCGTCCTGCTCCACATGGTTCCCGACCACGAGGCCGAGCAGGCCACCTGGCGGCGCTGGGACGCCGACAGCCTCGTCGACGCGCTCGTCGTCGTCGATCTGACGGTCGACGACTCCCGGGTCAGGACCCTCAGCGATCTCCGGCTGCCGTCGGTCGTCCTCGGCGGCCCGGACGACGGGCTGCCCACCTCCAGCGTCTACGTCGACGACGGTGCCGCGGCGCGCGCCGTCGTCGACGGGCTGTTCAGGCTTGGGGCACCGGCGCCTCGGGCGTGTCAGCGGCCCGGGCGCGCTGTGGCACACCGGCGCCGGGACGAGGCGTTCGCCGCGGAGTGTGCCCAGCGCGGCATGACGATCCGGACGCTCGAGGGCGACTACGCCGAGGCGGCCGGGACCCGCCTGACCCAGGAGCTGCTGGCCGACGGCCGGCGGCCGACCGCCCTCGTGTACGACAACGACGCGATGGCCGCGGCCGGGCTGGCCCAGGTGACGGCGGCGGGGCTGCACGCCCCGCGCGAGGTGTCCGTCGTCGCCTGGGACGACTCGACCTCTGCCGGCTGACCAGCCCGTCGCTGTCCGTCATCGCCGTGGACGTGCACGCGATGGGCGAGCAGCTGGCGGGCGTCGTCCTGGAGGCGATCGCCGGCGCACCCCGGCGGTGCCACCGGGCGGCCCCGCACCGGCTGGTCCTGCGGCAGTCGACGGCGCCCGCGGCGCCCGCGGCGTCACGGCCCACGGCGAGCGACGTCGCCGCGACGAGGGCGGGCGGCCCAGACTCTTAGCACACGGGGCGGCGTTGCGATCGATAGAAGCGCACAACGCCGCCCCGTGTGCAAAAGAACCCAGGGCCCAGCAGCGCCACGGCGCCCAGACAGCGCCCCCGGGTCGGTTTGCTTGACACGTACGAAATGACGCCGGTACGTTCCCTAACTGAAGTCACTTCAGTAAGTCGGCGCCGGCTTGGCACGGAACGAGCAACGACTCAGTTCGCACCGGGGAGGTCGCACCATGCCAGGGCTCGATCGACGAGGCTTCTTCGGAGTCGCCTCGGCTGCTGGGGTTGCCGTCGCGGCCTCGCCCGGCACGGCCGCGGCTCACGGCGACGCGGGGCCGATGCCCGACGTCGTCGGCGTGGCGGCCGACGACGGCGCGACGGTGATCGCTCAGAACGTCGTCGACCGGCGCACCATCGACATCACGATCGACTCGACGGCGCTCGGCCACACCGCATCGGCGCGCGTGATCCTGCCGAGCCGGTACGGGCTGCCCCGGGCGTCGTGGCCGGTGCTGTACCTGCTGCACGGCGGCTACGGCAACTACACGGACTGGGCACGGAAGAGCACCATCGCCGACCTGACCCGCTCGCGCGACGTGCTCGTCGTCATGCCGGACGGCGGAACGCTCGGTTTCTACACGGACTGGTGGGCCCGAGGCGGCAGCAAACCGGGGTGGGAGACCTTCCACCTGACGGAGCTCGCGCAGATCCTCGAACGCGGCTTGCACGCCGGCGACCGCCGGGCGATTGCCGGCCTGTCGATGGGCGGGTTCGGCGCGGTGTCGTCGTACGCGGCCCGCCGGCCCGGGTTCTTCCGCGCGGCGGCCTCGTTCAGCGGAACGCTCGACACCCTCCACCCGAGCGTCGATCCGGTCTCGTCCGGCACGTTCGCGGCCTGGCTGCTGCAGGTCCACTACGCGCCGGGCGGTTACGACCCGCTCGCGCTGTTCGGCGATCCGACCGCCCAGCGTGCCGTGTGGGCGGCGCACAACCCGGCGGATCTCGCGGCCGAGCTGCGTGGCACGAAGCTCTTCGTCTCCTGCGGCAACGGGCAGGTCGGCCCGCTGGATCCGCCCGACACCGACCCGGCGAGCATCGCCGTCCGCTACGAGGCCGCCCAATCCCTCCAGAACCGCGAGTTCTTCGAGCGCGCCCGCGGGCTGGGACTCGACATCGCGTTCGAGATCTACGCCGGCTCGCACTCGTGGCCCTACTGGGCGCGTGAGCTGGAGAAGGCCTTCCCGCTGCTGATGCGCACGATCGGCTAGGGCCTCAGCGCCCCCCGGCCGCGACCGCCCGCAATCTCGCGGAAGAGATCAGAGCCGGATCATGAGTGATGTCGAAACCCACGGCCACGGCGTGAGGCGCCTCTCCGCTCCGACCGTTCGGACTCGCCCCGACCGAAGATCGTCACCGCCCTCGGTCAGGTCGCCTCCTACCGCGGCAGCGACCTGTTCGAGGCCCTCCGCCGGAGGTGGAGGCCGTCCTCCAGTACCCACACCCCACCGCAATCCGATACCGAGCGGCGCGGCCGCGGACGAGATCGACTCCGGCCTGCTCGAGCCGGCCATCGCGCGCGGTCCCGTCTTCAGGGAGACCTGATCCGGCTCGACATCAGCCGGCGAGCGGCTCCGTCGAGCTCCTGGCGCGGGGTGAAGACTGACCCGCTGGATCAATCCCTGGCTGACGCTCCCGAGAACGAGCTGGTCATCCCCGCCCCCGACGAACTGCTGCCAGAGGCTGAGCCGATGCTCAAGACCTCAATCCGCCTGCCGCTCGACCTCAAGGAGTGGGTGGACGCCGAGGCGAAGCGACGCGGTCTGTCGAACTGGAGCGAACTGGTCCGGCACCTCCTCGAGACCGCTCGCCGCGGCGGCGACCAGGACGTCGTCGTCGTCCAGCAACTGATGGAAGCGATCGAACGCCTACGCCAGCCACCTGGGTCGATGGTGGCCTGACAACGACGCCGGGGATGCTTCACACCGGACTCGCGATGCCCGGGCTCACAGGCTCTCTCAAGGAAGCCAGTAGCGAGCCGATCGCTGACGCACGACGACGCGGGCCGGGCCGCCGGCCGCCGCGCGGCGACGGCCGCGGTCGGGTCAACCCGCTCCCCCGGCTTCCGCCGCGGCCATGCCCGGTGTGCCGGCGAGCGCGGGTAGGCCCGGGACGCTGCGGGCGGCCAGCTCCGTCGCCTCGACGTCGATCGCCCGCGCGAGCCGCCTCTGCAGCGCCACGAACTCGGCGACCGGCGGGTAGCCGGCCATGGCGCAGGTCAGGTCGAAGACCTCCCGCAGCGCCCGGTCGCGCTGGTGCCGGTAGCCGGCCAGGGCCGTCGCTTCGTCGGCGTCGCCGCACAGCGTCCGGTGCAGGGCGGCCGAGAGCAGCTCGGCGTCCCGGTACGCGTCGCTGATGCCGTGGCCGGTGACCGCGTCGCGGTGGTACCCGGCGTCGCCGACCAGCGCCCAGCCGGGGCCGTACGCCCGGCGCAGGTGGTTGGGGGCACGCAGCATTCCGGCGACCGCGGAGGCGCGCCGGGCGTCGCGCAGCCGCTCCGCGAGCTCCGGCGCGGCACGCCGGAGCTGGGCGGTGAACGCTCCGGCGCGCGAGGCGGCGCGGCGGCGGGCCTCCCGCGCGTCGACCGACGGCGTGGCGACCCAGACGCACGCCTCGCCGTCGTGGGTGGGAAACACGCCGGCCAGCGCCCGCTCTGCGGCGACCAGCTCGATGCCGCGCCACGCGACGCCGCCGTAGTACGCGTACTGGACGGCGCCGTCACCGCCACGGTCCTCGACGACGCCGGCACCGACCGCCCGCGCGACCTTCGATCCCAGGCCGTCCGCGCCGACGACGAACCGCGCGTCGATCGCGACCGGGCGGCCGCTGCGGTCGTGGCCGCGCACGCCGGTGGCCCGGCCCGCGTCGTCCAGGGTGACGCCGGTGACCGTCACGCCCATCCGGACGTCGGCACCGCTGCCGGCGGCCGCGTCGGCCACGATGGTGTCGAGGATGTGGCGGCGCGGCGCGACGAGGAGGTCGACGCCGGCCCGGTGCTTCACGGTCCGGGTGACCTGCTCGCCGCAGGCGGTGAAGGTGACCTGCCTGATCGCCGGCGATCCACTGGCCAGCACGGCCGGCAGCAGACCCCAGCGGTGCAGCGCGACCACGCCCGGCCGGGCGATCTGGTGCGTGGACACGGTGTCGGCCGGGAACACCGCGCGGTCGACGAGCACGACGTCGTGCCCGAGCCGCGCCAGCGACAGCGCGGTGCCGGCGCCCGCCGCGCGGGCACCCACCACGACGACGTCGTGGCGCTCGGCCTGGGATCCCATGTCAGATGCTGTCTGCGGGAGTCAGCGGGGCTCGGCGGGGTCAGCCGGCGTCGACGTCGATCGACACGGGCACGCCGCTGGTGAGGACGTCGAACACGGCCGAGCGACGGCGCGACTGCTCGACGACGGCGCGCAGCTTCTCCGGGTCGTCGCCGCGGAGCACGAAGCTCACCCGGATCCGCTGGTAGCCGTTGCGGACCTCGTCCGACAGCCCGAGGATGCCGAGCAGGTCGATGTCGCCCTCGACCGTCGAGGAGACCTCGGTGAGGGTGACGCCGCGGACCGCCGCGACGTTGGCGATGCCCGCGGTGAGGCAGGCGGCGAGGGCGTGCAGCAGGTACTCGACCGGCGTCGGGCCGTTGTCCGTCCCGACCAGCACCGGCGGGTGGTCGGCGTCGAACGTGAACGGCTCCCGGTGGGTCAGCTCCTGCTTGGCGCCGTGGTAGCCGTGGATGGTGGACCGGTTGTGGGTCCCGGCCAGCCAGCGGTTGGTCGCCCGGAACTGGAACGCGGCGAGTCCGGTGTCGCTCTTCACGGCGTCGAGCGTGGCGAACAGGGTCGCGGTGTCGACCCCGTTGCGGACGGCGTTCTCGGTGGTGGTCATGACTCTCTCCTTGACTCCGGTTGACTCCGGCCTGCACTCCGGCCTGAACTGGGGTCGATTCGGCGCGGCGGACCCGCGTCCGGTCGAGGTTCGCCGTCCGGGACCCGGTGGCACATCCGTGCCCGGCACGGATCCTGGACCTCGTGCCCGGCACGGATCCTGGACCTCGGTGCCCGGTACGGACGCCGGTCGCCCGGATCGTCCGGGAGGCCTACCGGGATCGGGGCGGCGGAAGGGACGATGAGACCCGTGACGACGGTGACCCCGGGCGAGGGCCAGGTGACGGCGCGCGAGGCCGAGGTTCTCGCGCTGATCGCCCGGCATCTGACGAACGCCGAGATCGCCGACGCCCTGTTCATCTCGACGCGCACCGTCGAGAGCCACGTGTCGGCGATGCTGCGGAAGCTGCAGCTTCCCGACCGCCGCGGCCTGGCCCGGTACGCCGAGGCCGTGCCGGGCCTGCGGGTGAGGTCCGGCGGGCGCCGCCTGCCCCTGCCGGTGACGCCGTTCGTCGGCCGCACGGCCGAGCGTGCGAGGCTGACCGCGGCGCTCGCCGAGCACCGCCTGGTCACCGCGACCGGTCCGGGCGGCGTCGGCAAGACCCGGCTCGCGCTCAGTGTCGCCGCGGACGTCGCCCCGTCCCGCCGCGAGGGGGTCTGGTTCGTCGACCTGATCCACGTGAGCGACCCGGCGATGGTCACCGCGGCGATCGCCGAGACCGTCGGCATCCCCGAGCAGCGGACGACGTCGATCGAGCAGGCGCTCGTCGCCTCCCTCGCCGGCAGCGACGCGCTGCTCGTCGTCGACAACTGCGAGCACGTGCTCGACGGCGTCCGGGCGTGCGTCGAGCGGATCGTCACCGGCTGTCCCGAGGTCACCGTGCTGGCGACCAGCCGGACGCGCCTGCTCCTGTCCTACGAGCGGGTGTGCGTCGTGCCGGGGCTCTCGATCCACGACGGCGGCGGCGACGCCGTCGACCTGTTCGCCGCCCGCGTGGCCGCGGCCACGGGCGACCCCACGCCACCGGACCCGGTGCGGGTCGCCGCGCTCTGCCGGGCCCTGGACGGCATGGCGCTGGCCATCGAGCTGGCCGCGGCCCGGTTCGCGGCGCTCGGTCTCGACGGCTTGGAGTCCGGGCTCGACCAGCGGCTGCGGCTCCTCACCGCCGGCACACGGGTGGCCGGACGCCACGGTTCGCTGCGCGCCGCCATCGGCTGGAGCTATGACCTGCTACCGCCCGGCGACCAGGAGCTGCTGCGCAGCCTGGCCGTGTTCGCGTCGTGGTTCGACGTCGACGCCGTCCACGCGCTCACCGGCCGCGAGCGCGCCGAGCTCGCCGACGGCGTGGCACGCCTCGCCGAGCACAGCCTGCTCCTCGTCGAGCACGGCGAGCCGACCCGGTACCGGGCGCTGGAGACGATCCGCCAGTACGGCGTGGAGCGGTTGCGGGAGGCCGGCGAGCTGGACCGGGTCCTGGCCGCCCACGAGCGGTGGTGCGGCGAGGCGCTCGCCGCGCTGGCGTGGCGCGACGTCGACGACCTCGACGACGCGTGGTGCGCGCGGCTCGACCGGGTCGTCGACGACGTCGGTGCCGCGCTCGCCTGGTCGGCCGGCGACGACACGCGGCGGAGCCGGACCGCGGCGCTGGCCACGGAGCTCGCCGGGTTGCTGTTCGTCCGCGGCCGGCAGGCGCAGGCACAGCGCCGCTACGAGCAGGCCGCCGAGCTCGTGGCGACGGCGGGCGACCGGGCCGCGAAGCTGCGGCTGGCGGCCGGGGCGGCCGCCAGCCGCTACGCGGGTGGCGACGCCCTGCGGCTGTTCCGGATGGCGGCCGGCGCGGCGGGGG
>Ga0081539_10002983_pt1 | contig 22190 bp, 17 predicted proteins | sample TabmetS4T2R2_FD_71023 | JGI IMG/M metagenome (GOLD analysis project Ga0081539, IMG submission 71023) | Tabebuia heterophylla rhizosphere microbial communities from the University of Puerto Rico - S4T2R2 | ecosystem: Host-associated > Plants > Roots > Rhizosphere ...
AACCCGTTCGTTGTTGCGGATGTCGTCCGGCAGCCCTTCGGCGATCTTCTCGCCACGGTCGAGCACGGTGACTCGCTCGCTGACTCGCATGACGACGCTCATGTCGTGCTCGATCAGCAGCACCGCAAGGTCCTTTTCGTCGCGGACCCGGTGCACAAAGTCGACGAAGCGCGCCGACTCTTGCGGGTTCATGCCGGCCGTCGGCTCGTCCAGGAGCAGGACCTCGGGCTTGAGCGCAAGGGCCCGGGCCACCTCCAGCCGGCGCTGGTCGCCGTAGGACAGGTTGCGCGCGTACTCGTTGCCGACCTTGCCGATGCCGACGAAGTCCAGCAACTCCCGAGCGAAGTCCCGGCCCTCGCGCTCCTCCCGCCGCTGCGCCGGCGTGTGCAGCACCGTGCGGACGAGCCCGGACTTCATGTGTGAGTGCATGGCCACCATGACGTTCTCCTCGGCCGTCATGAGGTTGAACAGCCGGATGTTCTGGAACGTCCGGGCCAGTCCCAGCGACGCGATCCTGTGCGGCGGCAGCCCCGTGACATCGCGCGCACCGAGCTTCACCCGACCCGACGTCGGCCGGTACAAGCCGGTGAGGACGTTGAAGAACGTCGTCTTCCCGGCGCCGTTCGGCCCGATCAGGCTGACGATCGAACGCTGCGGGATGGTGAACGTAACGTCGTCCACCGCCACCAGGCCGCCGAAGCGGATGGTAATGGAGTGCGCCACCATGCTCATGCTGGGCTCCGGCGCAGCGGCCGGTGCGCCGGGCTGAACCTCTGTGGTGCTCATACCGGGTCACCTTCCAGATCGGCTCCGACCGACTCCAGCTCCCCACGCTCCGGTTCCTGCAGGACCTGCCGGGTCCGGCTCTCGGGTAGCAGGCCTTCCCGTCGGAACAGCATCATCAGGATCAGGATGACCCCGAATATCAGGAAGTTGTACGACGGGAAGTCGATGTCCGTGCCGAGGGCGTTGTTGATCGCCGAACCGCCCTGGGACAGGCCGGTCGAGTTGATCCACTCCAGGACCAGGGCACCGACGAGAACGCCCCAGACGTTCCCCATGCCGCCGAGGACGACCATCGCGAGCAGGATGATGGATTGGGCGAAGGCGAAATCGTCCGCCGTCACGTTGTTGGTGAACGTGGCGTAGGCGACGCCGCCCAGTCCACCGGCGAACGCGCCGACGCCGTACGCCGCCAGCTTCGTGCGCATGAGCGGGACGCCCATCATGCTCGCGGCCAGCTCGTCCTCGCGGATCGCGAGCCAGGCGCGTCCGAGCCGGCCCTCGCGGATCCGCAGGGACACGAAGATGAAGAACGCGGCCAGCAGCACGTAGACGAGGAACTTCCACGTGAGGTCGAACGGGCCGAGGGTCTTCGGGAGGCCGATCACGGAGAACGGCCCGGTCGGGATCGGGTCCAGCGGCGTGATGCCCTTGTTCCCGTTGGACAGGTTGAACCCGTTGATGTTCTCGCCGTTGCGGAAGACCTCGGGGATGATCTCACCGAAGCCCAGCGTGACCAGCGCCAGATAGTCGCTCTTCAATCGCAGTGTCGGCGCGCCGATCAATATGCCCCACAAGGCACAGAAGAGACCGGCGATGGGCAGGACCAGCCAGAAGTTGATATGGATGCCGGCCGGTTGCCCCGGCACCGCGTGGCCGAGGATGTTGATCTGAACCTGGGTGAAGAACCCGGACATCAGCCAGCCGGCGGTGTACCCACCGATCGCCCAAAAGGCGACGTACCCGAGGTCCAGCAGGCCGGCATAGCCGACGACGACGTTCAGCCCGAGCGCGAAGGTCGCCCAGATGATGCACTGGTTGACGGTCGTCAGCGGCAGCCAGTCCTGGAAGAAGGACCGCACGTCCCGCGGCGCCTCCGGCAGGATCCACTGGAACAGCACGAAGATGGCGACCGCGAGAATCAGAAAGCCGATGGGCCACGCCCGGGAGGCGGCGGCGAGTCGAGGAGCGGCACCGGGCTTGGCGGTTTCCGGGGCGGTTTCCGGCGGCGTAGTGGTGGCCATGGCTACACCTTTTCCGTCGTCGCCGTGCCGAGAAGGCCTTCGGGCTTGAAGACCATCAACACGATCAGAATGCTGAACACCACCGTCTGAGACCACTTCTGGCCCAGGCCCATGCTGTCGTTGAAGCTCTGGATCAGCCCAATCAGGAACCCGCCGAGCACGGCTCCGTCAAGCCGGCCGATCCCGCCGAGGACCGCCGCCGTGAAGGCGATCAGGCCCAGCCGGAAACCGGCGTCGTATCGGGTGGTGCCGATCGCCTCCAGGTAGAGGACGCCGGCGGCGCCGGCCAGTGCCCCGCCCATCCCGAACGTGAAGGCGATGGTGCGGTCGACGTCGATGCCCATCAACCGGGCCGCGTCCTGGTCCTGCGCGGTGGCCCGCATGGCCTTGCCGGCCCGCGTGCTGTGGACGATGTACATCATCGCCAGCAGCAGCGGGATGGTTATCGCGATCACCATGATCGTTGACCACAACACGTGGATGGCGCCGAGGTCGAAGCCGCGGCTGCCGAAGAACGGCCAGTTCCGTTGACCGGACCCGTTCCACTTCACGCCGAGCCACTGGTAACAGAAGCTCAGGCCGACCGCTGTGATCAGTGGTGCCAGCTTGGGCGCCCGGCGCAATCGGCGGTACGCCACCCGCTCGGCCGCCATGTTCAGCGCCGCCGCGGCCGTCATCACGACGAGCAGGCCCAGCGCCATGGCCCCGATGAGGCCCAGCGTGACGCTCTTCTGCCCCAGCCAGGTCACGAGGAAGGTACCCGCCAGCACGGTGGACAGCATGAAGAGGTCGCCGTGGGAGAAGTTGATCAGCTCGATGATGCCGTAGACGAGGGTGTAACCGAGGGCGATCAGCGCGTACAGCGCACCGTTGTTGATACCGACCAGGCCCGCTTCGGTGAACTGTTCGGGCTTGGTCCAGAGCTCGTAGAGCAGCCAGAAGACCAGACCCGCCACGAGGGCCAGGCCGAGGACCCGCACCAGCATGGCGCGAACGGGGAATGGGGAGCGCGCTGCGGCGATCTCGACGGCGGTCTGGCTCATGAGACCGACCTCCTTCTAGGACGGCGCCCGGGCGGCGGACCCGGATGGACCGACGCTACGCGCGGTGGGATGGACCGCGGCAGACCATGAGCGGAGCGTAATTCAGCGGAAGACCCTGGGATAGATGCTGCTGATGGACGGGTTACGGCCCGGGCAGTGAATGCTTTGGGCACCCCCTGCCCGGGCCGCACGTGGACTGCCGGGTCCGGTTACTCGACGGATTGAGCCTTGACGAAGGTCTCCTTGCCGTCCTTCACGATCTCCACCGAGATGTCCTTGGCGTTGACGTCGCCGGAGGTCTTGTCGATGGTGATCTCCTTGCCGAGCACCGACTTGTCAGCCGAAATGGTGATGCCCTTCTCGAAGAGCGCGTCCCGAACACCCTTGCGGGTCCCGTCCGAGGCCTCGATGGCGGCCAGGATCACCTGAATGGCGGAAACGCCGTAGAGGGCATAGTTGGAGGCCGGGTCGGCGCCGTACTTGGCCTTGAAGTCGTCCAGCAGCTTGGCACCGGCGCCGCCGTTGGCCCGCAGCTGGTCGGTGGTGAGACCGGCGAAGGTCAGGTACGTTCCGGCCGCCTCGGGCAGCTTGTTGAACTCGGGGTAACCGGTGAAGCCGTCCGGAGCGATCAGCTTGACCTTGGTGTTGTCACCCAGCACGGTGACCTTGTCCTTGACCAGCTGGCCACCGTTGTTGTCGTAGATGCCGCCGAGGTAGACGGCGTCGGCGCCGGAGGCCTTCACCTTCTGGAAGAGCGCGGTGTAGTTGGTCGCCTTGGCGTCCCACGCCTCGTTGGCCACGACGGTGATGCCGTTCTTCGGCGCGCCATCGGCGAACGACTTCGCGACACCCTGGCCGTACGTCTCGTTGTCGTTGAGGACGTAGACCTTCTTGACGCCGAGGTCGGAGGCGGCGTACGCCGCGGCCGCGGCGCCCTGGAAGTCGTCGGTGGTCACCACACGGCCGTAGTTACGGGTGCCCTTCGGGTAGTACTTGTCGGGCTCGCCCGGGTCCCACGCCTTGGTCAGGCCGGGGTTGGTGTTGGCGTGCGACACCATCAGCATCGGGCCGTCCGGGTCCTGGTTCAGGATCGGGACCTCGATCTTCGCGCAGCCCGAGTTGAAGGTGCCCATGACGGCCACCTCGTCGGTGTTCTGCACGTGCGCCGTGGCGTTCTTGGTGCACTGACCGCTGTCCCACTTGCCGGCGCTGGCCGTCGAGTCGTCGTACTTCTGGAACTTGATCGTGTAATCGCCCGCCTTGTTCCCGACCTGCGACAGGTACAGCTCGATGGCCTTGTTCGTCGCGTCGGACGCGTCTTTGGAGGCACCCTGGAGCGGGAGGTCGCTCGAGATGATCAGGGTGTCGCCCCCGCCACCCCCGCCGCCATCGCTGCCGCCACCACACGCAGCCACGGCCATCGATACCACCGCCAGCACGGCGAAGGCACGAACCGGCTTGCCCATGTCTAACCTCTTCCCCACGACCCAGGCCCGCTGCCCGGGCTCCGTTGGGCGGTGAAACTACCATCCAGATGTTGCTTCGTGACCGGAGAAGGTCACGGCTGAGGTCAAGGCTCGACAACGATTCGCGGCGAACGGCCCGTTCTGGACTAGAAGTGTGCATGAAACGGTCACCCGGGCCCGTTCAGGCACCCCTGGGTGAAAATGATCACGCGGCCGGTCCGCTCAGGCCGGGCGCTCCCCGGCGGCGGAGTCGATCACGGCGGTCGCCACCTCGCGCATGGTCAGCCGCTTGTCCATCGAGGTCTTCTGGATCCACCGGAAGGCCTCGGGCTCGGTCAGGCCGTACTTGGTCTGCAGCAGCCCCTTCGCCCGGTCGATGACCTTGCGGGTCTCGAAGCGATCCGCCAGCGAGGCGACCTCGGCCTCGAGAGCCTTGATCTCGGCGTGCCGGCTGGCTGCGATCTCCAGCGCCGGCAGCAGGTCGGCGGAGGTGAAGGGCTTGACGACGTAGGCCATCGCGCCGGCGTCTCGGGCCCGCTCGACCAGCTCACGCTGGGAGAAGGCGGTGAGCAGCACAACCGGAGCGATCCGGCTGGTGACGATGCGCTCGGCGGCAGAGATCCCGTCCAGGACCGGCATCTTGATGTCCATCACGACGAGGTCGGGCTTGAGCTCCTCCGTAAGCTTCACCGCCTCCTCGCCGTCCCCCGCCTCGCCCACCACGGCGTATCCCGACTCGCGCAGCATCTCCACGATGTCGAGCCTGATCAGGGCCTCGTCCTCGGCGACGAGGACGGTGCGCTGGGCCCCGGCGGTGGGTGCGGCGGCGCGCACAGTGTCGGTGGCAGTGTCGGCGGCCGGAGCCGGCGGACTGTCAGCAGGGGTCATGTCGCCAGGGTACTGACCCCGCGGATCGTGACGGACGTGCGGGCGCCGATTGACGCTAGGCTCACACTGGCGCCCCGCTGGAGCGGGGCGCCGTGCCGGGTTGGTGGAACAGGCAGACACAGCGCACTCAAAATGCGCCGCCCGAGAGGGTGTGCGGGTTCGAGTCCCGCACCCGGCACTTTGTCTCGTGATCACGTGGACGAACGGACCGGATCTTCCAAAAACATGCGTCGTGGCGTCAGATCGTCGCGCGGCGGTAGGCCGGGGCGACGCCGGCCGCCGCGTCACCCATCCGGTGCACGCGCATGGCGTTGAGCGACCCGGGAATGCCGGGCGGTGACCCGGCCGCGATGACGACCAGGTCGCCGGGCGCGCACCGGCCCACCGACAACAGGGTCTGGTCGACCAGCATCACCATCTCGTCGGTGTGCTCGACCATCTCGGTCAGGAAGGTCTCGATCCCCCACACCAGGGCCAGTTGCGAGCGCACCGACGGCACCGGGGTGAAGGCGAGCAGAGGGATGGAGGACCGCAGCCGGGCCATCCGCCGGGCGGAGTCGCCGGACTGGGTGAACGTCACCAGGTACTTGACCCCGAGCAGGTCGCCCACTGTGGCCGCGGCATAGGTGATCGCGCCGCCCTTGGTGGAAGGCCGGCTGCCCAGCGGCGGTATGCGGTCCAGGCCGTGCTTCTCGGTGCTCTCGATGATCCGCGCCATCGTGCGGACCGCTTCCAGCGGGTACTTCCCCACGCTGGTCTCACCGGAGAGCATGATCGCGTCCGCGCCGTCGAGCACGGCGTTGGCGCAGTCGGAGGCCTCGGCCCGGGTCGGCCGGGGCAAGCTGATCATGGACTCCAGCACCTGGGTCGCCACGATCACGGGCTTCGCCTGCCGCCGCGCCAGTTCGACGGCGCGCTTCTGCACGAGCGGCACGTCCTCCAGAGGGAGTTCCACGCCTAGGTCACCGCGGGCCACCATGATGCCGTCGGCCGCCCGGACGATCTCGTCAAGGTTCTCGATGGCCTGCGGCTTCTCGATCTTGGCGATCACCGGCAGCCGGATGCCCTCGTCGTCCATCACGCGGTGGACGTCTTCGATGTCCTTGGCGGTGCGGACGAACGACAACGCGATCATGTCCGCCCGCAACCCGAGCGCCCACCGCAGGTCCCGTTCGTCCTTCTCGGACAACGCCGGGACGCTGACCAGAACACCAGGCAGGTTCAGGCCCTTGTTGTCCGAGACAACACCGCCGATCTCGACCTTCGTGATCACGCGCGGGCCGACCACCTCGACGACGCGCAGCGCGACCTTTCCGTCGTCCACGAGGATGACGTCGCCGGCAGCGACGTCGCCGGCAAGCCCCGAGTAGGTCGTGGAGCACTCGCTGACGTCACCGGGCACGGCTTCGGTGGTGATGGTGAACGTGGCGCCGTTGACGAGCTCGACCGGACCGCTGGCGAACTTGCCGAGGCGGATCTTCGGACCCTGCAGGTCGACGAGGATGCCGACGGCGTGCCCTGAGGCGTCGCTGGCCTGGCGGATCTCGGTGTAGATCCGCTCGTGATCCGCGTGGCTGCCGTGGCTCAGGTTGAGCCGGGCGACATCCATCCCGGCCGCGACGAACTCAGGTAACCGGCCTGTGGTGGCCGGGCCCATCGTGCACACGATCTTCGCTCGACGCATGTGCGCCAGCGTAGGCGCTTGCGACCCGTGCTCTTGACCCGCGGGCGTGTCGTCGGAATGTGTCATCGGTCCGACCCTCCTCCGACATCAACAGTTGGGCGACTTGTCAGATCAGCCGCAGGAGTCACGCCCTAGACCAGTAGCGGCCGGGCCGTGGGCGGGATGGGTGACGGCAGCGTCGTGCTGCCGGACAGCCAGGCGTCCACGGCGGCCGCGCAGGAGCGGCCTTCGGCGATGGCCCACACGATCAGGGACTGCCCGCGGCCGGCATCGCCCGTCACGAAGACCCCGGGGACACTGCTGGCGTAGGTCGCATCCCGTGCGATGTTGCCGCGCGGGTCCAGCTCGACGCCGAGCTGCTCGATCAGCGGTCCCCGCTCCGGTCCGACGAAGCCCATCGCGAGCAACACCAGCTGCGCCGGCAGCTCGCGCTCCGAGCCCGGGATCGGCGTGAAGCGGCCGTCCTTGAACTCGACATCGACGAGGCGCAGCGCGCGCAGCCGCCCCTCGTCGTCACCCAGGAACTCCTCCGTGCTGACGGCGTAGACCCGCTCGCCGCCCTCCTCGTGCGCGCTGGAGATCCGGTAGATCATCGGGTACGTCGGCCACGGCTGCCCCGACGGGCGCTCCTGCGGCGGACGCGGCAGGATCTCCAGCTGAGTCACCGAGCTCGCCTTCTGCCGATGCGCCGTGCCGAGGCAGTCCGCCCCGGTGTCGCCGCCGCCGATGATGATGACGTCCTTGCCTTCGGCACTGACCTGTCCGGGGGCGTCCTCGCCCGAGGCCACCCGATTGGCCGGCGGCAGATACTCCATCGCCTGCATGACGCCGTCCAGCTCTCGACCGCGTACCGGAAGGTCGCGCCAGGCGGTCGCGCCGACGGCCAGCACGACGGCGTCGTACCGGTCACGCAGCTGCTGGCCGGTGACATCCACGCCGACGTTCTTCCCGGTGCGGAAACGGGTGCCCTCGGCCTCCATCTGCCGTAGCCGGCGGTCGAGGTGCCGCTTCTCCATCTTGAACTCGGGGATGCCGTAGCGCAGCAGGCCGCCGATCTTGTCGGCCCGCTCGTACACCGCGACGGTGTGACCGGCACGGGTCAGCTGCTGCGCCGCGGCCAGCCCGGCCGGCCCGGACCCGACGACGGCCACAGTCTTGCCGGTCAACCGGTCGGGAGGCAGCGGGACCACCCACCCCCGCTCCCAAGCGGTCTCGATGATGGTGGCCTCCACCTGCTTGATGGTGACTGCCGGCTGGTTGATGCCGAGCACGCACGACGTCTCGCACGGCGCGGGACACAGCTTCCCGGTGAACTCAGGGAAGTTGTTGGTCGCGTGCAGCCGCTCGATGGCCTCCCGCCAGTCGTCCCGCCACGTGAGGTCGTTCCACTCCGGGATCAGGTTGCCCAGCGGGCATCCGTTGTGGCAGAAGGGGATCCCGCAGTCCATGCAGCGCCCGGCCTGGCGGCGGAGCATGCCGAGGTCGGTGGGTTCGTAGACCTCTTTCCAGTCCTGGAGCCGGATCGGGACTGCACGCCGCGTCGGCAGCTCGCGCTCGCGGTGCGTCAGGAAGCCCTTGGGGTCAGCCATGTGCAGCCTCCATGATCCGCGTCCACACCTCGTCGCCGTCCAGCGCAACCCCGTCCTGCTGCGCCTGGCGGCGCACCGACAGAACTCGGGCGTAGTCGCGCGGCATCACCTTCGTGAACCGGGCCAGCGCGGTCCCCCAGTCCTGCAGCAGGCGCCACGCCACGGCGGACTCGGTCTCGGCCCGATGCCGGCTCACCAGGTCGTACAACAGATCGGCGTCCTCGGCGTCCAGCGGTTGCAGGTCCACCATCTCGGGGTTGACCCGGATCTGCCGCAGGTCCAGCACGTACGCCGCACCGCCGGACATGCCGGCGGCGAAGTTGCGACCGGTACGGCCGAGGACCACGACGGTGCCGCCGGTCATGTACTCGCAGCCGTGGTCGCCGACCCCCTCGACGACGGCGACCGCGCCGGAGTTGCGTACGCAGAACCGTTCGCCGACCTGCCCGCGCAGGAAGACCTCGCCGGACGTCGCGCCGTAGCAGATCACGTTGCCGGCGATGATGTTCTGCTCGGCGGCGAACCCGGCGGCCCGATCGGGCCGCACGATGATGCGGCCGCCGGACAGCCCCTTGCCGAGATAGTCGTTGGCGTCGCCGAACAGCCGCAGGGTGATGCCCCGCGGCATGAACGCGCCGAACGACTGCCCGGCCGAGCCGGTGAGCGTGATGTCGATGGTGTCGTCCGGCAGGCCGTCCTCACCCCACCGCTTGGTCAGTTCGTGGCCGAGCATGGTGCCCACCGTGCGGTTGACGTTGCGCACCGGCAGGGCGATCCGGAGCGTCTCGCGGCGTTCCAAGGCGTCCGCCGACATCTCCAGCAGGGTGTGGTCCAGCGCCTTCTCCAGGCCGTGGTCCTGCACCGTGCGGCAGCGTTGCGCGACGCCACCGGGGATGTCCGGGCGCAGCAACGGGGTGAGGTCCAGGCCGTCGGCCTTCCAGTGCTGGATGGCGGCCGTGGCGTCGAGCAGGTCGATCCGGCCGATCGCCTCGTCGAGACTGCGCAGTCCCAGCACCGCGAGGTACTCGCGCACCTCCTCCGCGATGTACTCGAAGAAGGTCTCCACGAACTCCGGCTTGCCGGTGAACCGCGCGCGCAGCTCGGGGTTCTGCGTCGCCACACCGACCGGGCAGGTGTCGAGGTGGCAGACGCGCATCATGACGCAGCCGGACACCACGAGTGGCGCCGTCGCGAAGCCGTACTCCTCCGCGCCGAGCAGCGCGGCGATGACGACGTCGCGTCCGGTCTTCAGCTGGCCATCGGTCTGCACGACGATCCGGTCCCGCAGCCCGTTGAGCACGAGCGTCTGCTGGGTCTCCGCAAGGCCGAGCTCCCAGGGTGTGCCGGCGTGCTTGAGCGACGTCAGCGGCGCGGCCCCGGTGCCGCCGTCGTGCCCGGAGATGAGGACGACGTCGGCGTGCGCCTTGCTGACGCCCGCGGCGACCGTCCCGACTCCGACTTCTGCGACCAGCTTCACGTGCACGCGGGCGGCGGGGTTGGAGTTCTTCAGGTCGTGGATCAGCTGGGCGAGGTCCTCGATGGAGTAGATGTCGTGGTGCGGCGGCGGGGAGATCAGCCCCACGCCGGGCGTGGAGTGCCGGGTCTTGGCCACCCAGGGGTAGACCTTGTTGCCGGGCAGCTGGCCGCCCTCGCCCGGCTTGGCGCCTTGCGCCATCTTGATCTGCAGGTCGTTGGCGTGGGTCAGGTACATGCTGGTGACGCCGAACCGGCCGGAGGCGACCTGCTTGACGGCGCTGCGCCGGCTCGGGTCGAGCAGCCGGTCGACGTCCTCCCCGCCCTCGCCGGTGTTCGACTTGCCGCCGAGCCGGTTCATCGCGATAGCCAGAGTCTGGTGCGCCTCCAGCGAGATGGACCCGTACGACATGGCGCCGGTGGAGAACCGGCGGACGATGGCGGACACGGGCTCCACCTCGTCCAGCGGGACGGCGGCCCGCTCGTCCTCGCGCAGCCGGAACAGGCCGCGCAGCGTCATCAGCCGGGCGGACTGCTCGTCGACCCGCTGCGTGTACTGGCGGAAGACGTCGAAGCGCCGGTTACGGGTGGAGTGCTGCAGGCGGAACACCGTCTCCGGGTCGAACAGATGCGGCTCGCCCTCGCGCCGCCACTGGTACTCCCCACCGGTGTCCAGCCGGCGATGGGCGGGACGCAGCCCGTCCGGCGGGTAGGCCCGGGCGTGCCGCCGGGCGGTCTCCTCGGCGATGACGTCCAGCCCGATTCCGCCCAGCTGGCTGGTGGTGCCGGTGAAGTACCGGTCCACCAGCTCCTTGCCGAGGCCCACCGCCTCGAACACCTGCGCGCCGGTGTAGGAGGCCACCGTCGAGATGCCCATCTTGCTCATCACCTTGAGCACGCCCTTGCCGAGCGCCTTGATGAGGTTCCGCACGGCCTTCTGCGGGTCGACCCCGGGGATGATGCCGCGGCGGACCAGGTCCTCCGCGCTCTCCATCGCCAGATACGGGTTGACCGCTGCTGCGCCGTAGCCGATGAGCAGCGCGACCTGGTGCACCTCGCGCACGTCGCCCGCTTCGACCAGGAGGCCGACCTTGGTGCGCGTCTTCTCCCGGATCAGATGATGGTGCACGGCGCTGGTGAGCAGTAGCGACGGGATCGGCGCCAGGTCCGCGGTGGCGTCCCGGTCGGACAGGACGACGAAGCGCGCGCCGTCCCGGATCGCGGCCGACACCTCGGCGTTGATCTCTTCCAGCCGCGCCGCCAGGGCCGGGCCACCGCCGTCCACCCGGTACAGCCCGCGAACGGTCACCGTGCCGTAGCCGGGCAGGTCGCCGTCGGCGTTCACGTGCACGATCTTGGACAGCTCGTCGTTGTCGATCACCGGGAACGGCAGGACCAGCCGCCGGCAGTGCGCCGGGGTGGCCGCGAGCAGGTTCTGCTCCGGCCCGATCGTGCTGCCCAGCGCGGTGACCAGCTCCTCGCGGATCGCGTCGAGCGGAGGGTTCGTCACCTGGGCGAACAGCTGGCTGAAGTAGTCGAACAGCAGGCGCGGGCGCTGGGACAGCACCGCCACCGGGGTGTCGGTCCCCATCGAGCCGATCGGCTCGGCGCCGCTGCGGGCCATCGGGGCGATCAGGACCCGCAGCTCCTCCTCGGTGTACCCGAACGCCTGCTGGCGCCGGGTCACCGACGCCGGAGTGTGCACGATGTGCTCCCGCTCGGGCAGGTCCTCCAGGTAGATCCGCCCGGCGTGCAGCCACTCGTCGTACGGATGCTGACCGGCCAGCTCCCCCTTGATCTCGTCGTCGTCCACGATGCGCCCGTGATCGGTGTCCACGAGGAACATCCGGCCGGGCTGCAGGCGGCCCTTTCGGACCACCGTCGCGGGGTCGAGATCCAGGACGCCGACCTCACTGGCCAGCACCACGAGACCGTCGTCGGTGACCCAATACCGGGCCGGGCGCAGGCCGTTGCGGTCCAGGACGGCGCCGATCAGGGTGCCATCGGTGAAGGCCACCGCGGCCGGGCCGTCCCACGGCTCCATGAACATGGAGTGGAACTCGTAGAAGGCACGCCGGGCCTGGTCCATCTCGGCGTGGTTCTCCCACGCCTCGGGAATCATCATCAGGACGGCGTGCGGCAGCGACCGGCCGCCGAGGTGCAGCAGCTCAAGAACCTCGTCGAAGGTCGCGGAGTCGCTGGCGCCCTCGGTGCAGATGGGATACAGCCTCTGCAGATCGCCCGGGATGACGTCGCTGGCCATGAGGCTCTCCCGGGCCCGCATCCAGTTCCGGTTGCCCTTGACCGTGTTGATCTCTCCGTTGTGCGCGATGATCCGGAACGGGTGGGCCAGCGGCCACGACGGGAACGTGTTCGTGGAGAACCGGGAGTGCACAATCGCCAGCTCGGTGGCGAACCGGCGGTCGGAGAGGTCGGGGAAGAAGGGCTCGAGCTGGCCCGTCGTCAGCATGCCTTTGTAGACCAGAGTCCGCGACGACAGCGACGGGAAGTAGACGTAGGCCTCCCGCTCCGCGCGCTTGCGCAGGCAGAATGCCATCCGCTCCAGTGCCATGCCGACCACGCGGCCGCGTGCGGAGGCGAGGAAGAGCTGCCGGAAGCGCGGCTGACAGGAGCGCGCGGTGTCGCCGACGAGGCCGGCGGTGGTGGGCACGTCGCGCCAGCACAGGACGCGCAGGCCCTCCTCGGCGGCCAGCCGCTCGATCAGCCGTTCGGACTCCTCGCGCGCCGCGTCGTCCTCGGGGAGGAAGGCGATGCCGACGGCGTAGCTGCCGCGGGGCGGGAGCTCGACGCCGGAGCCCTCGCGGAGCACCTCGCGGAGGAACTGATCGGGAATCTGGGTGAGGATTCCGGCGCCGTCGCCGGTGTCCACCTCGGCACCGACGGCGCCTCGATGGTCGAGGTTCCGCAACGCCGTGAGCGCGAGATCCACGATGTCGTGGCCGGGCTCGCCGCGCATCGTCGCGACGAAAGCGACGCCACAGGCGTCGTGTTCATGCTCTCCGTCGTACAGGCCGGTGCCCGCGGGCCCGGCTGGCTGTACTGCGAAGCGACGGTGAGGAAGGACCATGCGCGTCACCTCGTGATCGGGGGGCTCGATGAGTCCGTGACCGACCCGGGGACGCCGCTGGCGGCGATGTGCGGGCCGGTGGTCGCGTGGACACCGCTGGCCCGCGTTCTCCGGCTACTGTAACGGGTCGGTGCCGAGTTTCGATACATTCGTGAAACGTTCAGGAAGCAGAGCCGTCGCCTCGCCGACACTCCCCTCGGGAACGCCCGAAAGCCTCATCTCGCCCCGAAGCTGACGAGTGTGCGGACTTGCCTATGGATCACGGACTGACGGCGACGTCGTCCGCGATCTCCGTGCGCGGCCTTTCCCGTAGGACCGATGTCTCCCGTCCCGGTCGCAGCCGCGCCGAGACGACGAAGTAGATCAAACCTGCGAGAAAGACCAGCCCGGACGTCCATAGGTTCAGCCGCAGTCCCAGGATGTGGTTGGCCGGATCGATCCGCAAGCTCTCGATCCAGGCGCGCCCGATGGTGTACGTCATCATGTACAGCGCGAACACCCGGCCGTGCCCGAGGCGGAACCGCCGGTCCAGCCACACGATCAAGGCCGCCGCCGCGATGTTCCACAGGAACTCGTACAGGAACGCCGGATGGAACGTGCCCAGCACGATGGGGTGGCCGGCGGAATCCCGGACGGCTTCACCCGCCGAGGTGTCCCATTCGTAGATCTTCAGGCCCCACGGCAGGTCGGTGGCCCGCCCGTACAGCTCGTTGTTGAACCAGTTGCCCCACCGGCCGACGGCCTGCGCGAGCAGGAGGCCGGGGGCGACCGCGTCGGCGAACGGCGGGGTCTTGATCCCGGCGCGGCGGCAGCCGATCCAGGCCCCGACCCCGCCGAGGGAGATGGCGCCCCAGATGCCGAGGCCGCCCTCCCAGATGGCCAATGCGCGCCACGGATGCCCGCCGGCCCCGAAGTACGCCTCCGGGGAGGTGATCACGTGATAGATCCGGCCGCCGATGACGCCGAACGGCACGGCCCACGTCGCGATGTCGGTCACGACCCCCGGCTTGGCGCCACGGGCCCGCATCCGGCGCTCCCCCACGATCACCGCGACGAAGATGCCGAGCAGGATGCACAAGGCGTAGCCGCGCAGCGGAATCGGACCGAGGTGCCAGACACCCTCGGTCGGGCTCGGAATGGTCGCGAGCGGCCTCACCGCGACACGGCCCCCGTGGCGGAACGGACGCCCTCGGCCAGCCCGGCGGCGAGGTCGGCCACGGCCGGCACCCCGCCGTCGCGCAGCGCGCGCACGAACGCCGAGCCGACGATGACGCCATCGGCGAATTCCGCGACCTCGGCCGCCTGAGCGGGGGTCGACACGCCGAGGCCGACGCACACCGGAACATCGGTGACGCTCCGGGTCCGCTCCACCAGGACCTTCGCCGCGTCACCGACCTGCTCGCGGACCCCGGTCACGCCCATGGTGGAGGCGGCGTAGACGAAGCCGCGGCAGGCGGCCGCTGTCAGCGCCAGTCGCTCGTCGGTCGAGCTGGGGGCCACGAGGAAGACCCGATCCAGCCCGTACTGATCAGAGGCGGCCAGCCAGTCGGCGGCTTCCTCCGGGATCAGGTCGGGGGTGATCAGTCCGGCGCCTCCGGCGGTGGCCAGGGCCGCGGCGAACCGCTCGACGCCGTACCGGTCCACCGGGTTCCAGTACGACATGAGCAGCGCGGGTGCGCCGGCGACGGAGATCGCGGATGCCGCGGAGATGGCGTCCCGCGGCCGCGCACCACCGTGCAGCGCGGCGTCCACCGCGTGCTGGATCAGCGGGCCGTCCATCAGCGGGTCGGAGTACGGCACGCCGACCTCGACGATGTCCACCCCGGCCTTGACCATTGCCTCCATCGCCACGATCGACGTGGCCACGTCCGGGAAGCCGACCGGCAGGTACCCGATCAGCGCCGCCCGATGCTCCTCGCGCGCTCGGCCCAGCACCTGGGCGACGGTCATGCCCGCTCCCGCCGCTCGTCGTGCGGCTGCCCGTCCAGGCCGAACCAGCGCGCTGCGGTGTCGACGTCCTTGTCGCCGCGGCCGGACAAACTGACCAGGATCACGCCGTCCGGACCAAGCCGGCGGCCCTCGCGCAGCGCACCCGCGAGGGCGTGGGCGCTTTCGATCGCCGGGATGATGCCCTCCGTGCGACACAGGAGGCGGAAGGCCTCCATCGCCTCGGCGTCGTCGACCGGCTCGTACCGGGCGCGACCGGTCTCGTGCAGCCAGGCGTGCTCCGGGCCGACCCCGGGGTAGTCCAAGCCGGCGGAGATCGAGTGACTCTCGATGGTCTGGCCGTCCTCGTCCTGCAGCACGAATGTGCGGTTGCCGTGCAGGACGCCGGGCAGGCCGCCGGTGATCGACGACGCGTGCCGCCCGGTCTCGACGCCGTCGCCGCCGGCCTCCAGCCCCACCAGCTCGACGTCGGCCTCGTCGAGGAAGGCGTGGAAGATGCCGATCGCGTTGGACCCGCCACCGACGCAGGCGCACACGACGTCGGGCAGCCGGCCGACCAGATCGAGGACCTGTCCGCGCGCCTCCTCGCCGATGATGGTGTGGAAGTCGCGCACCATGGTCGGGAAGGGATGCGGCCCGGCCACCGTGCCGAGCAGGTAGTGGGTGGTGGCGACGTTGGTCACCCAATCCCGCATGGCCTCGTTGATCGCGTCCTTCAGGGTCCGCGAACCGGTGGTCACCGGTACGACCTCGGCGCCGAGCAGCCGCATGCGGGCGACGTTCAGCGCCTGCCGGCGCGTGTCCTCCTCGCCCATGTAGACGACACACTCCAGGCCGAGCAGCGCGGCGGCGGTCGCCGTCGCCACGCCGTGCTGGCCCGCACCGGTCTCGGCGATGACGCGTGGCTTGCCCATCCGGACGGTCAGCAGCGCCTGCCCGAGCACGTTGTTGATCTTGTGTGACCCGGTGTGGTTGAGATCCTCGCGCTTGAGCAGGATCCGGGCGCCGCCGGCGTGCCGGGCGAACCGCGGCGCCTCGGTGAGGATGCTGGGCCGCCCGCTGTAGGTGCGGTGCAGTTCCTCCAGGCGAGCGGTGAACTGCGGGTCCGCCATCGCCGCGGTGTACTCGGCCTCCAGTTCGTCCAGGGCCGCCACCAGCGCCTCGGGGACGAATCGCCCGCCGAACCGGCCGAAATACGGGCCGTGCGCGTCGCGGAGGTGGGTCGGTGGCGCCGAGACGGTCATGAGCGCCCGGCCCGCAGCGCCGGGTGGGAGCCGGCGGCCACCAGGTCGGCCACCGCGGCCCGTGGGTCCTTGCCGGTCACCAGGCTCTCGCCGACCAGGACGGCGTGCGCCCCGGAGCGCGCGTAGTCCAGGACGTCGTGCGGGCCACGGACGCCGGACTCGGCAATCCGCAGGATGCCATCGGGGATGAGCGGCGACAGCCGGGCGAAGAGCCCGCGGTCGACGTCGAGCGTCCGCAGGTCCCGGGTGTTCACGCCGATGATCCGTGCGCCGGCGTCGACGGCGCGTGCGACCTCCTCCGCGTCGTGCACCTCCACCAGGGCGGCCATCCCGAGCGAGTGCACCCGCTCGACGAGCGAGACCAGCGCCTGCTGTTCCAGTGCCGCGACGATGAGCAGGACGGCGTCCGCGCCGTGCGCCCGGGCCTCCCAGACCTGGTAGCTGGTCACGACGAAGTCCTTGCGCAGCAGGGGGACGTCGATCGCGGCGCGTACCGCCGCGAGGTCCTCCAGGCTGCCGCCGAAGCGCCGCCGCTCGGTCAGCACGCTGACCAGGCACGCGCCGCCGGACTCGTAGTCCGCTGCGAGCGCGGCAGGGTCGGCGATGGCGGCCAGCGGTCCCTTGCTCGGGCTGGAGCGCTTGACCTCGGCGATGACCTTGACCGTCTCGCCGTCGCGGAGCGCGGCTTCCGCGGGTTTGGCCGAGGGGCGCTGGTTCGCCCGCTCCTGAAGGGCCTCCAGCGGCGTCGCCGACTGGCGCCCGACGAGGTCCTCCTGGACCCCCACGAGGATGTCGTCGAGCACGGTCACACGTGGCTCCCTGAGCGATCGGACGGGCCTCCATCGTACCTACCGGCGAGGAGTGCTCGGTTCGCCCGGACGGTCCCCCGTGCGCGGCCTAGGGCGCCAGGAAGGCGAATCCCGGCAGGTTGCGCAGGATCCAGAAGGCGATCACGACGGCGAGAAGTCCCCAGATGGCCCAGCCGGGGGCAGCCCAGCTACGCCGGCGGCCGGTCAGGCGCCTGCGGGTCCACAGGACCCAGAGGGCGACGAGCAGCGGCACGGACAGCACAGTGAGCGGGTTGCGGCTCAGCGCCTCGGGGACGTCGCCGTGTGCGAGAGCGTGGACAGCCCGCAGCGAGCCGCACCCGGGGCAGTACAGACCGGTGACGAAGAGGAACGGGCAGGTCGGGTAGTGGCCAGCTTGGTTGGGGTCCACCGCACCCACGTAACCGACGACCGTGGCCGCGAGCAGCGCGGTGCCGCCAGGGGCGGCCAGGCGGGTCCACCGGTCCGGCAGCAACCGGACCGGTGAACCCACCTGGATGTGCAGCACGACTACCTGGTCAGCTGTTGCTGGCGGCGAGGACGATGAACACGATGTACAGGACCACTATGACGAGACCGGCGATGGCTGACCACATGGCGAACTGGCGAGCCTTGCGCGCCGAGTCCTGCGCCCCGGCATAGTCGCCCGCCGCCCACTTCGAGTTCACCTGAGCGGCGAACACGATCGATACCACCCCCAGGGGGAGGCAGCAGAACAAGGTGGTCAGGATGGCCCATACCAGGTTGTTCGGCGGCGGCCCCCCGGCCGGCTGACCGGGTGGCACCGCTCCGTAGGCAGGGGGTGGCGGCGGCGGTGCACCGTAATCGGACATCACGACTCCGTGTTCGCTCGTTCACCCGGGCGGTCCGGGTGTGAGAGCCGGGACGCTACCGGGAATCGAGATCTTCGCGCATGCCTGACGCGAAATTCGCGGCCCGAATGGCCCCGTGGGCCCACGCAGGCACGGTGGTTTGCCCGCTCAACCCGGGATCACCAGCCGTCGGTCAGGCTGTATCAGCGGACGACGCGGGCCTTCGAGCCGAAGCCCATCGCGCCGAGCACCTTGCCTGCCAGCCCGCCCAGGACGACGAGGATCGCGCCCGCGACGAACATCCACAGCGCGGTCACCACCACCGCGATCGACATCACGAAGAAGCCGATCAGGACGATCCCGACGGCCGTCCACGCGGCCACCGAGTTTCCGTGGCTCTCGTGCGGCTGGTGCGCCGTCTCCTGGTCGGTTGCCATCGATCTCCTTCTCCTGCTCGGCTGCACGCGCATTCTGTCAGGTTGGGTCCTCACCTCTGGACAGCGCGTCCCATGCGTCGTCGCTCGCGCCGTCGCCGGACGGTGCTTCGGAGGCGCTGCCCGCGGCACCCTGGTACCGGCCGGAGAGGCCCGACCACCGCTCACCCCGCAGCAGCCCGATCCCGCCCGCCGCCGCGACGGCCACGCCGCCAGCCAGGGCGAGCGCCGGCCAGGGGGTGAGCTGCGCCGTACGGGCGGACGACGTGCCGCGGACGCTCGTCCGATCGGCCAAGGTGTCCGCGACCGCACCGCCGGGGTCCCGCACCACGACCACCGCCGCGGCCACGATCAGCCCCCCGACCAGGACGAGCAGTGCGGCCGTGATGCGACGCACCATCGGCCCGGCCGTTCCGAGGACCACCGCCCCGGCAGCGGCTACCAGCGCCAGCGCCAGAGCGGCGGGCGCGGCTCCGCGGCCCGTGGCGTGCACCACCTGCTCCCCGGCCAGTCCGGCCACCGGCTGGCGGACCCACACCCGCGTTCCGGCCAGCAGGACCACACCCGCACCGGCCAGCCCGCCGAGGACGGCGAGCCGCCGCCAATTCCTCGTCCCGGCCTTCGTCCCGGCCTTCATCCCGGTACTCATCGGCTGGGTGCTCGCAGGGTTACTGCAGTCGCCACCGCCCGCAGCACCGCAGCCGCCTTGTTGCGGCATTCCTCGTCCTCGCGCACAGGCACGGAGTCGGCGACGATGCCGGCGCCGGCCTGCACGTGCGCGACGCCGTCCCGCAGCAATGCCGTCCGGATGGCGATGGCGAGGTCCATGTCACCGGCGAAGTCCAGGTACCCGACAACCCCGCCGTAGAGGCCGCGGCGCACCGGTTCCAGCTCGTCGATCAGCTCCATCGCCCGCGGCTTGGGCGCGCCGGACAGCGTGCCGGCCGGGAACGTCGCGCGCAGGACGTCGTACGCCGTCCGCCCCCGCGCCAGATCACCCTCCACGACCGAAACCAGATGCATCACGTGGCTGTACCGCTCGACCTCCATGAACTCGACCACCTCGACCGTGCCGGGCGAGCAGACCCGGCCCAGGTCGTTGCGGGCGAGGTCGACCAGCATCAGGTGCTCGGCGCGCTCCTTCTCGTCCGCGAGCAGCTCCTCCGCGAGGGCGGCGTCCTCGGCCGGGGTCGCCCCCCGCCAGCGGGTGCCGGCGATCGGGTGGGTGATCACCCGTCCCGCGCTGACCTTGACCAGCGCCTCCGGGCTGGACCCGACCACGGCCAGGTGCCGGCCGGCGGCGTCCTGAGTGCGGAACAGGTACATGTACGGGCTCGGATTGGAGGCGCGCAGCACGCGGTAGACGTCGAGTGCGTCGGCCGGGCAATCGAGGTCGAACCGCTGCGCGAGCACGACCTGGAACACCTCGCCGTCCCGGATGGCCTGCTTACCGGTCTCGACGGCGGCGACGTACTCCTCTCGCGTGCTGCGCTCCCGTGGCGTCGGTGCGACCGGTGCGTCGTGCACGGCCACGGTGCTCGGCGCGGAGGCGGCGAGCTGTTCGGTCATCCGGTTCAACCGGCCGACGGCGTCGGCCCAGGCCTCGTCGACCCGCTCGTCGGTGTTGTCGTAGTTCACTGCGTTCGCGATCAGCAGGAGGCTGCCGTCGCTGTGGTCGAGCACGGCGAGATCCGTGGCCAGGCTCATGGCGACTTCGGGGACCTGAAGCTCGTCGACGGTGGTGTCCGGGAGTCGCTCCCACCGGCGCACGGCGTCCCAGCCGACGAAGCCCACCATCCCGCCGGTCAGTGGCGGCAGTCCAGGCAGGTGTGGAGTGGCGAGGGCGGCGACCGTGTCGCGCAGCGCGAGGAGCGGGTCGCCCGCGGTCGGCACACCGCTGGGTGGGCTGCCGATCCAGTGCGCGGCGCCGTTGCGGGCGGTCAGCGTGGCGCGGCTCGCCGCGCCGACGATGCTCCACCGGGACCAGACGCCGCCGTGCTCCGCCGATTCGAGCAGGAAGGTCCCGGGCCGGTCCTGCGCCAGCTTGCGATACACGCCCACGGGCGTCTCGCCGTCCGCCAGGAACCGCCGGACGACGGGGATGACCCGACGATCGCGCGCCAGATCCCGGAAGGTGTCGAGGTCGGGCCAGGTCGTCCCGAGGCGAAGGTCCGGAGCTGTCGCCTGCACGGTCACCGGACCGCCTCCGCGGCGTCGAGCCGGCCGCGGTCGAAGCAGGTGCGGTCGCCGGTGTGGCAGGCGGCACCCACCTGGTCCACGACGACGAGTACGGCGTCGCCGTCGCAGTCGAGCGCGACGTGCCGCACCCACTGCACGTTGCCCGAGGTGTCGCCCTTGCGCCAGTACTCCTGCCGGCTGCGGCTCCAGAAGGTGACCCGGCCGGTGGTGAGGGTTCGGTGCAGGGCCTCGTCGTCCATCCAGCCCACCATGAGGACGGCGCGGCTGTCGGCGTCCTGCACGACGGCGCACACCAGCCCGTCGGCGTCGCGCTTCAGCCGCGCCGCGACCGCCGGATCCAGCGCCGATTCGACGACTCGCCCCACCCCGCCCCGTCCCCTTTCCAACCCGAGCCTGTGTTGAGCACGATGTCATACCGCGCGCGACGGCAAGCTCAGCCCGAGACCGCAGCGGTGCGGGTCGCGCCCACCCAGGACGCGTGCAGCCGGCGGTAGACGTCGCAACGGGCGAGAAGGTCCTCATGGCGCCCCACGTCGACCACCCGCCCGGCGTCCACCACCACGACGAGGTCCGCCGCCTCGGCCGTGCTCAGCCGGTGCGCGATCGCCACCGATGTCCGGCCCCGGGTGACGCCCTCCAGCGCCTGCTGCAGGCGCACCTCTGTCGCCGGGTCGACCGCGGACGTGGCCTCGTCCAGCACCAGCAGGTCGGGATCGGCCAGATACGCCCGCGCCAGTGCCACCAGCTGCCGCTCCCCCGCCGACAGCGACTCCCCGCGCTGACCGACGGCGGTGTCCAGCCCACGCGGCAGGCCGTTCAGCCAGGACGTCAGGCCCAGCTCGGTGAGCACCCGCGCGACGTCGTCCCGCGTGGCGCCGTCGCAGCCCCAGGCGACGTTGTCGGCCAGGGTGCTGTCAAAGAGGAACCCCTCCTGCGGGACCATCACGACCCGGTCGCGCAGCGAGGAAAAGGTGATCCGCCGCAGGTCGACGCCGTCCAGCAAGACCCGCCCCTGCTGCGGGTCCATGAGCCGGGTCAGGAGCTTGGCCAGCGTCGTCTTGCCCGACCCGGTCTCCCCGACAACGGCGACCCGCGATCGCGGCGAGATGTCGAGGCTCACGTCGCGCAGCACCGGCTCGCCGCCCGGGTAGGCGAACGTGACGTCCTCGAACCGCACGGCAACCGCGCCGCGCGGGAGGACGACGCCGTCCGGGCCGGGATCGGCGACGTCGGCCGGGGTGTCGAGCACACCCATGACCCGGCGCCAGCCGGCCGCGGCGTTCTGCAGCTCGTTCAGCACCTCGGTACCCATCTGCACCGGACCGGTGAACAGCTGCACGAGGAAGAGCATCGCGAGCAGTCGCCCGAGCGTGAGTCCGCTGCCCAGCCCGACGCCGGACACGCCCAGCCAGGTCCCGACGACGACCACGGCGGTCACGGTCAGGCCGGACATCAGGACCCCGCCGGTG
>Ga0081539_10002984_pt1 | contig 22183 bp, 17 predicted proteins | sample TabmetS4T2R2_FD_71023 | JGI IMG/M metagenome (GOLD analysis project Ga0081539, IMG submission 71023) | Tabebuia heterophylla rhizosphere microbial communities from the University of Puerto Rico - S4T2R2 | ecosystem: Host-associated > Plants > Roots > Rhizosphere ...
TGCCGCGTGTTCGTGGCTGCAAGTGCGCGCGCTGTGGTGGTTCTTGTTCGTGGCGATCGGGCTCGGCTATTTTTACTTCATCTCGCCTCGCCCCCGGTTCCAGACACGCCGCATCGAGTGGGCGGCATTGACTGCGCTGCCGCTCTTATTCGTGATCTATCTGGCGGCGTTCGTCCCGGCACACAACGACTATGCCGGCCAGGACAAGGCGCAGCAGTTCTGGTCGCCTTACTACCGGATTGATTTCAAGCAGCAGGACCTGTCGCTTTCGGTGAACCTGATCTATCACCAGCAGATGGTTTCGCGAAACGAGCCGTTTCCGGCCTACGCGCTGCCGCACCTGTTAAATCGCGACGCCGGCCGGCCGGCTTTCGAAAACGTGATGATCATCGGCGCCGGCTCGGGCAACGACGTGAGCCGTGCGTTGCAGTGGGGCGCGAAACACATCGACGCGGTCGAGATCGATCCCGCGATTTATCGTCTCGGACAACTGCATCATCCGGACAATCCGTACGCGGATCCGCGCGTCGAGATTCATCTCGACGACGGCCGCAACTTTGTTCGTTCGACCGATCGAAAGTACGACCTCATCGTCTACGCGCTCGTCGATTCCCTGGTGCTGCACAGCGGCTACAGCAACATTCGTCTCGAGAGCTTTCTGTTCACGCAGCAGGCGTACGAAGACGTGCGGCGGCATCTGAAGCCGAACGGCACGTTTGTTATCTACAACTATTTCCGCCAGGGTTGGCTCGCGGCGCGTTTGCAGCAGGGACTCGACGAAGTGTTCGGCGCCGGCAATTCGATTGTGCTGACGCTGCCGTATCGAGAGGTGATCGAACCGGAGACTGCAACGTTCGGAGATTTCACAGTCTTCTTTGCGGGGGATACCGGCCAGTTGCGCGACGCCTTCAGACAAAATTTCGGTTACTTCCTGCGCATGGGCGAGCCGCCGACGCCCGCCTCGCCAAACGGCTTTGAATTAGCGCGAGAGCAGATAACGTATAGCGCAACGTTTACGTCTGAACCAGAGAAGCCAGGCATAAAACTGGAACGTTTTGCACTCGCGAAGGTTTCCGCGCCGGCCGAGGGTATAAGAACCGCCACCGACGACTGGCCCTTCCTTTATCTGCGCAAGCCGATGATTCCGACGCTGAGCTGGCGCGGCATGGTGATCATGGGCGGACTCGGGCTGTTGCTGATTTGGCTCTTCTCGCGCAAGACGACGCAAGCCGGCGCGGGCAGTGTTTACAACTCGCTCCACCTTCAACTCTTGTTTCTCGGCGCCGGTTTCATGCTGATCGAAACCAAAGCCGTCGTGACGATGGCGCTGCTATTCGGCGGGACCTGGATCGTGAACTCGGTCGTGTTCACGGCGATCCTCGTAATGATCCTGCTCGCAAACCTCTACACGTTCAGGTGGATGCCAGCAAACCTCTGGCCATACTACACGGCGCTCGTGATCAGTCTCGCACTGAACGTGATCGTGCCGCTTGACGCGTTTCTCGGGATGAGTCGGGAGCTTCAGGTGCTCGGATCGTGCCTGCTCGTCTTCGCACCGGTTTTCTTTGCGGGAATTATTTTTGCGGGATCGTTCAGGAGGAGCGCGAACGCCGATACTGCTTTCGGTATGAACGTCGCCGGGGCCATGATGGGCGGGCTCGCCGAGTACAGCTCAATGGCCCTAGGATTCAAATACGTCGTGCTGATCGCGCTCCTCTTTTATATCGTTTCCGCTTTCGCGTGGACGCGAGCTAGAAGCTCTCCACTCCTCGGAAGCCACCCTTCGCCGTCTTCATAATCCAGCCGAGCACGCGCGCGGTGTCGTAGCAGTAGCCAAGGATGTAATTGCACGTCGAGAGACAGTGCTGCGTACACTCGGCCTTCATCTCATCGAGCTGCTTCACGTCAAACTTGTGATTGCCGACCACGCCCCAATCGTGCGTGGCGGAGTACATCGGGAAACACGGAGCGAGTGAACCGTCGGTGCGGATGATGAGCGAATTCTGACCGGCACGACACTGCCACTCCGGCACCTTGCCCCGCATCAGCAGCTTCATGTCTTCCATGTGCTTAATCGGGTTCACCATCTTGTAGCCTTCGTTCTTGCGCTTGTCGTTTAAATAGTCGAGCAGCGCGTCGACCTTCGGCCAGTCGTCGGGCGTGAGATACGTTTCGTTTTCCGAGAGGTGTTTGAAGTGGTCCTGCTCGGTCATCGGCGTTTCGTTGATGTGATAGTCGGTTGCGATGCCGTTGGCCCGAGCGATTTCCGTGAGTTCCACCACGTCGTCCATGTTGTTATGGCAGATGTTGATATTGAACATCACGGTGTAGCCGTAGACTTTTTGTTTCTTGATGAGATAGTCGAAGTAAGGTCGAATGGGCTCGAGCGCTTTCGGCAACGACTTCCGTTCCTTCACCGAATCGACGGCCAGGTTGACCGTGGCCAGACCGGCGTCACCGAGCCGATCGATTACATCCGGTTTCATCAACCGCCCGTTGGTCGGCAGGTAAACGAAGATGTCTTTCATCGCGCTGTAGTAGACGATCTTGTGAATGAACTTCGGCCGCAGCAGCGGCTCGCCACCCATCAGCGCCAACACGCGCGATCCGATCGAGTGCAACCAATCGATCGAACGCTTCGCGACATCCTCGGTCATTCCCTTCACCTTGTTGTCGTACGACCAGCAGTAGTGACAATCGAGATTGCACTTCCAGTCGGTGAACAGGTACGGAATGATCGGCCGCAATTCTTTTCTATGAGTTGGGTACCGCGAACGGAAGTAAGGGGCGCCCCACGTCTTCCACATGCGCACGCCGTTTAGCTTCAGGTACTCCTTGTGAGTCATTTCCCGGGCGTCCGGCCGCTGCGGATACGGTGGCTCAGGCAGGACCTCTTCGGTAGGTTCGAGTTTGTCCCGGCCGGGGCGTTTGTAAAGAATCTGGTGTAATTGCGGCGCGATGCGATAAGGCGGCGGCGTGCCAGTCCCTGAATTACCTTCGCGAACAGTGCTCATTTGTTGGTCCTCTATGGTTGGATACAACTGCTACAGGCAGTAGAAAGAGTGCTGCAAAGCGCATAGTTTAGACCAAGAATCGAAACTGTCAAAACGTATTTCGCGATTTAGCCGCAAAAAGGCGCGATCCCCGGCAAAATCTTTCTTGTGCCTTTTCGTGGCCCGATCTATGATGCGGGCCATCCAGGCAGCCCTCTCCCACGACACCGCGGCCGCCAACCGGTTACATCAACAGCACTCTCCCCGCACAGCAGCTTGCCGTTTGCGTAAGCGACGGCCAACCATCAGGAGGTGCTTATGAAGAGATTTATCCCGGCCCTGGCTCTCCTTTTCCTGTTAGCGCTTTTCCACCTGCCCGCGTTAGTCACTTCGCAAACACGCGAACGCAGAATCAGTCCGACACCCGCCGAAAGGGAAATCAAAACCGAGACGATCAAGACGGACGTCGATCTGATAACCGTCGACGCGCTGGTGCTGCAAAAGAACACGGCCCGGGTCGTCGGCAATCTGGCGAAACAGGACTTCGTGATCTCGGAAGACGGCGTGGCCCAGACGATTACGCATTTCAGTCAGGACGCCTTACCGCTTTCCGTGCTGTTCCTAATCGATCGCGGCGGCTGTCTCGATCCGTTCGGCGACACCGTGCGCCACGCGGCGTTCAGCGCTCTCAACCAATTCAAGGCGGCGGACGAAATCGGCGTCATGACTTACCACGACACGGCTGAGCTACGACAGGAGTTCACCACGAATCGGGCCGACGTCAAACGCGCTTTCGACTTCGTACCCGAACACGATGAACGCGCCGATCACTGTCTCGACACGGTACTTGACGCCGCCGCCGATTACATGAACAAAGCGGCGAATCCCGTGGGCCGGCGCGTGGTGATTTTTATCACGGGCGTGACGCGAAATTTCGACTGTGCGGGTAGTCCATCGGGCAAGGCGGCAGTGCAGTCGCTGTTTGAGTCGGGCAGCGTCGTCTGCGGGATCATTCCGGAAACTCCGGCGCAACAGATGGAAAACGGGATGATGCGTTGGGCTACACGCCTCGGCCGCATCGGTGGCGTTCACACGCTAGACATTCAAAAACTGGCGGACGATACCGGCGGCGAGCTTTTGAAGGACAAGCCGGAAAATCTTGAAACGACTTTTAATACGCTGATCGAACACCTGCGCACGCGCTACAACCTCGCTTTCGTCTCGTCAAATAAGAAACGCGACGGCACGCTGCGCAAGTTGAAGATCGACCTGGCACCGGCTATGAAAAAGTCACAAACGAAGCTCGTCGTTAAAGCACGCAAGAGCTACATCGCTCCCAAAGGTTGAGAGCAGGACCGCGAAGTGGGCTGGCTACAAGCCGCGTTGCAATAACGCGGCTCAGCGCCCGTGAATTCTGGTTACAGAAAAAGGATAGTCGCACGAACTTTACGTATCTGGTCTCTCGTGAGTTTTGGATTGCGAACGCTGTCACGCGCGATCTAATTCGCTCCACGTCTTTGGTCCAACGATCCCATCCGCTACGAGACCATGGTCGCGCTGGAATGCACGAACTGTGGCTTCAGTCTCCGGACCGAAAGTGCCGTCAGTAGTCAACCCCAGCTTCGCCTGCAGCTGTTTGACGAATTCATTCTTCATCGGTCGTCGCAGTGTCGGACGTGGCTGGCCGCCGGCCGGAGGCGCCGGCTCAACTGCCGGTATCAGTGATGGCGCGGGCGTCGCGCCGTTTAGAAAATTGGCAACAGCGCCGCGAAAGTCATTCATGTTCAGACTGGGATCGTCCTTTCGTTTCGGCGCGTATTCCTTGTGTCCACAACAAAACGATTCGTCCTTCCCCAGACGCTTGAGGATGGCGGCGACGCCGCGATGATACGCTTCCAATTGAATATCGGGCCATGGATCGCTGGCAGTGCCTCCATTCTCGGCTTCGATGCCGATGAATCTCAGATTTCCGGAGACACCCTTGAAACTTCCCTTGCCTGCATGCGCTGCCCGCCCCGCCGCAATCACGAAGTAGGTGCCGTCACGACCCAAACCGAGTTGAGCAAGTGGACCAGGCAACGCAGCCAGCCCCGGCTCAGCCTTACGACCATCGCGGAGCGACTTCAACGTCGGCATGTTGAGCTTCGATGGATTCTTCACGCCAGTGTGGTGGCAGATGATACCGAAGATGTTTCCGACGTCACCCAAACCGCGGTTTTCCCAGCCGTCGACTAAAGACACTTTCAGACCAGCATTTTTCAGGACCTCAGGTAGCCAAGTTAATGAGAACGGCATTATTCGACACCTCCTTCTGTGATTGGGAGCTCTTCATCCGTGGTGTTCGGCTTGACCTCGTCATGTCCGTCAAGTTCATCGACCGCAGCTGCGTCTGCGGCGCCGCCGGCGACGTAAGTAAACCCCTGCGGTAAGGTGACGCTTTGTCCATTCGAGTTTGTAACCTCCACGTCTACCGGACCGGTCGCGGCAGGATTCTCGGGAACAACAACCGTAACGCTCGTATCGGAGACCGCACTCACTACCGCTGCCACTCCGCCGAACTTCACCGCTGCGCCAGCAGAAAAACCGGTTCCGTTGATAACAACTGAGTCGCGAGCTGCTGCTGAAGCAGGTGTTACGGAAGAGATAGTCGGTGCAGCTTTAGGTGATGGCGTCTGTGGTGACGATTCTTGCGGCTTGGGATCAGCACCGGCAGCGGGCTTTGCGAAAATCGTTTCTGCTATCTCTTTCAACTTCAGGGTTGCTTGCGGGCTGAAGAGGCCGACGAGCGCTGATAAAGCGGCAAAACCAAACGGACTGGTAGTTTCAAATGACGCCTGCGACGAGAAAAAGCCTCCGCGCACGACGAAATAAAAAATCGTCGCCAGGATTGCGCCTGTTAAGGGTAATAAGAGATAGAATGCGACCCAGCTCCAAACCATTGTCCGGTTCCCCGTGTACCAGTAAAGTGATCGAAGCGCGTGCATCAAACTGCCAAGCGCGCCTGCCAACATGACCAGTATCAATAACCGGGTCTCCAGGTAGATTTCCGGCTCAATGAGACCGTTAAAGAACTTAATACGCTCGGGGTCAGGAAGTTCTTTAGCGGGCTTTTGATTAGCACCCGCTCCGTTCGCGCCATTCCCGTTTTGTGTTTGCGTTTGATTGTTGGTTGCTGCTGGTGAACCAGCAGTTTGCTCCTCCTTGGGACGTTCGCCGCTGGGTGTCGGATAGGGCCACAATTTGACCAGGCCGTAAAGTACCAAAGCACTTATCAGAACAAGATAAAGTGCGACGGCAGCAATCGACCCGAATTTCATGCGACTCGATCCTGGACCGTCGGGCACATCAGTCCGTTCGTCGGGATTGGGAAGATCATTGTTGTTTGTAGACATTTACTGGCATCCTTTCCTCATACAATCCGTGTCCGGGTGAACGGACTCCAGGCAGACGAACTTAAGGTTGTCCTACGAGGAACTCTCAAAGTTATATGCGTAAACGTCAGGAAATATTTCATCGCCTTCGACCTATGTGCGGGAAGGTGGCGTGACTTCGCGAAGTGGGTTGGTTACAAGCCGCGTCGCAATAACGCGGCTGTCAATCGTTACTGTGGCTGCGGCGGCTTGGGCGCGGGTTTCTCGTCGTCGCCGTAGCCGGAGCCTTCTTTCGAGAGGACGAGTTTGAAAGGCTTTAGATTTTTATCGACCACGACCTCGACTGGAAACGTGTGGAAGTCCTTTATCCCCGCGTTCTTCAAGGTATTGACGATATTCCACAGCGATCCACTCGCGAGCTCGCCGAGTCAAAACTGAGTCGTGATCCGCTTTCGCGGGTTTACGGCGCTGTCACCAGTGCCAGACCTGATCGTAGTCGTCCAGCAACAACGCAATATCGCTGCGGCGAATGAAGCTTACTCCGGCGAGACACTTTGAAAGATTCACGCCGCGCTCTTCGAGATCCTCGCGGACCGCGAATACAGGCACGCCTTTCTCTTGTAACCGGCGGAGATCTTCGTTGGGCCGCGCCGGATGATTGATTGCGACCGTCCCGATCTTGACCGGCGGACACTCTTGCGGAACGAGATAGTTGACGGCGTTAGACCTCAGCATCACGCCAAGTTCCGCGCCCGCATTTTTTAACGCGCCGCTGAGCCAAACGATCGTGTCGTCTTGTTCTTCCAATGTCGCGCGGTAAGCTGTTTCGACGATATTCAGGATTTTCATCATGTACCTCCTCGCTCACTTGGTCGGAATGACGAGAGTGTTCGTTGATTCGGCGGCCATCTTGAAGAAGTCGGCCGGACTACCCCGCTTGATACCGTCGACGACGTTCGCCGCGCCACGTTCATCGACGCAAAGACCGCAGTTCACCCACGTCAGCCGCGGCTGTTCCTTGCCGATGGCGAGCAGCGCGCTCACAAATGCTTTGGTGGTGGGATGGTCTTCTTCTTCAACGGTCGTGCCCTTCACCGGGTTTGCGTGCGGCGCCTGATCTTTCAATGGCAGGCAAACGGCGCCTTCGTAGCCAAACACGTTGACGTTGATTCCCTGCGCCAACGCCGCTGAAATCAGGCGCAGCGCCGTCGTCGAATTGGCTGACTCGTAAGGCGGATCCATTAGCGCCAGCGTCAAAGTTCGCTCTTTCATGATTGCTCCTTTGGTCTAGTGGACTAATGCCAGATAGCCTTGGTGTTCGTGCGGGCGATCGCGTCAGCTAACCAGTCGATGCCCTGCTCCTGGACGCCGCCGGCGAGCTCTTCGCGTTCAATGCCGCGCTCACGCAGCGAGAGGTCATCGGCGATGAGCGTCACGCCGGCTTCGGCGAGTCGATTTAGGCGACCGGTGTTCTGGCGCGCCGCCAGCACACCGTTCTGCACCAGGAAAACCGTGACTGCGTGGCCGCGCTCCTTGACGGCGATGGCTGTCTCTTCGATGAACGCGGTATCGCGCGATTCAAACGGGTCCCGCGATTCAATAAAAACGTAAGTTGTCATCGGTCCTCTCCTCCCGAACGAATGACTTGCACCTTGTAAGCGAGAATTGCCGGCAAAGTGGCTCAAGCTTGGGAAATTTTTTTGTGGCTCAGGCCCCTTGCGATAAAATCTGCGCCGTTCTGCCGGACTTGAGGAGCGCGTGGCAATGGTTGACGCCCAGACACATGACATCACGCAGTTGCTGGTTGACTGGAGCAAAGGAGACCGCGCGGCACTCGACAAGTTGCTGCCCGTCGTCGAACACGAGTTAAGACGGCTGGCGCATCACTACATGAGTCGTGAACGCGCCGGGCACACCTTGCAGACCACCGCGCTCGTCAACGAGGCTTTCGTTCGCCTGGTCCACCGCAAAAACGTCGAGTGGCAAAACCGGGCCCACTTCTTCGGCATTGCCGCTCAACTCATGCGCACGATTCTCGTCGATCACGCACGCAGCCACGCCTGCGCCAAACGAGGTGGCGCGGCAGGCAAACTCGAGCTCGATGAGGCGCTGGTGGTCTCGCAGCAAAAAGCGGCGGAGGTGATCGCTCTCGACGAGGCTTTACAACAACTCGCCCTGCTCGATCCGCAACAGAGCCGGATCGTGGAGCTTCGTTTCTTCGGCGGCCTGACCGTCGAGGAAGCGGCGGAAGTCCTGCACATCTCCCCCGCGACGATCAAACGCGAATGGAGCAGTGCGAAGGCCTGGCTTTATCGTGAACTGACGGAACAATCATGACTCCCGAACGGTGGCGTCAGATCAAAGCTCTACTCGAGGCGGCACTGGAGCGTACCGCTCACGAACGCGAAGCGTTTCTCGACCAGGCCTGCGCCGGCGATCCGGCGTTGCGCCGCGAAGTCGACGCCCTGCTCGATTCGCACGCGCGGTCTGGCGATTTCATCGAATCGCCCGCTTACGAAGTTTTGGCCGGCTCGCTCGCGCAAACGGATCTGGTTCCGGGCACCATTCTCGGTCCTTACGCGATCGTTCGCCGGCTCGGCTCAGGCGGAATGGGCGACATCTATCTCGCGGAAGATACGCGGCTCGGCCGCAAAATCGCGCTCAAAGCCCTGCCGTCACACTTCACCAAAGATGCTGAGCGCGTGCGCCGGTTCCAGCTCGAGGCGAAAGCCGCGTCGGCACTGAGTCATCCGAACATCATCACCATCTTTGAAATCGGGCAGCTCGATCGCCTGCACTACATCGCGTTTGAATACGTCGACGGCCAGACACTGCGACAGCACCTGTCGACCGCGCCGCTCACGATCGCCGAGGCGCTGACCGTTGCGAGCAGCGTTGCCGCAGCCTTACTTGCTTCCCACGAAGCCGGCATCGTGCATCGCGACATCAAGCCGGAAAACATCATGATGCGAACGGACGGGGTCGTGAAAATGCTCGACTTCGGCCTGGCGAAACTAACCGAGGCGACCCCGGTAGCCTCCGAAGCCTCCACGCTGTTTCAGACCGAACGCGGCATGTTGATGGGCACTGCTCCCTACATGTCGCCGGAGCAGGCGCGTGGCTTCGCGATCGATCCACGCACCGACATCTGGAGCCTTGGCGTGGTCCTTTACGAGATGGTCGCCGGGCGGCCGCCGTTTGAAGGACCAACCAACAGCGACGTGCTGGTCGCGATTCTCGGTCGCGAGCCGGTGCCGCTGCCGCGGTATCGTCCGGAAGTACCGACGGAGCTCGAATGGATCATTAAGAAAGCCCTCCGCAAAGATCGCGACGAACGCTACCAAACGGCGCGCGAGTTCCTGGCTGACTTGAAGCACCTCGGTCAACGACTGGAGTTCGAGGAGGAGTTGGAGCGTTCATTAGATACGACCGATTCTCGCCGCGTCGCTTTCTCGGACCGCCAGTCGCAACCTTCGACCGCCGCGATCGACACGCTCGCGATTCTTCCCTTTCAGCAAAACGAATCCGACGCCGGGATGGAATATTTCAGCGACGGCATCACCGAAAGCATGATCAAGACGTTGTCGCGCCTGCCGGAACTACGCGTGATGGCGTGGAGCACGGTCTCGCAGTACAAAGGCCGCTCGGTTGATCCGCGCCAGGTAGGCCGCGAGCTCCATGTTCGCGCCGTCCTCATGGGCCGGATGATGCAGTCGACCGATCAGCTACTGATCAAGCTCGAGCTCGTGGACGTTCGCGATGGCTCGCAACTCTGGGCCGACAATTACACCTGCAAGCCGTCGGAGGTGCTCGACGTCCAAGCCGAGATTTCCAGCGAGATATCAGAACGGCTCTTACTCCGGTTAACGAATGAAGAACGAAAGCAGCTCGCGAGGCGTCCGACGGATAACGTCGACGCCTATCACGCCTATTTGAAGGGACGTTATTGCTGGAACAAGCGAACCGATGAGGACGTGCGCAAGGCGATCGCGTACTTCACCAGCGCGATCGAGGCGGATCCGGGTTACGCACTGGCCTACGTAGGCCTGGCGGACTCGTACCTCGTTCTCGGCGGTTTCGGCATCGCGACGCTGGCGCCGAAAGATGCTTATCCAAAGGCGCGTGTGGCCGTCGAGCGAGCGCTCGAGATCGACGACACGCTAGCGGAAGCGCACGCCTCGCTCGCGTATTGCCTGGCCGATTACGACTGGAACTGGACCGCGGCCGAACGTGAGTTCAAACGCGCTTTGGAACTCCAGCCCGGTTACGCGGTAGCACATCACTGGTACGGGTTCCTGTTTCTCACCGCGCATGGCCGTCTCGATGAAGCACTCGCAGAAATGGAGCGTTCGCTCGAGCTGGACCCGCTCTCACTGCCGGTCGGGTCGAACATCGGCCTGGTGCTTTATCTCGCGCGCCGGTACGAAGAGGCGCTCGCACGTTTTCAGCGCAACCTGCAAATGGACCGCAGCTTTTTCTACACGCACTGGCAGATGGCCCTCGCCTACGAACAACTCGGCCGCTACGACGAAGCGATTGCCGGTTTTCAGAAAGCGATTGCGCTTTCGGAGACGAGCACGCTGCCGCGCGCCTTGCTTGCTCGCACGTACGCGTTGGCTGGAAAAAAGGGCGAAGCCGCAGCGCTGCTGAACGAGCTAAACGAGCTTTCGACGCAACGTTACGTTTCGTCTTACCGAATCGCGTCAGTTCACGCGGCGCTGGGCGAACGCGAGCGCGCCTTCAAATGGCTCGAACACGCTTATGAAGGTCGTGATGGCTGGCTTATTTGGCTCGCAGTTGATCCGGTTTTCGATAGCCTGCGCGCGGACGAGCGACTGACAGATTTGCTGCGGCGCGTCGGGCTGACGAAAGTGCGCACTGAAGCTGAGGGCAGCAACGCAGCCGATTCGCATTTGATTGCGCCCGTGCAAGCTCCACCAGGACCGCGCACGCATCTCAGCTTGCGCTCGAGACGCGCGCTGATCGCCGCGGCTGCCGTCGTCGTGCTGTTGGCCGGCGCCTACGTGTTATTCCGGTTCTTCAATCGCACAACGAAGCGTCCGCCATCCGCCAGCTTCCAACAACTCACTTTCCAGTCCGGTCCGGAATTCTTTCCTTCGCTCTCGCCCGACGGCAAAGCGATCGTTTACGCGAACCGCACCTCGGGTAACTGGGACATCTACTTTCAACGCGTCGGCGACTCGAGCTCAGTCAATCTAACCAGAGAGTTCGTCACTGACGATTCGCAACCGGCATTCTCGCCCGATGGCCAACGCATCGCTTTTCGATCAGAACGCGATGGCGGCGGCGTCTACGTGATGAGCGCAAACGGAGAGTCGCCGGTGCGCGTCTCAGACTTTGGCTATTCCCCTTCATGGTCGCCCGACGGCGGGCGCATTCTCGTCGGCACCGAAAAGATCCCGCAGCCTTCAACGCGTCCCACCAAGAGCCAGCTTTGGCTGATCGACTTGAAGTCAGGACAACGACAGCGCATCTCCGAAGGCGATGCGTTGCAACCGGCGTTTTCACCTCACCAGAAGCGCATCGCTTATTGGAGCCGCGGCGATCGTTATGGACAACGCGAACACATCTGGACGATTCCCGCCGGCGGCGGCGATGCAGTCGCGGTGACCGACGGTTCGTCCAGCGATCTCAATCCCGTCTGGTCTCCTGACGGAGCTTACCTGTACTTCTCCAGCAACCGCGGTGGCAGTTCGAACATCTGGCGAGTGGCGATCGACGAAGATACGGGCGTGACCTCCGGTGCTGCCGAAGCAGTGACGTCGATGGGCGCCACGGCGTCCGTTCTGTATCTGAGCTTCTCGCGTACGGGACAACTCGCGTATTCCGCACAGACCGACATCAGAAACCTGCGCAGCGTCTCTTTTAATCCGGCACAGGGAACAGCAGGCAAACCGGTTCCCATTACCGGCGGATCGTTGCAGTTATGGTTCCCGGACGTCTCCCCCGACGGTCAATGGCTGACGGCGTATTCGATGGGCCAGCAGAGACACATCTACGTCATGCGGACGGATGGCTCGGAGCAACGTGATCTAACGCCCGATAATTACCGGAATTCCTGGCCGCGTTGGTCTCCGGATGGACAACAGATTGCTTTTACTTCGCGCCGGACCGGCGATTACGAGCTTTGGGTAATGAATCGCGACGGCTCCGCTCTGCACCAGGTGACGCAAAGTAGCGGCGGCCACTATTCACCGTGGTCCGCCAACGGCCCCATGATTGCTTATTCCATCCACACGCCGAAGAACGATTGCGTCATCATCAACCCAAACAAAGCGTGGGCCGATCAGAAATTCGTGTACCTGCCTCCGCTGAGCGACGCGAGCCTGTCTTTCGAAGGATGGTCATGGTCGCCGGATGGAAAGCGGTTGGCCGGCATCAGGCACCTGCCCAACGGAGTTCATTCCGGCATCGGCATCTACGACCTGGAAACGCAGACTTACGATTGGTTGACGGACTTCGGCGATTGGCCGCTCTGGCTCAACGATAATCGTCATCTACTGTTTGTGAGCCAGGGAACGATCTATCTCTTCGACGTGGAATCAAGAAAGTATCACCCGATGTTGGTGGTGACGGATCAGGACGTGGACATCGGCAGCCCCGCGCTTTCGCGGGACAACCGCACGATTTATTTCACCTACGTCGCCGCGGAGGCTGACATTTGGCTGATGGATCTCGCCAGGGATTAAGCCGGAAAAGGGCAGAGTTGCATGCCTTCGTGGATGTCGGTAGTATTGCGCGGCCAACCCGATCTGCCTAATCGGTGCGACGGATTCAGGCGCGTAGCTCAGCGGTAGAGCGCTGCCTTGACACGGCAGAGGTCTGGGGTTCGAACCCCCACGCGCCTACCAAAAATTCAAACGAACAGGCCAGGAACACTGCTGAGTTTCCTGGCCTGTTGTCGTGTTGGTTTGAAATTAACGATTACGAGGCTGCGGCCGCTTTCTTTTGCGCGCGTTCCTGCTGCATCCACTCGCGCATCTTCGCAATGTGGCCGGGAGCGCGTTTCTCCTGCCATTCTTCGTAACGCTTCGCGGCCTGTTCGAGGTTCGTGAGCAGAGTCGGATTGCCGAATTGTTCGCGAAACTGCGACAAGACCGGCTTCACCTGTTCGTAGACTCCGAAGAACTCGCCGCTCGTCTCGAAAAACAGCTCGTCGTGAAGCAGTCCGTAGTTGAGCAGCGAGCAGGCCTGTTCCCAATAGCCGATGACCATTCCGAAGAAAGTGCCGTGTTCGGTGCCTGGCGCCGCAAGCTTCATCGCCTCTTCGACTGTTTCGGCGTTGTAGTTTTGCTGGAACCAGTCGCGCGCCTGCCGCAGCCGGGTCTCGCGCCGGAGATCGTAAACCTTGAGATGAAGTTGGGCCTGTTCGTTTGTTGGTTTGCTGTCCATAAATGTCCCTTTCGTAGAATTTTGAAAATTGCGCTTCTCAGCAGTACGTCGAATGAGGTGTCCGCGGATCGACACCTGCGGCGAAAAATTTTTAACTCAAGTGCCGAACCGTGCTCAACAGCCTGGACAACCCTGTTGACACTGCAGCATGTGTGACGGATACTCCGCAAAATCAAAATTGTCAATCAGCTGGAGGATTCTGATGCGGAGAATTCGGGCCGGTGTCAGCGTATCAGTGGTCGTAGTCGCCGTCGTGCTGTGGCTCAACGCGTTTGCCGGCGCCAACGCTTCTGATCCGCCGACCACCGCGCAAGGCCTCGCCGCCTGGCACCAAATCTATTCCGTGTTGACATCGCCGCGCTGCATCAACTGCCACACCGCCACGGACTATCCGCAACAAGGAGACGATCGACATCGCCACATCGCGAACATCGTGCGCGGCCCGGAAGGCAAAGGCGTGCCGGGTTTGAACTGCTCCGGCTGTCATCAGGAAACAAACGCCGACAGCACCGGCGTGCCCGGCGCTCACAACTGGCACCTCGCGCCGCTTTCCATGCGCTGGCAGGACACAAACGATCAACCGCTCTCGAGTGCGGCAGTTTGTCGCGCCGTTACCGATCGCTCGCGCAACAACAATCTCGATGGGCCAAGCTTGCTGAAACACAACGAAGAGGAACCGCTGGTGAAGTGGGCGTGGAATCCCGGCCGCCATCCAGACGGAACGATGCGCACACTGCCGCCGTTGTCGCACGAAGAATTTGTCGCCGCCACCCGTCGCTGGGTCGAAGCGGGCACGCCGTGTCCACCCGAAAAATAGGATCTCAGAAATGGCAACCTACAAACTGAACGTAAACGGACAACCGCGAGAGGTGACCGTCGATCCGTCGACGCCGCTGCTCTGGGTGTTGCGCGAAGATCTGAAAATGACGGGCACGAAGTTCGGCTGCGGCATCAGCGCCTGCGGCGCGTGCACAGTGCATCTCGACGGCATCGCCACGCGCTCGTGCATCGTTCCCATCTCGCACGTCGGCGATCGTCCGATAACGACTATCGAAGGCATCGGTAGCGACGCGGTTGGCCGCGCGGTGCAGAGCGCGTGGGTGGAAACAGACGTCGTGCAGTGCGGCTACTGCCAGAGCGGACAGATCATGGCCGCGGTTGCACTGCTCAAAGCAACGTCGAAACCTACCGACGAAAACATCGAGGAGTCGATGGGCGGAAACCTCTGCCGGTGCGGCACCTACCCGCGCATTCGCCAGGCCATCAAGACCGCGGCGGCGCAGTTAACGAAAGGAGCGGCGTGATGATTGCTTCGTTAAGAGCAAAAGATCGTGCTGAGCTCAATCGACGGGGCTTTCTGCGCGTCTCGTTCGCCGCGGCCGGGGGACTCTTCGTCTCGCTCTATCTCGATCGAGAGGCAACGCACACTGCTTTGGCCCAGGAAGGAAATCCACAGCCGCCGCCACAACAATCACCGAAGAATTTTCCCCCGGACGCATTCGTCAACATCCGCCCCGACGGCAAGATCGTGATTCAGGTTAACCGCCTCGAGTTTGGCCAGGGTGTTCACACGGGCTTGCCACTCGTCCTCGCGGACGAAATGGACGCCGACTGGAACAACGTTATCGCTCAACTCGCGCCCGCAGCCGACGTCTACAAAGATCCGCTCTTCGGAATACAAATGGTTGGCGGGTCGGGTTCGATTGCTCACTCGTTTCAGCAGTATCGCGAGCTCGGCGCAAAGACGCGCGCCATGCTCGTCGCGGCAGCCGCGGATCGTTGGCAGACGACGCCCGACAAGTGTCGCACTGAAGCCGGCGTGGTGCATGGTCCCGCTGGACAGTCGGCCACCTACGCGGAACTCGCCGGCGAAGCCGCGCGTAAACCGGTTCCCGCAAGTGTTCGTTTGAAAAATTCGTCGGAGTTTCGCCTCGTCGGCAAACGAGTCAAACGTCTCGATAGAAGCGCGAAGTGTGACGGCTCCCTCAAGTTTGGTCTCGATCTCGATCTGCCGGGAATGAAAGTCGCGGTCGTTGCTCACCCGCCCGTGTTCGGCGCCCGCGTGAAGAACATCAACGACGAGGAAGCGCGCAACGTCCCGGGCGTCTTGAACATTTTCGAGATCCCGCTCGCGAAAGGCACCGGCGTCGCTGTCGTGGCCGAAAGATTCTGGGCCGCGAAACAAGCGCGCAGTCTGTTGCAGATCGATTGGGACCTGGCCGGTATTGAACCGGCTGACAGCGCTGAGTTGTGGACCACGTATCGACAACTCGGCCGCACGCCGGGAAATATGGCGGCCACCCAGGGCGACCCTGCCGCGATTGACAAGATCGCGCCGAGTAACCGCCTCGTCGCCGAATACGAATTCCCTTTCCTGGCCCACTCACCGATGGAGCCGCTAAACACGACCGTACGCTTCGACGGCGAACGCGCCGAAGCCTGGGCCGGTTCGCAGTTTCAGACTTTCGACCAAGCAGCGATCGCCGAAGTATTGGGACTCAAGCCCGAGCAAGTCACGTTTCATACCGAGATGGCCGGCGGCGGCTTTGGCCGTCGCGCGGTAACTGACTCTCACGTGCAGCGCGAAGCCGCAACCATCGCCAAACGCCTGCGTGGCACTCCGGTCAAACTCGTCTGGACGCGCGAAGACGACGTGCAGGGCGGCTACTACCGGCCGATGCATTTTCATCGCGTGGAAATCGGGGTGGAAGCTGACGGATTGCCAACCGCGTGGAGACACGTCGTTGTGGGTCAATCGCTTCTCGCGGATACTCCATTTGCCTCCTTCCTCATTAAGAACGGCGTGGACCAAACGGCGGTCGAAGGCGCCGCCGACACACACTACGCGATTCCGAATTTCCACGTCTCTGTTCATCATCCGAAAGTCAACGTGCCGGTGCTTTGGTGGCGTTCGGTCGGCCACACGCACACCGCCTTCGTCATGGAGACACTGATCGATGAACTCGCGACCCGCGCGCGAATGGATCCGATCGCTTACCGCCGCAAGCTACTGAAACCGGAAGCGAAAAAGTTGTTGCGCGTACTCGACGTGCTGGACCAGGCAAGCGCCGGTTGGCGCAACAAGCTCGTACGCGGACATGCACTGGGAGTTTCGTGTCACGAGTGCTTCGGTACCGGCGTCGCCTGCGCCGTCGACGTGTCCATCGAGAACAAGCGGCCGAAGATTCATCGCGCCACGATCGCTGTTGATTGTGGGCTCGCCGTAAACCCGTTGTCCGTCGAGAGCCAGTTTCAGGCGGGACTATCGTTTGGCCTGACGCAGTTGATGGCCAAAGGCGCAATCACGTTGAAGAATGGACGCGTGGAGCAACGAAACTTCGACGGCTACGCTCCGCCTTACATCATGGACGCTCCGGCAGCGGTTGACGTTCACATCGTACCGAGCACCGAAGCGCCGACGGGTTGCGGTGAGCCGCCCGTGCCGGTAATCTCTCCGGCAGTCGTTAACGCGCTCGCGCGGCTGACGGGCAAACGCTACCGCACGCTGCCGTTGACGAGTATCTGAATCGTTTGCGCTGTACGTTCCTCGCTCCACTTATTACGCGGAGACCTCGCCACGTCCGTGATAGGTCGAACGATCGCTCATTACGAAGTGCTGTCGCTGCTCGGATCCGGCGGCATGGGCGAAGTTTATCTCGCGCTGGATACCAAGCTGGGCCGGCGTCTCGCGCTCAAGTTGCTGCCGGAGTCTCTCGCCGGCGACTCACACCGCACGCGTCTGTTTGAAAAAGAGGCCCGCGCCGCAGTCCATACGCGCTCAACTTCTTCGACTTTGCCACCCGCAAAATCAGACGAATAGCAAATCTCGAAGGGCGCCGGCCGGATTTTCAAGTCGGGGGATTATCGGTGTCGCCAGACGACCACTGGGTGATCTACACGCAACGCGATCGCCTCGAATACGATTTGATGCTGGTTGAAGGATTCCACTGATTGACTAATCAAGCGCGGGCGGGTTCTTCGCTCACGCGGTCCCACTCTTCGTAAAGACTTTTGAGCAGCGCTTCCGTCTGCTGGTATTCGTCGTTCAGCGCGATCAATCGGTCCGCGTCGCGGGCGACTTCCGGCGTGCCCATCTGCTGGGAGATCTCGTTCAATCGCAATTCGGCCTGGGCGATGTCGTTTTCGACTTGCTCTGGAGTTCTCGCCTTCGGCTTCTTTTTCTTGATGACCTTGATCCCCGGTTTATTGTGCTTGGCTGGAGCGGGTTTCTCGACTACTGGTGGAGGTGGTGCAACAACAGTGACGAGGTTCTCTGGCTCGGCTTCTTTGGGAGGGGATGAAACGGATGAGGCCGATGGATCGAGCCGTCGCAGTTTCCAATCGTGATACTCGGTGTAGTCGCCGTCGTAATGCTCGGCGCCGCCGAGCCCGTCTAGCGCCAGGATCTGCGTCGCCACACGATCCAGGAAATAGCGATCGTGACTGATCGTGATGATTGTACCTTCGTAGGCAGACAACGCCTCTTCCAGCGCCTCGCGCGAAGGGATGTCGAGATGGTTGGTGGGCTCGTCGAGCACGAGCACGTTCACGCGCGAGTAGATCAACTTCGCGAGCGCGAGCCGTCCCTTCTCACCGCCGGAAAGATCGCGCACGTGCTTGTAAACGTCGTCGCCGATGAACAAGAACTTCGCCAGAAACGAGCGCAGCTCGCCGGCGGTGGCGCTCGCCGGCGCAACCCGCCGCAGCTCCATGATGATCTCGTTGCGGTCGTCCAGATCGTCGAGCTGCTGCGCGTAATAACCAAGCTGCACTTTCGTCCCCCAGCGCACTTCGCCCGCGAGCGGCGGCAACTTGTGCATGATCGTTTTCAGAAACGTCGTCTTGCCGGAACCGTTCGGTCCGATGATCCCGAGACACTCGCCACGGCGCAGGATGAACGAAATGTCACGCGCCAGCAGTTTTTCGGGATAACCAATCGCGGCGTCGGTGACGGTCAGCACGTGATTACCCGTCCGCTCGATCGCCTGCAAGCGAAAATCGCCTGACGCTTGATCGCGACGCACCGCGTCGAGGCGTTCGAGTTTCTCGAGCATCTTGCGGCGCGACTTCGCTTGCTTCGTCTTCTGTCCCGCGATGTTGCGGCGAATGAATTCTTCCGTCTTTGCGATCAACTGCTGCTGATTGTCGTAAGCGCGCTGCTGCGCTTCGCGGCGTTCTTCGCGTTCGATGAGATAAGCGGAATAGTTGCCGGTGTAGCTCGACGCGCGGCCGTTTTCGAGCTCGATGATGCGGCGGCAGCAACGATCGAGAAAGTAACGATCGTGGCTAACGATGACGTAAGCCGACTCGTACGCCTGCAAATACTCTTCAAGCCACTCGACCGCATTGACGTCAAGATGGTTCGTCGGCTCGTCGAGCAGCAACACGTCGGGCGCGGCGAGCAGCAAGCAGGCGAGGCCGAGACGGTTCTGTTGCCCGCCGGAAAGCTTCTCGGTTTCCAGCGACCACATCTCCCGCTCGAAACCGAGGCCCTGGAGAATCGCTTCCGCGCGCGCGGTGTATTCGAACCCGCCTTCGAGCTCAAACTCGTGTTGCAGATCGCTGTAGCGTTCGAGCACCTTGTCGAGGTCGTCGCCGGCGTCGGCCATGCGGTGTTCCAACTCGTGCATCTCGTGCTCGATCTGCTGGAGGCGGCCAAAGGCTGCGAGCGCGGACTCGTGTACCGTCGAGCCGGGTTTGAAGTGCACGTGCTGGTCCAGCAAACCGAGCTTGACGCCGCGCGCGCGCACGACGTCGCCGCGATCCGCCGTCTCGTCGCCGCGGACGAGACGGAAGATCGTGCTCTTGCCGGCGCCGTTTCGACCTACCAGTCCGACGTGTTCTCCGGGATTTACCTGTAAAGACGTGCCGCGTAAGACGTCTTGAACACCGTAAGACTTATGAACTTCTGAAAGACGAAACAGCATCCACTACTTGCACGGGTTCTATTTATTCGCGTTTGTGTTGGCGTTTGGAGACCGCACCGTAACCGGCGAGCTGACGGCGCCCGGACTCGCAGCCGCGGGCGTTGCCGTAGTCGCCGGCGATTGCGCCGGTAGCTGCGTCGCGGGCGAGCCGGCGCCGGCGGGACGCAGTCCTAGATTGCCCGGGTTGTTGAGCATGTTGGCTGCCAGGTTGTTGACGATGCGCGCTTCGTTCATCGCTACCGACAACAAGGCCTCATTCAGGATTTGTTTGCGCTGGTTTGTAAGCCCCTGCGTGATCTGCTGGCGCACGCCCGGACTCTCGAGGGTGAGATTCTCAGTTTGTAAACGCTTCTCAGCGACCTTGAAGATGTACCACTTGCCTTGCAGCGAGGTCGGTTGAGTGTAGTCGCCAACCTGCATCGATCCCAAAAAACTGGAAATCAGTTCGGGCGGAAAACCCTTCGATTTCAGATCGTCTTCCGAAAAGAAACCGATGTCGCCGCCGGACCGCAGCGAGTTGATGTCTTCGCTCCTGGCTCGCGCGATCGTGGCGAAATCGGCCTTGCCCTGTAGCTGCTGGTAGATATTGTCAATCTTCAGCTTCGCGTCAGCTTCGTTCTTCGCATCGTCCTTGATACCGGTGGAACTGTTGTCCGCCGGATCGACGACAATCACGGCAAGCGATACGCCGCGCTTGTTCACAAAGAATTGGCGGTTATTGTTGTAATAGTCTTCGACTTCACGATCGCTGATCGTGATCTTGCCGCTGTACTTGTCCTGGAGATTGCTGATCGCGAGGTCCTTGCGGGCTTCTTCGCGCAGAGTTTCGAGCGACATATTCTGCGCTCTCAGACTTTTCTCGAAGTCCTCCTGCGTCATGCCCGATTGCTCTTTCTGCTGCGCGATGGCGCCATCGATCTGGGCTTCAGTGGGCAGCACTTTCTCGCGTTCGGCGCGCTGGAACATAACCTCTCGCTGGATCATACTGTCGAGCACGCTGAGCCGGGCCTGGGCCAACTGCAATTGAGGCAGCGACGCGGCGTTGCCGCCGGCCTGCTGATTCACCATCCGCTCCACCTCTTGCAGCATGATGTTGCGGCCGTTGACGGTGGCGGCCACCGTATTGTCGTTGGCTTCCGTGCCGCCCGAGGAACAACCGGCCAGCACCAGACCTGAAACCACCAGACATGTCACCGCGAAAAGTTTTCCGAATTTGCGCACTTTAACTCTGCTCCTTTGCAATCTCTCTCGAGTCGTCTGCTTGACGACGTGGAAATCCGTTTGCTATAAATCTCGATTTCGTATTAGGAGGTTGATACAAACTATGGCCAAACGTTGCGAAATCTGCGGCAAGGGCCCCCAATTCGGCAACAATGTCTCGCACGCGAACAATCGCACGCCGCGGCGCTTCGATCCAAATCTACAGTCGATTCGAGTCCAGAAGCCGGAAGGCGGCGCTCGCCGGATGAAGGTCTGCACCACCTGCATCAAGGCCGGCAAAGTCGCCAAAGCCGCTTAGCGACCCGAACCGCAATTTACTTGTCAACCTCCAACCGGCGCGCCGCAAGCCGCCGGTTGTTTTCATTCCGCAATCAACGCTACCGCTTCAATCTCGACTCGCGCATCGCGCGGCAACCCAGCCGCCGCGACCGTAGCCCGCGCCGGCGGCGCGTCCGTGAAGAACTTCGCGTAGACCTCGTTCATCTGCGCAAACTCTTTCATGTCGGCGAGAAAGACGGTGGTCTTCACCACTTTATCGAGACCGCTGCCGGCGGCCTCGAGCACCGCGGCAAGGTTTTTCAACACCTGTGCGGTCTGCTCCGCGACGCCGCCTTTGACGAACTCACCCGTTGCCGGATCCGTCGGGATCTGTCCCGAAGCAAACACGAACCCGCCCGCGCGAATGGCCTGTGAATAAGGACCAATCGCTGCCGGCGCTCGCTCAGTCTGTACGCGTTCTCTCACGGTAAACAAAGGCGGGATTCTAGCAGATAGGCTTTGAGAAGGGCAAAACCGCCAATGACTTCAAGATTTTACGCCGCGCCCTGCATGCGCTCGACATCCAGAACGCCGGGGACGCCCTTGATCGATCCGATTACTTTGTCGAGATGCTTGACGTCGAAAACTTCCACCGTCACTTCGATGTGACCGCGTTCGTCTGACGCGACGGACGCGCGCGCGTCGCGAATGCCGGTTTTCATATCGGAGATCGCCCCCGTGATGCCGGCTATCATGCCGGTGCGGTTCTCGGTAATCGCCAGCAGTTTGACGGCGTACGCGGTCTTCTCCGGCCGTCCCGCCCATTCGACTTCGACGATGCGTTCGCGATTGACCATCAGTTGGCTCACGTTCTTGCAGCGTGTCGTGTGCACCGCCACGCCTTTGCCGCGGGTGACGTAACCGATAATTTCCTCGCCGTGAAGCGGATTGCAGCAACGCGCGCGCGTGACCATCAGGTCGTCGATGCCGCGCACGACTA
>Ga0081539_10002985_pt1 | contig 22181 bp, 13 predicted proteins | sample TabmetS4T2R2_FD_71023 | JGI IMG/M metagenome (GOLD analysis project Ga0081539, IMG submission 71023) | Tabebuia heterophylla rhizosphere microbial communities from the University of Puerto Rico - S4T2R2 | ecosystem: Host-associated > Plants > Roots > Rhizosphere ...
GCCGAAGAGCTGGAGAAGAAGCCGACGCCAGCCATGCATGGGTGTTGGGGAGGGACGGAAGAGGACCGTGTAAACGACGCCCCACAGCGCACGTCGGCACTTATTGGCGAAGCTCGGCGGAGGGGCGTGGACGAGGCGCTTGTCCTCGTGGGGCACGGGGGCTCACTCCGCGGGAACGGCCTCGGCGCGAGGCCGGGCGAGATGAAGGCGCGGCGGCGCAGGGCCGTCTTCAAGCAGCCAGCGGTAGAGCGCGAGCATGTCGGCGCCGATCTGCGTCCAAGTGAAGCGCCGGTTCACGAGATCGGCGGCGGCGGCCGACATCCCGGCGGGTTACGCACGCGAGGGCACCTGGTACGACTTCTTCAAGGGCCGGGCGAGCGCCAAGTTCGGGATCGCCTGGGGTCCGGGGTTCGCCACCTTCCAGTACCCGAACGATCAGCGCGCGTCCACGCTGTGGTATCACGACCACACGCTGGGGATGACCCGGCTGAACGTGTACGCCGGGCCGGCGGGCTTCTTCCTCGTCCGTGGCGGGCCCGAGGGCGACAAGGCCGTCCTCGACCGCCGGACGGGTGGCAAGGCCGTGCTGCCCGGTCCGGCGCCCAACGAGGGCGACAGGTTCCCGTCGAACAAGACCTACTACGAGATCCCGATCGTCGTCCAGGACCGCTCGTTCGCCGGTGACGGTTCCCTCTTCTACCCGGACACCCGCGAGTTCTTCGATGGCATCACCGGCCCGTACATCCCCGAGTCGGACGTCTCGCCGATCTGGAACCCGGAGTTCTTCGGCAACATGATCACGGTCAACGGCAACACGTGGCCGTTCCAGACCGTCGAGCAGCGGCGCTACCGGCTGCGATTCCTCAACGCGTGCCAGTCCCGGTTCCTCATCCTCGACTTCGGCGAGATCCCCGGCGTCGAGGTCTGGCAGATCGGCAACGAGGGCGGCTTCCTGGCGAGCCCGGTCAACCTCAGCGCCGAGCACGGGAACCGGCTGCTGATGGGCCTTGCCGAGCGCGCGGACCTGATCGTGGACTTCACCCACGTCCCGGTCGGCCGCCATGTCCTGCGGAACCTCGGGCCGGACGAGCCGTTCGGCGGCGGGACCCCCGGCCTCGACTTCGAGCCCGCCGACCCGGGCAGCACCGGCCAGGTCATGCAGGTCCGCGTGGTCCCGGCGGTCGCGCCGGACCCGAGCACGCCGCCGGCCTTCCTCCAGCTCCCCGCCATGACCCGCCTCACCGGTGGCACACCCAGGCCGCTGGCCCTGCTGGAGATGGCCTCCCAGACCTTCCCGGACGCCCCGGTGGAGGCGCGGATCGGCACGGTGACCGGAGACCCGGTCGCCGGTCCCGCGGTCCTTACCGCGGAGCGGTGGGCCGACGCCGTCACGACCAACCCGGCCGTCGGCGCCGTCGAGGTCTGGGAGCTCTACAACGCCACGGCCGACGCCCACCCCATGCACATCCACGAGGCCGCCTTCCAGGTCGTGGACCGGCAGCCGATCACGGTGGACGAGGCAACCGGAACCGTCCATGTGGAGCCCGGCTCCACCGCGACCCCGCCACAGCCGTGGGAGAACGGCTGGAAGGACACCGTCATCGCCTACCCAGGTCAGGCCACCCGGCTGCGGATCCGGTTCACCAACCCCGGCCAGTTCGTCTGGCACTGCCACATCGTCGAGCACGAGGACAACGAGATGATGCGGCCGTACCGGATCGGCCCCCCGCAACCCGGCCAGCCCGGCGGGTAACCGCAGTCGTCCCCGAGCAGTTGGTCAGGTGCCGGCCTAGGGCCTGTCCCGTAGATCTTCGCCGTCGCGAGCAGACAGACCCCGGCGTGGTGCTCCGGCGTGCCCGGCGAGGAGTTCATAGCAGCGCTATGGGCGACGATGCCGGGTGCGGCGGAGCGCCCCGCCGGGTGCCGCGCAGTAGGCGAAGATCTGCGGGACAGGCCCTAGTGGACTGTAAGACCGCTACTTTTAGCTTTCGCTGAGTAGATCTTCTCCAGGAGTTCGTCAGCGGGCTTGGTCCAGGTGAACGGCGTCGCGCGTTCATTCCAGCCGTCGATCCAGGCTTCGATCGCGGCCGTCAACTCGGCGACGGAGGCGAAGGTGCCGCGGCGGATGGCCTGCCGGGTGATGATCGAGAAGAAGCACTCGACGAGGTTGAGCCAGCTGCAGCTGGTTGGGGTGAAGTGCAGGTGGACGCGGGGGTTCTTGGCCAGCCAGGCCTTCACCGTGGGGTGCTTGTGGGTGGCGTAGTTGTCGCAGACCACGTGCAGCTGGATGCGGGGGTAGGCCTTGGCGACCTGCTTGAGGAAGGCCAGGAACTCCTGGTGCCGGTGGCGGGGCTTGCAGGCGTCGACCACCTTGCCGGTGGCGATCTCCAGGGCGGCGAACAGGGTGGTGGTTCCGTTGCGCTTGTAGTCGTAGGTATGCCGTTCGACGTGGCCGGGGCGCATCGGCAGGATCGGCTGGGTCCGGTCCAGGGCCTGGATCTGGGACTTCTCGTCAACGCAGACCACGACCGCGCCCTCGGGTGGGTCCAGGTAGAGCCCGACCACGTCACGGATCTTCGCGTCGAGCTCGGGGTCGGTGGAGAACTTGAACCCCTCGGTTCGATGCGGTTGCAGCCCGAACTTGCGCCACAGCGCAGCGATCCGGTCATGACTGACGCCGATGCCGCGGTGCCTGGCCAGCCAGTCCGCCAGCCGGCGGGCCGACCAGTGCGTGATCCCCTGAGCCTGCAAGGACTCCGGTGGCGGGGTGACGGTATCGGCCAGCACCTGGGCCTGAACCTCCGGCGTCATCACGGTCACCGGGCCACCCGGCCGGGGCGCGTCGTCCAGCCCTGCCAGGCCCCGCTCGCCATACCGCTTGCGCCACAGCACGACCGTCGGCTCCGTGCACCCGACCCGCTCGGCGATCGCAGGCCCCGACAAGCCCTGCTCCGACAGCAACACGATCCGGGCTCGCTGAGCCACCCGGGCCGGCTCCGCCTTGCTCCGGGACCGACGCTCCAGTTCCGTCCGATCCTGATCCCGCACCGCCAGCACACGCACCCGATTCGGCATACCCCATTGTCCCGCAAACCCCACCAAGACTAAAGAGAGACACGCGTCAAACCACTAGACCGGCGTGCCGTCGACCATCGTGTTCCCCTGGCTCACGCAGCCAGGAAAGTCCTGGTAGGCGATCGCGCCGAAGGCGCCGCCCTGCGGGAAGAACGTGGTGGAGAACCGGTTGTCGATGAGCTTGATGCCGGTGACGCTGCTCGGGTCGGCGCCCTCCCGCGGCTTACCGCCGTAGAGCGCGTAGCCGCCGCCGGCCAGCAGGTTGTCGCGGATCGTGATGTCCGAGACCGGCCCCTGGTCGGCGCCGATCATGACCGCCGAGGTCTGCTCGAGCTGGTTCTCGATCCGGTTGTGCTCGATGACGACGCCGGAACCCTCCGTGACCTGAACGCCGTCGTTGTGGGTGTCGGCCTTGCTGATGAAAGAATGAATCCACGAATCGGTCATCACAATGTTGCCGTTCGCCCGGACGCCGTCGCCGATGTGGCGGATCTCGATCCGTTTCGCGGTGAAGTTCGCGAACCCGAGCGCCACCGAGTCGGACGTGAGCCCGTCGATCTCCGTGTCCTGAATCGTGAGATTCGTCGAGTTGTTCGTCACGATCGTGTCGCAGGTGCCCTCGATCAGCGAGTTCTTGATCACGACGTTCCTCGCGTTGACGGTCACGCAGCCCTTGACGTGGGCGCCGGACAGCACCTCGCCCGTCTTGTTCAGCGACACGTCACCCATCGTCCGCAGCTTCACCCCCGCCGGGACGCCGGTGTTGCCCGCGCCGGGCCAGCCGGCCGGCGACGGGCTGCCGCCACTGCCGCCGCTGGTGCCGCGCGAGGCGCTGACCTTGGGCTTTGCGGGCGCCTTGCGCGTGGCGTGGGTCGACGACGTGATCGGCGTGAGCGTCGGCGAGGGGGTGGGGCCGGTCACCGGGTCGGCCTGCCGCGGGGTCTGGACGGCGACGTCGGCCGCCGTGGGCTCCGGGTTGCCGGTGCTCCGCTGCCAGGCGACGACACCGATCGCCGCCACCAGCACGACGGCGAGGGCGAGCGCGGGGACGCGCCACGAGGACAGCAGCGAACGACGACGGGAGCGCCCGGCTAGGTCGCCTTCCCGGAGGCTCGGGGACATCGAATCCGGCTCCTTCACCCTGTCGGACGGCCGGTTCGGCCGATCCACCCTCCCGCACGGCCGGTGCTTGCTACGTTGACGAACGGGCTTCGAAACTCGCTTCTCAGCCCTGCGACCGTGATGGTTCCGTGATCAGCACCGCATCGTAGCGCCATCCGTGAGGGACAGGACCATGAACGCGAATCCGACAGGTGTCACGGAAGGTGACTGGAGCGGATTGGTGGTGATCCAGGGCGCCAACAACTGGGACGGCGTCCGGTTCCACGACCGCCAGCTCGCGGAGAACCTCGCCGAGTTCGCGCCGGTGCTGTACGTCGACCCGCCGATGTCGTACCTGAGCGCCCGGCGCCGGGCCGACCACCAGGCCGCGCTCGAAGGGCCGCGGCTGCGGCAGGTCGCACCCCGGCTGGCGCGGCTCACCCCGGTGGTGCTGCCCGGCATGGAGCGGCGCGGGATGGCGCACGTCACCAGCTTCCTCATGGCGCGGATGATCCGCCGCGCCGTCCGCCGGCTCGGCGGCGACGTCGCGGCGCTGGTCGAGACCTCGACGACGGTCCCGGTGCTGGGCCGCTGCGGCGAGGCGCGCAAGGTCTACTGGGCGCAGGACGACTTCGTCGGCAGCGCCGAGCTGCTCGGGCTGGACGGCGAGCGGATCGCCGCCGGCGAGCGGCGGCTGCTCGGGATCGCCGACACGATCGTCGCGGCGAACCCGTCGGTGGCCGACTCGCTGCGCGAGCGCGGGCACGACCCGGTGCTCATCCCCTACGGCTGCGACATCGCCATGTTCCGCGAGACGCCGCGCACCGAGCCGGCCGCGGACGTCGACCTGCCCGGCCCGATCGCGGGCTTCATGGGGCACCTGGGCGACCGGATCGAGCTGTCGCTGCTGGAGGCCGTCGCCGACCGCGGGATCTCGCTGCTGCTGGTCGGCCCGCGGCACCCGCGGTTCGCGATCGAGCGCATGGCCGCCCTCCTGGACCGCCCGAACGTGCAGTGGGTGGGCGCCAAGGAGTTCGAGGAGCTGCCGGCGTACCTCCGGACGATGGACGTCGGCCTCGTCCCCTACAACTTCAGCGCCTTCAACATCGGCAGCTTCCCGCTGAAGATGCTCGAGTACCTCGGCTCCGGGCGGCCGGTCGTCGCGACCGACCTGCCCGCCGTCCGCTGGCTCGACTCCGAGCACATCCGCGTCGCCTCCGAGCCGGACACGTTCGCCGACGCCGTCGCCGAGGCCCTCAAGAGCCCGGGGACCGACGCGGACTTCGCCGCCCGCCAGGAGTTCGCCGCCGGGCACAGCTGGAGGCACCGCGCGGAGGCCTTCGCCACCGCCGTGCTGCGGGAGCCCCCGCGCGAGCCGGCCGCCCGGCGCACCGGCGCGGCCGGGTGACCACCACCGACCCCGGGGCGGCCCAGCCGCCCCCGGCGCACCCGTCGACCGCCCCCGCAGCCACCGGGACCGCCGCCGGGACGGCTGCCGCACCTCGGGCCGACCCCCCGCTGGACCCCCTCGACCCGCTGGCCCCCCTCGACCCGCTGGAGCCCCCCGGCCCCGCCGCCGGCACGGCCGGCCCCGCGGCTCCCGGCGGGCCGGGGGCCGCCACGGCGGCCGCGGGCGACGGCGACGAAGGCGACGGCGACGGGGGCGACGGCCTCGGGCGGAGCGTCCGCCGCGGGCTCGGGTGGAGCTTCCTCAACAACCTCCTCGGCCGGGCCGGGACGTTCCTCGCCGGCATCGTGCTGGCCCGCGTCCTCGTGCCGGAGGACTACGGCGTCTTCGCCGTCGCGCTGGTCGCGATGAACCTGCTCATGGGGCTCAACGACGCCGGCATGACGGCGGCGCTGATCCGCTGGCAGGGCCGGATGGAGGAGGCCGCGGCCACCGCGGCCACGCTCATCCTGGCGACGAGCACCGCGCTGTTCCTCGCGCTCTACGCGATCGCGCCGGTGTTCTCGGACGCGCTCGGCGTGCCCGAGGCGACGCCCGTCGTGCGGCTGATGGCGGTGACCGTCATCATCGACGCCCTGTTCGCCGTCCCGGTCGCCGCCGTCACGCGGTCGTTCCTCCAGGGCCGCCGGGCCGCGGCGGACATGACGAACCTCGTGGTCTCGACCGGCGTCGCCGTGACCCTGGCGCTGCACGACCAGGGCGCCTGGAGCCTGGCCTGGGGCCGGGTCGCCGGCAACCTGGTGGCCGGCCTGCTGCTGCTGGTACTCAGCCCGGTGCGGGTCCGGTTCGGCTTCGACCGCGCTGTCGCCGGCACGCTGACGCGCGTCGGCATCCCGCTGACCGGCGCCAGCCTCCTGGTGTTCGCCATGCTCAACGTCGACAACGTGATCGTCGGCCGCACCCTCGGCCCGGTCGCGCTCGGCCTGTACTCGATGGCGTTCAACCTCTCGAGCTGGCCGGTGCAGATGTTCGCGTTCGCCGTCCGGCGGGTCAGCCTGGCCGGGTTCTCCCGGCTCGTCGACGAGCCGGCCCGGCTGCGGGCGGCCTACCTGCGGTCGCTGACCCTGCTGCTCGCCGTCTCGCTGCCGGTCTGCGTGCTGCTCGCGACGCTCGCCGCGCCCGCGGTGGTCACCGTGTACGGCGAGAAGTGGCGCCCGGCCGCCGACGCGCTGACCTGGCTCGCGTTGGTCGGGATCGTCCGGATCGCGACCGAGGTGACCTTCGACTACATCCTCGCCCGCGGCCGCTCGCGGGCGGTCTTCGGGCTGCAGCTGGCCTGGGTGGCCGCCCTCGTCCCGGCACTGGTCGCCGGCGCCACGGTCGACGGCATCCGCGGCGTCGGCATCGCGCACCTGCTCGTCGCGCTGCTGTTCGTGACGCCGGCGTTCGGTCGCGAGGTCGTGCGCAGCGGCATCCGGGTGCGGGAGCTGGCGGCGGCGCTCGCCCGGCCGGCGCTCGCGGCGGCGGCCGCCGCGGCGGCGTCCCTGGCGGTCGCGGAGCTGCTCGACACCGGCCCGTTCCTGACGACGCTGCTTGCCGGCCTGGCCGGCATGGGGGCCTACGTCGCGGTGGCAGCCCCCCTCCGGCACCTGGTCAAGGCCCCGATCGAGGCCTGACCGGCCCGTTCCCGGCTTCTCCGCGCAGGATCAGCGGCGGAGCAGGCGGGCGGCCGCGCGGGCGGCCGTCGCCCGCGCGACGTCCGACGCCGCCGTCAGGCGGCTCGGCTGGGCGGCCAGGCCCTCCTCCAGGAACGCCTCCAGGCTCGCCGCCGCGGCGTGGTGCGAGAAGCGCTCGACCACGAGCTGGTGGCTCCAGCCGGAGAGCCGCTCGCGCAGGGCGGCGTCCGACACGAGGCGGGCGAGCTGCTCGTGCAGCGACGTCCCCGAGGGGCCGAGGCCGTAGAACCCCTCGCGGAGGAACCGCGGCGCCGACTCCGGCTCGAACACCTCGGAGAACTCCCGCTCGCCGAGCACGATCGCCGACGTCGCGAACGCCATCCCGCGCAGCACCGAACCGCCCATGCCGATGACGACGTCCGCCGCCTCGTACGCCGGGCGCGGGTCGATCAGCGCGCCGGTCATCGTCACGACCTCGCGGCCGTGGACGCCGTTGACCTGCGCGGCGAGCGCGTCGAGCTCCGCCCGGGCGGTGCCGTCACCGACGACGACGAACCGCACCGGGTGGTCGGCGGCCAGCTTGGTGACGGCCTCCATCCCGCGGCGGATGCCCTCCAGCTTCAGCCAGCCGACGAGGCGCGACACGACGGTCGCGAGGACCTCGTCGTCCCCGATCCGCCACTCCCGGCGGAACGCGGCGCCGTCCACCGTTCCGGGGGCGTCCCGGTCGGTGTTCACCGGCGGCTCCAGGAGCAGCACCGGCGCCTTCGTGATCGAGCGCGCCTCGTCGGCGAGCTGCGGCGTCCCGTAGGTCAGCGGGATCGACCGCGGCGCCGAGCGCGACACCGACATCGACATGTTGCTGCCGACGACGGGGACGCCGCGCAGCACCCGCAAGACCGTGGCGTTGAAGTACTGCGGCCAGTCCCAGGCGTGCACGAGGTCCGGCCGCTCGGCCCGGACGGCGCGGTCCAGCGCCCGCACCATCGCCGGGGACGGCGTGGCCGTCACCGACGGCGCCTCGAGCAGCCGGAAGCCGGCCCGGTCGATCGCCTCGGCGAACGCGCCCGGCGTCCCGAAGAACACGAGCTCGTGCCCGCGGTCACGCAGCCCGATCGCGAGATCGAGGGCGTTGGTCTGGCTGCCACCGATCTCGAGCCGGTGCGGGAAGACCAGGATCTTCACGACGCCTCCGAACGTCTCCTGACACGCCCCGTCCCGCGGCCCCCGTCGAAACCGGGCGCCGCGGGGCGGGTGGTACCTGGGGGGACTGTCGGCCTACGGGGGGGGGAACGTCACGTCCACCCAGTAGTTCGAGCCGTTCCCGGAGCTGTCCGGGAAGGCGCGCGAGCCGTAGCGGTAGACGGCGTTGCCGCCGTCCACGCCGTTGGCGAGACCACGGACCGGGGCCGTGGCGCTGCCCTGGCCGGTGAAGTAGCCGCTGGTGAAGGCGTACCCACCGTTGTCGGCATGGTACGAGGCGACGTACGTCGTGCCTGCCGTCACCGGCACCGGCGTGGCGAGCTGCGCCTCCTGCCAGCCGGACGCCGTCTCGTTCTGGAACGTCACGCTCGCCAGCTCGGTGCCGGTCGAGGTCCACAGCGTGCCCACGTGGGTGCCGGTGTTCCCCGGCGCCTTGTAGAACCGCAGGCCGGTGATGGAGCCGTTGACGTCGGTCCGGAACTTGACGCCGACCTCGACCGAGTTGGAGTCCGACGTCCCGCTCGGCGCCGGCGAGGTGCCGAACATCGTGCACGGGCAGGCGGGCACCGCGACGGTGAACGTCGAGGTCTTGGCGCTCGGCATCGTGTTGCCGGCGAGGTCCCTCACCCCGCTGACCGAGGCGGTGTACGTCGCGCCCGCCGTGAGGTCGACGGCCGGCTTGAACGTCCACACCTCCTCCGCCGAGTCCCAGGTCTTCGTGCCGGTGACGGCGGTGCCGTCCGAGCGGGTGACGGTGAAGGTCCCGGAGGTGCCGTCGGTAGCCTCGTCGAACGCCGCCGTGATCGACGACGACGGCGTTACCCCGGTGGCGCCGTTCGCCGGCGTCAGCGTCGCCGCCGGCGGCGTCGTGTCACCCGCGCTGGAGTACGAGAACTCGACGTCGACCCAGTAGTTCGAGCCGTTGCCCGAGTCGGTCGGGAACCCGTTGGAGCCGTAGCGGTACAGGCCCTGCGGCGCGCTCGCCGAGTGCGCCGGCAGGTGCAGCGGCGACACGTCGAGCCCGGCGGCGGTGAAGAACTGCGGCGTGACCGCGTACCCACCGTTCGGCGCGTAGTACGACGCGACGTAGGTCGTGCCCGCCGTGACCGGGACGCCACCGCCCGGGAGGACGACCCGCTGCCAGCCGGTCGCGCTCTCGTTGCTGAAGGTGGCGCTGGCCAGGGCCTGGCCGCTCGCGCTCCACAGCCGGCCGACGTGGGTGCCGGTGTTGCCCGGACCCTTGTAGAACCGGATCGCGTTGATCGTCCCGTTGTGGTCCGGGGTGAACCGGACTCCGAGGGTGACCGCGTTGCTGTCCGACGCGCTCGTCGTCGACGGCGTCCCGCTGCCGCTCAGCGCGGTGCACGGGCAGGTCGGCTGGGCGAGCGTGAACTGCCAGGACACGGAGGTCATCACGTTGCCGGCCTCGTCGGTCGCCCCGGAGACCGTGACCTGGTAGCTCGCGCCGGCCACGAGGCCGCTGCCGGAGGGCTGGAACGTCGCCTTCCGGTTGTCGGAGTCGTAGCTGGTCGTGCCGGCCACGCTGCCGCCGCCCACCTGGGTGACCGCGATCGAGGCCGCGGTCACCGGCTCGCTGAACGTCGCGCTGATGGTCGCTGCGGTGCCGGTCACCGTGGAGTTCGCGGCCGGCGTGGACGTCGTGACAGTCGGCTTCGTCGTGTCCGGCGGCGGCGCCGTCGTCGTGAACACGACGTCGACGGCGTAGTTGGCGCCGTTGGTCGCCGAGCTCGGGAACCCGCTGGTCGAGCCGTAGCGGTAGACGCCGTTGCCGCCGTCCACGCCCGTGGCCAGGGCGCGGATGGGTGCCGTGCCGGCACCGGTGGCCGCGAAGTAGGTCGAGTCGTAGGCGTAGTTGCCCTGCGGCGCGAAGTACGAGGCGACGTACGTCGTGCCCGCGGTCACCGTGACCTGCCGGTCGAACATCGCCTGCTGCCAGCCGGTCGCCGACTCGCCGGAGAAGGTCACCGTGGCGAGCTTCGAGCCGGTCGACGACCACAGCGTGCCGGTGTGGGTGCCGCCGTTGCCGGCGCCCTTGTAGAACCGGATGCCGGAGATCCACCCGTCGATGTCCGCCCGGACCTTCACGCCCAGCTCGACGCCCGAGCTGTCGCCGGAGGCCGGGTTGGCGGGCACCATCGAGGCCGGGAACACGGTGCACGGGCAGGTCGCCGCGGCGGCCGTGGTGAACGTCCACTGGTAGGCGGTCGTCTGCACGTTGCCGGCCTTGTCGGTGGCCGACGTGACCCGCGCGACGTACGTCGTGCTCGGCCGCAGCGCCTTGTCCGGGACGAAGCTCACGGTGCGGCCGGTGGTCGTGACCGTGCCCGGCACGAGCGTGCCGTCCGGCAGCTTGACCGTCATCGCGCCCGACCCGCTGAGCAGGTTCTCGTTGAAGCTCGCGACGACCGTGGTCATGCCGTCGACACCGGTGGCGCCGGAGGCCGGGAGCGTGCTGGCGAGCACCGGCGGGGTGGTGTCCGGCGGGATGCTCACCCGGAACACCGGGTCGACCCAGTAGTCGGACGCCTGGAACGCGCCGTCGGGGAAGCCGCTGCCGACCTTGAAGGCGCCGGACGCGCCGTCCACGCCGTCGCGCAGCGCGGCGAGCGGAGCGGTCGTCGAGCCCGCGTTCTGGTACGTGTACGGCTCGGCGACGTAGCGGCCGTTCGGCGAGTAGTACGACACGACGTAGGTCGTGTTCGCCGCGATCTGGATCGGGTCGTCGAAGTCGGCGGTCTGCCAGCCGCTCGTCGTCTCGCCGGTGAAGGTGACGGTCGCCAGGCGCTGGCCGGTGTTCGACCACAGCGAGCCGGTGTGGGTGCCGGTGTTCGCGGTGGGCTTCCAGAACCGGACACCGGTGACGTAGCCGGCCTTCGTCGAGCGGAAGCGCACGCCGAGCTCGACCGCGCTGGTGTCGCTCGCGGCCGGCGTGGTCGGCGCGTCCGCGCTCGAGTAGACGGTGCACGGGCAGTTGACCGTGGCCGTGACCGTCGTCACCGCGCCGAGGTTCGCGCTGTCGTCCGAGGCGCGGACCTTGATCGACGTCGCGCCCTCGCCCTGGATGGCGCCGGTGTACGACCAGGAGGCGCGCCCCGTGGCGGGGTGCCAGGTGGCGCCTCCGTCGAGCGAGACCTCGACGGCGCCGACGACGCCGCCGCCGGTGTCGGTCGCGGTGCCGGTGACCGTGATCGTGTCGTTGTTGCCGAACGTCTGGTTGGACGCCGGGCTGGTCACGGTGACCGTCGGGCCGGTGGTGTCCGTGGACTTGGTCGCCTGGGACAGGCTCGGCATCAGCGACGCCGGCTGCACACCCATGTCGGCGAGCAGGTTCACCGTGGCCTGCTGCATCCGCTGGTCCTCGGTGTGGTCGCTGTACTCGGCGAGGCCGTAAGCCCAGCTGACCGTGCCCGAGCCGAACACCAGCGCGCCGCTCGGTGCCCGGTACATGACCATGTGGTGCGTGGCGGTGCCCTCGCCCACGTCGTTGCCGTAGGCGTCCTTCACCAGCGCCGGGATGTTCGTCTCGGTCTGGGAGGACAGCCGGACCAGGCCCGGCGGGCGGGAGCCGTTGTCGAGGTCCTCGTCCCACTCGTAGCCGAGGGAGTTCGTCGCCAGCGTGGCGACGCCGTTCGACGCCTGGGTGGCCACGGTGGTGCCGCGCCAGAAGCGCATCTTGCCGTCGGCGGCCGGGACCTTCAGCGGGTACGAGCCCTGCTGGACCTTCCAGTACGTGCCGGTGAGGGCGTTCTCCGGCCGGCCGCCGTCGGACGGCGGGCTGAACCGGACGTCGCGCCAGGTGCCGGTCCACTGGCTGCTGGGGTCGGTCTTGGCGTTGTCGCGCGTCTCCTTGTAGCAGACCAGCGTGCGGTGCGCCGTGCCGGAGCCGTCGATGCTCGTCTCCCAGCGGGTCTTCCAGTACACCTCGTTGCCGCTGAAGAACGCGAGGTTCGTGCCGGCCGCCAGCGCGGCCTCGACGTTGGTCCGCTGGTTGCCCGACCAGTACTCGTCGTGGCCGCTGGAGACGAAGACCTTGTGGTTCTTGATCAGGGCGCCGCGGCGGTCGCTGTCGACATCCGTGGTGTACGAGACGTCGTAGCCGTTGCGCTCGAGGAACCAGATCATCTCGATCTCGGCGTTGAGGACCCAGTTCTGGCCCTCGTAGTCGGCGTTCGTGAACGGCCGGTTGTAGCTCACCTTGTAGGCGCGGCCCATCGCGGTGCCGCCGACGTACAGGCTGTTGCCGCCGTAGCGGTTGTAGGCCTGCCAGGTGGAGTCCGAGGTCTGCACGAGGACGTCGGAGTGGCTGGCGTCGTTGCGGACGACGAACCAGATCTGGCTGTCGCCGCCGATCCCGCGGCTCAGCAGCGCGAAGTAGACGCCGGAGACGGCGGTGGACGGCACGTTCCAGGACGCCGAGACGCCCCAGTTGCCGCAGTCGACGAGGCCCGTCGTCGGGTCGCTCAGGCAGGCCGGCTGGCTCTGCGGCAGGCGCGCCGACGGCGTCACCGAGTCGACCTTGCGCGCGCCGTCGCCGTTGTACCAACCGACCCGGTAGATGTCGATCGTGTACGACGACGCGCTGGTCTTGATCTTGAAGTCGACGCGCTGTCCGGCGTTCACGCTCATGTCGGTGGCGAAGCCCTGGAGGGTGTCGTCACCGGCTCCGGTGACGTCCCAGTCGCGCAGCGGCGTGCCCGTCTTGCTGTTCTCGCAGACGATGACGCTGCCGCCCGGGTCGCAGGCGGCCGCCGCCGCCCTGGGCGCGGTCCCCACCACGACGGTGAGGAAGGCCGCGATGAGGGCCACCGCGACAGACAGCGCCACGCGCCGTGACTGACGGTGACGGAACAGGGGCGACGGCATCGCGTTCACACTCGCAGACTTTAACTATCCGCAAACCTTGCGGAGGGCGAACCGGAAATCTCATCCGAACGGGCCAGAGCCCGGTTGCCGTCCGTGTGGCCGAACCGGCCCGAGTGACCGGCCCGCAACGCAAAGCGGGCGGCTGCCCTCGTCGAGGACGGCCGCCTGCGGCGTGTTTCTCACGCATCGTGATCATGCATTGATCGCGCGGTGATCATGGACGCCCATTCGGATGAACGGAACGGATCAGGCGCCGAGCGCCGCGCGCAGCGCCTCGGCGACCCGGGCCTGCTGGTCCGGCGTGATGCCCGGGTAGAGCGGCAGCGAGATGATCTCGCCGGCCGCGCGCTCCGAGACCTCGAGCGAGCCGGCCCGCGGGGCGTCCGCGAACGCCGGCTGCAGGTGCACCGGCACCGGGTAGTGGATGCCGGCCCCGATGCCGCGCTGCTGCAGGCGGGCGAGCACCTCGTCGCGGTCCGGGGTCCGGACGACGTAGAGGTGCCACACCGGCTCGTTGCCCTCGGCGACCACCGGCCGGCGGACCGGGAGGTCCGCGAGCAGCTCGTCGTACCGGGCCGCGGCGGCGACGCGCTGCGCGTTCCAGGCGGCCAGGCGGCGCAGCTTGGCCCGCAGGACGACGGCCTGGACGGTGTCGAGGCGCGAGTTGAAGCCGAGGGTGTCGTGCACGTACTTGCGGGCGCTGCCGTGGTTGCCGAGCAGCCGGAGGCGGCCGGCGACGTCGTCGGAGTCGGTGAGGACCGCGCCGGCGTCGCCGTAGGCGCCGAGGTTCTTGCCCGGGTAGAAGCTCGTGGCCGCCGCCGCCGAGCCGGTGCCGACGCTCCGGCCGTCCTGCCGGGCGCCCTGCGCCTGCGCGGCGTCCTCGACGACCACGAGGTCGTGGGCGGCGGCGAACGCCTGGACCGGCGCCATCGGCGCGACCTGGCCGTAGAGGTGGACCGGCAGGACGGCGCGGGTGCGCGGGGTCAGCGCGCCCCCGAGCCGCTCCGGGTCGACGAGCAGGGTGTCGTCGTCGACGTCGACGAAGACCGGCACCGCGCCGGCCCGGGCGACAGCGCCGCAGGTGGCGAAGAACGTGTTCGCCGGGACGATCACCTCGTCGCCGGTGCGGACGCCGGCCGCGCGGAGGGCGAGCTCCACGGCGTCGGTGCCGTTGCCCAGGCCGACGCAGTGCGACCGGCCGGAGAACTCGGCGAACTCGCGCTCGAAGGCGGCGACGTCCGGGCCGCCGACGAAGGCGCCGGTGCTCATCACCGCGGCGATCCCGGCCTCGACCTCCTCGGCGACCTCCTTGTGGGTCACCGCGAGGTCGACGAGCGGGACGGGGGTGGTGTCGGACACGACGGGGTCCACGATGGTGCCTTTCGTCTCGGGTGCCACGGGGTTCCGCAAGCCGCTCGCGCGCGTCAGGAGGCGGCGCTGCCCGCGGGCACGCGACCGGTGGCCACCGCCAGGAGCGCGTCGATCACGCGGTCCTGGTCGGCGTCGGTGAGCTGGTGGAAGACCGGGAGGATGAGCGAGCCGGCGGTGAGCCGCTCGGTGACCGGCAGGCCGGCGGCACCCGCGGCGCCGGCCGGAGTGCCCGCGTAGGCGGGCTCGGTGTGCGACGCCATGATCCCGCGGCGGGCCGAGATCCCCTGGTCGAGCAGGATCTGCAGCAGCTCGTCCCGCCCGACCGGGAAGTCCTCGGGCAGCAGCACCCAGAACGACTGGTAGTTCGTCGTCCCGTACGCCGGGTCGCTGGCCGTCAGCAGGCCGGGGACGCCGGCGAGCGCCTCCTGGTAGCGCGCGGCCAGCCGGCGGCGGGTCTCGACCATCGCGTCGAGCTTGCCGAGCTGCACCAGGCCCATCGCCGCCTGGAGGTCGGTCATGCGGTAGTTGAAGCCGACCTCGTCGTAGCTCTCGAGCACCACCCGGCCGCTGGCGTGCCGGTCGGCGGCGCTCACGCTCATGCCGTGCTCGCGGAGCCGCCGCGCCCGCGCGCCGTCCTCGGCACGCGCGACCGTGAGCATGCCGCCCTCGCCGGTGGTGAGCAGCTTGCGCGGGTGGAAGGAGAAGCAGGCGAGCGCCGCGTCGCGGCCGACCGGGCCGCCGCGGTAGGTCGAGCCCGCCGCGCAGGCGGCGTCCTGGACGACGGCGACGCCGCGGGCACCGGCCCAGGCGCGGATCGGGTCGACGTCGGCCGGCACGCCGCCCTGGTCGACGACGACGACCGCGCGGGTGCGCTCCGTGGCGACCGCGGCGACGGTCCCGGCGGTCACGTTCTGGGTGGCCGGCTCGACGTCCGCGAACACCGGCGTCGCGCCGACGTACCGCACCGCGTTCGTCGTCGCGATGAACGACAGCGACGGGACGACGACCTCGTCGCCCGGCCCGACGCCGGCCAGCACGAGCGCCAGGTGCAGCGCGGTCGTGCAGCTCGACACCGCGACGCCCTCGGCCGCGCCGATCCGGGCCGCGAAGGCCCGCTCGAACTCGGCGACCCGGGGCCCCTGGGCCACCCAGCCGGAGGCCACGACCGCCGCGACGGCGGCCTCCTCCTCCGCCCCCAGCCAGGGGCGCATCACCGGGATCGTCACGCCCGCGCCCCCTGGGTCGCCGGGGCGCCGAGGGAGGCCGTGGTGGGCGCCGTGCCGGCGGCCCGCTCGACCTGCCACCACTCCACGAGCCGCGCCAGGCCCTCCTCCAGCCCCACCTCGGCGCGGAAGCCGAGGTCGGCGGCCGCGGCGCGGGTGTCCGCGAGGCGCCGGACGACCCCGTTGACCGCGCGCTCCGGGCCGAACTCCACCGAGAGGTCGCTGCCCATCGTCGCGAGGAGCGCCTCGGCGAGGCCGAGCAGGCTGGTCTCGACCCCGCTGGCGACGTTGTAGACGCCCTCGCGGACGTCGCTCGCCGCCGCGAGCAGGTTCGCCCGGGCGATGTCCTCGGTGTAGACGAAGTCCATCGTCTGCTTCCCGTCGCCGAAGATCAGCGGCGGCTTGCCGTCGGCGATCCGCTCCATCCAGCGGACGAGGACCTCGGTGTAGAGGCCGTGGACGTCCATCCGCGGGCCGTAGACGTTGAAGTAGCGCAGCGCCACGTAGTCCAGGCCCTGCATCGCCCGGAAGCTGCGCAGCATCCCCTCGTCGAAGGACTTGGCGGCGCCGTAGAACGTGTCGTTGTTGTGGTGGTGGTGCCGCTCGCCGGTGGGGAACGACTCCGCCATGCCGTAGACCGACGCCGACGACGACGCGACGAGCTTGCGCACGCCGGCCGCGGCGGCCGCCTCGACGACGTTGAACGTGCCGTCGACGAGCACCTCGAGCGCGAGCCGGGGCTCCTCGGCGCACTGCGTGATGCGGATCGCGGCGAGGTGGAAGACCAGGTCCGTGCCCCGGGTGAGGTCGTGGACGAGGTCGCGGTCGCGGATGTCGCCGTCCACCAGCTCGACGACGCCGGAGGCCAGGGCGCCGGCCAGGTTCTCGCGCCGGCCGCGGACCAGGTTGTCGAGGACGACGACGCGGCCGGCGCCGGCGTCGACGAGCTGGTCGACGACCCAGGAGCCGATCGTCCCGGCGCCGCCGGTGACGAAGGCGCGCGCCCCCGTCAGGGCGCCGAGGTCGCCGCTCACCCCGCCGCTCACTTGTCGCCGCCCACCGGCAGCAGGGCGCCGCCGGTCGCGAGGCTGCGGGTCGCCGCCTCGAGGACCTCGAGCACCCGGAGGCCGGACCGGCCGTCGGTCCTCGGCGGGCGCCCCTCGCGGATCGCGGCGGCGAACTCGGTGACGACGGCGCCGAGCGCCTCGCGCTCCGGCAGGGCCGGGGCGACCATGTCGCCGAGCCGGTACGAGACCCGGGCCGCCCAGGTCTGCTCCGCGGAGTCGCCGGCCGTGCTCAGGTCGACGCCGCGGTCGTAGATGCTCAGCCGCTGCTGCGGGTTGAGGTCGTCGAAGACCAGCGTCCGCCGGGTGCCGCCGATGACCATCGTGCGGATCTTGGTCGGGCTGAGCCAGTTCACGTGGGTGTGGGCGATCGCGCCCGAGGCCAGCGGCAGCGTCAGGTAGGCGACGCAGGCGTGGCCGGCGCCGATCGGGTCGGCGCCGTGCGCCGCGACGCCGGTCCAGTGCGCCTCTGGCGGCAGGACGACGTCGAGGATCGAGAGGTCGTGCGGGGCGAGGTCCCACATCACGTCGACGTCCTGCTGGACGATGCCCAGGTTGAGGCGCATCGAGTCGACGAACTGGATGTCGCCGAGCTCGCCGTCGGCGACCAGCTGGGCGATCTTCTGCACCGCGGGGGTGTAGCAGTAGGTGTGGTCGCACATGAGGACCAGCCCGAGCTGCTCGGCCCGCTGGACGAGCTTGGCGGCCTCGGCGTAGGACGACGCGAGCGGCTTCTCCACGAGGGCGTGGCGGCCGGACTCGAGCACCTGCATCGCGATGTCGGCGTGCGTCCCGGCCGGGGTGGCGACCACGACGGCGTCGATCGAGTCGTCGGCGAGCACGTCGTCGAGCTGCTGGACGACGCGGACGCCGGCGTCGCGGCCGGCCACCTTCCGCGCCCGGTCCAGGTTCAGGTCGCAGATAGCGGCGAGCTCCCAGTCGGCTGAGCTGCGCAGGTTGCGGGCGAGGTTCGGCCCCCAGTACCCGGTGCCCACCACGGCTGCCCTGAGCGCGGCTGTCATCAGTCTCCAACTCCTTGAGGACGCGTCCCGGTACGGGCGCGCCCCACGCGCCCACGGGCCCCGAGCCCCGCTCGGTCGATCCGAGCATGGACCATCGGGATCTCCCGTGTGGCACGCTTCGACAGACTGACCCCCGGGACCGGCGCATCCGTTCACCCGATCCGGCCCGTCCGGGCCGGGACGCCGTTCACCCGCCCGGCCCCCTATCCGCAGATCCGGCTCTGGGCCGGCCGCGACGACGGGTAGCCTCGAGACGGTCTGTTCCATCGGTGGGGAGAAGGCGGGTCCGTCCGTGTCCTTGCGGGAAACGCTCTTGGTGATCGTCCGGCGGTGGCGCCTGTCGGTCCCTGCCTTCGTGCTGTCCGTGATCCTCGCGGCCGGCACCTTCGTCCTCATCCGTCCCTCGTACGTCGCCGAGGAGCAGCTCCTCATCCTGGCGTCCCCGACGGCCGCCGGGATCGACGAGCCGACGAACCCGTTCCTGAACTTCGGCTCCACCCTCGTCTCCACCGCGGGCGTCGTCACGCTCACCGTCCAGGCGCCGCAGGTGGTGGAGGCGCTCGAGAAGCAGGGCTTCTCCGCGGAGTACGAGGTCAAGATCGACGACAGCACGCCGGCGCCGATCCTCCTCGTCACCGCCACCGATGCCGACCCGGGCGTGGCCAGCCGGACGGCGGACGCCGTCACCGACGAGGTCAAGAAGTCGCTCGACGCGGTGCAGGAGAAGGCCGGGGCGCCGCGCGACACCTGGGTGCGCACCGACGTCCTGTTCCGCTCGCCCAAGGCGAAGATCCAGCGCAAGTCGCAGATCCGCGCGGTCATCGTGGTCTTCGCGGGCGCGCTCACCGTGACCGCGCTGGCCCTGTTCCTCATCGAGGGCCGCGCACAGCGCCGGGCCCGCGCGCAGGCGTTCGAGCAGACCGGCCGCAAGCCCGCGGCCTGGGCCGGCGACCGGCCGCCGGCCGCCACGACCAGCGGCCGGCCGCCGATGCCCGCGGCGTCCACCCCGATGACGGCGTACCCGGCACCGCCGACGTCCCCGCAGGGCGCCGGCTGGGCGCCGCCCCAGCCGCAGCAGCCGGCCGCCCAGCCGGCCCCGCCCCCGGTCCAGCAGCCGGTCCAGCAGCAGCCCCACCGGGCGCCTGCCCGGCCGCCGGTGCCCACCGCCGCCGGCTCGGCCGCGGCCCCGCCCACCGCGCCGACGGCGCCGGCCGGTGCCGCAGCACCGGCCGGCCGCCCGGCCGGCCCGATGACGGCGTACCCCACCCCGCACGGGCCGCCCGCGCCCGTCCCGGGCCGCGGCCCCTGGCCGGGGCCCGCGCCTCCCAGCCCGGCGGTGGGCACCAGCGCCCCGGGGGGCCAGGCGCCCGAGGAGGGAGGGCTCAGGACGACGCCGGCCGGCCTGCGCGTGTCCTCCCGGAACGGTCACCGCGACGAGGCCGCCGAGGGCGACGACTTCTCGAAGCTGCTCCACCGGGACGAGAAGTGAGCGCCGGCAGGCTCTCGTGACCGTCACGCCGACCTCGCCCGCGACGCCGCCCACGCCGAGCCGGCTGTCGACGACCGCCACCACCGCACCACCGCCGTCCGCTCCCGCGCTCACCTCCGGGGCGCTCTGGAAGGTCCAGCTCTGGCCCGGCCTGCCGCGGATGCCCGCGCTACGGCGCAACGACTCGACGGCGTACCTCAAGGTCTTCCTCGTCCTGCTGTTCGTCCTGCCCTCGGGGCTCGTGTTCGGCCCGCTGGGCGCGGCCGGTGCGCCGGCCAGCGTCCTGGCGATGGTCATGTTCTTCTGGTGGTTCAACGCCCGCCTGGCACCGGGGCTCGGCGTGCACCGCGGGCCGCAGCCGATGCGGTACGCGATGTACGGGTTCCAGGTCGTCGTCGGGCTCAGCTACGTCGCGGGCATGTCCCGCGCGATCACGCCCGAGGAGATCAGCAGCTCGGACCGCGCGATCCTCGGGCTCGTGGCCTGGTCCGGCATCCTGCTCGTGGCCGCCGACGGGCTCCGGTCGCGCAAGGCGCTCACCAGCCTCCTGCGGTTCCTCGTCGGCTGCGGCGAGTTCCTCGGCGTCCTCGGCCTGGTGCAGTTCTTCACCGGCTTCAACCCCGTCGGCGCGATCGTCATCCCCGGGCTCACCGTGCACCGCCCCTACGGCGAGCTCGCCGAGCGGTCGGACTTCCCGCGCGTGGTCGGCACGGCGTCGCACCCGATCGAGTTCGGCGTCGTCCTCACCCTCATCCTGCCGCTGGCCATGCACTACGCCTGGAACGGGCCGGCGTCGGAGCGGCGGCGGCGCTGGCTGGGCGTGCTGGTCATCGGCGCCGCGCTCCCGATGACCGTGGCCCGCTCCGCGATCCTCGGCGCGGCGATCGTGCTCCTCGTCCTGCTGTTCACGCTCGAGCCCGCCCAGCGCCGGTCGATCCTCAAGTGGCTCCCGGTCTTCCTCGTCGCCCTGCGGATCATGGTGCCCGGCCTGCTGGGCACCATCCGCAGCCTGTTCGCGAACGTGCAGAACGACCCGAGCACCCTCGACCGCACCGCGGACTACGCGGCGGTCAGCCACTACATCGCCGCCCGGCCGATCCTCGGCCAGGGCATCGGCACCTACCTGCCCGAGACGAACCGCACGCTCGACAACGCCTACCTGGGCTGGATGATCGAGGTCGGCGTCGTCGGCCTCCTGGCGCTCCTCGGGCTGGTGGTCACCGGCGTCGTCCTATGCTTCAGGATCCGCGCGCGGACCGTGGACGCCGAGTACAGGTCGCTGGCCGGCGCCCTCGCCGCCGCGCTCCTGGCCGCGCTCGTGACCTACGCGACCTTCGACGGCCTGGGCTTCGCGATGTGCACCGGCGTGATGTTCCTGCTGCTCGGCGCCACCGGGGCGCTCTGGCGCCTGACGACGCCCGAGGCCGTGACCGGCCCCATCTCGATCTTCGGCACGCCGGGCGTGCGGCCGGCGGTCCGCATCCGGCGGGTGGCGCAGACGTCGGTGCTAGCGCTCGTGATCGCGGCGCCGGTGATGCTGCTGCTGCCGCGCGGCGTGGGCGACTACCAGTCCGGCGGCGCGCTCATCCTGCAGGGGCCGGAGATCACCGCGGAGAACCCCTACCTCTACTCGCCGTCGCTCGACATCCCCTCGACGATCCTGCAGCGGGTGGTGCAGAGCGAGGAGACGCGCGACCGGCTGCGCGCGGCCGGCCACACGGCCGGCTACACGGTCGCGGCGGGCGAGGGCAGCCTCGCGCCCTACACCGACAAGGTAGGGGCCGGCTCGATCATCCGGGTGCTCGCGGTCTCGGACGACGCCGCGCAGGCGATCGGCACCCGGGACGCCGTCATCGCCGAGCTGCAGCGTGAGGTGACGACGATGCAGGCGGAGGCCGGCGGGCCGCGGGCGCAGTGGTTCCGGTCCCGGGTGCTCGTCGCCCCGCCGGCCCCGGCCTGGCTGCACGGGTCGTCGAAGCGCGCCTACCTGATGATCCTGCTGCTCATGCTGTTCCTGGCCCGGGTGCTGCTGATGCGTGACCAGGTGCGCCGGGCGCTGCAGCAGCCGACCCAGCTGGTCGCGCCGATCACGGGCTCGATCCCGATCATCCTGGGCGGGCGCCGCCACGGCCGGCCGGCCCCGGAGTAGCGACGGGGACCGGGCCGACCAGGCGGGCAGGGCGGCCGACGGGCGGCCCGGGCCGACCGGGCCGGACAAGTCGGGGCGGGCTCAGGTGTCGGGGTGCAGCCGCCGGGCCGGGACGCCGGCCCAGGTCTCGCCGGGCGGGACGTCGCGCAGCACGACCGCGCCCATCCCCACCACGGCGCCGGCGCCGATCAGCACGCCCTCGCGGACCTTCGCGCCCGAGCCGAGGTAGGCGCCCGCGCCCACGGTGACGCCGCCGGCCAGCAGCACGCCGGCGGCCAGCGTGCAGCCGGCCCCGAGGACGTCGTCGTGGGTGAGGACGCAGCCCGGCATGAGGACGACGTGGTCGCCGAGGTCGACGTCCGCGGTCGCGACGACGCCGGCCAGCACGACGGCGCCGTGGCCGATCCGGGTGGAGGCGGCGAGCGAGGCGGCGGGGTGGACGACGGTCCCCCAGGCGTCCGCCGGCAGCCCGAGCCGCTCGACGAGCCGGAGCCGCCGGCCGGGGTCGGCCGAGCC
>Ga0081539_10002986_pt1 | contig 22169 bp, 19 predicted proteins | sample TabmetS4T2R2_FD_71023 | JGI IMG/M metagenome (GOLD analysis project Ga0081539, IMG submission 71023) | Tabebuia heterophylla rhizosphere microbial communities from the University of Puerto Rico - S4T2R2 | ecosystem: Host-associated > Plants > Roots > Rhizosphere ...
TCGGCGGCAGTCCCTTCTTCGGCTTCGCTTGTCGCGGTGCCGTCGCCAGCCGCCGCGTCTGTCGCGGCCGCAGCGACTCCGGTGTCCTCCTCGACCGGCGAAACGACTGCCGATTCCTCCGAAGGCTGCCCGACCACGGCAGCGGTCACTGCCGCATCGGCGGCGGATCCGTCATCAGCTGTCGCGGCCTCAGCGGTAACCGCGGGTTCGTCGACCGCCTCGACGTTCACGGTCGGTGCGCCGGAGTCGGAGTCCGCGCGTGAATACGAATCCACCGCCGTGACGGTGGTCGGCACGACCTCGGTCGGCTCCCCGGCCGCCGCGACCGCCTGGGTCGGCATGACCTCGGTCGGCTCCCCGGCCGCCGCGACCGCCTCGGTCGGCACAACTTCGGTCGGCTCCCCGGCCGCCGCGACCGCCTGGATGGGCATGACTTCGGTCGGCTCGCCGGCCGCCGCGACCGCCTGGGTGGGCACGACCTCGGTCGGGTCCCCGGTCGTAACGACATCGGCCGGTGGTTCGGCAACGGGTGCTTCCGGCACCGACGCCGCACCCCGGGCCAGCCCCAGGGTCCCGATCAGGGGCAGATGCGGCGGTTCGTACCGCGCCCAGCGCGGGGCACTCAACCCGGTGCACAGCAGCGGCGTGGTCAGCAAGAGAGCGACCGCGTACCCGGGCCGGCTCAGGTCGTAGCCCTGCTCGGTGATCGGGTCCGGCCAGATCGACGCGTATGAACCGGGCGCGATCAGCGCCCACAGGCTGAAGCCGAGGAAGACCACCCCGGCCGTCACCGGCCCGAGCGGGGAGATCGGGGCGAGCAGCAATATCGCGTACGCCGCACCGCTGAGCACGAGCAACGCTGGCGCCCATGCGCTGCCGGCGCCGCTCCCATCCTGCGTGAGACCCAACCCGCACAGGATCCACACCCCCGGGGCGAGCACGAGGGTGTACAGAATCGACCTGAGGTGACGCAAAGGCTCTCCCGGTGGCTCGCTGCATCGGCACCGTACCTTCGTTCAGCAACCGTCCGAAACCGGCTGACCGTTCGTTAGGGTGTCGGCATGACGGGCAGAGTGTTGTGGACGCCGCCAGCCAATGTTCTCGCAACTTCACGAATTGGGCACTATCTGGACTGGCTGCGCAGTGAACGCGGCCTGGATTTCAAGACCTACGCCTCGGTCTATGAGTGGTCCGTCACCGACGTCCCGGCGTTCTGGCAGTCGATCTGGGATTACTTCGAGATCATCGCGCACACCGAACCGATCGCCACCTTGCCGGTGGACACCATGCCCGGCGCGACCTGGTTTCCCGGTGCGACGCTGAACTACGCGGAACACGTGCTCCGGATGCCGGGCTTGCGGGACGAGGACACGGTCGTCATCTCGTACAGCCAAAGCAGGAACCCAGCCACGCTCACCGCGGGGCAGTTGCGCGATGAGGTCCGGCGCGTCCGTGCCGGGCTGAAAGCTCTCGGAGTCGGTACGGGCGACCGGGTCGCGGCCTATGCGCCGAACATCCCGGAGACCTTCGTGCTGATGCTGGCCACCGCCAGTCTGGGCGCCGTCTTCTCGTCCTGTGCACCGGAGTTCGGGACACGCAGCGTGACCGACCGGTGGCGGCAGATCGAGCCGAAGGTGCTGGTCGCGGTCGACGGCTACCGGTACGGCGACAAGGTGATCGACCGCCGGGACGAGGTCGCGGCGATCAAGAACGCCCTGCCCTCGGTCGAGAGCCTCGTGACGATCGGCTATCTCGACCCCGAAGCCGACACGTTCGAGGATTTCAAGACCGACGATCCGCTGGAGTTCGAGGCCCTGCCGTTCGACCATCCGCTGTACGTGCTGTACAGCTCGGGGACGACCGGCCTGCCCAAGCCGATCGTGCACGGACACGGCGGCATCCTGCTCGAGCACCTGAAGGTGCTGGCCCTGCACCACGACCTCGGGCCGGGCGATCGGTTCTTCTGGTTCACCACGACCGGCTGGATGATGTGGAACTTCCTGGCCAGCGGCCCGGCGGTCGGCTCGGCCATCGTGCTGTTCGACGGCAATCCCGGCTACCCGTCGATGTCGGCGCTGTGGGAACTGCCGGACGTCACGTACTTCGGAACCTCGGCGCCGTTCCTGATGGCCTGCCGCAAAGCCGGCATCGAGGTGGACGCCGGGCGGATCCGGGCCATCGGCTCGACCGGCGCGCCGCTGCCGCAAGAGGGTTTCGAGTGGGTCTACGAGCACGTCGGATCGCACATCCAACTGCAGTCGCTGTCCGGCGGTACCGATGTCTGCACCGCCTTCGTCGGCGGCTCGCCACTGCTGCCGGTGAAGGCCGGTGAGATCTCCTGCCGCTGCCTCGGCGCGAAGGTGGAGGCCTACGACCGGGCCGGCCGGCCGGTGATCGGCGAGCTGGGTGAGCTGGTCATCACCGCGCCGATGCCGAGCATGCCGGTCGGCTTCTGGAACGACCCGGACGGCAAGCGCTACCAGGAGGCCTACTTCGACGTCTTCCCCGGCATCTGGCGGCACGGCGACTGGATCACCATCGGCGAGGACGGCAGCTGTGTGATCACCGGCCGTTCGGACGCCACGCTGAACCGCGGCGGCGTCCGGCTGGGCACCTCGGAGTTCTACTCCGTGGTCGAGGGCATCGACCAGGTGACCGACTCGGTGGTCGTGCACCTGGACGAGCAGGGCGACGAGCTGCTGCTGTTCGTGGTGCTCGCCGACGGAGTCGACCTCGACGATGCGCTGCGCGATCGGATCCGGCGTGAGCTTCGTGCCGCGCTTTCACCGCGGCACCTCCCGGACGAGATTCATCAGGTACGCGCGGTGCCGCGCACGCTGTCCGGAAAGAAGCTCGAGGTACCGGTGAAACGGATCCTCACCGGCACGCCGGTGGAGTCGGCCGCCGCCAAGGGCGCGCTGGCCAACCCCGAATCACTGGAGGCGTTCGAGGATCTGGCCAAGTCACGTCAGAGCCACGGTGACCCGCTCGGCTGACGTCCGGTCCGCCAGTAACGCCGGATCCAGGTTGGCGCACAACACGATGCTCGCCCCGGCGACCAGCGGCGCGAGCAGCCAATCCATCGTGTCCGGGTGGGTGCGGGCGTCGACCAGCACCCGCGCGCCCGCGACGATGCCCAGCTCGGTGGCGCGCAGGGTGGCGGTACGCAGCACGGCCCGGTGGCTCAGCTCCACCGGGCCGGCGATCGCCCGGTCGTCGGGCTCAACCGGTTGCACCGCGCGGAAATGGTCGCCGAACCTGCGGACCTCGGTGGGATAGTCGGCGAAGCCCGGCGGGACCTCGCGCAGCGGCATGGCCAGCGGCAGGAGGCCGGTCACGTACCGGTCGCCGGCCGGCCAGGAAGCCGCGTCCTCGGCCCGTTCCGGCACTGTGAACAGCGCCTCCGCGGGCTGCGGGCGGCCGCCGAGATCTACCGCCAGGCCGGCGGCCGACGCGCCCAAAACGATCGCCGCGGTTTGCCAGTGAGGCGGCAGCAGTACGGCCACGGTGTCGCCGCTGCCCAAGCCCGCGCCATCGACCAAAAGGTTCGCGGTCTTGGACACCCAGTTGTCCAGCGTCGCGCCGGACAGCTCCGTGCGATCGCCTGAGGCATCGTCGTACCAGGTCAGCAGTGGGGTCGTCGGGTCGCGCCGTACGGCGGCGCCGAGCGCCTGCGGGATGGTGTCGGTCATCGCGTGGGACGATAGCCGCGTCACGCTCCGTGAGTGCACGCGGACGGCCGACGCAATGCCTGGAGCGATTGAGCAAACGGTCGCCGCGTCGCGGTGTCGCGGTCACGCCGTCGATGCATTCCCGGCGTACTCTTTCCAATGGTCTGGCCCACAACCACATGGGAGTTGCCTCGTGACCGCCGGTCGCCCCCCGCGAGTGCTCGTCGACGCCACCAGCGTCCCCGCCGACCGAGGAGGTGTCGGCAGGTATGTCGACGGCCTGCTCGGCGCGCTGGGCTCGCTGGGTCCGGACCGCGTCGACCTGGCAGTGGTGGCCCAGCGATCGGATGCGGAGCGTTACGCCCGCATGCTTGCCGACGCCGAGGTGATCGCCGGCCCGGCCGCGGTGGCGCACCGCCCGGCCCGGCTCGCGTGGGAGCAGACCGGCCTGCCCCTGCTGGCCCAACAGGTCGGTGCCAGGGTGCTGCACTCGCCCTTCTACACGTGCCCCCTGCGGGCCGGTTGCCCGGTCACGGTGACCGTGCACGACGCGACGTTCTTCACCGAGCCGGAGCACTACGACAACACCAGGCGCACGTTCTTCCGCAGCGCGATCAAGACGTCGCTGCGCCGGGCGGCGCGGGTCATCGTGCCGAGCAAGGCGACCCGTGACGAGCTGATCCGGCTGCTGGACGCGGACCCGACGCGGATCGACGTCGCGTATCACGGGGTGGATCCGGCCGCATTCCATGCACCCACCGAGGAGGAGAAGGCCCGGGTCCGGGCGCGGCTGGGACTGACCGACGCCGGCTATGTCGCCTTCCTCGGGGCCAAGGAGCCGCGGAAGAACGTACCGAATCTGATCCGGGGCTGGGCCCGTGCCGTGGCCGACTGGCCGCAGCCGCCCGCGCTCGTGCTCGCCGGCGGCCAGGGGCATGACGACGACATCGACCGCGCGGTCACCGAGGTCCCTTCCCACCTGCGTCTGCTGCGCCCGGGCTACCTGCGGTACGCGGACCTGCCCGGCTTCCTCGGCGGCGCGCTGGTCGCCTGTTACCCGTCCTTCGGCGAGGGCTTCGGCCTGCCCATCCTCGAGGCGATGGCCTGCGCCACGCCGGTGCTCACCACGCCGCGGCTGTCGCTGCCGGAGGTGGGCGGCGACGCGGTCGCGTACACCACCGAGGATCCGGACCGGATCGCCGCGGACCTGGGCCGCCTGCTGCACGACGAACAGCGCCGGATGACCCTCGCCAAGGCCGGATTCGACCGGGCGAAGGAATTCACCTGGGCTTCCAGCGCGGAGGTGCACGTCAACGCGTGGAACCGGGTGTCGGCCATCCAGCCGTGACACGGATCATTACACTCGGTACGCATGACTGACGAATCGGGCAGCCTCTACGCCGTCATCCCTGCAGGTGGCAGCGGTACTCGTCTATGGCCGCTCTCCCGCGCTGGTCACCCAAAGTTCTTACATCCGCTGACCGGTACGGAAGCGTCGCTGCTTCAGGCGACCGTCGAACGGCTGACCCCGCTCACCGCGCCGGACCGGGTCTTCGTGGTCACCGGCGTTGCCCATGCCGCTGCGGTGTCCCGCCAGCTGACCGAGGTCCCGGAACAGAACATCCTGGTCGAGCCGTCACCGCGGGATTCCTGCGCGGCGATCGCGCTGGCCGCCGCGGTGATCGCCCGCCGCGACCCGGAAGCGATCATGGGCTCCTTCGCGGCCGACCATCTGATCGTCGACGGCGCCGGATTCGTCGAGGTGATCAAGAGCGCCATGCGTGGCGCGGCGCAGGGACTTCTGATGACCCTGGGCGTCACACCCACCCGCCCGGAGACCGGCTACGGGTACGTGCAATGCGGCGCGCCGGTGATCGGCGACGAGGTGCTCGCGGTCGAGGAGTTCAAGGAGAAGCCGTCGTACGAGGTGGCCGAGGGCTACGTGAAGTCCGGCAACTACCTGTGGAACGCCGGCATGTTCGTCTGGCGGGTCGACGTCTTCCTCGCCGAACTCGCCCGCCAGCAGCCCCAACTGCACGCCGGTATCAGCCGGATCGCCCAGGCATGGGACTCGCCCTCCCGGGAGGAGGTGCTGGGGGAGGCATGGCAGACGCTGCCACGGATCTCGGTGGATTACGCCGTGATGGAGGGAGCCGCCACGGTAGGCCGGGTCGGCACGGTACCCGGAGACTTCGGCTGGACCGATGTCGGCGACTTCCACACGCTCGGCGAGGTGCTCGCCGCGGATTCGGCCGGCAACGTCGTGGTCGGCAGGGACGTCCTGGCGAAGCCCGGCGTCCTGCTGCGCGAGACCGAGGGCCTGGTCGTGGTGCCCAACTCGGGCCGCCTGGTGGCGGCCATGGGCATCCGCGATCTGATCATCGTGGACACGCCGGACGCCGTCCTGGTCTGTCCTCGGGATCGGGCGCAGGAGGTCAAGCACATCGTCGACGAGCTCAAGGAGCTCGGCGAGCTGGGATACATCTAGGCGGCAGCGGCCGGCGAACCGGAGACCGCCTCAGGGCAGGCGGGCAAGGGCGGGAGCCAGTTGCCCGGTCACACCGTCGGCCAGCGGGCTGGGCAGGGCGTCCGGCCGGAACCAGCCGAGTGCCGACGACTCCTCGCTGACCCGCTCGATCGACCCGGCCGCGGCGATGGCCAGGAACCGTACGTCGAAATGGCGGGTCGCGGTGGCCGGCTCGCCGTCCGCGGGCCGGCAGCGTACCGGGTGGATGTGCACGTCGATCGGGTCCGGATCGAGCTCGAGTCCCGGGATACCCGACTCCTCGGTGGCCTCCCGGAGCGCGGCCGCGGCCAGCGTGGTGTCACCTGTCTCGCAGTGGCCGCCGAGCTGCATCCACAGGTTCATCCGCCCGTGCAGGCAGAGCAGCACGCGGCGGTCCTCCCCGAGGATCAGCGTGCTGGCCGTGACGTGGCCGCGCCGGTACGCGCGCGTCAGTGCGGCCGGCCCATCTCGGAGCAGGTCGAGCGCCTGCAGCCGGGCGCTGCCGGCCTCCGGCGACGTCGGCGTCCAGGCGGTCAGCACACGCACGGCGTCCTCGTGCAGCGTTCCGGCCATCTCATCTCCGTCGTCATGTCGGCTCGTACAACGGTGGGCCTGCCGTCGGCCACGACCGGTCAGAGCCAGCTTGCGGTGATCTCCATACCGGCGGCGCGCAGGCGGTTGACCAGGGCATCACCGATGCCGGTGGCCGGCGTGAGCACGCCGCCCTGGGACGCCGGCAGGTCGGCGCGATCCAGTGCGAGCGCCAGGGCGGACTCGCCGAGCATGACGGCCGTGGCCGCATACCCCGGATCGCCGGTGGCCTTGAATCGTGATTTGTAGCGCCGGCCCGTGGTGGTCGTGGTGAAGATGTCGACGGTGAAGTGACCCCGTCGACGGGTGCGTTCGCTCGGGCCATCGCCGGGCTTCGGCAGGATCCGGTCCAGGACGAAGCGAGTCGCAGGCAGGGAAAGTCCGAGGTAGAGGCCGCCGATGCCCAGCTTCACACCCGTGGCGAGGACGGCGGACAGCGGCGTGGTGCCGACGCTCATGACCTCGCGATAGCGGAACCGTCGGCCGTACGCCCAGTTGCGCAGCGCATTGCTGCGGCGGACCACGCGGGTGTTGTAGGGCGCCATGAAGAACGGGGCGAGGCTGCCACGCAGCGACGGGTCGACGGCCTGGCCGGGCAATGCGACGAGGTCCTCCTGACGGCCCAGGTCCGGCTCGGCGGCTCGGTCCGGGCTCAGCGAATACGGGCTCGCAGCGATCCTCCGGAGTGAGCGATCGTTCGACGTCACGGCGATCTGGTGCCGCAGGCTGTCGATCGTGCCGCCGCTCACCCCGCCGCGCAGGCCGGTGACCACCATCGTGGTGTCGGTGAGCTCCCCGGCGCCGTCGGCCACGACCTGCGCGTGCAGGACGTGCACGCCGATGTCCGACGGGATCGAGTCGAAGCCGCACGAATGCACGATCCGGGCGCCGGTCGAGCGGGCCAGCTCGTGGTTCTCCTCGGCGCTCGCCCGTACGAACAACACCTCCCCGGTCAGATCGGCGTAATCGGTGCCGGCCGCAGCGCAGGCATGTGCCAGGGCACGGCCGTATTTGCCGTACGGCCCGACGGTGGTGAGCACGACGTGTGCCGAGGCGACGAGCTGCTCCAGGGCCGGCACGTCAGCCGCGTCGGCCACGATGATCGGCCACTGCACGCCGATCCGGGTTCGGACCTTCTCCAGCTTGGCGTGCGACCGGCCGGCCAGCGCGATCCGGGTGCCTTCGGGGGCGTGTTCGGCCAGGTATTCGGCCACGAGCACGCCGACGAAGCCGCTGGCGCCGTACACGACCACGTCGAGGTCGCGCATCCGCTTCTGATCGTTCATGGCTGCCGATTCTCCCGGTGGCCGGGGCGTGGTGCGGTGTCGATCGGTCACCCGAAACTGATCACAATGCCGCCGTCGGCCGGGTGGGCCGCGGAGCTGATGCCTTCGGCGGCGAGGGCGGCGCGCAGCCGGTGAGCGTCGGCGCCCAGACGCATCCAGATCGCCGGATCGGGATTTCCCTGGGGGTCCACCGCACCGTGGGGTGAAGGAAGCGCGGAGGACGGGGGAGCGAGCCGCAGACCGGTCCCTCCCGCGGGCGAAACGGATGTCCCCGGAGCGAGGCTGGTGGAGACGGATGCCAGCGCGCGGTCGACGGCGGCAGCGTCCGGCTTGGCCTGGATCTCGCTGCCGGACGGGGCGTCGGGGAGGGTGGCGGCGTCGCGTAGCCCGGCCGCGCGGGCCTCGGCCGTGCCGAGCGAGAACATGTCGCTGGCCGCGTCGCGCAGCAGCGTCACCGCGCCCGGGCTCTCCGCCGCACCGGCACCGGGATAACCGCGCACCACCGCCACGGGCAACTGGTCGCACTTGCCCTTGACCAGCTCGCCCGCCCCGGCCAGCTCGTCGATCACGGCCATCTGGGTCAGCTGCAGCTCGTTGCCGTAAGGGTCGATCTGGCCGCGATGATCTCGCAACGGCTCGATACCGGCCGCGCCCAGCGCCACGTCGGTGAGCCCGTCGCGCCAGGCCCGGCCCATGGTGTCGGAGATGATCACGCCGACGTGCAGGCCGCGCTGGGCCAGAGCGGCGCGCAGCGACCGCGCGGACGCATCCGGGTCGAGCGGGAGCAGGACCAGGTGCGTCTTGTCGACGTTGGAGGCGTCGATGCCGGCGGCCGCCATCACGAACCCGTGATGTGTCTGCACGATCGCGGTCGGTCCGCGCCGCGCGACCACCCGGGCGGTCTCCGCAGCGAGCACCTCCTCGCGTGCGGCCTCGCGCTCCGGCCCGTCGGCCGGGACGTCGACCAGACGGCCTTCCGCCTTCGAGACGATCTTGCTGGTCACCACCAGTACGTCACCGTCCCGCAGCCACGGCGCGGCTCGGGTGATCATCGCGGCCAGGTCGTCGCCGGGGGTCACATCGCCTATCCCCCGGATCGGGAGCACCTCGAGACCGTCGATCATCGGGTCACCGGGCAGCGCACCGCCACCATCGTGGCCGCCGCGCCGGACAGCCGCGCGTCCAGCGGGCCGGGAACGTCGTCCATCAAGCCGTCACCCCGTCGTGCGTCGTCGGTGGCCGGCCCCTCGCGGGCCGGCAAGTCTGATCGCTTCCTCGACCATCTTGGCCGTGGCCGACTCCTCCGTCATCCACAACGGAACCGCCCGGGTGGTGACACCCGGCACATCGGCACCTGCATCCGACGAGTCCACCAGCCAGCCGTCGAGCACGCCGTTCCTCGCGCGGGCGCCGTACAGCGCACCCACCGCACTCGCGCTGACCTCGACGCCCAGCGTGGCCAGGCAGCGGTCGGCCATGCCGCGGACCGGCGCGCCGCCGATGATCGGCGACACCCCGACCACCGGCGCCGGACCGTCCGCCACCGCCTCCCTGAGCAGCGGTACGGCCAGAATCGGCGCGATGCTGACCACCGGATTGCTCGGCGCGATCAGGACGACGTCGGCCGCGCCGATCGCCTCCAGAACGCCGGCCGACGGCTTCGCGGACTCGGCTCCGACGAAGACGAAACGGTGGGTCGGCACGTCGCCGCGATACCGCACCCACCACTCCTGGAAGTGCACCGCCTTGCGCTCGCCCGCGATGTCGGCCACCACGTGGGTCTCCAGCCGGTCGTCGGTGGCCGGCAGCAGGGTGACGCCCGGCCGCCACCGCTCACACAGCGCGGCGGTCACCGCGGACAGCGGGTAGCCCGCATCGAGCATCGTGGTGCGTACCAGGTGGGTTGCGGTGTCCTTGTCGCCCAGGCCGAACCACAACGGCTCGGCGCCGTACCGGGCCAGCTCCTCCTTGACCACCCATGTCTCACCGGCGCGGCCCCAGCCGCGCCCGGGATCGGCCGCACCGCCCAGCGTGTACATCACGCTGTCGAGATCGGGGCAGATCTGCAGACCATGCATGCGTACGTCGTCACCGACGTTCACGATGGCGGTGACCTCGGCGCCGGCCGACCGGGCGAACGCGCGCACGCCCAGTAGGAACCGGGCACCGCCGATGCCTCCGGTGAGGACCACGATCCGCATGAACACATCCTCGCCTACGGGTATGACAGAACCGCGCTGGCCCCAGCGGTCTAGGCTGAGCCGACCTTACGTCTCGTCACCCCTCGAGGGAGTGCCTCGTGACCAGCCAACCGCAGCCCGCGCCGGGCGAAGGCCGCACGCCCGAGCAGTACCTACGGCCGCTGCGCGACCTCGCCACCTGGGCGCTCGTCGGCGCCCCGGCCGTTCTGCTACTCGTGGCGATCATCCGCCTGATCCCGGCCGGCGACGGTGAGCAGTTCGCCAGTCGTACGCAGGACAGCTTCTACGCCTTCGTCAACGTGGCGACGATCTTCTTCCCGCTCGCCGCCGTGCTGCTCGCCCTGGTGGTCCGGCCCCGGCATCCGAAGGCCAAGCTGATCACCGCAGTGGCCGCGGTGGAGTATGCGGTGGCCGCGTTCTTCGGCGTGGTCTTCGGGATCCTGGTCGCTCTGGTGCAGATCGGCGGGTTCAGCGTTCGCGCGGCCTTCGAGGAGCTGCTGGTCCGGGCGGCGTGGCTGGTGGTCTTCGGGCTGGCGGCCTTCGGGGTGTACCGGATCTGGCGAGGGCTGTTCCACGTGCCGAAGCCGCAGCCGCAGCCCGGCGTGTACGGCCAACCGCAGCACGGGGTGCCCGGGATGTACCCGGATCACCCGGGATACGGAACGCCGCCGCCCGGTTACGGCCAACCCGGCCAGCCGGCCTGGAATCAGCCCGCCTACGGCCAGCCCGGTTTCCCGCCGCCTGCGCCCGGTCCCCAGGGCGCGCCCGATCCGGCCTGGGGCCCGCCGCCCGCCCCGGCGCGCCCGGCGACTACGCAGCCGATCGGTAACCAGCCGATCAGCACGCAGCCGATCAGTGCGCAGCCGGCCGGTGCCCAGCCGCTCGGTGCTCAACCGCCTAGTGCCTCGCCGGTCTCGGCGCAGCCCGCCTCGAATGCGCCGGCCATGCCGTCGCCCAGCGCTTTCGCGCCCGGTCAGGCGCCGGCCTACCCGCCGCCCGGTCCGGCGCCGGCCTACCCGCCGCCCGGTCCTGGGCCGGCCTACCCGCCGCCCGGTCCTGGGCCGGCCTACCCGCCGCCCGGTCCGGCGCCGGCCTACCAGCCCGGCCAGGCGCCGGCCTACCCGCCCGGCACCTACGGCACGGCGCCTGCCGGGCAATCACCGCGTGGCGCGCAGGTGGATCCCACTCAGGTCGTGCCACGCCACGACCCGATGACGACCGACCGGCCGGCCGACCGCACCGAGGTGGTTCGCGACGATCGTCCCGGCTTCGGCCCGGCCGACGAGGATCCACATCGTCATTGAGCGAGTTCCGGCCCGCGCCGCGGCGTGGTACAGGCCACCACGGACGCTGTACACAGGCAGCGGCGGCCGTCAGGATCTCGGCCTAGGCTGCTACGCGTGGATGACGTGACCGAAGCCAGTATCCGCCGTGCGCTGCGCCGTGCCGCGGACGGCAAGGCGATCGACGCCGACGAGGCGACCGCGCTGCTCGCCGCCCGGGGCGAACGCCTCGACGAGCTGTTCGACATCGCGGGCGGTGTGCGGGATGCGGGCCTGCGCGAGGCCGGCCGGGCGGGCGTGGTCACGTACTCGAAGAAGGTCTTCATCCCGTTGACCAGGCTTTGCCGGGACCGCTGCCACTACTGCACGTTCGCGACCGTGCCACATCGGCTGCCGGCCGCTTTCCTGGAGCGCGACGAGGTGCTCGCGATCGCCCGCGATGGCGCGGCGCAGGGTTGCAAGGAGGCCCTGTTCACGCTCGGCGACCGCCCGGAGGAGCGGTGGCCGGCCGCGCGGCGGTGGCTGAGCGAGCGTGGCTACGACTCCACGCTCGACTACGTGCGTGCGTGTGCCATCGCGGTACTGGAGGAAACCGGTCTGCTCCCGCATCTGAATCCGGGAGTGATGAGCTGGGCGGAGTTGCAACGCCTCAAGCCGGTCGCGCCGAGCATGGGGATGATGCTCGAGACGACCGCCACCCGTCTGTGGTCGGAGCCGGGCGGGCCGCACTACGGTTCGCCCGACAAGGAGCCCGCGGTACGGCTGCGGGTGCTGGACGACGCCGGCCGGGTGGGGGTGCCTTTCACCACCGGCATCCTTATCGGCATCGGCGAGACACCGGCCGAGCGGGTCGACTCGATCTTCGCGATGCGGCGTACGGCGCGCGAGTTCGGACACATCCAAGAGGTGATCATTCAGAATTTCCGGGCGAAGCCGGATACCGCGATGCGCGGAATGCCGGATACCGAGCTGCGTGACCTGGCCGCGACGGTGGCGGTGAGCCGGATCATCATGGGCCCGCGGGCACGCATCCAGGCACCGCCGAATCTGATCGACGCCGAGTTCGACCTGCTCCTGCGGGCGGGCATCGACGACTGGGGCGGCGTCTCCCCGGTGACGCCGGACCACGTGAATCCCGAACGTCCCTGGCCGCGGATCGAGCATCTTCGCCGGATGTCCGCGAGATCGGGTTTCGCGCTCCGGGAACGCTTGACGATCTACCCGGAGTACGTGCGTCGCGGCGAGAACTGGTTGGATTCGCGGCTGGTTGCCCATGTCGCGGCGCTGGCCGACCCGGCCACCGGCCTGGCGGACGAGAGTGCGATGCCGGCCGGCCGGCCGTGGCAGGAACCCGACGAGGTCTCCGGTGGGCGGATCGATCTGTTCGCGGCGATCGACACCGAGGGCCGTACGAGCGACCGCCGCGGCGACTTCGACAGCGTCTATGGAGACTGGGCGGAGGTGGCGGCCCATGTGCAGGCCGCACCCGCCTTGCCCACCGACGTGCTCGGCGGGCTCAAGCTGGCGGCCCGGGATCCGGCAGCCCTGCTGCTGGCCGCCAACGAGGACAAGGCGCTCGCCCTGTTCAACGCCGACGGCTCGGCCCTGGACGAACTCGGCCGGATCGCCGACGACCTGCGCAGGGACGTCAACGGTGAGGACATCACCTACGTGGTGAACCGGAACATCAACTTCTCCAACGTCTGTTACGTCGGCTGCCGGTTCTGCGCGTTCGCCCAGCGGGAACGGGACGCCGACGCGTACCGGCTCTCCGTCGAGCAGGTCGCCGACCGGGCGGAGGAGGCATGGCGGGACGGCGCATCCGAGGTGTGCATGCAGGGCGGCATCGACCCGAAGATGCCGGTGACCGCGTACGCCGACCTGGTCCGGGCGGTCAAGGCGCGAGTGCCCGGCATGCATGTGCACGCGTTCTCGCCCATGGAGATCGTCACCGGCGCGGCCAAGGCGGGCGTCTCGGTCCGGGACTGGCTGATCGAGCTGAAGGAGGCCGGCCTGGACACCATCCCCGGCACGGCCGCGGAGATTCTCGACGACGACGTCAGGTGGGTGCTGACCAAGGGGAAGCTGCCGGCCAGCACGTGGGTCGAGGTGGTGACCACCGCGCACCAGCTCGGCCTGCGCTCCAGCTCCACGATGATGTACGGCCATGTCGACCACCCGCGCCAGTGGCTGGGCCACTTCCGCGTGCTGGCCGGCGTCCAGGACGTCACCGGCGGCTTCACCGAGTTCGTGGCGCTGCCGTTCGTGCACACCAACGCGCCCATCTACCTGGCCGGTATCGCCCGTCCCGGACCGACCTGGCGGGAGAACAGGGTGGTACACGCGATGGCCCGGATTCTGCTGCACGGCCGGATCGACAACATCCAGTGCTCGTGGGTGAAGCTGGGTGACGACGGCACCCGGGCGATGCTCAACGCCGGCTGCAACGATCTGGGCGGCACCCTGATGGAGGAGACGATCTCCCGGATGGCGGGTTCCGAGCACGGCTCGGCCCGCACGGTGGCTCAGCTGAAGGAGCTGGCCGCCGCCGCGGGCCGCCCGGCGGTGGAGCGCACGACGGTGTACGGGCGCCGGTAGATCACAAATTGGGTAAAATAGGACGCGACGCGCCGTGATGGCGTTACCTGTCGCCGGTTCGGAGAGATAGGGCAGGAACGGGACCACGAGGCACCCGCGGTGTCTCGTGGAAACGGGCCTATTTATCAGGTTCGGCTTGACGACGCACGCATTACACGCGTGTAATTTTGGTGGGGTTGCGGGAGTGACGAGGTGCAGGCCGGGTCCCGCCCGCAAGAAACACGCCGCGTGCGTGGGGGGTCAGCGCCGGCAGCGATGCCGGTGCAGAAATTGGAGGCACGCCGATGGAAGCGCAGGTAGAAGGGGTTGACCTGCTCGGGGACGCACCCGAGTGGCAAGAGCGCGCGCTGTGCTCGCAGACTGATCCAGAGGCATTCTTCCCGGAGAAGGGCGGCTCGACGCGCGAGGCCAAGCGCATCTGCGGCCGCTGCGACGTCAAAGCCGAGTGCCTGGAGTACGCGCTGGGACACGACGAGCGCTTCGGCATCTGGGGTGGGCTGTCCGAGCGGGAACGCCGCAAGCTCAAGCGCCGGGTCGCCTAGGACAGCTCGTCGGGGTCCACGCCGAGCAGGTTGGCGACCTGCTCGATGATCACGTCGTGCACGAGGTCGGCGAGATCCTCGCGGTCCATCGCCCGGAACTCCAGCGGTCGCCGGTAGAGCACGATCCGCGGCGGCATCTCCTGCCGGCCGGGACGCGCGGGCAGCAGCCGGGCCAGCGGCACTTCGCCGTCCTCCAGCACGTCGGAGTCGTAGACGTTGAGCTCCGGCGGCACGTCCTCGACCGCGAACTCCACGCCGGCCAGTTCCTTCGCGTACCGCCGCTCCAGGCTCTCCACCGTGTCCAGCACGAGATCGTCGAAGATCTCCGCCTTGGTACGGGCCAGCGGCACGGTGGCCGGCACCAGACGGCCACGTAGACCTCGGCCGTGCCGATCACGCCGGGCCGGGCGCCCGGGACCCGCCGAGCGCGCGGCCCGGCCCGGGTCGGCGGTGCGGCGGCGGTCGGGACTGGTGGTCACGTGTGAACTGTAGTCCCGCGCAGGCGCTTCGCGTGGTCAGCCGGTTGCGTCGGTGTTTCGAGAAGGACAATTCGCCCAACCGGGGCGGCGTGTCGAATGCTTTTGGCCGAATCGTGATGCATGGTGGTACGGCGTGTCGCCGACCCGCCGCCGGGTGGGGCGATAACGTGCCGCCGTGAGGTCACCACGGCGCTGCTCCCGGAACGGCTGTCCCCGACAGGCGGTCGCCACGCTGACCTACATCTACGGCGACTCCACCGCGGTCGTCGGCCCGCTGGCGGCCTTCGCCGAACCGCACACGTACGACCTGTGCGAACCCCACGCCCGCAGCCTCACCGCCCCCCGAGGTTGGGAGCTGGTCCGCCACGACGGCGACTTCACTCCGCCGCCCCCGACGACCGACGACCTGGTCGCCCTGGCCGACGCCGTCCGCGAGGCGGCCCGCCCTGTGCCTCCGCGCCCGGACGACCACGACATGCTGCCCGGCACCACGACCGGCCGGCGCGGTCATCTGCGCGTCATCCCGCCCTCCGCCTGACCGCCACGAGATCGAGACCGCCTCGCGTCGGTCCGCCCCTCAGGCCACGCGCGGCGCAGCCCGGCCGAGCATCAGGGTGTCGAGGGCCTGCCGGATGCCGCCGCCGAGAAGCCATTCCCCCGATTCGTCGATCAGGACCACTCGGCCGTCCGGCGCGATCGCCAGGATTCCCTCGAGACCGGCCGGGCCCAGCGGAAAGAGCGGCGCACCGAGCCGGGCGCCCACCCGGGCCAGCGTGTCCGCCGAATCCGCCACGGCAAGCGGGTCGATCGCGAACCGGCTGCGGCGCACTACCCGGCCGGGCGCGTCGATCGTCCACCGTTTGCCGAGGTAACGCTCGATCGCCTCGACTGCGGCCGGGGACGGCTCGCTTCGGGCACCGACCCCGGCGACCGCGGCGACTTGATTTATCACAACCGCGGCCGGTTCGGCGGACCGGACATGCATCCGGGCCCGGGCGGCGATCCGGCCCGCCAGGGACGGGGACTCTTCCCGTTTCGGCGCGCCGAGCACCCGGGCACAGGTCGGGCAGGCGTCGCCGGTGCCGCCGGTACGCGGATCGCCCGGGTCGCGTACCCGGTGCACCGTGACGGAGGTGCGCACGTGCCGCCCGTCCAGGTCGGCCGAGGTGATCGGCGCGTGTCCCGTACCGGCCCGGACCGCGTCGGCGGCCTCCAGGGCGCGGCCGAACGCGACCAGTTCCGCGTGCCGCTCGGCCCCGCGTACCCGCGCGCGCAGTGGTATCGCTGCCAGCCGGGCCGCCACCACCGGATGCAGCACGGGCGGCTCACCGGTTCTCGCGCTCACCGCGCGTGCCGGCGGGTGGTAGCTGTCCCGTTCGTTCAGCGAGACGACCGCGACAAGCGCCGGCGGCTCCACCGACGGCCCGCCGAAGCCCGGCCGGGGGAGCAGGCCGCGCTCGCGTTCCAGCTGACTCGAGTACTGCTGGTCGGGAAAGTTCGGGTTACTGAAGCCGACCCGGCGGCCGGTCACCTTGTCGACGAAGGTGGAGTAGGGCGCCCTGCGGCCGGGTGCCCAAACCGCGTATCCGAGATCCTCCTCGCGCATGATCACATCGGTCGGCGGCACGTTCTCGGCCGCCGCCCAGTGCAGCCCGATGCGTTCCAGCACGTGCTCCGGCAGCGGCGTGCCGAACGCGGTGGGCAGCGGGTCCCGGTCGGCGAACCGCCGGAGCGTCACCCCGCTCGGTAGCACCTTCTCGCGGTACGACACGGTCCTCTCCCCGTCGGGCATGCACAAGCGTGACCACCCCGAGCGCCATCTGTGACCGATTGGAGACGTCCGGCCAGAGTCATTGCGGCCTTTCCGGAGGCGGTGCTCGGTTAGTCTCGCGGCAGAGGCATCAGGGCTGAGGAGCGAGCATTGTCTGATCTGTCGCAGATCGTCAAGGCGTACGACGTACGCGGTGTCGTCCCCGACCAGTTGGACGAGTCGGTGGCCCGTGCGCTGGGCGTCGCGTTCGTCGAGATGCTGCGGGAGTCCGGCGACGACGCCGACCGGATCGTCATCGCGCACGACATGCGGGAGTCCGGTCCGGGCCTCGCCGCCGCCTTCGCCAACGGCGCCAACGCGGCCGGCGCGGCGATCCTCACCATCGGGCTGGCCTCGACCGACGGGCTCTACTACGCGTCCGGCGCGCTGGGGTTGCCCGGCGCGATGTTTACCGCGAGCCACAACCCCGCCAGGTACAACGGCATCAAGTTGTGCCGGTCCGGCGCGCGCCCGGTCGGGCAGGACAGCGGCCTGGTCATCGTCCGGCAACGGGCACAGGAGCTGCTCGACGACCTGGACGCCGTCGCGGACGGTCCGGTCCAGGTGGAGTCTCGCGACATGCTGGCCGACTACGCCGCCCACCTGCGCTCGCTGGTCGACCTGTCCGGGATCCGGCCGCTCAAGGTGATCGTGGACGCCGGCAACGGCATGGGCGGCTACACCGTCCCGGCCGTGCTGGGCGATCAGGTGCTTCCCGCGCTGCCACTGCACATCGTGCCGCTGTACTTCGAGCTGGACGGCTCGTTCCCGAACCACGAGGCCAATCCGCTCGACCCGGCCAACCTCGTCGACCTGCAGGCCGAGGTCCGCGCGCAGGGCGCCGACATCGGACTGGCCTTCGACGGCGACGCCGACCGTTGTTTCGTGGTCGACGAGAACGGCGATCCGGTCTCGCCGTCCGCGATCACCGCGCTGGTGGCCGCGCGTGAGCTCGCCCGTTTCCCGGGCAGCACGGTGATCCACAACCTGATCACCTCCGCCGCGGTGCCGGAGATCATTCGCGAGTACGGAGGCACGCCGGTGCGCAGCCGGGTCGGGCACTCGTTCATCAAGGCGGAGATGGCGCGTACCAATGCCGTCTTCGGCGGCGAACATTCCGCGCACTACTACTTCCGGGACTTCTGGTTCGCCGACACCGGCATGCTCGCCGCGATGCACGTGCTGGCCGCGCTGGGTGGCCAGGAGCAGCCGCTGTCGGTGCTGAGCGCGGACTACGAGCGCTACACGGCGTCGGGCGAGATCAATTCCACCGTCGACGACGTGCCGGCCAAAGTGGCCGAGGTGCGCGCGGCGTTCCCGGGCGCCAAGTTCGACGAATTGGACGGCCTCACCGCCGAGCTGGCCGACGGCGCGTGGTTCAACCTGCGGGCGTCCAACACAGAGCCGCTGCTGCGGCTCAATGTGGAGGCTGTCAAGCCGGATCGGATGGCGGCTCTGCGCGACGAGGTGCTGGCCATCGTTCGCGGTTAGGATCGCCTGGCCCGCTTTCATCGCATCGCAAGGAGCCTCCGGTGGCCCTCGATCCGCAGTTGCTGGACATCCTGGCCTGCCCGGACACCCACCACGCACCGCTCGACTACGACGTCGGCGCGCAGACCTTGACCTGCACCGAGTGCGGGCGCGTCTTCGAGGTGCGCGACGACATCCCGGTCCTGCTGCTGGACGAAGCCAGAACCGGCAAGGCCGGCACGGACAAGGCTGGAGAGGCGTCCTGATGGTCAGCCCGATGGACGGAACCGCCGGCGTGCATGGCCACCGGTTCGCGGACGAGTCGCTGCTCGACGACGAGAAGCAGATGTTCGACAACGACCCGGGCGGCATGCTGCGGGCCACCGCCTCGGCCGGTGCGCAGGTACGCGAGTCCGCCGCCCTGGCCGCCGAGGCCGACCTGAGCGCCCTGGCCGACGAGGGCCGGCCGCGTGCGGTCGTGGTGGCGGGCATCGGCACCGCCGGCCTGACCGGCAACATCCTGGCCACAGTGGCCGGCCACCGCTGCCCGGTGCCGATCATCGGCCACCGCAGCTCCGCGCTGCCCGGGTGGGTCGGTGCTGCGGACGTGGTGATCGCCGTCTCGGCCAGCGGCCGCAGCCCGGAGGCGCTGGCCGCCGCGGACGCGGCGTCCCGGCGCGGCGCCCGGCTGGTGGCAATCGGCAATCCGGACTCGGAGCTGCAGGCGATGGCCGAGCGGGCCCGGGCGCCGTTCATCCCGGTGCCCCGGCGGGCGCCGGCACGGGCCAGCCTGTGGGGGCTCACCGTGCCGGTGTTGCTGGCCGCCCGCAGCCTGAATCTCGTCAAGGTCAACGAGGCCGATCTCGCGGAGACCGCGTCCCGGCTGGACGCGGACGCCGAGCGCTGCCGACCGGGTGCCGAGTCGTTCGTCAACCCGGCGAAGTCGCTGGCCCTCGGGCTGGCCGGATCCGTGCCGGTGATCTGGGGGTCGTCCCCGTTGGCGACGGTCGCCGCCCGCCGGTTCGCCGACACGCTCGCTGCGAACGCCCGCTATCCGGTGATGGCCGGCGCGCTGGGCGAGGCGGGACGCGGCCGGGTGGGTCTGCTGGACGGCGTGTTCGGCGGCCTGGCCGAATCGTCGCGTGACATCTTCGCCGATCCCGATGATCGGGACGGCGACGCGGACACCCGGCTCCGGCTGGTGTTGTTCCGCGACGGCGGGCTGAATCCGCAGGACGACGCCGACGAGCCGGTGGCCGTCGAGGAGCGCCGGGCGGACGCGGTGCAGACGCTCGCCGAGCGGCGCGGCGTACGTTGTGATGTGCTTGTCGCCGAGGGCGGGTCGGCGCTGGAACGACTCGCGTCGCTCGTCGCGGTGCCGGACTTCGCCTCGCTGTACCTGGCATTGGCGCACGGGCTCGACCCGATGGCCGTGCCGGCGATCAACGAGATGAAGGAACTGAGCAATCCGATGCCGGAGGGGATCCAGTGAGTGCGGGCGGCGGCACCAGGGCGATCGTCGCGGCGCTGGCCGCGAATCTCGGCATCGCGCTTACCAAGTTCGTCGCATGGGCGCTGACCGGTTCGTCGTCGATGCTGGCCGAGTCGATCCACTCGGTCGCCGACTCGGGCAACCAGGCGTTGCTGCTCCTGGGCGGGAAACGTGCGCAGCGCAGCGCCACCCCCGAGCATCCGTTCGGGTACGGGCGGGACCGCTACATCTACGCGTTCATCGTGTCGATCGTGCTGTTCAGCCTCGGCGGGCTGTTCGCGTTGTACGAGGCGTACCACAAGCTCTCGAACCCCGAGCCGATCGAGGAGTGGCAGTGGGTGCCGATCGCCGTGCTGGTCATCGCGATCGCACTGGAGAGCTACTCGTTCCGGACCGCCATCGTGGAGTCCAACCAGATCCGGGGTACCACCTCGTGGGTCCGATTCGTACGGCGGGCCAAGGCACCGGAGCTGCCGGTCGTGTTGCTTGAGGACGCCGGTGCGCTGCTCGGCCTGATCTTCGCGCTGTTCGGCGTCTCGCTGACACTGGTGACCCACGACGGCATCTGGGACGGTATCGGCACCGCGGCGATCGGCATCCTGCTGGTCGTCATCGCGGTCATCCTGGCCATCGAGACGAAGAGCCTGCTGCTCGGCGAGGGTGCCACTCCGGAGGACGTTCACAAGATCGAGCAGGCGGTCCTGGCCGGGGATGGCGTCGAGCGCATCATCCACATGAAGACCCTCCACCTGGGTCCGGAGGAACTGCTCGTGGCCGCCAAGATCGCGGTGCCGCGCTCGGAACGGGCCGAAGAGATCGCGACGAACATCAACGAGGCCGAGGCGCGGATCCGGTCGGCGCTGCCGATCGCCCGGGTCATCTACATCGAACCGGACATCTATCAGCCCGAGACCGCGGCGGCGGGCGCCCAGGCGGCGCAGTCCGTGCCCCCGGCCCACCCATGATCGTTTGTAGGTCATGAGTGTCTTCCCGCTGACCGGGGTGATCCGTCCGTACGCCTGGGGCTCGCGTAGCGTCCTGGCCGGGCTGCAGGGCAGACCTGTGCCGAGCGAGGGTCCCGAGGCGGAGCTCTGGCTTGGTGCGCATCCGGCCGACCCGTCCACGGTCATCGGCCCGAACGGTCGGGTGGATCTGGCCGCGCTCATCGCTGACGATCCGAAGGGCCAGCTCGGGGCCGAGGTCGCCGGGGAATTCGGCGCCCGGTTGCCGTACCTGTTGAAGGTTCTGGCCGCAGAGGCTCCGCTCTCGTTGCAGGCGCATCCGGATGCGGCGTACGCACGGGCTGCCTTCGCGGCTCAGGAGGCCAACCCGGACGCACCGCGCATCTACACCGACAGCCACCACAAGCCGGAGATGCTGGTGGCCCTGACGCCGGTCGAGGCGTTGTGCGGCTTCCGCGACCCCACGGTGTCCGCCGAGGTGCTCTCCGCCCTAAAGCTGCCGCAGCTGGCCCGGGTGATCGCCGCCCTGCAGGCCGGCGTGGAAGGCCTGCGGGATGCCGTCGAGCTCCTGCTTCGCTGGCCGGCAGAGAATCGGCCGGCGTTGATCGAGGCGGTGGTCGAGGCGGCCGTTTCCCATCAAGGGCATGATCGGTACGCGGACAGCTTCGCGCTGGCGATCGACTTGGCGTCCCACTACCCGGGCGATCCGGGCGTCCTGGTGGCCCTGCTCCTGAACCACGTGCGGCTGGCGCCCGGCGAGGCGATCTGGATGCCGGCCGGGAACCTGCACGCGTATCTGAACGGCGCCGGCGTGGAGATCATGGCCGCCAGTGACAACGTCCTGCGCGGCGGACTTTCCCCGAAGCGCGTGGACGTCGCCGAACTCCTCCGGATTCTGCGCTTCGAGGTCCTGGACGAGCCGATCCTGCCCGCCACGCCGGTCGCCCCCGGCGTGCTGACCTGGCGGGTTCCGGTACGGGAGTTCGCGCTGTACCGCATCGAGCTGGACGGTACGCGGCCGCCGATCCCGGTCCCGGCCGCCGGGCCGCGGATCGTGCTCGGCGTGGCGGGGCAGACGTTCGTGGCCGACGAACACGGTACGCCGGCCGAGGTGACGCCCGGTACGGCCGCCTTCGCCCCGGCCGATGCCGGCGCGATCACGGTGGCCGGCGCAGGCACGGTGTTCGTCGCCGCCGTCCCCGCGTGACCCCGTGTCCCTCACGCCCCGTCTCCCTCACGTCCCGTCACCCTCAACCCCCCCCCCCCCCCCCCCCCCCC
>Ga0081539_10002987_pt1 | contig 22140 bp, 24 predicted proteins | sample TabmetS4T2R2_FD_71023 | JGI IMG/M metagenome (GOLD analysis project Ga0081539, IMG submission 71023) | Tabebuia heterophylla rhizosphere microbial communities from the University of Puerto Rico - S4T2R2 | ecosystem: Host-associated > Plants > Roots > Rhizosphere ...
GTCAGCAAGGCGGCGCTGGGCCTGGCCCGCGCCGAGATCGAGCGGCGTGGCCTGACCACCGTCGACTTCGTCGTCGGCGATGTGCACCGGCTCGACTTCCCCGACCGCACGTTCGACGTCGTGCACGCCCACCAGGTACTGCAGCATGTCGGCGAGCCGGTGGCCGCCCTGCGCGAGATGCGCCGGGTGACCAGGCCGGGTGGCCTGATCGCGGTACGCGACAGCGACTACGCCGCCTTCGCCTGGTATCCCCGGCTGCCCGAGCTGGACGAGTGGCTGGATCTGTACGAGCGGGTCGCCCGCGGCAACGGCGGCGAGCCGGACGCCGGCCGGCACCTGCTGGCCTGGGCGCACGCGGCCGGCCTCGCCGATGTGACGGCCTCGTCGAGCACCTGGTGCTTCGCGACCCCGGCCGACCGCGAGTGGTGGGGCGGCATGTGGGCCGACCGGATCCTCGAGTCGGACCTGGCCGCTACCGCGTTGCGCACCGGCGCGGCTACCCAGGGGGAACTGCGGCGCATCTCCGATGCCTGGCGTGCCTGGGCCGCGGACCGGGACGGCTGGATGTCACTGCTGCACGGCGAGCTGATCTGCCGGGTCTAGGGAGACTCCGGCTTGAACGCCCAGTGCCAGTCCTCCCGCGGCACGTTGTTCACATAGCCGTACTTCCCGGCGTTCTCCTGCATCCAGGCCAGCGCCTTGCTGTTCAGGTCCAGATCGGCGGCCATGCCCCAGCCGTGCTCGCTGGTGCCGGGCTTGGCCGCGAGACCGCCCTGGGAGTAGAGGCCCTTGCGCCGGGCCAGGTCGACCTGCTCGGCGTACGGGCGGTACGAGTCGGTGATCCCGATCGTGACACCGTCCCGCTTGGCGTCGGTGATCATCCGGGTGAGCGCGTCGGCGGCCGGGGCCCAGAGCTTGTGCCGGGTACCACCGACCTGTTCCAGCGCGGAGGCCGGAATGCGCCCGTTGCCGTACGCGGCCAGGTCGGTCGGGATGCCGTTGCCGTTGAGCGAGTACGTCCGCCCGCTGGCCGGCGCGGCCGCCACGGCGTCCTGCAGATAGCTGGCGAAGGTCTCCCCCGAGGTGCTCGCCACCGACGAGGACTGCGGCCGCGGCACGGTCGTACCGGTCTGCTGGGTCTGCAGCGCGATGATCCGGCTCTGGATGTCCGAGATCCGCGCGTTCACTCCCTCGATCCCCACGCAGTCTTCTTCGGCGCCGCCCGAAATTTCTGAGCCGGAAGGCTCAAGTCACAGCCTGGCCGGTTTCCGGCGCTGCGCGCGCTCCAGGCGCTCGACCAGCTCCGGCCCGCCTGGTGGGCCGGGCCGCCCGCTCCCGCCGGTCCGGGTGATCGGCCTGGCCGACCGACACGACCGATCGTTTGGAATGGTCCACGGCGGCGAGCACAAGAACTGTGCCACGATCGCGTGATTATCGCCACGGAGCCTTCCCGGTTCGGAATATCAACGCCATCCTTCCCGCTGGAAAATCTCGCCGGAAGATATGGCATACCTGGCCGGATAACGCATCGACCATCCGCTCGACGAGGACTGCGGAAGGCGGGGCGGGACCCGGCCAGGGCCTTTCTCTCTCGTTTCGCCGCGCCGCTGTAAGCCGAGGAGTCAATGAGCACCCGAACTCGACGGACCGCCGTCAGGCCGATCGACCAGGTCTTATCTTCATCAGGACCGTCGTGTGGCCTACCCTGCGTTGACGTGCAAGTTGCAGCACTCATAGTGTTTGAGGCGTGACGGCACGTGGAACTCGGGTCTCCGATGCCAGCCACCGTACCGGCAACACAAGATCACAAGCGGCCTAGGAGCCCTCGATGACTGTCACGATCGGCATCAACGGATTAGGACGGATCGGCCGCTGCATCACCCGGATAGTTGCCGCATCCCCGGACCGGGGAATATCAATTGGCGCGATCAACGATCTCGCCTCGACCGAGAAAGTGGCCTATGGGCTGCGGCGGGACAGCATTCGTGGTTCTTTTCCGGGCACCGTGACCGCGCGCGGGGATCACCTTGTGGTGAATGACCATGCCATCCGCGCTTTTCATCTTGAACGACCGGAACGCATTCCCTGGGCGGACGCCGGCGTCGACGTGGTGATCGAGGCGACCGGCCGGTTCCGGGCTGGCGCGACAGCCCGCAAGCACATCACTCACGGGGGCGCCCGCAAGGTGGTGATCAGCGCCTCGGCGGACGATCCGGACGCGTTCCTGATCTTCGGGGCCAACCACCAATCGTACGATCCGGGGCGGCACGATGTGGTCTCCCCCGGCTCGTGCGGGGTGAACGCGCTGACGGTGATGGCCAAGGTGCTGCTGGATCGGTTCGGCCTGCGCGGGGTGAACACCTCGGTCGTGCTCGCCGCGCAGGGCTGGCAGAAGCCACAGGACTCGGTGATCGGCACGTCCCGCGACGATCCGCGGCTCGGGCGGGCCGGCGGCGAGAGCATCATCCCGCACAACTACGTGGTCGGCGACCTGGTGCGGGTGGCGCTGCCGGAGATCGGCGAGATGCGCTACAGCTACTACTGCGTGCCCACGCCGATCGGCTCGCTGGCCGAACTGTCCGGGCAGACCAACCGCGCGGTCAGCGACGAGGAGGTCAACCGCGCGATGGCCGAGGCCGCGGCCGGCCCGCTGCGCGGCGTCCTGGCCTACGACCCGGATCCCACCGTCTCGATCGACGTCAAGAACAACCCGGCGTCGTGCCTCTTCGACCCGTCCGGCACGCAGACCACCGCCGACGGCGGCGTCAAGGTGCGCGGATGGTTCGACAACGAGTGGGGCTTCTCGAACCGGCTGGTCGACTTGGCCCGCCTCGTCGGCGAGCGGTCCACCGTCCCGTCCCGCCGCGTGAGCTGGAGCATCGCCTAGAGTCGACGGCGATGATTACCACCGATGACGTACGGGCGGCGGCGCGGCGGATCCGCCATCGCGTCCGGCGTACGCCCGTGCTCCGCGCCGATGACTCGCTCTGGTTCAAGCTCGAGTACGCGCAGCACGCCGGGTCCTTCAAGACCCGCGGCATGGTCAACCAGATCATCGCCGCCGCGGAGCGGGGCGTGCTGCCCACCGAGGGGATCGTCACGGCGTCCGGCGGGAACGCCGGCCTCGCCGCGGCGTACGCGGCCCGCGAACTCGGCGTACCCGCCGAGGTGCACGTGCCGCGGACGGCGCCGCAGGTCAAGGTGGCCAAGCTGGCCAAGCTGGGCGCCCGGGTGACGCAGGTGGGCGACGAGTACGCCGAGGCGTACGCGGCCGCGGTCGTCTGGGCGCGGGCGTCCGGGGCGCTGTTCTGCCACCCGTACGACGACCCGGACATGGTCGCCGGAAACGGGACGCTCGGGCTCGAACTGCTCGAGCAGCTCCCGGAGGGCATCGACACCGTCCTCGTCGCCGTCGGCGGCGGCGGGCTGATCGGCGGCATGATCGCCGCGCTGCGGGAGCGGGCGACGATCGTCGCGGTCGAGCCGGCGACCGCCGCGACCCTGCACGAAGCGCTCCGCCACGGCGAGCCGGTGGACGTGCCGGTCACCGGCGTGGCCGCCGACTCGCTCGGCGCGCGCCGCGCCGGGCGGATCGCCTTCGAACTGGCGCGGGACGCCGGAATCCCGTCGCTGCTGGTCGACGACCAGGCCATCGTCGACGCCCGGCGCCGGCTCTGGGAGGACTACCGGATCGTGGTGGAGCACGGCACCGCGGCGGCGTACGCGGCGGTGACCTCTGGGACGTACCGGCCCGCCGCGGGCGAGCGGGTCGTGATCCTGCTCTGCGGGGCCAACACCAACCCCGGCGACCTGGCCTGACGTGGACCTCGGGCAGATTCTCCTGCTGCTTGCGGCGGGCGTGGCCGCCGGTGCCGTCAACGCCATCGCCGGCGGCGGCTCGCTGATCACGTTCCCCACGCTGATCGCCACCGGCCTGCCGGCGGTCGCCGCGAACGTCACCAACTCCGTCTCGGTGTTCCCCGGCTACGTCTCCAGCGTCGCCGGCAGCCGCGCCGACCTGGCCGGCCAGGGCCACCGCCTGCGTACGGTCGTGCCCGCCGCCGTGCTCGGCTCGGTCGCCGGCTGCGCGCTGTTGCTGCTCACCCCGGCCCGCGCGTTCGATCTGGTCGTCCCGTTCCTGGTGCTCGGCGCCGCCGCGATACTCGCCTTCCAGCAACGCCTGCGCGGCCTGGTCGGCCATCCCCGCCACCTGTCGCCGCGGCGCGCCGCCGTCACCCTGCAGATCGTGGTCTTCGCCGGCGCGGTCTACGGCGGCTACTTCGGCGCCGCCCTCGGCGTCATGTACGTCGCCGCGCTCGCGCTCATCCTGGACGAGCCGCTCAACCGCATCAACGCGCTCAAGAACGTCCTGTCCGCAGCGGTCGGCCTGGTCACCGTCGTGGTTTTCGCGATCTTCGCGCCGGTGCACTGGGGTGCCGCGCTCGCGCTAGCACCGGCCACCATCCTCGGCGGGTACGCCGGGGCGAAGCTCGCCCGCCGGCTGCCCGCCCACATCCTGCGAGGCATCATCGTCGCCTTCGGTACCGCCATCGGCCTGGTGCTGCTGTACCGGGCCGTACGCTGATCCTTCCGCGCGTTCGGCAGCCCGAGGTCCACGCCGGCCGGCGCGCGCCCGTCAGCTCCGCGGTCCCGGCCGGTAGACTGAATCGCGCGACGGACGAGTCGGCTGGGCGGTCGCGTCGGCGCCCAAGGCGCCGCCGAGGAACGTCCGGACTCCGCAGAGCAGGGTGGTTGTTAACGGCAACCCGGGGCGACCCGCGGGACAGTGCCACAGAAAACAGACCGCCGGCCCGCACCTACGTGCGGCGCCGGTAAGGGTGAAACGGTGAGGTAAGAGCTCACCAGCACCCCGGGCGACCGGGGTGGCTCGGTAAACCCCACCCGGAGCAAGGCCAAGCAAGGTCGCCGCCGCAGGGCGGTGGCCGGCGCAGGCGCTCGAGGGCTGCTCGCCCGAGCCTGCGGGTAGGCCGCATGAGCCGGTCGGCAACGGCCGGCCGAGATGGATGACCGCCACCGGTGGCGGACGCCACCGGAACAGAATCCGGCGTACAGGCCGACTCGTCCGCCGCCCTCCTGGCCATAGCGATTCTCATGGCCGTTGAGCGGATCTTTGGTAGGTCCGTACCGGTGAGCGTTTCACGGCCCAGCCGGCCCCAGGAACGATCTTCAAATGGAGGGACCCCATCCACATGGCGTCCTTGAAGGAATTCCGGCGGCGGTGTCGGATCGGGGCAGAGGTCTTCGTAGCAGGGGTGAGCGGCCGCCCACGACAGCGGCCCGAACCACGGGAGATGATCCGCGATGCAGTACTTGGTTTCCGTGATCGACGACACGGCGGCCCTCGCCACCCCGGACGAGATGGCGACCATCGACGCGTTCAACGACCGGCTGGTGGCCGAGGGCCACTGGGTCTTCGCCGGTGGTCTCGGGGCGCCTGACACGGCCACCGTCATCGACAACCGGGGCGAGCAGGCGATATTCACCGACGGGCCGTTCCTGGAGTCGAAGGAGTACCTCGCCGGCTTCTGGATCCTGGAGGCCCCAGACCTGGACGTGGCACTCAAGCTCGCCGCCGAGGGGTCGAAGGCTTGCAACCGGAAGCTCGAGGTGCGGCCGTTCCGGTGAGCGAGGCCGACGTCCGGGAGGCGATCACCCGCGCCCACTACGAGGAGTGGGCGCGGCTGGTCGGCGCCCTGACCAGTCGTTTCGGTGACCTCGACATCGCCGAGGAGGCGGCGGCGGAGGCGTTCGCGACCGCTGTCGAGCGGTGGCCGGGCGACGGCGTACCGCCCAATCCCGGCGCCTGGCTGACCACCACCGCCAACCGCAAGGCCATCGACCGGATCCGGCGCGAGAACAAGCGAGACGACAAGCAGAAGGAGGCTCGGATGTTGTACGACGATGCGCCCGAGCCTGTCGGCGCGATCGACGACGAGCGGCTCCGGCTGATCTTCACCTGCTGTCACCCGGCGCTCGCGATGCAGACCCGCGTGGCGCTGACGCTGCGCATGGTCGGCGGTCTGACCGTGGCCGAGATCGCTCGTGCCTTCCTGGCGCAGGAGGCCGCCATGGGGCGGCGGATCACCCGCGCGAAGGCCAAGATCAAGGCGGCCGGCATCCCGTATCGGGTGCCGTCAGCGGAGGATCTCCCGGCGCGCGTCTGCGGCGTACTCTCCGTCCTCTTCCTCGTCTTCAACGAGGGTTACCTGGCGACCGGCCCGGACACCGATCCCGTACGTCAGGACCTGACCGCCGAGGCGATCCGGCTCACCCGCTTGATCCATGCCCTCATGCCGGACGACGGCGAGGTGGCCGGACTACTGGCGTTGATGCTGCTCACCGAGGCCCGCCGCACCGCCCGGATTTCCGCCGGCGGCGAACTGGTCACCCTCGCCGAACAGGACCGCGCGGCCTGGGACGCGGCCCTCATCGCCGAGGGCCATGGGCTGGTGCGCGAGCGCCTGGCCACCGGGGTGGCTCCGGGTCGCTACCAGATCCTCGCCGCGATCAATGCCGTGCACACCTGCGCCCGCGACGTACGCGACACCGACTGGTCGCACGTCGTCGCCCTCTACGACCAGCTCGTCCGCCTCGATCCCTCGCCGATCGTCGCCCTCAACCGGGCCATCGCGGTCGCCGAGCTCGACGGCCCGCAGGTGGCACTGGCGGCCGTCGACAGTCTTGCGGACAAATTGGCCGGCTATCACGCCTTCCACGTGACTCGCGCCGACCTGCTGCGCCGGCTGGGCCGCGGTCAGCAGGCGCGCGCGGCGTACGAGAGAGCCATCGATCTGGCGGGCAACACCGCCGAGATCGCCTACCTGACACGCCGCCGCGACCAGCTGGGGTAGCGCGCGGATACCGTCGAACCCGGTGCAGAGCATTGCACGCGGAAACCGACACGCAGCGGGCCGCCGGTCACCCCTATTCGCATCCGTACCCGTCGCCGTCGCGGTCGAGGTCGTAGATGTCGGTCCCTACGACCTTGACGACTCCGTAGACATAGGACGGTCCGTTGCCGCTTCCGCCGCCGCAGTCCACGTCGCTGTCGACCGGCACGCATTCACCACTGTAGTTGGGATCGCATTCGGGCTTACTCCTGGTTCCCATCGCTACGACTCTGGTGACGGGCCGCTTGGTGACTACCGAGCTGATCAGCCGTCTGCTGGTCTGCACACCATCGGTCAGCGTCACTTCGTACGTCAGGGTGCGCACGCCACCGACGCCGCGCACTCGCACCTCCTTCGTGCCCTCGGGCAACGAGGAGTCCTCCACCGTGCGAGTCTTGAAAGAGATCTTCCGCGTTTCGCGCACGGTCCGCTTCTGCACCACCGGCGAAGCGCTCGTCGCCACGGGCGCGGCGGTCTTGGAGGTCGCTGCCGTCGTCGCAGCGGGTGCGGCGGGAGCCGCCGTGGAGGGTGGCGCAGCGATTCCTTCCGGCTGTCCGGCTGCCGGGCGGGCGTCGGCCGCCTCTTCGGTCTGCGGGGCGTCGACGAAGGCGCCCACGGCTGCGAGCCCGGAGGAACCGCCGCAGCAGAGCAACACCACCCCGAGGAGGACGAGGCCGACCTGCTGCAACGCATTCATCCGCTTCCAGGCGCCACGTGCCCGTTGCTGCCGTGTCGGCCCGGTCGACGGCGGAGGTGTATAAGTCACCTTCACAGCCTGGCTGACCGTAATGTGACCAGCATCAACCGAACGTCCGTTACTGAGCGTCTACCGGGCGGTCGACAGACCGTTTCTCCGGCAGCGTCGGGCCGTTCCGGGGAGGCACCTGCGCATCCCGGCCCCCGCGACCTCTATTCAGTTGCCTCGGCGATGCTCACTGCAGGGCGGCGTCGACGACATCCAGCTTGGCGATCAGTGCCTGGTAGCCGGAATAGGTGACCATTCCGTCCGCACGGTATTTGCGCAGCTTCTCGCGGATCCGGTCGGCGTAGTAGTGGGCGGCATCCCAATCGCCCTCGCTGGCCTCCCGGGCCACCTGGTTGACCTTGCCCTGCAGGTCGCTGCCGGCTATGGGGGCGAGCTGGCCGGCGTCGACCTGGAAGTTGATCTCGGCGCTCAGGTCGGCCAGTGCGCTCTTGAGGTCGGGCGGTATGGCGGTCGTGGGGCCCGGCTGGGCGGTGGCTCCGGTTTCGCCGGTTACCGGCGCGGTGGTTCCCGTCGTGGCACCCGGTCCCATCGTGGCCGGGGGTGTCGCGGTGGCGTCCAGCGCCGGCGCCACTGCCCCGCCCGACGCGCCTGCTGTGGGAACGCCGGCAATCGTCGATCCGGGTTGCGGAGCTCCTGATGACCGCGATCCCCCCGCGGCCGCCGGTGCGCTACCTGCCGGACCGGATCCGGTGTTGCCGGCGGAGGGAAACTCACCGACCCACGTCGCGGCCGGGGCAGCCCTCGACGCCGGGCGGTCAGACTCCCACAGGCCCGGAAGCCTGCTGAGAGCGACGGCGACCCCCACGACGATCAGGACCACTACGACGGCCACCATCCAACCGAGCCGGCGCATGCCCGGATCGGGCTCGCCCTGCAACGAGCCCTCACTGGGGGAGGCGACGGCCAGCGGGGCCTGACCACCCTCGGCCTGATCGCGGTCGGCCAGCAGACGTTTGAGCACGACGGTCAATGTAGTCAGACATCCCGGCATCCGCACACCCGCGAGGCAGGATTGTTATTCCGTCCGCGTGTGGCAGCAGGGAATGATCTGGCCGCGCGTGTGGGGTCCGTCGCGGAGAAACAATCGTTGATCTCATCCACTGGACACATTGATTGCTGTCTGTCAAAGATCTCGTACGAAGAGTCACGAGTGTCGCTGTCTCGGCGATTGTGCGTTACGGTGCGTCGGATCGTGCACCTCCCGGAGGGCTACTGTGCCAGGTCGACATCACATCGAAACTCCACCCGGTGAGTCCAGAGCGACGCCGCTCGGCACGCTGGTGATCGTGGGCATCGCCGTATTGGCGGTCATCGCTGGTGTGGCGACGATCGCGGCTTGGGTCGCATCGACCGCCGAGGAGGACACCGACCTTTCCACCATTGTGGTGCAGCCTTCCGCGTCGCTGCCCTACCCGACCGCGACACCGGATACCTTGTTGCTCGACGAACTGGCCTCGGCCACCCCGGGGTCCGCACTCCCGACCCTGTCGGTGCCGCCGTCGGGTCCGGTTCTTCCCAGCGCCTCGGCCGCCCTCCTGGTGGACTCGGTGCCCCGGCCGGCCTCGACCAACCCCGCTCCGGCGCCGCCGGGGACGACCAGCACCACCGTGTCGACCTTGGCGTCGCCTGCGCCCACCGCGGCCCCGAGCCGGCCCCAGGATCTGACCGCAAGTTACGCGGTGACGAGCACCTCTGCCGACGGGTTCGTCGCCGGCGTCACCGTGCGCAACCCCACCGCCGCGGCGCAATCCTGGAACGTCACACTGACTTATTCCGCGGGCACGAAGATGACCGTGACGGGTTACTGGAACGCCGTACCCACCGCCAACGGCCGTCACCTCGGCTTCGACGGCGACCCGCTGGCCGCCGGAGCGTCGTACTCCTTCGGCTTCCAAGCCGAAACCGCCAACCCCGAAGACATCCGACTCGTCGGGTGCACCATCAACGGAATCGCCTGCGACGGTTTCTGACCGACGACTGCACGGCTACCGGGATCGAGGTCGGGGACGGCAGGTGCCCGGTGTGGTAGGCATGATAGCGCCGTGAGTACCCGCCTACGTGCCATCGCGCGCGACACCGTGGCCATCGTCGAGCGTGGCGGCTACCGCACCGCCCTGGGTGACGAGGTGGCGATCGCCGAGCAGGTGGCCCGGGCGGTCGCCGGCACCCGGCTGTACGCGCCGGACGACGTCGTTCCCGGGGCTGCGCCCGTGGACGCTCCCGCCCTCGTCGAGGTGACCGACGAGTCGAGCCTGTCGGCGGCGCACCGCGTCGGCGGTGAGGTGGCATGCCTGGTCTTCGCGTCCGCGCGTAGCCCGGGTGGCGGCTTCCTCAACGGCGCGCAGGCCCAGGAGGAAAGCATCGCGCGCAGCTCCGCGCTGTATTCGTGCTTGCTGTCGGCCGAGGACTTCTATGCGCACCATCGGACTCATCCGGGGCCGCTCTACAGCGACCGGGTCATCTACTCGCCGGCGGTTCCGGTGTTCCGTGACGACAATGGCACCCTGCTTGCGCAGCCGTACCCGGTCTCCTTCCTGACCGCCGCGGCGCCCAACCGGACCGCGATCCTCGTGGATCAGCCGGAGCACGTGGCGAAGATCCCCGCCGTGCTGCTCCGGCGGGCGTCGCGGATCTTGCGGATCGCCGCGGCGCACGGCCACCGCCGGCTCGTGCTCGGTGCGTGGGGATGCGGCGTGTTCGGCAACGAGCCCGCCGTCGTCGCGGACGTGTTCGGCGCGGCTCTGGCAAAGAGCCCGTGGTTCGAACACGTCGTGTTCGCGGTGCTCGACGGTGCGCCCGGAAAGCCGGCCGTCACGGCCTTCCGCCGTCGCCTGGCCGGCGGCCAGCCGGGTTGACAGCCGGTCGATCGCTACCGCGTGGACCGCATGTAGTCGTCCAGGGCGCTGTTCAGCCGCTCCAGCGCCTGCGCCAGTTGCCGCCGCTCCTCAGCGGTGTAGTCGTGCAGCACCAACCCGTACACCGCACGCCGGGCCTTGCTCACCGCGGTCACCTGCCGCAGGCCCAGCTCGGTCGCCTCGATCACGGTGCCGCGGCCGTCGTTCGGATCGGGCCGGCGTTCGATGAGTCCGTCCTTCTGCAGGGCGGTGAGCTGGCGGGTGACCGTGGAACCGTCCAGATTGAGCGCGGCGGCCAGCGCCGAGACGTTGAGCGGACCGTCCCGCTGGAGCCGGCGGAGGATCACGTACGCGGCACGGTCCAGCGCACGGTGCGGCTTCACGCCGGTGGACCGCCTGGTCGCCTCGCCGAGGCGCATCAGCACGGCTACCTGGGTCTCGATAACGCCCAGAACCGCCTCGTCGTCCGACATACCTGTATCATACAGTAAAAAGCCACCTCCCGCATTGTGGGGCGACAATACCCGACGGCCTTGCTTCGGGCGCGCCGCCGGTCACGGAGAGCGCCGCGTCCCGGTATGGGAACGCGGCGCTCTCGGCGACTCGGGAGCGGGTCAAGTGGAGGAGATCGTGTCCACGGCTGCCTTGCCGCGCTCGATGCGCGGGTCGCCCTCGTCGGCGAAGTAGTCGCTCGGCTGGGTCTCGTCCACCCCGTCCGGAGTCTTCGCCGCCCGCAGGATCAACGTCACGATTATCGCGATCAGCAGGTTGACCAGCACCGTGACGAACCCTACGTAGATTGTCTTCGGCGTGTCGAAGCCGAACTTCTCCAGCGGGAACGCCGCGCCGCCGAAGTGTGCCCGCTTCGTCGTCGGGTTCGGGATCTGCCACAGCATCCAGAACGCCAGCGTCATACCGACGATCCAGCCGGCGATCAGCCCGCCGCGGTGCAGCCACCTGGTGAACAGGCCGAGCGCCACCGCCGGCGCGGTCTGCAGGATGATGACGCCGCCGATCAGCTGCAGATCGATGGAGAACTGCGGATTCAGGAAGACGATGCAGGCGACCGCGCCGAGCTTCACGATCAGCGAGGTGATCTTCGAGACCCGCGCCTCCTCCGCGTCGGTGGCGTCCCGCTTCAGGTACTCCTTGTAGATGTTGCGGGTGAACAGGTTCGCCGCAGCGATCGACATGATGGCGGCGGGCACCAGGGCGCCGATGCCGATCGCGGCGAACGCGACACCGGCGAACCAGGCCGGGAACTGCATGTCGAACAGCAACGGCACGATGGTGTTGTTGTCCACCGTGCCCGCGGTGGCGCCGGGCAGCGGTTTGACGCCGGACGCGACAGCCGCGTACCCGAGCAGGGCGAGCAGGCCGAGCAGGAAGCTGTAGGCGGGCAGTGCCGACATGTTCCTTTTGATCACATTACGGTTCTTGCTGGCCAGTACGCCGGTGATGCTGTGCGGGTAGAGGAAGAGCGCGAGCGCCGAACCGAGCGCCAGGGTGACGTACTGGACCTGGTTGTTGGCGTTCAGCAGGATGCCGTCGGTGGGCTGCGGAGACGCCTTGAACTTCTGGTCCGCGGCGTTGAAGATGTCGCCCCAGCCGCCCAGCTTGATCGGCAGGTAGATGATGGCCACCAGGATCACGAGATAGATCAGGATGTCCTTGACGAAGGCGATCAGGGCAGGTGCCCGGAGTCCCGACTGATAGGTGTAGGCGGCCAGAATCGCGAACGCGATGATGATCGGAGCGTGCCGGGCGAGCGCGCTCTCGCCGGTCACCCCCATCGCCTTCAGGACCGCCTCGATGCCGACCAGTTGCAGGGCGATGTAGGGCATCGTCGCCACGATGCCGGTGATCGCGACGAGCAGCGCCATCGTCGGCGAGCCGAACCGGGACCGGACGAAGTCGGCCGGGGTGACGAAGCCGTGCCGGTGCGACACCGACCAGAGCCGGATCAGGACCAGGAAGAACAGCGGATAGATCACCACGGTGTACGGCACGGCGAAGAAGCCGGCCGCGCCGGCCCCGAAGATCAACGCCGGGACCGCGACGAACGTGTACGCCGTGTAGAGGTCGCCGCCCACCAGGAACCAGGTGATCCATCCGCCGAAGTTGCGGCCGCCCAGGCCCCACTCGTCCAGGTGCTCCATGTTCTGCGGCGCGCGCCACCGGGCCGCGACGAAGCCCATGACGCTGACGAGCAGGAACAGGAAGGTGAAGATGATGATCTCGGTGATGTGCTCGCTCATCGGATCACCGCCGGGTCATCCGGTAGACGACCGTGGTCGTGGCCACGCCGACGACGATGAACAGGAACTGCAGCCAGTAGAAGGCCGGAAAACCCCAGAGTCGCGGCGAGTCGTGGTTATACAACGGGGTCAGCAGGGGCAGCACGATCGGGATCAGCAGCAGCCAGTTCCAGGGGCTGTGATCGGTGCGGGCTACCGGAGCCGCCTCGGGAGATTCAGGCTCGGCCATCAGCCGTACCTCCTCAACAGGGCGTGGATACGGTCCTCGGTCACGCTAACGAGACGGCCGGACGATGTTCGATCATCGTGCGCCGAACGGACGGGGAGGTGCGCCGAACGGCCGATGGATCAGCGCAGGTGTGCGGTTTCGTTGACCGAACGCACGGCGACGTTGCCGTCCGACCAGACGTCCATGGTCGACACGCCGGCCGCGTCCAGGAAGAGCCGGTGCAGGAAGTCGTCCGACGCGGCCAGCGCGTCGCGCAGGATCAGCTTGATCGGCGAGACGTGCGAGACCACGACGACCACCTCACCGGCGTACGACTCGACGGCCGTCGTCACGGCGGCACGCACCCGCTCGGCCACCGCCTCGAACGACTCGCCGCCCGGCGGCGCCACGCTCGTCGAGTCCAGCCAGGCCGCCAGCTCGTCCGGCCAGCCCTCCCGCACCTCGGCGAAGGTGAGCCCCTCCCAGTCGCCGAAGTCGCACTCGGTCAGGTCGTTCACCACCGTCACCGGCACCCCGCCCACCTCGGCGGAGATCAGCTCGGCGGTCCGCGTACACCGCCGCAGCGGCGAGCTGAGGACCGCCGCCACGTCCCGGGACAGACCCGCCACCCGGCCGCCCGCGGCCATCGCCTGCGCCTCGCCCTCGTCGGAGAGCGGCACGTCACCACGCCCGGAGTAACGGCCCTGCCGGGTCAGCTCGGTCTCGCCGTGCCGGACCAGGATGAGCCGGGTGGCGTTCTCCAGCGACGGCGGCGCCCACGACCGGGTGGGCGTCCGCGTCTCGGTGGCAGGGACGTGTGCGGGTCGTGCCGCCTCGTCCATCGCGCGGTTCGCCAGCGCGTCCGCGGCCTTGTTCCGGGACCGCGGGATCCATTCGAAGGTGACCTGGTCGAACCGGCCGACCAGGGCGGCGGCCTCGGCCGCGAGCGGGCGTAGGCCCGGGTTCTTGATCTGCCAGCGGCCGGACATCTGCTCGACCACCAGCTTCGAGTCCATCCGGACGTCGACCTGTTCGGCGTTGAGCTCCCGCGCCGCCTTCAGCCCCTCGATCAGGCCGGTGTACTCGGCCACGTTGTTCGTCGTGACGCCGAGCGCCCCGTACCGCTCGAGCAGGATCTCGCCACTCGGATGTTCCCGGACCACCGCGCCGTACCCCGCCGGTCCCGGATTTCCCCGGGATCCGCCGTCCGCCTCGACGGTGACCTTCACAGACCCGACTCCGCCGTCCGTACCATGATCCGGCGGCACTCCTCGCAGCGCACCACGTCGTCCGGGGCGGCCGCCTTCACCCGGGCCAGGTCCGCACCGTACAACTCGATGCGGCAGGCGCCGCAGCGACCGGACCTGAACAGCGCCGCGCCCATGCCCGAGTCCAGCCTGATCTTGTCGTACAGGGCGACCAGGTCGGCGGGCAGATCCGCGGCCAACGGCGCCCGAGAGGACGTCTTGAACTCCGCGTCCTTCGCGATCTCCGCGTACGCCTCGTCACGCCGCCGCTCGGCGGCGTCCCGGCGCTCGCGGGCCGCGCTCAACCGGCCCTGCACCTCGTCCAGCGCCGCCTGCGCCGCCTCCCGCTGCTCCATCAGCTCCAGCTCGGCGTCCTCGAGCTCGGACTGCCGCCGGTTGAGGGTCGCCAGCTCGTGCTGCAGGCCCTCGATCTCGCGCAGCGCCCCGCCGGCGTCCAGCCGCTTCTGGTCCCGGTCCTTGCGGATCCGCACCTGCTCGACGTCCTTCTCGTAGCGGCCGATGTCGCGGTCCAGGTCGTCGACCGCGACCTGGGCCCGCACCCGCTCGTCCTCCAGGGCGGAGAGTTCCCGCGCGACGGCGTCGATCTCGGCGATCTCGGGCAGTGACCGGCGCCGGTGGGCGAGCTGGGCCAGGGCGGTGTCGATGGCCTGCAGATCGAGCAGGCGGCGCTGGGCTTCCGGGGACGCCTTCACGGCCGGGTCTCCTTCTGGTCGGGGCGGTTCGCATGCACTGTCCAAGGGTCAGTGTCCAGCTCGGACACCGTCACATCGATGCCGAACTCCGCGCGCAGCCAGGCCGCCACGTCGTCGAGCCAGGGACGCTCGGTCGCCCAGTGTGCGACGTCGAGCAGCGCCGGACCACCCTCGGCGAGATATTCACTGGCCGGGTGGTGGCGCAGATCCGCGCAGAGATACGCGTCGGCGCCGGCGCGCCGTACGTGCGGAAGGAACGAGTCGCCCGCGCCGCCGCACACCGCCAGGGTCCGGATCAACCATTCCGGGTCGCCGGCGGCACGGATGCCCGCCGCGGTGCCCGGCAGCCGGCTCACCGCGAATCCGGCGAGTTCGGCGAGGGTCATCGGCTCGGGCAGTTCGCCGACCCGGCCGAGACCGCGGCCGTCGCCAGCGGCGGGCCCCTCGGCCGGCACGAGCGGGCGGAGGTCACGCAGCGACAGCCGGGCGGCGAGGGCGTCGGAGACGCCGGGATTGGCCACGTCGGCGTTGGTGTGCGCGGCGTAGAGCGCCACGTCGCCACGGATGAGCCGATGGATGATCCGGCCCTTGTAGGTGTCCGGCGCGATGGAGGAGACCGGCTTGAGCAGCAACGGATGGTGCGCGACGACGAGGTCGGCGCCGTCGGCCAGCGCCTGGTCGACGGTTTCCGGAACACAGTCGACCACGCACAGGACGCGCTCGACCGGATGCGCGAAGTCTCCGAGGATCAGGCCCACCCGGTCCCACGACTCCGCCCAGTCCCGCGGATAACGCCGGTCGAGGGCGTTCACCACGTCGAGGACGGTCGGTCGGGCCAGAACATCGGTCACGACCGACAACTCTATCGGTCTAGGAGAAGGCGCCCGGCTCGACTCGACTGCTCATCGTCACGGGATTGCTGACCGCCTGCAGGGCGCGCCGCCACGGGAACTGGCCGCGGAAGCGATCGGTCTGCCCGGGGCCGCCGAGCCGGCAGACGTCCTCTCCGTACAGCACGTGCACACCCCAGTCCCGCAGCTTGGCCAGGCTCTCGTGCAGCGCCGGATGAAGGGCCATGACCTTGTTCGTGTACGGGACGACGGCCGTCGGCGTGCCGTACCCGTAGCCCTCGACGAGGAGGCCGAGAACGAGGGTGTCGGTGATCCCGGCGGCCCATTTGTTGACCGTGTTCACCGTGGCCGGCGCGACGATCATCGCGTCCGCCTGGGGCAGCACGTCCGAGTCGCCGGGATTCTTGTAGTGGCTGCGTACCGGATGTCCGGTCTGCGCCTGGAGGGCCGGGACATCGACGAACTTCCGGCCGTCCGGCGTGGTGATCACGCAGACCTCCCAGCCGTCCTGCTGGGCGAGGCTGACCAGAGTGCCGACGTCGCGGGCCATCGGCGAGCCGCAGACCAGGATGTACAGCACACCGGGTGAGGGGTTGCCGGTCATCACGCGCGGACCCCCCACGCGCCACCCATGACCGGGCTGAAGGCTCCCCTCATACACCGACTCCCATCTGTTCGGCCAGCTCCGCGATGGGAGCCGGCGGCGTGCCCCGCGTCCGGCGCAGCACGTCGGAAAGGACCTCGTGGGCGAGCGGGCGGCAGCGGATCTCCGACGGCGCCAGCCGGTCGCCCTCCAGCAGCATCTCGCTGGCCTTCTCGATGTTCCCGATCTGGGTGTAGCCGCGGGCGATGTCCAGGTAGTGATGTGCCCGCCGTTCCGGCAGCATCGCGTTGAAGCCGACCGGATCGATACGTTCGTGCGTCTCCACCGCGGTACGCCCGTCGCCCAGTTCCACCGCGGTCGCGCAGCGGTGCAGTTGCACGTTGGTGGGGCCGAAACTCGTCCAGTAGTAGTTGTGGTCGCCGCCCAGCTCGAGTGACGCCTGCTCGGCTCCGCACAGCAGGTCGCGTACGGTGGCGCTGTCGCCGATGCGGGCCGCCGCCATCGCGCCGTTGAGCAACAGCATGCCGTACACCGAGAGCCGCTCCGGCCGCGGCGTGTCCAGACTCTGCGCGAGCCGGTTGGCGATGTTGACGTTGACCTCGAGCGACGGGCGCACCCGGCCGAGCGCCCGCAGCGCGCTGCCCACCCGGTAGCTGGCCAGCCCCGCGAGAAGCTGGTCGCCGGCCCGCTGCGAGACCGCGATCGAGCGGTCCGCGGCCAGCCAGGAGAGCTCGTGCTCGCCCACCTTGCGCAGCGCCGAGGAGGCGATCTGGTAGACCTGACCGAGCAGGTGGGCCGCGTCCCGGGCCTCCGCTCCGCTGGCGTGCGCGCTGTCCGCGGCCTGGGCGTCGCGCAGCAGTTTGGGCAGCGTCCGGGCCAGGACGCCGTACTTGGCGTGCTGATAGGTCAGCCAGGCGTGGCTGACCGCCTTGCGCATCTCCGCCAGCGGCGGCGAGTGCGGCACCGCCTGGAAGAACGCGCTCATCTGGTCGTAGCGCTCCAGCGCCGCGCGGATCTCCTCGACCTCCACCTGGTCGATGCAGTTCTGCGTTTCCGGGCGCCGCTCCACGTCCTTACCCAGCAGAAGCTGGACGTCGACCTGGAGCACGTCCGCGATCTCGTAGACGACGGAGAACTTGTCGAGCCGGCGGACCCCCCGCTCCACCTTGTCGACCCAGCTCTTTGATTTTCCCAGCCGGTCCGCGAAAACCTGTTGGGACATCTTGCGTCGGCCGCGCCAATAGGCGACGCGGCGGCCGATCGGCAGCTCGTCCACGGTGCCTCCCCCGACTCGCCCAGCGACCCCCGCCGGCGAGCCCTCCTGTCAACTGCAGTCTGAATCCTCCACGTCCGCGCACATCGCACAGCGTGTGTGATCGCCTGCTCACCGATGCTCGTAGTTTTCGTTGCAACTTGCAAAGGGTGGATCTGCCCGACCCAACGACGCGTGTCGCGCTGGGATACGGCACTCGCGGCTGATATGGACGCCTGCCGCCTAGATCGGGGGATATCGAGCCATGCAGTGGAACGGAAACCGGCCGTTCGTACCGCCGGCGCTTCTCGACCGGCTCGACCGGGTCCGCCTGAGCCGGGCCGCGCGGCGCTATGCCGCGCACGGTTGGCCGGTCACGCCGGGCGCCCGCCTGGCCGGCCCCCGCTTCACCTGCGACCGGCCCGGCTGCCCGATGATGACCTGCCATCCGGCGCTGGAGTCCTGGGAGGACACCGCGAGCATCGATCCCGAGTGGATCGCGGCCTGGTGGCGGCACCGGCCGTACGCCGTCCTGCTGGCCACCGGGCGGCGGTTCGACGCCATCGAAGTTCCCTACCCACTCGGTCTCCGGGTACTCGGCACCACCCGGCTGCACACCGGGGCGCTCGGCGCCGAACGCTCGGACGCTTGCGGGCCGGTCGCGGTCACCGCGACCGGGCGATGGATGTTCCTGGTCCGCCCGGGCGTGCCGCTGCGGCCGGAGCTGCGGCAGCGACTGGACGTCGTCCGGCACGGCCGGGGCTCGTGGATCCCGGCGGCGCCCAGCCGGATGCCCGAGGGACCGGTACGGTGGGCCGTCGCCCCCGAGCGGACACAGTGGCGGCTGCCCGACGCCGGCACCGTGCAGATGCTGCTCATGGACGCCCTCGGCACCATCCGTACGCCGCGGCTCACCGTGCCGCGCCAGGTGTCCACCGCGCGCCGCGCCGCCTGAGGTCGGCTTCCTCCCGCACGGCAGCAACCGACCGGCTGACGAGTCACTGACGCCGGTGGCGGACGGTTCACAGGCATGGGCGGGGGCACGCATGTCAGCACACAACGTAGTGGCAATCGCGGCGACGGTCGAGTCACACAGTGGAGTGAATCCGCGTCATCGACCGCGCCGTGGACGGGCCCGGACGTGCATCCGCTCGCCCTGCGGCCCGAAGATCGAGAGGAACTCGACCGGCGCACCGTCCACGGTGCCGAACCAGTGCGGCACCCGGGTGTCGAACTCGGCGGCCTCTCCCGCGGTCAGCACGACGTCGTGCTCGCCCAGCACCAGGCGCAGCCGGCCACCGAGCACGTACAGCCACTCGTACCCCTCGTGGGTCTTGAGGTCGGGATCGCGCCGGTCCCCCGCCGCGATGACGTGCTTGAACGCCTGCGGGGCGCCGGGCTGCCGGCTGAGCGGCACGATGGTCTGGCCGGACCGCTCGATCGGCCGCGCGTAGACCCGCGGGTCGCCCGTGGCGGGCGCACCGACCAGCTCGCCCAGCGGCACCCGGTACGCCGCCGCCAGTGGCAGCAGCAGCTCGAGCGTGGCCTTGCGCCGCCCGGACTCCAGGCGGGACAGCGTGCTGACCGAGATGCCGGTGGTCCCGGCGAGCGCGGCCAGCGTGATCCCGGACTTGCGGCGCAAGGCCCGCAGCCGGGGCCCGACCGCCGCAAGCACGTCGTCTGTTGCCGACATGGCAGACAAGTTTTCCAGATCCGGCATCTCGGGGCACCGACCCGCGCGATGAGCTGCCGCCGCGGGCGCGGCGATCAGCCTCGATCTGCTCCCGCCAGCTCCCGATACGCACTGATCACGGTCGCGGTGCGGTCGGCGAGCTCCGGGGCGGCGTCGGCCGGCGGGCTTCCGGCCGCCAGCGTGGCGAGCAGCAGGTCGGCCTGGCGGACCGCCGCGCCGATCTGCTGCTCCCGGCAGAACGTCTCGCCGGCCAGGGCGGCCGCGTTGATCCCGCGCAGGATCCGATTGGCCTGCTCGCCGGTCTCCCGCCAGAGGTGCTCGACCCGGTCCCGCTGCGCGGCCAGCGCCTCGAGGGCGGCACTGCCGGCGGGGACGTCGGTCCGGCGTACGCCGGCCAGCTCGGCACGCAGCCGGCGGATCTCCTGCCGGCGCGCCAGCAGGGCGGCCAGCTCGTCGAGGGCCCGGGTGAGCGTGCGGTCCGCCTCGGCCGGGTCGATCATGACGGCGAGCGCCGGCCAGGTGTGGCGCACCCGGCGCGCGACGACGACCGCCCGGTCGAACGCGGCGCGTTCCGGCGCCGACCAGATGACGTGGGCGCCGGCGCCGCCGGGAACGGCGAAGGTGCCGAACTCGGCCGCGCGCCTCAACCGCCGCGCGACCACGCCGATCACCGTGGCGGACGCCGCGGCGGGCAGCCACCACGGCACGCCGAGCGTGAAGAGTACGGCGGTGAGGAACAGCAGCGGCAGGGCCACGCGCCCGGTGCGCGCCCGGCGGTCCTCGGCGCTGCGCCCGCTGGGCGGCACCGGCAGGTACTCGATCACCGAACCGGTCCGGTCGCGCCGCGCGCGACCGCTGCGGGTCTTCAGGGCGTACGGCGCGACGACGGCCTTCTCCGCGTCGATGCCGATGTGCAACTCCGTCCGCACCGGCCTGCCTCTCCTCCAGCACATCCGCCGGGCGGGCCCGATCGCCGAGGGGAAACCGACCGGAACCCGCCCACCGGCGGGAACTCCCGCTGGCACCAGAAGAAATCGGTGGGCGCGGCGACTACTTGAGCCGCCGTACGGGTGCAGCCGGGGTGCTCAATCGAACAGGCGGAAGACGAAGCGCTCCGGCCAGCTCTTGCCCTCGTCCTGCGCCTCGACGCCCTCGAGCACCGCGACGAACTCGTCGAACGCCGCCCGGCCCAGGGCCAGCCGGATGGTCGAGGCGTGAATCCAGGTCAGCTGGACCGGCCGGGGATCGCCGGCGGCCAGTCGCTCGCGGAGCGACTCCAGGTCGTTCCGGTAATACGGACCGTAACCGAGGGCACCCGCCAGCCGGCGGTGCAGGTCCGCCTCGTCCAGCACGAATCGCCCGTCGATGATCACCCGCACCGGCCAAACCCCCCACCGCACAACGAGCCGGACGCCCGCGAGGATACGGGTGCCAGACGAGCGGACACCGCCGCTCCAGCCGCCGAAAACTGTCAGAGGGTAGCCCTACGGTCACCACCATGAATGACACCGAGCTTCAGTCGTCCCCCATCACCCTCGACCGCCGCCTGCTGCTCGGCGAGATCGACTACCAGGTCACCGCCTTCCCCACCGAGGACCGCCGGATCGACCTGTGCATCGTGAGCAGCGACGGCGACGGCCACGTGGTCAGCGAGATCAGCGGCGGCATCGCCCCGTCCGACCTCGTCGGGCTGACCGATGTCCTCACCTCCACCCTGGCCGGCCTGATCGCCATGACCCAGCCGCCCTTCTCGGCCCGGGCCGCCCCGCCGCCCGACCGGCACGGCCGCTACCCCAACCGGGGCGCCCGCTGGACGCCGGAGGACGACGAGCGCCTCGTCGCGCGCTACCGGGCCGGCGCCCGGCCGCGCGAGCTCATGGAGGAGTTCGGCCGCAGCAACGGCGGCATCCGGTCCCGCCTGGAGTTCCTGGGCGAGCTCGCCCCGGGCGGCCGCTGGCGCCCGCATCCGGCCGGCGCTTCCCAGCCGCCACCCGCCAGCACGACGCCCCCTCCCGCCACCCCGGCGCCACCGCCCGACCCGGCCCCGAGCGCCGATCCCGCACCGCCGCCGTCCGGCGCGGCGCAGGTCCCCGATCCGATCTCCGAGGCGACACCGGACGGCGCGGCGCCGACCGGCCCGCCCCGGACGTCGTCCGGCTGATCAGGCCGGCCGCACGCCGCCGTCCCGGAACGGAGGAGCCCACGCCCGCACCTCCGTTCCGGGCCGCCCGACCCCGCCGAGCTGGACTTGCCGAGGCCGGCACGTGCGGGCACGCACCGAGTCTCAAGCGACTCTTGGGACGCGCACGGACGGCACGCGGCTCCGGTCAGCCGTTCCAGCGAGGTGACCGGTCTGCTCGCAGGGCGGCTCGGCGCTGTCGGGAGCACCCGCCGAGGCCGGAGCCGGGCCGGCTCCTCCCGGCGTCGGAACTCTCGGCTGTGGACCCGCGGGCGACGCCGAGCGAGCCAACGACTCGATCTCGTCGAGTGTCCCGATCAGCTTGGCCAGCTTGTCGGAAGTCATCTGGAACGTGCCCCGGCACACCGCGCCGGCCCATAGAGAGACGACCACAACGCCTCGGTCCCTGTGGTAGCTGACCCGCATGGTCCGGTCGTCGCCCCGTGCGTCGGTGAACAGGTCACCGACGGCGGGCATCGGTCGTACCTCTCCCATACCCCCACTGTGAACGACAAACGGCCGGCAGGCTACCTGGTGTGCTCACCGAGGCGACGCCCGGCGGTCGCGGTCGCTGTCACCGGCATGACTGAGTCGCCTGCGTCC
>Ga0081539_10002988_pt1 | contig 22139 bp, 17 predicted proteins | sample TabmetS4T2R2_FD_71023 | JGI IMG/M metagenome (GOLD analysis project Ga0081539, IMG submission 71023) | Tabebuia heterophylla rhizosphere microbial communities from the University of Puerto Rico - S4T2R2 | ecosystem: Host-associated > Plants > Roots > Rhizosphere ...
CCCCCCCCCCCCCCCCCCCCCCCCACCAACCCCCCCCCCCCCCCCCCCCCCGCCCCCCCCCCCCCCCCCCCCCAGAAACCCGGAAACCTACAGAACCTGCTTCAGGAACTGCCCCGTATAAGACTCAGCCATACCAGCGATGTCCTCCGGCGTCCCCTCACCAACGACCGTCCCACCACGGGACCCACCCTCAGGCCCCATATCAATGATCCAGTCCGAAGTCTTGATCACGTCCAGGTTGTGCTCGATCACGATGACCGTGTTCCCCTTGTCCACCAACCCGTTGATGACCCCGATCAGCTTCCGGATGTCCTCGAAGTGGAGACCGGTCGTCGGCTCGTCCAGGACATAGACCGTCTTCCCGGTAGACCGCTTCTGCAGCTCCGAAGCCAGCTTCACGCGCTGAGCCTCACCACCCGACAACGTCGTCGCCGGCTGGCCGAGACGGACATACCCCAGCCCCACATCCACCAGAGTCTTCAGATGCCGGTGAATGGCCTTGATCGGCTCGAAGAAGCGTTCCGCCTCCTCGATCGGCATGTCCAGGACCTCGGAGACGGTCTTGCCCTTGTAATGGACCTCCAACGTCTCCCGGTTGTACCGCGCGCCCTTGCAGACCTCACAAGGCACATAGACATCCGGCAGGAAGTTCATCTCGATCTTGATGGTGCCGTCGCCGGCGCAGGCCTCGCAGCGGCCGCCCTTGACGTTGAACGAGAACCTGCCCGGCTGGTAGCCACGCACCTTCGCCTCGGTCGTCGCCGCGAACAGCTTGCGGACGTGGTCCCACACGCCCGTGTACGTCGCCGGGTTCGAGCGCGGGGTGCGGCCGATCGGGGACTGGTCCACCCGCACCAGCTTGTCCACCAGGGTCAGGCCGTTGACCCTGGTGTGGCGACCGGGCACCTGGCGGGCGCCGTTCAGCTTGTTGGCCAGCACCGTCGCCAGGATGTCGTTGACCAGCGTCGACTTGCCGGAGCCCGACACCCCCGTCACCGAGACCAGGCAGCCCAGCGGGAACGACACGTCGAGGTTGCGCAGGTTGTGTTCCCGGGCGCCCACCACGGTCAGCTGCCGCTTCCTGTCGACGGGACGGCGGATCGCCGGAACCTCGATCTGCTCGCGGCCCGACAGGTACGCGCCCGTCAGCGACTTCTTGTTCTTCAACAGCTTCTCGTACGGTCCACTGTGGATGATCTCGCCGCCGTGCTCGCCCGCGCCCGGGCCGATGTCCACCACCCAGTCCGACGTCCGGATGGTGTCCTCGTCGTGCTCCACCACGATCAGGGTGTTGCCCAGGTCACGCAGCCTGGTCAGCGTCTCGATCAGGCGGTGGTTGTCCCGCTGGTGCAGGCCGATCGACGGCTCGTCCAGGACGTACAGCACGCCGACCAGACCGGAACCGATCTGGGTCGCCAGGCGGATCCGCTGCGCCTCGCCGCCGGAGAGGGTGCCGGCGCCGCGGTCCAGCGACAGGTAGTCGAGGCCCACGTCGAGCAGGAACCGCAGCCGCGCCTGGATCTCCTTCAGCACCGCGCCGGCGATCGCCTGCTCGCGGCGGCCGAGCTGCAGCCCGGACAGGAACTCCGCGCACTCGCTGATCGACAGCGAGGTGACCTCGGCGATCGACCGCGGGCCCTCCTTCTTGTGGGTCAGCGTGACCGCGAGGATCTCCGGCTTGAGGCGGGTGCCGTCACACGCGGGGCACGGCACCTCCCGCATGTAGCCCTCGTACTTCTCCCGCATGTAGTCGGACTCGGTCTGCTCCTGGCGCCGCTCCAGGAACGGGATCACGCCCTCGTAGTTGGCGTAGTACGAACGCTCGCGGCCGTACCGGTTGCGGTAGCGGACGTGCACCTGGTCGGCCGAGCCGTGCAGGACCGCCTTCTGCGCCTTGGCCGGCAGCTTGCGCCACGGCACGTCCATCCGGAAGCCGATGGTCTCGGCGAGCGCGGTCAGCAGCCGCTCGAAGTACTCGGCGGTCTGCCCGCCCGCCCACGGGGCGATCGCGCCGTCGGCCAGGCTCAGCTCCGGGTCGGGCACGACCAGCTCGGGGTCCACCTCCTGGCGGACGCCGATGCCGGTGCACACCTGGCAGGCGCCGTACGGGGAGTTGAACGAGAACGACCTCGGCTCGAAGTCCTCGACCGACAGCGGGTGGCCGTTGGGGCAGGCCAGGTTCTCGGAGAAGCCCCTGGTGCGGTTGGGGTCGTGCTCCGGCAGGTCGACGAACTCCAGCTCCACCAGCCCGTCGGCCAGGCGCAGCGCGGTCTCGACCGAGTCGGTGAGCCGCCGCTTCGAGCTCGGCTTGACCTGCAGCCGGTCGATCACGACGGCGATGTCGTGCTTCTCCTGCTTCTTCAGCGTCGGCGGTTCGGTCAACTGGTAGACCGCGCCGTCCACCCGCGCGCGGGAGTAGCCCTGGGACTGCAGCGAGGAGAACAGGTCGACGTACTCGCCCTTGCGGCCGCGGATCACCGGCGCGAGGACCTGGAACCGCAGGCCCTCCTCCATGGCCATGACCTGGTCGACGATCTGCTGCGGCGTCTGCTTGCTGATCGCCTCGCCACACTGCGGGCAGTGCGGCTTGCCCGCGCGCGCATACAGGAGCCGCAGGTAGTCGTACACCTCGGTGATCGTGCCGACGGTCGACCTCGGGTTGCGGTTGGTCGACTTCTGGTCGATCGACACCGCGGGCGAGAGGCCCTCGATGAAGTCGACGTCGGGCTTGTCCATCTGGCCGAGGAACTGCCTGGCGTAGGCCGAGAGCGATTCCACGTACCGGCGCTGCCCCTCGGCGAAGATCGTGTCGAACGCCAGGCTCGACTTGCCGGACCCGGACAGCCCGGTGAACACGATCATGCTGTTCCTGGGCAGGTCGATGTCAACGCTGCGCAGGTTGTGCTCCCTGGCACCGCGAACGACGAGGCGGTCAGCCACTGAAGTCCCTTCGAAGTTCCTCTTCTGACTGGTCACAGGCCGGTTTCTGGCCAGGCGGTGCGGCCGCGGCACACTCTAGGGCGAGGCACCGACAATTCCGGGACGGGTTGCCGCCCGTGGGCTACCGATTACCGGCTGTGCTCACCTAGGCTGGGGTATCCAGGTCTGGTCTTCCGAGTCATGTCTTGCTGCCAACACGCGGGGAATGGGCGGTATGAGCATCTCACCAGAGGCATCGGTCCAGCAGAACGGCGTACCCGCGCAGCGGCGCGCCGGCGAGCGGCCGGCGGCGGAGCGCGCGGTACGCCTGCTTCCGCTGGTACGTGAGGCGACCGAGAGGCTCGATGTCATTGTCGCAGGACTTGACGACCGCACCATCCACCAACCGAGCCGGCTGCCCGGGTGGTCGAGAGCGCATGTCGTGACCCATCTTGCCCGCAACGCCGACGCGCTGGTCAACCTGCTCACCTGGGCGCGCACGGGCGTCGAGCACCCAATGTACGCGAGCGGCGCGGACCGTGACGCGGACATCGAGGAGGGCGCCGACCGGCTCGCGCAGGTGCTGCACGAGGACGTGCTCGCGGCCAGCGCGCGGTTCATGGTCGCCGCCACGGACCTGCCCCCGCAGGCGTGGGCGGCGCCGGTCGCCGCGCGGATGCAGGGGCCGATCGCGACGTCGGACGTGCCGTCCATGCGGTTGCACGAGGTGTGGGTGCACCTGGTGGACCTCGACGCGGGGTTCACCTTCGCGGACATCCCGGCAGGCCATCTCGAGCACGTGCTCGAGATGGCGCTCACACCGCACCTCGACCGGCAGGACGGACCGGCGGTGCGGCTCACCGCCGAACTGCCCGGCGGCCGGACGCGGACCTGGGACGTGGCCGGTGACCGCGACGACCGGACGTACGAGGTGGCGGGTCCCGCCGCCGAGGTCATCGCGTGGCTCACCGGCCGGGGAGACGGTTCGGGTCTCCGCGGCGACGTGCCGGTGCTCCCCGCCTGGGGCTAGGGCCAAGGCCGTGAAGTTAGGCGGTGGCGGTGATCGTCAAGGGTCTGTCGGGCTGAGTATGTCGATGCCGATTGTGGCTTTGTAGCTGGTTCGGTCGATGACTGGTCCACGGGCCTGGTATTTGGAGATGGCGCGTTTGACGATGCGGGGACACACTCGCAGCCGTCGATCCGGTAATAGGTTGGCCAGGACATGCCGGCCGATCGTGCCGATCAGATCGATCGTTGTGTCGGCGATGACGTTCGCGGCCTGGATGATCAGGTCGCGTGCGGTTTGCCAGGCGATGGTGAATCCGGCTCGGTCGGGATCGATGCCGGGTCGGGTGCTGGTGGCATCCGCCATGGCGGTGCGCAGTAGTTGGTAGATCACCAGCAGGGCATAGACCTCCTGCTCGACCCCGGTAGGGGTGCGGGCGCGGAGGACCCGTCCACCGAGGATGGACGATTTCAGTTCCAGGTAGGCGGTTTCGATCTCCCAGCGCTGGTGGTAAAGGGTGATCAGCTCGGCTGCTGGGTAGGTGTGGGGTTCGGTCAGGGTGGTGGCCAGCCGGTAGACACCGGTGTGGCGTCCGGCCTGGGTGGCGATGGTGATCTCACAATCGATGACCCGGACGCGCAGCCTGCCCAGCGTGGAGAGGTAGGAGCCGTCTTGGTAGCGGGCCAGGATCGGTGTCTTGCGGCCGTTTTTCAGTCGGACCAGGACGTGGGCTCCGGTTGCGGCGATCTGGGTCAGCAGGCCGGCGGCGGCGAAGTTGCGGTCGGCCAGCAGGATCATCCCCCGTCGGAGGCTGGGCAGCAGGCGGGGTGTGTAGGTGGTTTCGCCGGTGGTGGTGGGGCCGAACACCGCGTCGATCATGGTGCGGGTCCCGCATGCCAGCAGCGCCACCAAGCGGATCTGGGGGTAGCCGGTGCCGCCGTGGTTGCCGCGTTGTTTGGTGAACCGGGCCAGTGTTCTGGGGTTGTCGGGCACGGTCAGGGTGGTGCCGTCGATCGCGCAGACCAACAGCCCACGCCACCACGTCCCTCGCTGCCGGGGACCGGCGGCTGGTCCGCGCAGTAGGTCGAACAGCCACCGCAGCGGTGCCGCGCCGATGCGGTGGCGGGCTTGGCCCAGCCCACCAGCCGACGGTGTCGCGGTGGCGATGCCGGCCAGCCCGGCGGTGAGTTTGCGCCATACCCCGAGATAGCCGACCTCGGGGAACAGGCAGGCGGCCAGTAGCAGGTAGACGACCACCCGGGAGGGCAGGTCCCGCAACCGGGACTGGATGGTCTTGGTCGCGGCCAACGCCTCATCGACCATCTCAAACGGCAGGTGCTGGGTGAGTTCACCCAGATGGCCGGGCGCGAACCTGCCCCCGGCCACGGTGATCGTGCGTGTGATGACAGACTGGGTATCCAACGGAGTTCCTGCAGGGCATCGATCTTGGTCGACGTTGTTCTAACAGGGACTCCGTTGCTCGTTTCAGCCAGCTGGACACCCACACCCGCCCCTTAACTTCACGGCCTTGGGGCTAGGGCTGGATTGTGATGTTCTCGAATCGTGTGGCGAACCCCTTCCCGGTCGGCGACGCGCACATCACACCAGCGAGCACCGACAGTTCCGGCGGGAAGTACGCGAGGCGCAGCATCTCCGCAGGTGGGGCACCGTTCAGGCCGTAGTGGATGGTGACCGCGTCGCCCTCGCGGGCGGCCTTCACCGTGACCTTCTCCGCCGGCTCGGCGAGCGGGACCATCGACCAGTCGGACACCTCGCGGGTGACCACGGCGGAGAGCAGCTGCCGGCCCTCGACCAGCTCGATGCCGGTCTTGATCCAGTTCCGCTCGTCGATCCACAGGCCGATGCCGGCCTGGTCGTACAGCGCCTGGTAGTCGCCCGCGAAGGTGACGGTCAGCTCGAAGTCGCCGGTCCGGTCGGTGCCCAGGATGTGGGCCGACTCGTGGACGAAGCCGTAGTGGGTGGTGCGCCAGAAGTCGGTCTCCGGGTCGGCGGTGATCGTGTCGCCGTCCCAGTGCCGCGGCTCGTTGTGCCAGCGCCAGCCGTTCTTGATCAGGTGATCCACGCGGCCATGCTGTCAGCCTGTCGGTGCCAGCCGCTAGGGTCGGCGATCGTGGATGTTGTCGATGAGTACACCGGTCATGTCGAGCCCGGCGGCCCTGCCGCGCGGCGCACGCTGGACGCGCTGACTATCACGAAGATCTCCGTCGGCCCGATGGACAACAACGCGTACCTGCTGGTGTGCCGGAACACCCGAGAGGCGCTGCTGGTCGACGCCGCGAACGACCCGGAACGCCTGTCGGACCTCATCGGCCACGGCGACGACCGCCCCACGCTGCGCACGATCGTCACGACGCACCAGCACCAGGACCACTGGGGCGCCCTCGGCGCGATCGCGGGCGCGTACGGCGCGAACACGATCGCCCACGAGGAGGACGCCGGGGCGCTGCCCGTGCCGCCGGACCGCTTCGTCACGCAGGGCGACACGGTGCCGGTCGGCGACTGTGTGCTCGAGGTCATCCACCTGCGCGGGCACACGCCGGGGTCGGTGGCGCTGCTGTACCGGGATCCCGCCGGGCACGGGCACCTGTTCACCGGGGACTCGCTGTTCCCCGGCGGAGTCGGCCGGACCACATCGCCGGAGAACTTCACCTCGCTGATCAACGACGTGTCGTCGCGGATCTTCGACAAACTTCCGGACGACACGTGGTTCTATCCGGGACATGGGGACGACTCGACCCTCGGCGAGCAGAAGCCGCACATCAACGAATGGCGCGAACGCGGCTGGTAGCCGTGGTATCGAGGGCTTGGCGAGTCAAAGGCTCGCCAAGCCCTTGTTCGGACATCTATGAGGCCGGGGCGACCAAACGACCACACATGACCCGTCCAGACGACCACGCAGCTACCGTCCAGATGACCACGGGACAGCCGTCCAACTGACCAATGATCTTGCTCTTGCGGCACACTGTCACCATGCCCGAGCCCAACAGTCTGATTCCCCGCCGCGCCGAATCCCTGGTTCACGAGGCACTTGAGGACACTCGTGTCGTTCTCGTGAATGGAGCTCGCCAGGCCGGCAAGAGCACGCTCACCAGACTCGCCACCGAGCGCCAGCCGACAGTGGTTCGCCTTCTCGACGACCCGGCCACGCTGCGCGCCGCCAAGGACGACCCGACCGGATTCGTGGACCACGACAGCCTCATGATCATTGATGAGATACAGCTGGTTCCGGAGCTTCTCGCGCCAATCAAGGTATCCGTGGATCTGGACCCGACGCCCGGCCGCTATCTCCTGACCGGCTCGTCACGGATCCTGGCCATGCGGACTCTCCCTGACGCATTGCCCGGTCGCATGGAGGTGATCGAGCTATGGCCATTCTCTCAGGGAGAGATGCAGGGAGCGCCCGACCGGTTCGTGGACGCCGCTTTCAAGCACGGTGCCCGAATCGACCACTCATCGGAACTGCGCCGCCGCGACTACCTGGAACGGCTCGTTGTAGGCGGCTTTCCCGAAGCCACACGTCGCACCCCTCGCCGTCGGACCGCCTTCTTCGACTCCTACCTGTCGACCTTGATCGAACGCGACGTCCTGGAACTGGCCAGCATCGAGCGCCGAGGTGACCTGCTCAAACTGATCGCACTGCTCGCCGGACGCGCTGGTGGCCTGTTGGAACCGGCCGTACTCGCCGCCCAGTCCGGTATCCCGCGAACCACGCTGGTGCGCTACTTGGAGTTGCTGGCGTCGGTCTTTCTCATCAAGAGCATTCCCGCCTGGTCATCCGGGCAGACACGCCGGGCCGTGGGTACGCCGAAACTCGCGTTCGTGGATACCGGCATCGCCTCTCATCTCATCGGCCAAGATCCCGTACGGCTGGGCGAGCCGGGCGGAGCCGCCGGGCCGATGATGGAGAACTTCGTCGTCATGGAACTCGCCCGCCAGCTCACCTGGTCCGAGGAGCGTGGACGCCTGTATCACTACCGCACGAAGGACAAGCAGGAGGTTGACGCGGTCATCGAGACACCCGACGGCAGGGTGGTTGGAGTAGAGGTCAAAGCAGGCGCGACAGTGCGCACCGAAGACCTGGCCGGCTTGCGGAATCTGGCCGGCCATCTCGGCGATCGGTTCGTCGCCGGCTATGTGCTCTATACCGGCCAGCAGACCTTGCCGTTCGGCGAGAAGATCAAGGCCCTGCCGATAGACGCGCTGTGGCGCCTCGCTCCGTAGCCGTGGCTGGCGACGCACCGGTGTTCACCGCTGACGCGATACGCTGTTTCCCGGTGGAATTGGGAAAACAACAAGTCCGGAGAACTTCACCTCACTGTTCAATGACGTTAAGTCAAGGATCTTTGACAGGTTGCCGGATGACACGTGGTTCTATCCGGGTCACGGTGACGACTCGACCCTTGGCGCGGAGCGCCCCAAGCTCGACGTATGGAGCGAACGCGGGTGGTAACACCGATTCGCGTTGGCTACAGAATGAAACATGTCAGCCATGTCAATGGCCACAGCGGTCAGCAGCCTAGTGGTCCCAGTGCTGAATACCCGCGTGCGCGTATCCACTCCACTTGGTGCCGGATTTGCGTTTCTGGTCCGGCCGCCGGTCGCTGACAGCGTTCGATCGCGAAGTGACCTCGACGACGAGATCGACCTGATACGGTAGCAAATGTTTGGCTTTTGTCGCGCGGGCCTCGGAGAGGACCTCGGCATCCGTGACGATCAGGTCCGGGATATAGCCGTCGCCTATCTCGAACATATTGAGGTCCGTGGTCTGCACCGAGCGCCAGACGAAGGTGGGATCGGTCAACTCCGCGGCGAACAGTCCACGCTCGATGTCCCTGACCATGCCTTTGTGGTCGACGGAGGGGCCAGGCGACACGACTATCTCTCCTCCGATGACCTCGACACGCGTGCCGTCCATCGGCAGGTGCAGGTAGCCGGCCAACTCGTCACGCACCCACATGGCGTAGGGCGAGTCCGGCAGCATGAAATGCGCCACTGCCGCGACACTCATGAGCAGCGCTCCTCTCCATGACGCGCAGGGCGGATTGCGCCGGCGCTACCGCCCAGCGCCTTCCCACCCCGAGATATCGGCCGTGGTCGAGCGCGCGGGGCCAAGAGGGCGCCCCTACCGCCGCGCTGTGCTGCCGAGTCTGCGGTTGACCGCTTCAGCGGAGAACTCCTTGGGGTCGAAGTCGTCGCCCGAGGACAGACCCAGCCATTCGAGCATGTCGTCGTGCTCCTCGGCGTCAGGGTCGGCCAGCGTGGCCTTCAGCTCCTCGTACCCCCACACACCGCCGCAGTCCTCTGGCGGGCACGCGCCCTTGCCCGCCGTGCACACCGGAGTGGTCACCCCGGCGTCGGCTGGGAGGATCTTCTCCAGGGTGATGTCGTGCAGCCAGTCGTCGCCGAAGTCGTAGTTGTAGCCGATCTTGTCGCCGACGCTGCTGAGCAGCTGGGACAGGGGTACGTTCCGCTCGTCCTCATGGCCCAACTCGCGGTCGGGGCGCCCGTAGTCGTTCCAGCCGTCGGAGAACAGGTGCATGTGGCAGTTGTGCCAGCCCATCGCGGTCTGGATCACCTCGTGGAGCTGGTCGAGGCCGAGGTCGGCGGGGACCTGGAGGCGCCGCCACACGGGCGGTTTCGTCACGCCAGTCAGCTGAACCTTGATCTGGTACGCGGTGCCGGGCGGAGGTGTGACGACCGGACCGGGGCGCCGACGACGCACCGGGACTTCCGGGTACGCGACCGTCCCTGGCGGCATGTCGGTCGGGTTCGCCGGGCCGTTCAGCAGCTTGACGAGCCGGGGGGCTGCCGGATGGTCGCAACTCTCCAACAGTGGCAGGGCCTCGGCCGTCACAGCACCGCCCTGGGCCTGTATGACCGCCGGCAGCAGATCCTCGGGGAGCCCGGGCGGCAGGGCGTCCAGCATGGTGACCAGCGCGTCCACCGTGATCCACGCCGAGTCGGCATCGGTCGGCTCGGTGTCGTCCTGCTCGGCCAGCCAGACCCGGGCATAGGCACCGAACCCGTCCCTGGCCGCCCATTCGCGCCATGCCGGCGCCGCGTCCGGACCGCATCCTCGGGCCAGGTCGAGGGCGGTGAGACGGTCCTGACCCGACGTGGCTTCGCCGGCCGCGAGCAGTTCGCGGGCGGCCGCGGTGGCGGTGCGGGACGACAGCCACGGGCGGGCCATCAACGCGGCCACCATGGGGGGAAGTTGGGTCAGCTCGCGGACCAGGACCTCGGCCTCGGCGTCCGCGGACGGGGCGTTCTCGCGGAACATGAACTCGGTGAGCCAGTGGCCAAGCGGTGTCAGCTCGGCCACGTCGTCCCGCAGGACGGCGATGCCGAACTCGCCCAAAGCCCGCACCGCGTCCTCCGCGCCGAGGTCGGTGGCGAGCCAGGACATCTCGTCCGGGGCACAGTCCGGGCACGAGCAGTCGGCCGAAGCGTCGCCGGCCAGCTGCGCTATGCCCTCGCTCAGCTCGCCGAGCGTCGCCGTGCCGTCGCGTTCCTCGAAGGTGGCCAGCACGGCCAGGTACGCGAGATCGTCCTCGTCGGTCTCGTCTACCAGCCCGAGGGATTCCAGTACGCACCTGCACCACGCGGCGAGCACGGTGTCCGGCGCCCCCTCCAGCCAGGGCTGAAGGGTCGGCCCCGGCGTCACCTGGCCGCCGGACACCTCGATGAACCCGGCGGCGGAGGCCGCCGTCCACACCATCATCAGCTCGGCGATGTCCAGCGCGCTACGCGGCCTGCGGGACGGCACCTCGATGCCGAGCAGGTCACATGCCTCGACGGCGGCGGCCGGCTTCAGCACTCCACGCGTGGTGACCTCCCGGCCGGCACCTACCCACTCGGCGAGCGTCTGAGCGGTGGCGAGGACCGGGCAGGTTCGAGCCGCGAGGGCCAACTGTTCGGGCGATGGCATGCACGCACCCTACGGAACTCATCCGGCAAGATCGGTCATGAGGTCGGGCAGTACCAGTTCTTCCTGGATGTGAACACGGTGCTGTTCGAGGGCGGGGCGCAGACCGGGATCCCAGGCGGCGTCGGCGGGGCGGCCGGTGAGCGCGCCGCCGGTCACCGACGCGAGCGCGCGTTGGTAGGCCGGCGTGTCGAACCGCCACGGTTGCCACGAGAACCGCTCGCGCAGCGCGTTGGCGATGCGTACGCCACCCCAGTCGAAGTCGCCGTGGTAGGTCAGCCGGGCACCGTCGGCGACCAGCAACGTGAGCAGGCGCAGTGCCGCCGCGGACGGGTGGCCGTTCAGGCACACCAGCGGCGGGCACTCGGGGCCCAGCTCGTCGGCGGCGCACGCGAGCACGATCGGGTTCTCGCACACGCGCACCAGGCCTGCGCCGACACCGAGGTCCGGCCGGTCGCGGCCGAGCTGGCGCAGTGTCAGCACGCACGGCTCGCCAGCCTCGCGAGCCAGTGCGACCATCCGGCCGACCGTGGTCGTGGTGCCGCCGGGCAAGCCGGTACAGAGCACCGAGGAGGACAGCTCGTCGCGGTGCACTCCGACCGCTGCCCAGGCCGCGCGACGTTCGAAAGCCGACCCGTCGCCGGCCGGGGCCGCTCCGGCAAGCACGCGAACCGCTGCGAGAGCAAGAGTGGACAGCGGCTTGCCGTCGTCCAGCGCGTGCGCGTCACCCGTGGCGGACGCAGCCAACCGCCCCAGCGCCACGCCCGAGGACGGCAGTGCCTCGAGCACTCGAACCAGCGACCCGGCGAGGGGCGTCGCGTCGGCAGGACTCGTCGCCACCCGCCGAACCATGCCGGTGGCGTCGAGCCAGCTACGCCAGACGGCCAGTTCGGGGTGTCTTCCCACCAGTTCGTCCAACGGCGCGCACGCGGTCGCCCACGCCGCGGCCTCCTCGGCGGCCTCGGCGACCCGGTCGGGCACACCACCGAGAAGCACGTGGGCCGCCGACGCGAGCCCGTCCCGCGCCGCGCCACTGGCACGCAGGACGGAGTCGACCTCGTCCAGCGACACCGTCAACGAGGCGCCGGTCCCGGCGCGGCGGCCGAGCAGCCGCTCCACCGCCCGTCGTTGCTCGACTCCAGCGACTTGGAGCGTGACGGTGCCGGTCAGCGGCTTGCCCTGTTCCAGACGGCGGCGCACCCGGTCCAGCAGCCACGCGGTGTGCTCTCCGCCGAGCAGGCGGCGCAACCGGGCCTCGTCACCGCCTGCTTCGCTGCCGTCCGCCATCACACGTCGACCAGGTCCTCGGACGCCGGCAGGTAGGACGCCGGCCGGTCGGTTCGGATCCGTTCGCGGCCGTCCCACCGCCACGGGGTGACCAGTACCGCGTCGATGCCGTCGCGGCGGGTGAGCTGGGCGATGGCCAGGCCGGGCACCTGGGGGTAGCAGCCCCATTCGCGCTCGCTGGTCATCACCACGTCGAGATCGAAGGCGGCCAGCAGGCCGAGGCACTTGGCCCTGGAGTCGTCGTCCACGCCCGCGAACGCCTCGTCCAGAGCGACCAGGCGCGGCGCGTGCGGGTTGCCGGCCGAGGTGTAGAACGACGACGCTGCGGCGAACAGCGGCACCGACGCCGCCAGGACCCGCTCACCGCCAGAGGCCGGTCCGGTCGCCGGGCGCCACTGGCCGTCCTGGTGGCGCTGGATGGTGAACTCGTGCCAGCCACGGTAGTCGAGTGCCCTGGTCAGCTGTTCGGCCCAGCCGCCGGACGCGTCCTCGGCGTGCTCCCGGTTGATCTGTTCCTGCAGGAACGCGCCGACGGCGGCGCGGTCGTCCGCGCTCCAGGCGTCCGCGGTCTGGCGCAGCAGCCGGTCGCGCACCCGGCTCAGCCCTTCCGGCGCGGTGCGGGCCGTGCGCCACTGCAGACGCAACCGCATGCCGGTCGATGTGGGGCGGTCCGCCAGGTCGGCGTTGATCGCCGTCACCTGGCTCTCCGCACTGGTGATCAGCTCCTGGAGGGTGCCGGCCACCTCGTTCACCAGGTGGTTCTCCAGGATCTCCCGTTCCTTCGCGGACAGTAGCGTCGCCCGGTGCTCGGTCTCGACCGCTAGCCCTTCGACCAGCGTGGGAATGTCCTGGTTGCGGCCCTGGAACAGCACATCCACGACGATGATGCCGTCGCGGACCGTCATGCCGACCGAGTGCCCGTGCCGGGACAGCGCGTCGGTGAGCAGCTTGTGTTCGGCCGACACCCGCTGCTGCACCAGCTCCCACGGCCGGTCGGCGTCGTCGACGGTGTCCAGTGCGGCGTTGACGGCCCTCGCCGTGGCCACGGCCGGCGTGGGTGCCCACTCCGTCGCCGGATCGGACACCGTCAGGTCCGGCAGCGCGGTGTGCAGCAACCCCGTGGCGACGAAGGCACGCAACGCGTCAATGGCATTGTCACGTTCGGCTGCCGCGACCTCGATCGACTCTCGCAGTGCCTCTTGGCGCCCCTCGGCCCTGCCGCGCTCGTCGCGGGCCCGACCCTCGGCGGCGCGGGCAATGCGTTCGTGCTCGTCGCGGGTGTCCAGTTCGGTCTCGACCTCGGCCAACTTGCGGTACAGCTCCTCCACCCCGGCCCCGGCCGTCTCGACCAGCACGCGGTGCCGTTCGGCCGCGGCCTCCGCCTCGTCACGCGCACGATCAGCGACGGCGACGCGCTGTTCCAGTGTTTCCGCCGCGGTGGTCAGCTCCTGCTCGGCCACCGCCAGGTCACCGCGAGCCCGGTCGGCGGCCCTCGCCGCCGGCCACAACCCGGCCAGCGCCACCCGGTAGTCCCCGACCGCGGCACGGACCGCTGCCAGTGCCCGGTCGTCCGGTGGCAGGCCGACGTCTCCGGCGAACTCGGTCGTCGCCGCTCGCGTCGCACGTGCCGCTTCGTCGCGTTCGGCCACGACGACCGTCGCCTCGGCCAGTTGTGCGTCGACGCGGCGTTTGGCCTCGTGTTCGACCGCGAGCTTGGCGTGCGCCTCCAGCAGTTCGGCGTCGGACGGGCGGGCACGCTGCTCGCCGGCCAGGGCTTCGGCCTGCGCGGCCAGACCTGCGGCGACCTCGGCCAACTCGTCGAGCCGTGCCAGGATCCCGGCCAGTTCTTCCTCGAGCTGGGCCAGCCTGGCCCGGCGTGCGGCCTCCCGCGCACCCTCGCCGATGTAGGAGGCGGCCGGCTTGTGCCACGTTCCGGTGAGCGGGCCGTTGACGAACCGGCCGTCGACACCCACCCAGGTGGATGAACCGGGACCAAGGCCGATCGAGGCCAACGCGGCGCCGACCGCGTCATCGGTGAGCACGGCGGCGGAAGGGTCGGCCCGGTCTACGGCCGGTGCCAGCACCGCGGTCAGGCCACCGCCCTGGGCCGGCTCGCCCGGACCGATGACGACGTCGTCCCGCACGTCGTGCAACTCCCCGTCCGGCGTCACCCAGGCGTCGAGAATGCCGGCCGCCTCCAACGCCGCCTCGATGCCCGCCCGGTGGTCGTCGGACACGCCCGCGTTGAAGTCCACCACCTTCCACAGCGGTGCGCCGACCCGGCCGCTCCTGCCCCGCTCGTCACGCGTGTGGGGTGGTGGCGGGGTGTCGTGGCCGCCCTCCCGCAGTCGGCCGATCTCCTCCTCCGTCGCGGCGCGCTCGCGCATCGCCTCGGCGCGGCGTGCGTCCGTCTCCGCCTGCTGACGGCTCAGCTCGGCGGTGGCCGCGCGGACCGCGTCGTCCACCGCCGACGCGGCCGGGTTCGGCCCCGCCGGTGTGCCGGTCCACGCCTCCAACGCGGCCAGCACGTCCTCCGGTTCGGCCACGCGCACGTGCTCGGCGCCGGCGAGGTAGCGGGAGTATTCGTCGACGAGGACGGTGGCCCGCTCGGTCACCGTGTCGCCGGCCGAGGTGATCCGGTCCGCGGCCGCCTGCTGGTCGCGGGTGATCCGGTCGACCTCCCCGCGGGCGGCACGCAGCGCGGCGTCCGCGGTTCGCGCCTGGTTGAGCAGTTCCTCCAGCCGGGACAGGGCCGAAACCTGCTTGTCGATCAGCTCGTCACCTGCCCGGCTGGCAACCGCGTACGGGGCCGTGTCCGCGTCCAGCTCGACCAGCACAGCCTCGTGTCCCGGCGTCAACAGGGCACCCGCGGCGGCTTCCTGGGCGGCCACCCGCGCCTCGCGGAATGCCTCCCTCTCCGTTTCGGCGCCCTCGCGGGCCTTGGTCAGCTGTGTTTCCCTGCGCCACACCGTTTCCTGTGCCGAACGCCGGTCTGCCTCCCGTGCCGAGGCGAACGAGCCGAGCCGCTCCGCGTCCTGGCCCGCCGCCTTCAGAGCCTCGGCGTCGCGCATTTCCGGGCTCTGCTGCAACGCCGCCCGCCGCGCCTCCAGTGCGATCTTGGCCGCGGCCAGTTCTTCGAGCTGCTCCGCGGCGGCGGCGAGGGCCTCGTGCGCCGCCTGGTACGCGGCCTCGGCGTCGCCGAGGTCACGGCCGAGCTGCTCGTAGCGACTGTGCGCCTGCCGCACCGGCGTGGCGCACCGCTTGGCGGCGATACCGGCGTACCGGCGGTAGTGCGTGAGGAACGCTTCCGCCGCGGACCTGGCCTCGGCCAGCCCCCGCAGCGCCTCCCGCTCCTCGTCCAGACCACGGAAGGCCTCGGCGACGGTGGTGACCAGCGCGGGATCAAGCGGCGGCAGCGCCTCGGTCAACGCGCGGGACAGCAGCTTCTCGTCCGGCTTCTTGGACAGCTGGGGCTGACGCAGCTGGATCAGCAGGTTGACCAGCGCCTCGTACCGGTGCGTGCCCAACCCGAACAACGCCTCGTCCACGGCCCGGCGGTAGTCCGACGCCGTGTCGTACACAGCGCCGTGGCCGTCCACAGCCTCGCGTAGCTTCTCCCTGGTCAGGGCGACCCGCGTCGGGCTCAGCAGGGACAGGTCGAGACCGATCCGCTGGGCGGTGACGAAGAACCAGTGCCGCGCGATGCCCCGCCCGGCCACGGCTTTGAGGCCGGCGCCGATCGTCCGGTACTCGGCCGAGCCATCGGCCAGCACCCGGCCGAACTCCAGCCACGCGTAGCCCAGCCGCTCCGGGTGCGGGTGTTTGCCACCCAGCAGCAGGTTCCACTCCATCCGCTTGTTGCGGTCGCCGTCCGGTTCGACCCGGTGCGCGGCCAGCTCGCCGTCCAGCAGGAACGGCAGGGTCAGTGCCAGCACCTTGGACTTGCCGGTGCCGTTGTTGCCGCGCAGCAACAGCCGCCCGTCGTGGAAGTGGAACTCCTCGACGTCGTAGTAGAAGAGGTCGACCAGCCCCGCGCGCAGTGGTTGCCAGCGCTCACGATGCGGCGTCGGGTTGCTCATTTTCGCTTGGCCTTCCTCGTCGAACGGTCCGCCGGGCCGGTGCGGACGACCGGTGCCTGGACGGCGTAACGCGCGATCGCCGGCCGGGCGATCACCGCCGGCGGCTCGCCGGGGACGTCGGCCACGAGCCGCAGCGCCCGCAGCTTGTCCAGGGCGATGGCGAGCAGCTCCGCGTCGGCGCCCGGCTCGGTGACGCCGCGCCGCCAGAAGGTCTCGTGCTCCCTTGCCATGGCCCGGACGTGGGTGCGCAGCCTGTCCAGTGTTACCGGCTCGCCATTCTGTGCGCGGCGGGCCAGGTACTCGGCGACCAGCAGCGTGACATGGCCGTCGGTGCGCTGCTCGGGCATGCGCACGTCGGTCAGCTCGTCGTCCGGGTCGACCATGGCGACGCCCTCGGCGCGCATCTCCGCGACCAGGCCGGTGGCCTGCTCGATCCGCCTGGTGATCGCGTGCCGCTGGCCGACCAGGTAACCACGCTCGTCGTCGGTCAGCTCGTCGTAGTAGACGACCGGGTCGTCCAGCAGGCGGCGGGTCACCCGGTGCCGGAGCGCCCGGTTACGCAGGTCGTCGGTGTCCGGCACGGGCTCACTGGTCAGTTCTGCCAGTCGCGCGGCATGCCCGGACTCCTCGATCGTCGACGGGCCGCGCGTGCCGGTCAGCAACGCGGCCAGCACGCGGCGGCGTACGTCGTAGAGCACGTCGCCGGTGGCCGTCAGGTAGGCGTCCTCGTCACCGGCGACCCGCTCCAGCACCCCCAGACCGAGCAGCAGCCGGACCACCGCGACCAGGTCCGAGCGCTCGTCCCGCCGGCTGAGGGTGAACACGACGCCGGCCTCGGCCAGCTCCGGCTCCCCCGCCGCGACCAGTACTCCTTCGGCGAGCCGGCCGAGAGTGATCTGTGCGTCGGCACGCTCCAGCACCGACAGGGCGAGGCATGCCAGCACGTAGCGGCGACGGCCGAACGCCGGCCGGCCCCTGCCCTCCCGCGCCGGGTGAGTCCCGTCGTCGCTGTTCGACACCGTCTTGAACAGCCGCGCGGAGTCCGCGTCCACCACGAGCCGCCACCCGGTCTCGGCGGCGAGCCATTCGCGCAGGTCGGGGGCGTGTCGCCGGACGAGCCGTAGCACTTCGTCGTCCGGGCCCGCGGTGAGCAGCGGCTTGGCCAGCAGCGCACGCAACGCTGTACGCCGCTGCGACAGGTTCTCGTCAGCGACAGCGGCGGTCATGCGACCGCTCCGGTGCCCCGGCGGGCCGCGGTCAGGTCGACGATCTCGACTAGGTGCTGCGGGCCGCGCAGCTCACCGTCCTCGGTCGGGATCACCACTGTCTCTCCGCCAGGAACCAGCGAGAGTCGGATCTCCATGCTGCCGTCACCGGTCGTGGTGCGTACCTCCGTGTCGCCGGGCGAGCGCGCCGACAGCGCGTCGCCGAGCAAGCCCAGGAACAACCGGAAGGCGCGGGTGTCCAGAGTGCCCAGTTCAGAGAGCAGGGTCGGCCCGTCGGTGCGGAGCCGTGCGCGGGCCGCGCCGGTCTCGGCGGCTTCCCTGGCGGCCTGGGCGGCCAGCAGCTCGCGCTGGCCGGACCGGTCGGCCACGCGGTTGGGCCGGCCGCGACGCTCGTAGGAGCCGGTCTTGCGCAGCTGAGGGCTGATCCGCACCGGCGGCGCCTCCCGCCACGGGGTGTTCGGCGCCGGCTGCTCCTGCTCCCACTCGGCGACGGTGTCCGGGGTGACGGTCAGGTGCCGGGCCGGGGTGAGACCGAACGCCGCCCGCCACAGCGCGTGCGCCGCGGTGTCGTCCGGTGCCTCGGCGAACCATCGGGCCAGCGTACGGAAGTCGGCGGAGCGGTCCGAGCGGCCGGACCGGCGCTCGTTGAACGCGGCCACTGTGTCGATGAGCTGTGTGATGGCCGTGACCGCCGCGCCACGCAGCAGCCGCGCCTGCGACGGGTGACGCGAGTCGGCCGAGACGAACCAGTCCCGCAGGCCGCGCCACCGGTTACGCCAGTCGTTCAACGACCCGGTGACCGCCGCCTCGTAGGCGTCGGTCGGCTCATCCTCATCGGGTAGGTCAGGCACCGCGTCTGCGGCCTCGCGGCGGGCGGCGACGAGCAGCAGCCGTTCCACGCCGGCCGACTCGATCCCCGTGAGCACCGTGGCGATCTCGGCTCCCCGGTTGGCCAGGTCGGCGATGAACCGGTTGATGTAGTCGATGAGCCGCTGCTTGTAGGCGACGAACGCATCGACGTCACCATCGGCGAAGTCGATCACCCGCCGCAGCGACGCCATGAACGCCTGCGCGTTGTCGGCGAGCCCGGCGAAGCGTTCGGCCAGCCCGAGCAGCAGTAGGTGCACCTTGGCTGGATCGAGATCCGTCAACCGGGCCATGTCCGCCAGCGAACGCAGTTGCGCCGCGATGTCGGCCAGCGCGACCGACTGCAGCGAGCCACGCCGGCCGATGGCCTCCTCGTAGACCGCGATCGCCTGCTCGGCCGCCTGCCCGGCCGCGGTCAGCTGGTACAGGTAGCGGGCCCGGTGGAAGTCCTCGACACTCGTCACCCTGCTGGTGTCCGGGTCGGCGCGCAGATTGCCCCACTCGACGAGCTTGTCCAGGGCCGCGACCACCTCGTCGGGCTCGCCAGGACGCCCGAGGTCTCCGATGACGTCCTCCGGCCGCATGTGCACGATGAACCGGTCCCGCGCCCGCGCGAACGTCATCAGCACCTCGCGGTAGAGGGCGGCGTTCGGCGTGCTCAGATGCGCGAACGGTTGTCGGGGCACTTCTTCGAAGGACGCATCCTCGCCGCGCTGCTGCGTGGTCACCGCGCCATTGTGGCGAACCGCACCGACAGTCCTCGCACCGCCACGCGACGCAGCCCAAATCCGAAGTCACGTCGACAGCGACGCGATCTTCACCGTCAGTGCGACACTCTGTTCCCGGGTGGCGTGGGCAAGACTCTGACGCCGGAGAACTTCACCTCGCTGTTCAACGACGTGAAGTCGCGGATCTTCGACAAGCTGCCGGACGACACCTGGTTCTACCCAGGGCACGGCGACGACTCCACGCTGGGTGAGGAGCGCCCGAAGCTTGATGAGTGGCGCGCTCGCGGCTGGTAACGCCACCCGGCGTGCCACACCGTGGCACCAGGTAGCACAATCACCTAGCATGGATGTCATGGCCCAGCCTGAGATCACGCAACGCGACCTTCGCAGCCGGTCCAAAGAGATCATGGATGCCGTCGAGGGCGGCCAGTCGTTCACTGTCACCCGTGATGGCCGCGAAATCGGCGAATTGATCCCACTGCGTCGACGACGGCGCTTCGTTGCTCGGGACGAGTTCGTCGCCATGTCGCGCAACGCCGCAACCGTCGACATCGACGCGTTCCGGGCGGACCAGACTGCCGCAGCCGATCAGGAAGCCGCCGACCCCTATGAGCGGTAGCGCACATGACCAAGGCCTCCTCGACACGAACATCCTGATCTTGCGCCGCTGGGTTGATCCAGCCGCCCTGCCGAACGAGATGGCGATCAGTGCAATTACCCTCGCCGAACTCTCAGCGGGACCACACCAAGTGCGACCGAACAGCGAGCAGGCGACCTACGACGAGCATGCAGAGCGGGCTCGCCGCGTGGACGTGCTCCAACGCGCCGAGCACGAGTTCGATCCCATCCCATTCGGTGTCGAGGCCGCTAGGATCTACGGCCGAGTGACCGCCTCGGTCGTAGCCGTTGGACGCAAGCCGCGCCGTCGAGCCATCGACCTGATGATCGCGGCAACCGCTATCGCGGAGGAACTACCGCTGTACACGACGAATCCAGACGACTTCGACGGGCTTCGGAACCTGCTCACCGTCGTGCCGGTCGTCCGGCCTGTCGTACCCCATGAAGGCCGCTGATCATCGCCTCGGTTGTTCACCGCCAGTGCGATTACTCTGTTCCCGGGTGGCGTGGGCAAGACTCTGACGCCGGAGAACTTCACCTCGCTGTTCAACGACGTGAAGTCGCGGATCTTCGACAAGCTGCCTGACGACACGTGGTTCTACCCCGGCCACGGAGACGACTCCACGCTCGGCGCGGAGCGCCCCAGGCTCGACGAGTGGCGTGAGCGCGGCTGGTGAGCTGACCAGGTCAGGTGGTGCCGGCGAGGACCAGTCGTGCGGTCAACGGGCCGATGGCCAGGACGTCGCGTCCTGGCCATCGGTTGTCAGTGCCGCGCGGGTCGTCAGAAGCTGACGTTGTTGAGGACGAACTGGTTCTTCGAGTCGGTCATGTACCTGTTGAGGTACGGGGAGTAGGTCTGGACCGTGACAGTCTTGTTGGTGGGGTTGAACAACATGACCCGCAGGTAGCTGTTCGGCCCCAGTAGAAGAGCGTTCTGGTAGTCAGCCTGAATCTGGTAGACGGTGTTGCCGTTGACGCCCTTCTCCTGGATGACGCCGGCGGCGACGTAGTGCCCCGAGAACACGAACTGGAAGTTGGCGTACTTGCTGACCAGGTTGGTCCACAACTTCCTGCCGTTGGCGTCCTTCGTGGTCCCGCTCTGGTAGGCGTGGGTCACCAGGATGATCTTGTGGTTCGGGTGCGCGGCGACCACCTGGTTGCCCCACGCTATTTCCGCATCGGTAGGGGCGTACTTCAGCGCGAGCACCAGCCAGTCGACACCACCCGCCGAGAAGGTGTGGTAGGAGTCGTCGTTCTGGTTCGCCTGCATGGTGCCGCCGAAGGACGGCAGGCTCGCGAACTCACTGCGGGGGAAGTTGTCGTTGAACGCCGCGGCGCCCCGGACCACCGCCGGATCCTGCCCCTGGGGCATCGCGTCCATGTCGTGGTTGCCCACACCGACGATGTAGGGCACGCCTACCGAGGGCGCACCCAACGCCATAGTGGCGTTGCGCCACTGGTAGGTCTGGTCGGAGTCGTCCACGACGTCGCCGACGTGCAGCATGTAGCGGATGTTGCGACTCGCCTGGTTGTCGTTGACCCACTTCCGCTGTGCGTTGAACACCTGCGGGAAACTCTCAGATGAATACTGTGTGTCCGGGAGCATTATCAGGGTGAAATTCTCCGCACGGGCGGCGGCTGGCGTCGAAACGGACGCCGAGGCGACAGTTGTCGGCACACTGGTCAAACCAGCAGCAATCGCAACGGCAACAACGAATACGCGTGCGGTTCTGGCGGTCCTCATCTCTCTCCATCCGGCAGGGTCGGAAAGTAAACTGGCCGCAATAAACCTCCCTCCGGCACTGGTTAACAATCAACGCCCGGACAGGGAACATGCAACGTCCAACTACGGAGAACATTTCTTTTGGCTGTTTGCGGCGCGACCACGCGGCGTCGACCCCAGCGGCCAGTGAGCGGCACGGCACCGACGCGAGTGCGGACCGGGTAGGCCCGCGCGTCGAGCCGCCACGATCTCCAGACGAACCGCGTCGACGGCACTGACCGGTGGGTGTGCACGGGGCCGACCAGTGACTGGGGCGTTCTGGGGCGAGGGCCACACGCGTTCGCGGAGGAACTCCAGGAGGCCGGTCGCCCCGGCGACGGTGCCGGAAGTCGGTGTCGATGACGACGTAGGCGGGTCGTCCACGGGTCTCTGAACGCGGTGGCGGTCGACGCCCGAGACGGGGTGTTGACCAGTATCTGCCGATGGCCGGGGTGCTCAGGGTCCGGGAGGTGGAACTGGCGCGTGCGCTCGGCGCCTGACAACAAAGTTCGGAATCGATTCGCGGATCGTGGAAATCGCTGATATTTCCAATCTTGTTCACGGCAGGCTATGTTCGGTGGTAACTGGTCAGGTCGGCGTGTAGGGGTCAGTTAGTTGCGGGGAGCCAGGGGCGGCCTTCGGTGAGCATGACGAGGACTTCGAAGAAGTGTTTGCCGTGTTTTGTGGCGGTGGAGAGGTAG
>Ga0081539_10002989_pt1 | contig 22133 bp, 18 predicted proteins | sample TabmetS4T2R2_FD_71023 | JGI IMG/M metagenome (GOLD analysis project Ga0081539, IMG submission 71023) | Tabebuia heterophylla rhizosphere microbial communities from the University of Puerto Rico - S4T2R2 | ecosystem: Host-associated > Plants > Roots > Rhizosphere ...
CTCCTGGCAGCACATCTCCTAGACTGCCGACCTGAGGATATTGTGTTCCAGGATGGCAAACTGGTGAACGAAAATCGTCCAGAGCACGCTCTCACCTTTGCTGAAGTTGCTGCCGCAGCACAGCAGCACGAACAACTGCCACCGGATATGGATGTGGGCCTGGAGTTCCCCGTGCATTTTGTTTTGCGTGACAATCCTTTCGGCTTCGGTGCACATGTAGCCGTCGTTGCAGTGGACCGCGACACCGGTGCCCTCACCGTCCTGCGCTACGTGGCTGTGCATGACTGCGGGCGCGTCATCAACCCCAAGCTCCTGGAGGGACAGGTGTACGGGGCTATCGCTCAGGGGCTGGGCCAGGCACTGGGCGAGGGCATGCGCTATAGCCCGGAAGGTCAGCCCCTCACTAGTACCTTACTGGACTATCCACTGCCGCATGCCAAAGATATGCTGGAGATCCGTACTGCCACCCAAGAAACCCCGTCGCCAACCAATCCGCTGCGCTTGAAGGGCATTGGTGAGCTGCCGACCGTGGCCTGCGCTGTGGCCATCGCCAATGCGGCCTTAGATGCACTCTCTGGCACCAGCGTGCGGCATCTCGATGCGCCCCTGAGCGCCGAAAAGGTATGGCGGGCCGTACAGGAGAGGGCTCGGTGAGCCGCGGTGCTCTCCCCTTCCCCACGCTTCTCCCCTATCCCAACTTTGACGCGACGGCGTCGGCGCAGGGGCCTCTTGGCCCCTGCCCCCACCAAGCGGGAAGGAGCAGAAGGGCCAGGGAGAATCGAGACTGTATGGCCCTGTGCTCTGCCCGCAAGCGCTTGCAAAGGCTCAATGGATTTTCTAATATCCCCCTTGTGGTGCGTCGTTTAGCCCCCTGTGAGGGAGCCCAGGATGCGAGGTGCTTGACTATGCCGATCTATGAATATCGCTGTGAGGATTGTAGTCGTCTGACCTCGCAGCTCGTCTTGAAGCCAAGCGCGGTAACTTCACCAAAGTGCCGCGTGTGTGGCAGCGCCCGGACGCAGCGTGTGCTGTCAGGATTTGCCTATCATCGCTCAGAGGCCAGCCGCCTAGCGGAGTTTGACGTGAGCGCGTCAGGCCATCCGGAGTTTTATAAGGATTCCCGCAACATTGGTCTCTGGGCCAAAAAACGTGCTCAGGACATGGGAGTGGATTTAGGGCCATCCTTCGAAGAAACGGTGGAGAAAGCGCGTACCGGCAAAATCCTGGATGAAGTCTGAAGCCCAGCATGGGCTATCCAGACTCGCAAGGAGACCCAGGGTGACAATCGATGATGCCGTAAATAAAACGGTCATGCTTATTCTCTTTACCAGCGATGGTCTGGATGCAGCCGGCATTAAAGAGAAAAAGTTTTATGCCAAAATTGTCGGGCGGGATTCGATTGGCTTGTGGATCGAAAATCCTAAACTCGAGACCACGCGTGTGCGTGACGATAACGGCACAATCATCCCCCCAGACCGGCGCCAGTTGGAAGAGCACGTAGCACATGTGCTGATTCCCTGGGGGAATATCCGTTCAGTAGTCCATTTCCCAACGCGCCAGGGTTTCGATAGCGCTGAAGACGAGGAAGCCAGCGCCCTCGGACGCGGTATGTATCTGTAGTCCTGCGCACCCCTACAGCTCTATGCCTTTCGCTTCTGCTCTGCTCATCCACGTCGGGCCATAACCAGGCTACTGTGGCCAGTGAGAAACGGCTCTATACGCACTGCCTCGAAGCCGGCTTGCCCCAGCAGGTCGCGCAGTTCTGCGCCGCTATACACCTGCCCGTGCTCGGACACGAGGGTGAGATGCAGCGCCAATAGAGCGGGAATCAATGGGCCAGAGCGCGTGTCGTCGAGCATATAGTCGTGGATCAGCACTATCCCTCCATGTGGCAGCAAGGCGTAGAGCCTGGTCAACACACGCCGGCAGGTCTCCGGACTGCTGGCATGCAGATTGCCTGACCACAGCACCACATCCGGTCCTGGAGGTAATACATCGCGTTCGTAATCACCGCCGACGATATGCACACGGTCCGTGAGCCCCTCCTGACGCATGACGGTCTCTGCCAGGCGACCCACCTGGGGAAAGTCGAAGAGGATGGCACGCAGGTGTGGATAGCGATGGAGGATTGCCACCGTATACGCCCCAGAGCCCCCTCCCAGGTCGAGGAGACACGTAAAGGGCGTGAAATCGACCCGACGTGCCAGTGCATGCCCGAGGCTGCGCGAGCCAGCGTGCTGCGCCGCGGAAAACGTGGCGGCGTCCTCTGCATCATCGGCAAGATAGCGATAGGGATGGGAGATGTCGTCCACCGGGCCATTGTGGCGCAAGGCCGCCCCCATCTGCTCCCAGCGGTGATAGCTCAGAGCATCGAACATGTGAAGATAGCTCCCGATAAACGCGGATTGGCCCTCGACCAGGTATTTTTGGGTAAGCGGGGTATTGCGAAACACCCCACCCGTCGCCTGCACGAGCCCCAGCGCCGCACAGGCGTATAGCAAGCGTCCGGCAGCGCGCTCTGCCAGTCCCAGGGCCTGAGCCACGTGCGCGAGTGGCTGGGCGCCAGTCGCCAGATGGGTAAAGAGTCGCAATTCCAGTGCGACGTGGAGTGTGCGTGCTGCCATAAAGCCCAGGCCGAGGGTATGCAGAGCCCGGGCCTCATCAGGCGGCGCATCGGCTAGACCCGTCCACCATGTGAGCATGATGCCTCCTGCAAGATACGCTGTTCAGGTGAAAAAACTGTCGTGTCCGGGCGGGTTTTATAGTACGCTTGCAGGCAAACGTCCAGGCACATTTTGTCACCAGGCAAGGAGGGTACACAGGGTGCAGCCAACAGTGCTGCAGTGGTTCAGGAGCCAGATTGAAACCTTTGCGCCGGCGGCACAGCGTGAGGAGCGCCAACAGCTCTATGCAGATATAGGGGCGCTGCCATCCTCCCCGAGCCTCACGCTCTACGACGATGTGGGTCTCTTTGTGTTCGCGCAAATCGTGGCGGCACACCAGCTTACTGCCTCGAAGGTCTCTGGACAGCGCCCGGAACGTTCTAGCGCCCATGCCATGTGGTATGAGAAAGAGCGTCAGCGCGTGGCAAAGCTGCTGCTGCAGATTGCGGAAAGCCCGGTGGTGGCCTCGTTTCAGTCGGCAGTGACGTATTACGAGGCGGCTGATGTGACGTGCCAGCACGGCAGAAACCAGAAAACCTGTGAGGCCCTCTACATGCTCCGTCTTACCCTGCACCTCCTCGAACGGCATCAGGCCTCGCGTTGGGCGCGTAAACAGGTGGAGCGCTTACGCCAGCGCGAACCGCATCTGCCCCAGCTCAATGACCTCTGCGCACCATTAGAGCCCGTGCCAGACGAGATCCCGGAGCTGGTGCCAGGCACTCCTGTCACAGCCACTGCTTCAGGAGCGCGTGCGCCAGATGACCTGACAGCCTATCTGCTCGGCACCATAGTGGCGCGCTTGCGCCACGCCGGCCTGACCGTGGGCCAGAGCTGCGCACTGGTGGATCGCGTTTTGCACTGCTGTTTTGGACGGCCTGATCCACTCGGCACGCGTGCAGCCGTCCTGGTCGAGCAATGGCGACGTCTGAACCAGTACACCTCTGGAGTGTAAGGGCACCATCGCATGAAGCATCGACGCGGGCTCCACCATGGGCTTCTAGGCTTGAGTCTCGTGCTGCTGCTCAGCGCACAAACGTCTCTGCCACGCACCGAGGTATGGATTGCCCGCGGCGACTCTCAGGAAGAAATTGCCCGTTTCACCGTCGAGATCGCCGACACGCCGAAGACCTGGGAGCACGGCTTGATGGAACGTGCTTCTTTGGCCCCAAATGCCGGGATGCTTTTTGTATTCCCAGATGTTACCCCGCGTACTTTCTGGATGATGAACACGCTCATCCCACTCGATATGCTCTTTATCGATGCCACCCACCGCATCATCAACATCCAGGAAAATGCTCTGCCATGTGCTGCCCCCCGGCGCTGCCCGACGTATCACTCTACAGCACCGGCCAAATACGTATTAGAAATCCCCGGTGGTCGCGCCCGAGCACTCGGTGTGCAAGCTGGCGACCACGTACATTTCTAAATCCCACTTATGGAGGTGGACGATGCTCGATCTGGTCATTCGCGGTGGCCTGGTGGTCACCCCAGAAGAGGTGGGAGAGCGCGATATTGGAATCCAGAATGGCACTATCGTCGCGATTGCCACGCCGGGCACCTTGCCTACAGAGGCGGCCCGGGTCATCGAGGCCCAGGGTCACATTGTGCTGCCGGGCGGCATCGAGCCGCACGCCCATATTGCTATTCCGGTGCCCGAGAGATGGGCCGGACGTCCGGAAGTGATGACCCAGCCCCCAGAAGCAGCCAGCCGCGCTGCGGCCTTTGGCGGGGTGACGACCGTCATTGACTTCGCCGGCAATCTCAATCCGCCCCTGGACCATGAGCCAGCCCCACCGTCCATCCCGGCAGAGATTGACAGCCGGCGCGATGTCTTTCGCGGCCATGCCTATACGGATTTTGCCTTCCACTACATTCTCGCCGGCCGTGTCGCCCCGGCGACTCTCGGCCAGATTGGCGAAGCGGTGCAGGAGGGCATTGCCAGTTTTAAAATTTTTACGACCTTTCCTGGTCTGCGTGTGCCCTATGGCCACCTGTGGGCGGTGTTTGCTGAAGTGGCCAAGCATGGGGGCATCATGGCGGTGCATGCCGAGGAGGACGACATTGTCACCTACATGACCGACAAGCTCATCCGTGAAGGCAACGAGCAGGGCCATAACCTGCATCTGGTCCACAACAACCTGTCAGAAGATTTGGCATTCCGCAAGATTGTCCGGCTGGCCAGGCACACCGAGGTGGGGGTGTACTTTGTGCATACCACGGCCAAGGAAGGCGTGGCGGCGATTGCGGAAGCGCGCAGTCAGGGCCAGCCGGTGTACGGCGAAGCCCTGCACAACTATTTAGAATTTACCTGTGAGGATTATAAAAAGCCTGGTGGTACAGCGATCCACACATACCCCGCCATCAAATTCGCTGAGGATCGCGAGGCGCTGCTCGCCGGACTCCTCGACGGTCGGCTCTGCACCACGGCAACGGATGAATACACCACCTACAAAGGCGTCAAATTATCCGGCAACACTATCGAGACCGTGTGTGGCGGCCATAACGGCATCGAGACACGCCTGCCAGTAGCCTTTACCAAATTTGTGGCGCAGCGCCACATGCCTTTGCAGCGCTTTGCCGCGATCACCTCGACAAATGCTGCAAAAATCCTCGGGCTCTACCCGCAGAAAGGCGTCATTGCCCCAGGCAGTGACGCGGATCTCGTGCTCATTGACCCTAATCTCCACAAGACCTTGGCGCTGGACGATCTCCACGCCGATGCCGACTACAGCATCTGGGAAGGTTTCCGTTGCCAGGGGTATCCCGTGATGACGATCCTGCGTGGCAAAGTCATTGTCGACCATGGTCGCCTGCTAGGGAGTTCCACGGATGGGCAGTGGCTCAAACGCAAAGTGTCCCCAGACATCCTGGCGCGTCCAGTAGTCTAGCAGACGGGTGCGCTGGCCTGCCGGGCCATCAGCGCAGCACCCCCGCCAAACTGGCGGGGGTAAGTAGCCCTACGCAGTAGCTGTGCGCAGCACTTAGCGCATTGCCACCGCCTTGATCTGATGATAATCGGTCCAGCCGGCGAGGACTTTGAGAATCCCATCTTGCACCAGCGTCGTCATCCCTTGTGCTATGGCGACCTGCAGGAGCGGTTCCGCGGTAGAACGGGTATGGATCAAGCGTCGCAGTTCTGGCGTGACCACCAGAAACTCGTGCAGCGCGATACGGCCCTTGTACCCCGACTGGTGACACGCATCACACCCCCTGCCGCGCTGGAGAACGAAATGGCTGTTGTAGGGAATCTTGAGCCGCGCAAAGGCCTCTTGATCGTAGCCATACGCCAGGGCGTCATACTCATCCTGGCTCGGATGGTAGCTCTCCTTGCAATGCGGACAGATAGTCCGCGCCAAGCGCTGTGCCAGCACGCCCAGCAATGCATCGGCGAAGGTAAACGGATCCATGCCCATTTCGAGCAACCGTGTGACCGTCTCCACGGTACTATTGGTGTGCAATGTGCTCAAAACGAGATGGCCCGTCAAGGCCGCCTCGAGCCCAACCTCGGCCGTTTCTCGGTCGCGGATCTCCCCCACCATAATGACATCGGGATCAGCCCGGAGAAAGGCGCGTAAGGCCGCCGCGAAGGTAAAGCCAATCTTGGTATTGACCTGCACTTGCCGCAGACCACGTTGCGTGATTTCCACCGGATCTTCCGCGGTCCAGATCTTCCGTTCGCGGGCATTGATCGCTGCTAGCGCGGCGTGGAGCGTGGTGGTCTTGCCCGAGCCAGTTGGTCCTACGCACAGGATAAGTCCACAGGATTTTTCGAGCGCGGCGCGAAATTCCCGCACATTCCTCTCGGTCATATGCAGCTGCTCCAGTGGCATGGGCTTACTGGCGGTCAGGATCCGCAGGACAACATCCTCATTGCCCACGCCAGCGGTGGGGAGCGTCGCCACACGCAGCTCAACGTCGCGGTCAGCCAGGCGGACTTTGATCTTGCCATCTTGGGGTTTGCGGCGCTCGGCAATATCCAACCGGGCCATGATCTTCAGCCGCGACACGAGGGCGCGACGATAGGAGCCGGGCACCTTGAGGTAGTCGTAGCAACACCCGTCCACGCGGAAGCGGATGGTGGTGTCTTCCTTAGGACCTTCGGGTTCGATGTGGATATCCGAGACCCCATGTTTATACGCATCGGTGAGGATCTGGTTCACTAAGCGTACAATGACGCTATGGTTTTCATCGAAAGTTGTCTCATCGACCTCATCGAGTTGCTCCTCACGCTCTTCCGCCTCCACCATCTGGCCGAGGAGGGTAGTGAGCGCCTCTGGAGTGCTCTGCTGGACGCGCTCACTGCTGAGAGCCTGGACATACTGCAGGATATCCTTGCGGATGCCAACCATACACCGGACAGTCTTGCCTGGAAACATCCGCTGGATATCGTGGATCTTGTCTGACGCTGAGGGATCATCGATCAATACATCCACCGAATGCTCGTCAGCCTGCAGCGGCACCCAGTGATGGGTTTTGAGATAGCCTGGATTGATGCCCTGGAGCAGGGCGGGCATGAGCTGCCGCTTGTCATCGTATTCAACAAAGGGGCACTGGTAGAAAGTGGTGAGGGCATAGCCAATTTCCTGTTTGCTGATCTGATAGCGCTCCATCAGCACCGTTTCAACGGGGAAGTGACGTTCGCGTGCTTCCACGATGGCGGCCAGCAAATCCGGCGGCGTGAGGCATTCGTTGATCAAGAGGGCGTCAAACTTCTGGAAGAGGCGATGGATGGCCTTGTCAGCAACCCGCACCTGCTGATAGAGCGCATACCTCAGGGTCTTTTCGTCCAACCAGCCATTGTCAATCAACAGTGCCCCGAGTTTTTTCCTGGGCCCTTGGGTGCGCTGCTGTTCGAGGGCTGCCTGCAGTTGCGCGGGTGTGATCATCCCGGTGAGTGCCAGTAATTCGCCAAGTAAAAGCCGTCGGCCATGCTTGCTCAACACGCGGCTGAGGTCGGTGACAGACAGAAAACCGAGTTCGATGCAGAGCTGCCCGAACGGCACGGCGGGGCGCCGCGTTTTTTGTATTGCGAGCCCTTGCGCGAGCTGCTCTGACGTGAGGAGCCCTTCCTGACGCAGCAGTGCACCAATGGACAATTTCCGTTGCAGAGGCGATTGCATAATGAACTTTCCTCATCTGTGCGAGGCGATGCCCTGAGGCACTCAGATATCCTTAGATAAAGACGCCATGGTATTCTTGTAACTGTATCGGCAAGTTTGAGGCTCAATCCGCACGTTTTTTTGCTTGGACAGTATCCTGCGGTTCTCAGGAGCGCAGCAGCGCCGCTTGCAGGTGCGGACGACGTTGCTGATTTCCCACTGTTGACGTGGCTTGCCTCGTCAACTAAGCTATGCCGTGAAGACCCCTGGACTCAGGAGAAATGAGAACCCTGCGGCGCCTTCAGGTACCCTGGGCCGCACGGCGCTGCCACCATTGCCCCAGACCCTGACCTAGAACGCTGCTTTGGCATGAGGAGATGTATATGGATGTGCGTTTTGACGACGCCACCGAGGCATTTCGGCAGGAGGTACGGACCTGGCTTGAAGCCAATGTCCCCAGGGAGCCGATGCCGAGTGACCCTCAGGGTGCTTTTCACTATACACGGGCCTGGCAGAAAAAAATGTTCGATGCCGGCTGGGCCGGCATTCACTGGCCTAAACCGTATGGCGGGCGTGGTGCAACCCTGCTGGAGCAAGCGGTTTTCCAGCAGGAACTGGCGCGGGCCCAGGCGCCGCCGATGGCCAACACACTCGGGCTGATGATCGTTGGCCCGACGCTGATGGTACACGGGACAGAGGAGCAGAAAAAGCGCTATATTCCGCGCATCTTGAGCGCCGAGGAGATCTGGTGCCAGGGTTTTTCTGAGCCCAACTCTGGCTCTGATCTGGCCTCGCTGCAGACCCGGGCGGTCGAGGACGGCGATGATTTTGTCGTCAATGGGCAGAAGATTTGGACCAGTATGGCGCACGTTGCGGATATGTGTATCCTGCTGACGCGCACTGATCCGCAGGCGCCCAAGCATCAAGGCATCAGCTTCTTACTGGTGGATATGCACAGCCCCGGGATCACGGTCAAGCCGTTGCGCCAGATCACCGGGGGCGCAGAGTTTAACGAGGTGTTTTTCGAGAACGTGCGCGTGCCCAAGCAACAGCTCGTGGGCCGGCTCAACGACGGTTGGCGCATTGCCATGACGACGTTGACCCATGAGCGTGGTTCAGCCTCCTTTGGGACGCAGGTACAGATGAAACGGACTCTAGAGAACATCATCGACGCGGCCAGAAAAGTCCAACGTAATGGCCAGCCGCTGAGTGCTGATCCAGTGATCCGACAAAAACTGGCGCAAGCCTACATCCGTGTGGATGTCATGCGCCTCAATAACTACCGGTCGATGACCAACCAGCTACGTGGGCAGCCACCGGGGCCCGAAGCCTCACTCGATAAGCTCTACTGGAGTGAGATGAACAAGTGGATGCAGGAGATCGGCCAGGAGATCCTCGGGCCATTCTCGCAGTTGGATCCAGAGTCGCGGCACTATCCGACGTCAGTGAATTTGCAGTATAGTTTCCTGTGGAGTCGTGCTGAAACGATCTATTCCGGGACCTCGGAAATCCAGCGGAACATCATCGGCGAACGGGTCCTGGGTTTACCTCGAGGGTGAGGCCCAGCATGGTATACTTGTGGCACGCAGGCGCTGGGGAGGCAGAGCACCCTGGTACGGCTTCTGGTTTGAGGAAAGGAGAGGCGTATGTCCGGACACTCGAAATGGGCCACCATTAAGCATAAGAAAGCAGCCGTCGATGCGCGTCGTGGCAAGGTCTTTACCAAGCTCATTCGCGAGCTGACCTCTGCCGCACGCATGGGTGGTGGGGACCCCGACTCGAACCCGCGTCTACGCACTGCCGTAGCGGCAGCCAAGACGGCGAATATGCCGTCCGATACGATCCAGCGCGCCATTAAGAAGGGCACCGGTGAGCTGCCAGGTGAAGTCTATGAAGAGATCACCTACGAGGGCTACGGGGCTGGTGGGGTGGCAATCCTGGTAGACGTGCTGACCGACAATAAGAATCGTACCGTTGCCGAGATCCGCCATCTCTTTGCCAAGCATGGGGGGAACCTGGGAGAGACCGGCTGCGTGGCGTGGATGTTTGCTCGCAAGGGTCTCATTACGCTGAATACGAACCAGATCGATGAAGATACGCTGCTCGAACTCGTCCTCGAAGCTGGGGGAGACGACGTCAAAACTGAAGCGGACGCGTACGAAATTGTCACTGCTCCCGAGGCATTTGAGGACGTGCGCAGCACCCTCGAACAGAAAGGACTGACGTTCGACGTGGCTGAAGTAACAATGATGCCGCAAAACACAGTCCCAGTGGAAGGCAAGCAAGCCGAGCAAGTCCTGCGCCTGATGGAAGCCCTGGATGACCAGGACGACGTGCGCAAAGCGCACGCCAATTTTGACATTTCCGACGAGGTTATGGCCGCTCTGGCTTCCTAGCCTAAGGAGGGGGAGACGGAGGGACGAGGAGAGGAAGCTGGGGGCTCCTCCAGAGGACAGCATGCGCGTCTTAGGTATTGATCCCGGCTCCTTGATCACCGGCTTTGGTGTGGTAGAAGATGTCGCTGGAGGGCTCTGTGCCCTCGCCTGGGGGACGGTGCGCACCAGCTCTAGCCAGCCGCTGCCAGTGCGCTTAAAGCACATTTACGACGGCCTGTCAGAAGCCCTGCACACCTGGCAACCCGAGGCCGTGGCGGTGGAGCGGGTGTTCTTCGCCGAGAATCCCAAGACGGCGCTCATTCTCGGCCATGCCCGTGGGGTGGCGTTGCTGACAGTTGCCAATGCGGCCTTGCCCCTAGTCGAGTATTCTGCCCTGGAGATCAAGCAAGCCGTAGTGGGGTATGGCCGGGCTGGGAAAACGCAGATGCAGCAGATGGTGCGTGCGCTCCTGCGGCTGGACACGTTACCCCAACCGGCTGATGCGGCGGATGCCCTGGCAGCAGCGATTTGTCACGTGCACACACATGGGTTCCGCAGTAAGGTCTTACGATGATTGCTCACCTGCAGGGCGTGTTAGTAGTGAAAACTGTTGAGCGGGTCGTGCTCGATGTGCACGGGGTCGGCTATCAGACGGTGGTGCCACTCTCGACCTACTACGCGTTGCCAGACCTGCAGGAGCGTGTGACGCTCTTGACTACCATGTATGTCCGCGAAGATACCATGCGGCTCTACGGTTTTGCTACCCCGGAGGAGCAGGAGATGTTCGAACTGCTCATTAGCGTGTCGTCCGTTGGGCCGCGCCTGGCATTGAACATGCTGTCGAGTCTAACCGCGGCGGATCTCCGGCAGGCCATCGCACAGGCCGAAACCCGTCGGTTGCAGGCCATCCCCGGGGTGGGCCGCAAAACCGCCGAACGCGTGGTGTTAGAATTGCAAGATAAAATGGCGGCGCTGGCGCTGACCGCCTCTGGGCAGCCGAGCCTGATGGTGACCGCGGACGAGCAGGTGATGCGCGACGTGATTTCGGCGCTGCTCAATCTCGGCTATCGTCAGCAGGAAGCCGAACGAGCGGTGCGGGCAGCACGCGCCAAACACGATGGCAGTTTGACATTAGAGGCGCTCCTGAAAGACGCCTTGCAAGTACTGGCGCGCTGAGCGCTGTGGGGATAGTGGTGTGGTAGAACGTCTGGTAAGTCGGTCACGAGAATCAACAGATGAAGCGCTCCTGGAAACCAGCCTGCGTCCGACGGCGTTGGATGAATACATTGGTCAGGAGCAGGTGAAGGAAAATCTCCGCATCCTGATTGAAGCGGCCCGGCATCGGGGTGATACTATTGATCACATCCTGTTCTGCGGTCCGCCGGGACTCGGGAAAACGACCCTGGCGCATATCATCGCCGTTGAAATGGGCGTCAACTTCAAAAGTACGTCTGGGCCGGTGGTGGAACGCCCCGGTGACCTGGCAGCGCTGCTCACCAACCTGCAGCAGGGCGACATTTTTTTCATCGACGAGATTCACCGCCTGCCGCACGTTATTGAAGAAATCCTCTACCCGGCCATGGAAGATTTTCAATTAGATATTATCATTGGCCAGGGACCCAGTGCCCGGACGATCAAACTCGCCTTACCACGCTTTACCCTGGTCGGGGCCACCACGCGTGCTGGCTTACTCACCTCCCCCTTGCGGGACCGTTTTGGCGTGGTCATTCGGCTTGATTTTTACTCTCAAGAAGAACTGCAAACCATCGTCAGCCGCTCCGCCCAGTTGCTCCAGATTGGCATTGACGAAGCCGGCACTGCCGAGATCGCCCGGCGCTCACGCGGAACCCCGCGTATCGCCAACCGTCTCCTCAAGCGCGTGCGTGACTACGCGCAGGTGCGTGCCGACGGTTTTATCACCCAGACAGTGGCGGCACAGTCCTTGCACCTCCTGGAGGTAGACGATTTCGGTTTGGATAAGATGGATCGGCAACTACTGTTAACCATCATCGACAAGTTCAGCGGTGGTCCAGTGGGCCTCGAAACCCTCGCCGCCTCGATCAACGAGGAGCGCGAGACTATTGAGGACGTCTACGAACCTTTTTTACTGCAGAGTGGTTACCTCAAACGTACCCCGCGTGGTCGGACTGCCACCCCCCTGGCGTACCGTCACCTGCGACGCCAACCGCAGGTCGAGGAGCAACCCCGGCTCTTGTAGCGGCACTGGTGCACATGCAGTCGTAGCGCTTGCTATCCCCTAGAGACTCAACTTTTTCTCGCTTGCAGCCGAAAAGAGGGAGCAAGAACGGCAGCAGCGCCGGCATACTCTGCGCTATCGAGACCATACGGAAGAACAGCAGGAAGATACGCCGTGAGCGAGCATTCTATTTTGCACGAGTTGTTGGCCACGCTAGATCCAGGTCTTCTCCCAGATACGCCTACACCAGTACACCAGCAGACCAGCATTCAGCACACCATGCAGCTTGATATCAGCGATGAGCTTGACTCTGTTCTCTATCCAACCAATCGGCTGATTTACTCGCCTCATACGATAGAGCCCAGACTACTCCAGCCTTTTCTGGATGGCACCAAGGAGGTCATCCTGGTCTGTGTGCAAAACGGTAAAACCCTCCCAGCGACCTTACAGGCCCTGCATTCTAGCTACCTCATCGCCGATACGCAGCATTCCGTGTTTCGTCGCAAGCGTGGGGAGACGGTGCTGGTCGTCTTCCCGATAACATCGCAACAACACTACGTCTTGCAGACCGCCATCCACAACGTCTATGCCTTCAGGTTGGAGCTCGAGTACCGCGACCCCCGCTATGACGTGCGGCACTATATCCCCATCACCGCGCCAGTGGCCCTGCAGCCGGTGCCAACGACTTTGATCGCGGCTATCGGGCAGCAGCAAGGACGCATCATCCGGCAGATCACTCTGACGCCACGCAGCACCCAGGGAGCTGTAGCGAGTTGGATTACTGATCTATTCTGTGCCACAGACACTGATGAGCCTATAGCTTTACCCTGCGAGGGAGGGCCGGCGCTTGCCTGTGCTCTCCACGATCTCTCCCTGAGTGGCGTCTGTCTTACAGTCAATGCCACCCATGTCGCAGAGGCACTCGACCATCATCTGGTGCGGCTCACCATTCCCCTCCCCAGGGCTTCCCAGACACTATCTGGCTGGGCTTCAGTGTCTCTGACCTTGCAACTGCTAGGGGTCGTGCGCAATGTGAGCCACACCCCCTCTGGCAGAGCCCTCCACATTCGTTTCCTCAAACGGCTCCTGCCAGAGGTTGACACGCTGCTGTGGCATCTCGAAGGCGGTTTTGCTGAGGAGGCTAACCCTGGGTCGTAAAGAGCCCGGGTGTCAGCTACATCAGCCTTCCCGGCGTATGTAATCTTCGGCAGCAGCGACGTCCTCGGCAGAACCTATGATGAGGGGTACACGCTGGTGTAGTTGCGTCGGTTGCAGCCCCAGGATATCTTCAGTGCCAGTGCTGGCATGGCCTCCCGCCTGCTTGGCCACGAAGGCCAACGGCGCTGCTTCGTAGAGCAAGCGCAATTTACCGGTGGGTTTTTGCGGCTCGGTCATATCAGCGGGATACAAAAAGATCCCACCAGTGAGCAGAGTGCGGTGAAAATCGGCCACTAGAGTACCAACATACCGTCCCTTATATGGTTTGTTGTGTGGATCCTTCAGGCTATCAACGTACTGTCGTACTCCTGGACTCCAGGCGTGGTAATTCCCTTCATTGGCGCTGTAGGTACTGCCGCGCTTCGGCATACGAATATTTTCGTGCGACAGAAGAAACTCGCCCAGACTCGGATCAAGGGTATAGCCATGCACGCCATAGCCAGTGGTGTAGACGAACATCGTGCTTGAACCATAGACAACATACCCGGCAGCCACCTGCTGCGCCCCTGGCTGCAACAGATCGGCCACCGTGCTGTCCGGACCTGAGCTGGCTTTACGATGAATCGAGAAGATGGTGCCAATGGTGATGTTGATGTCGATATTGGAGGACCCATCGAGAGGATCGAAGAGCACCACGTACGGCCCGCGGGGATAGCCAGGCGCCGGCAGGATCGGCTCCGCAGCTTCCTCCGAGGCCATGGCGCAGACGTGTCCGCTCGCTTCGAGCACTTCAACGAGCGCCTGATGCGCGAAGACATCGAGTTTTGTCACCTGTTCGCCCTGGACGTTCTTCTCGCCCGTAAACCCGAGAATATTCACCAGTCCCGCTTTATTCACCTCGCGGGCAATCACCTTTGCAGCCAGGGCGATCTGCGTCAGCAGGCCAGTGAAATCCCCTGTCGCCCCTGGATAGTCCCGTTGTTGTTCCATGATGTGTCGGCTCAAGGTAATGCCTAGTCGACTCACAGTATGACCTTTCAGATGCAGAAAGAGCCCATTCTACACGTCGGAGTGGCGCTGGTTAGGCCACTCCAGCTTCCATCTCGCTCGTGTACTTCCCATAGCGCGCGGCACCATTGCATTTAGCCCGCTGATAGAAGCACTGCTGGGCCGTGGCGACATTGGCCACATCGCCACGCCAGGATTCGAGCACCGGCCCCTGCAGGGCACGCCCGTACGAGAAGCTCAAGGCCCACGGATGCTCACCCATGGCATTCATGGCATTGAGATGCTCTGTGGCCTTTTTGGCACTCTGGCCACCCGAGAGAAATACAATCCCAGGTACCGCCGCCGGGATCACCTGGCGGAAACAGCGCACGGTCGCCTCTGCCACTTCATCCACGCTCGCTTGCCGCGGGCAGCCTTTGCCTGGCACGACCATATTGGGCTTGAGCACCATGCCTTCCAGGAGCACGCGATGCGCGCGGAGTTGCGTAAAGACTTCCTGCAGCGTCGCTGCCGTGACTTCTTCACAGCGCTCGATGGTGTTATCCCCGTCCATCAGCACCTCGGGCTCGACGATCGGCACCAACCCGGCCTCCTGCGACAGCGCCGCGAAGCGGGCTAACGCATGTGCATTGGCCTGCAGGCAAAAGGACGTTGGGATGCCTGCCCCGATGGTAATCACCGCCCGCCATTTCGTGAAGCGCGCCCCTAAGGTCCGGTATTCCGCCAGACGATCACGCAGGCCGTCGAGCCCTTCGGTGATCGTTTCGCCTGGAAAACCGGGCAAAGCTAGAGTGCCCTTGTCCACCTTAATACCAGGCATGATGCCACGTTGTTCCAGCAGGGCGGAGAAGGGAGTGCCGTCCTGCGCCTTCTGACGTATAGTCTCGTCATAGAGAATGATCCCGCTGATGAAGGCCTCAACGCCCGGGGTCGTGAACAAGAGCTCGCGATAGGCGCGGCGGTTCTCCTCCGTCGAGGGGACGTTGATACTATCCAGACGTCGCTTGATGGTCCCGGAACTTTCATCGGCAGCCAGGATGCCTTTGCCTTCCGCAACCATGTCACGCGCCGTGGACACGAGAAGCTGTTGATCCATGGGATACCTCGAGGTAAATGGGTTTTAGGCCTGACCTTATTCTACTCCGTTGTAGAGTTCGTGCACCACACTGTGAATGGTCTGCGCATAAGGCGAATCTTTGCCGGTGATGCGGTTGAGCACCTTCATCAACGGATATGCCGGCTCGACGTCGCGCGCTCCCACGCCGATCGGAGTAAACTCCGAGCCCTGCGAGCGCCAGAAGTGAGCATTGGTGCGGTCGATACGCAGGCGCGCCTCACGGTAGCTCGGCTCCGCAAAGACGTCGTGCGTCTCAGTGATGCCGTGCGAGTTCAGCGTCACCATCAGGCCGATCTGCAGGCCACGGCTGCGCACCGTCGCGACAGATTCGGTCAGTGGTTTCGGTAGCAGCATCATATAGTGCGAGCCACGTTCGTCGCCCTGGGTCATGTAGAAGCCCGTCTGCATGTACTCGAACATCGGTGTGACCAACTCCTCCACCCCGAGCAGGACCGGGTCGTCCTTGCCGACGTATTCCCCGCCAGTGATAAGCGCCAGCTTTTCCGTCGATGCCGCCAGTACAATATCCTGCACGGCCGCCTTGACGGCCTCGTGCTGGCTGACCACCTGTGGTAATGACCACAGGCGCTTGACGTTAAAGAGGTTCGTCGCGCCGAGCAGGGTCGCGATCTCCTCGCGATGCGCCCGCGCGTCGAGGAAGATGCGCCGATGCTCGTGCACATCGAAGATTTCAAACGCCAGGCTGTCGCCATAGCGCGTCCGGAAGTGCTCTTGCGCCAGGGCTCGCTCCACGGCCCGATAGACCGGCACGTTGAATGCCGCCGGCCCCGCCTTATCGGCAGCCAGCACGCCGACACGCGAGGTGTTGCGCAGCGGCAACTCCGCAAACCCGGGCCCCTGACCGGTGACGTTGCCAGCAAAGGGTTTTTTAATGTCAACCGTGCCGCGGCCACCCTGCCAGGCTTCCTGCGCCTGACGGATCTTGTCCAGATGGCCCTTCTCCGGTTCCGGCAAATGCGTTGCCAGCAACTCGATAAAACGTGCACTGGGCTGCGCCAGGTCATCCACCCGGGCACCTTTCGTGGCCGGGCCAATCTTCAGATCCTGGGCCAGACCATACGGCTTGTAGCCGAGCAACTCCGTGACCCAGACCAGGCGCCAAAAGGTCTGGAAGGCCATCAGGTGGATCTGGTTCGCATCCACCCCCTGGTTATGCGCCATCAGCAAATGCAAATCATCGCCGACACCAAACACCTGGAAGCTACGGATCAAGCCGGCTTCTTGCGATTCACACAGACTGGCACGGGCGACAGGCTCGAACAGCGTCGGCGGCGTGGTATGCCCCACCTTGCCACCGGCATCGGCCTTGATGTCAGACAGCGTCTCGCCCCCAGCATGCGTGTTGGCCTGTTGCACCAATGGGTCAACCTCGCCGTCTTCTGCCGAGGGAATGTTTTCGAACCACCGCCCCAGGCGCTCCGCACAGGCGCGCGCCCGCCGCTCTGCCTCTTCAGCGGTGACGTAGGGTTGGAACTCCCCGTGCTGCACCATGCACTGAATGGCCTCGCGTGCCTCGTGCTGGAGCAGGGCCGTCTGCACGCTGTCCTGCGCAAACAGGTCGACCACGTCGTGCTCGGGTGGGATGCGCCCATTGTCATAAGATTGATACGTATAGGCAACGATTTTCGCCGTGCCTTGTTCATCCGTCCGGTTCCGTACCTGTGCCATGGTCACCGGCATCACGCCCATGTGATAGCCACCACCCGCTCCACCAATCGTAAAATGAAAATCGGCGCCCAAATTAAAATGGGCTTCACCCACGGCTGGCAGACCACCCTGGAGGCGCACAATGGCGACCGGGTCCTGCACTGCCGAGGCGCCCAGCGACTCAATCGACACCAGGGCCACTGGCTCATGGCGGGTTGCTTGCAGCTTGTCACCATCCGTGACGAAGCGGCCCTGCACCGCATAAATCCCACTCACCACCCATTCCACCGGGTTGGCAATGAGGGAGAGCAACTCCGCCCAGTCGCCGATCTGGTCACGGCACAGCTCCAGGGGTTCCTGTAACCAGGGATAGAGCAACCACAGGCGCTCTTCGAGCGGCCGGTCACCAAAGGCAAACAGCCGCCGCTGGACCTTCCCAGCCGTGAGGTCGGCGACGTTCTCCACCACGGCGATGAAGCGCGTGCCGTCGAGGCGCTGATGCGAGCCTTTGTCGGGATGGAAAAACAGATTGAAGAGCATCCGGTTAAAGGCGCCCACCGCGCCGTGCACCACCTTGGCAATGATGATGGGCTCGGCCCCACGCTCGGTGAAAGGAAACTCCAGGGGGCGCAGACGCAGGGCCGCGACGCGCTGGCGTGGTGTGAGATGGAAAAAATCGCCCTCGCCGGCTATGGCATGATACACGTGCGCTTCAGCGGCGCAGGTCAGCGCTGTCGTGACCACCTCAGAGGCCAACGCACCAATTTTGGAGTTATGGAGCCCCTGCCCTAAGGTCATGATCTGCATCACGAGATCACTGCCGAGAGCATAGAGGCGATAATCACGAATCGCGCCATCTTGCTGGGCCCGACAGAGCACCGCGCGCCCCGCCTCGAGCAGCGCATCGGGGATCGTCGAGAGCCCCCCGAGCCAGCGCAGCACGTTGGCGCTCATCACGGTCATGGTGACACGCTGGGGGACACGCTCACGTTCTTGGGCGAGAAAATCGTCTTTGGTGAGAGCAGGGAAGATGGTCTGTGTCGATGGCATCGCTCTATCTCCCATCAAGAAGGTATCGAGCTATTCTCTCATCAGTGACGAGCACATTAAAATACGGCTTGGCCAGAGCAGCCTCTATCGCTTCTTTTTTATGCTCGCCACCGGCAATGGCGATCACATAACGATCCTGTTGCTGCGCTATCTGTCTAAAATCATCGAGTTTAACAGCAATAAGCTTCTCTTCGACCTCCTTATGCTGAGTGCCATCTTTGCATATTGGAATATAATTGCTCTCAGAAATAAACTCCTCTTTATTGATATTTATGCCTATTTGCCCTTGAATTCTATCATAAGTTTTATTTTTCAGATCTCCTATACCTAAGAGGAAAATTTTCGATTGTTTGGCACATTCCATCATATCTTTTATGCGATATCTGCTACTGTAACTCTCCATTTCCTGTGATTCGAGCTTGGTGTAGAAGTCAGGAGGAAGGCTCGATATATGGGCCTCAATATCGAGTGTCTCATCACGTCTTTTCATCATGATTGCTAATATGGATACGATGGTATGTGGATAGCAGGCTTCGAGCCGGCTATCAGCATAGAGAGCAGAGGGATATAGCTCTAACTTTTTCTGGCGTAGAGACCGAGCCAGTTCGGCATCCATCGCCAGTAAGTTCAGAAAATTGTCCACTACAGCGAGCAGGGTATCACCGCATGACATGGCAATTCGTATGGTCGGCTCTTGCGCCTCACACAGCAGGGTCGCGAGCGTTCTGGCACCGGCTAAGCCCAGGTTTTCCGTGTTTTTGCCACCTCCTCCCGGCACGATATAGACCGTGTGGATCCCTTTGGCGGCGAGTTTGTCCCGCAGCTCAGCTTCCAGTTTGAGCAGGCGTGGGGGCTCGATGTGCGCCTTCACAATCCCTTCGCGCCTGGCTCTCTCCAGTAGCCGCGACACCGAACTTTGTGAGAGCCCCAAGGCCTTGGCCACTTTTTCCTGTGTCAGCCCGTCAACATAAAAGAGTCGTGCTGCAGTGACTATCGCCTCGTAATCCTCCCTATCACTTTCTGGCGCGGATAGGCGCACAGCCCGCATATTCTTTCTCCTCACTGCAGGACACAGCTCTCGCCAGGCTCGAGAGTTTTGGCTGGAAACTGTGGTAAGAATTATTCATATGCATGAATATGCAAGATATCGAGTACTAATGCAATAAATATATTCATGATAAGAATTAGAGTACACACTATCACAGGAGAGCAGGGGTGATCTGGACGTTACAGCCCTGCAGCGGGTAGTTGGCGCCTAGATATGAGGAGTGCGGGCCAAGAGGCACATGCAAGCAACGGAAGATCAGGCCCGGGAACCACCAGACGGCTGCAAGCGATACATGGTGATCCTCGGGCCTTTATGCGTCGGTGTGTACTGACCGCCTTGAGGGCTTTACCCGCGCAGGTTCTGGGCGACAAACTCCCAGTTCACCAGATTCCACCACGCCGCGATATATTGGGGGCGGGCATTGCGGTAGTCGATATAGTACGCATGCTCCCAGACATCGCAGGTCAACAGTGGGGTTTTGCCATCACGCAGTGGACAGCCGGCATTTGAGGTGGCTTCGATGCTAATATTCCCCGCCGCATCTTTCACCAGCCAGGCCCAGCCAGAGCCAAACTGGCCAGCGGCAGCAGCACTAAAGGCATCTTTGAAGGCCTGAAAATTGCTCCAGCCACGGTTGATGGCGGCCGCTACGTCACCGGAAGGCTCACCGCCACCGCGGGGCGACATAGAATTCCAGTAAAAGGTGTGATTCCACACCTGCGCCGCATTGTTGAACAGCCCACCTGCAGGCGCCGTGCGGATGAGTTCTTCCAGACTCTGGTTAGCTTCCGGTTTGCCCTGCGTGAGGTTATTCAGGTTCGTGACATAGGTCTGGTGATGCCTGCCGTAGTGAAAATCAAGTGTTTCAGACGAAATATGAGGCTGTAAGGCATCTTTGGCATACGGCAGTGGTGGTAATTCAAAAGGCATGTGATGGTCCTCCGTACTGGTGTAAACGTTTTCATGGCTCGCCCAACACAGATGCCGAGCGCACTCTACACAGCAAGCGCCGGCTCGCCAACGTCGGCAAGCGACGACGTCCCCCGTCAGCAGACCAGGGGTACTCAGCATACGGCCCATACAGAGTTCTGAGGTCTATATGGCGATACTACCAGCTTTCCCGTTGTGTGTCTAGCCATCAGCATCGTCCTAGCAACCTCTTTCCGGTTGCATTCCCCCCGCAGATCCCCTATACCACTGCTGAGGGACGATGGGACGGAGAGCCAGAGAGAGGAGAATCCCCGTGGCACGACAGCACGAGCAAGAACACACAGAAGTGGTACGCGGCGCGACCAGCAGACCAGTGGTGCGGGGTACGCATGGTGTGGTGGCAAGCGGCCATCATTTGACCTCGATGGCCGGCATGCGCATGCTCCTCAGCGGTGGCAACGCCTTCGACGCGGCAGTGGCCATGGGCTTTGCCGCCGCGGTGCTTGAGCCCACGGCGTCCTATTCCCTCGCGACCGAGGGTGTGGGCATGCTCTACCATGCTGCTAGCGGGACGATGCAGGTATTGAGCGGGCAGGGGGTAGCACCACAGGCAGCGACCGTGGCGGCATTCCGGGCCCGTGGCCTCACGAAAATTCCCACTGGTCCAGGCGACCAGGCGCATCTGTCTTTTACCGTGCCCGGGATTGTCGATGGTTATTTCAAACTCCTGGAGACTTATGGCACCAAAACCCTGGGTGAGGTGCTGGAGCCAGCCATCGAGCATGCGCAGCACGGCTTCCCTATGTACGAGTACATGCACCGCATACTCCGCATCTCACAAACCCTGGAGCAGTTTCAACGCTATCCCGCGGGCGGGGCTGAGGTCTTCTATCCTGGTGGCCAGGTGCCAGCCGTGGGCAACCTGTTTGTACAGCCGCAGCTCGGCCAGACCCTGCGCTTACTGGTCGAGGCCGAACGTGCGGCCCCAGGGCCACGCCGTGCCGGTCTGCAAGCAGCACGCCGCATGTTCTATGAGGGCGAGCTTGCGCACCGCATTGCGGCCTTCTCCGAGCGCGTGGGCGGGCTGCTGCGGCTGGAGGATTTGCAGCGCTACCAGGCGGAGTTCGAAGCGCCCATCCGGACGACATTTGCTGGTTATGAGATCTGTACCCAGGCCACCTGGACCCAGGCCGCGGTGCTGCTGCAGTCCCTCAATATGCTGGAGCATGTCGACGTGCGCGCTCTGGGGCACAATTCCACCGCCTACATTCATACCATAACCGAAGTGTTAAAACTGGCCTTTGCCGATCGCGAGCGCTACTACGGGGACCCCAATTTCGCAGCAGTGCCCATTGCTGGCCTGCTGTCGAAGGCCTATGCTGCCGAGCGCGTCAAGCTGGTGGGCGCACGCGCCTGTCCAAGGCTCCCCGACCCGGGTGACCCAGCGCGTCCTGGGGCCACAGTTGCTCCAGCCGTCCTGCCCTGGGGGGCCCCTACCACCGAGATGGCCGGGGCCGTCTCCGAAGACGGCACCACGCACCTGGCGGCCGTTGACCGCGATGGCAACATGGTCTGCATCACGCCCAGTGGCGGGGTGTTCCGCAAATCGGCGTTTGTCCCAGAACTCGGCTGTACCTTGAGCACCAGAAGCGAAATGTTTTTTCTTGACGACGACCATGCCAACGGGTTGCAACCAGGCAAGCGCCCCCGCACGACCCTGATCAACTATCTGGTCTGCCGTGACGGTGTGCCCGTGATGACGTTTGGCTGTCCTGGTGGCGATGATCAAGCCCAGGCCAACTTGCAAATGATGCTCAACG
>Ga0081539_10002990_pt1 | contig 22130 bp, 21 predicted proteins | sample TabmetS4T2R2_FD_71023 | JGI IMG/M metagenome (GOLD analysis project Ga0081539, IMG submission 71023) | Tabebuia heterophylla rhizosphere microbial communities from the University of Puerto Rico - S4T2R2 | ecosystem: Host-associated > Plants > Roots > Rhizosphere ...
AAGCAGACCGTCTATCAGTTGAAACATGGCCTGCTCTCAGATTACCTGAAGCAGCAACTCAGAAATCCATCCATCGCTTTCAGCTAATCTGAGAAAGTCCTAAGCTTATAATCCCCCACACACAAACCCTACTCTATGCTCAAAGCCCCAGTGCCCTAAGCTTCATGTAACGACGCGCCCAACGCTCCTGCGAATTCAATAACAAGACCTCTCCGAGAGTTTCATCTAAAACCTCATCGAGCAGTTTCGCAGCCTCTTCAATGGAGGTGTGCGCACCCTTAGAAGGCTCAGGCACAATCTTGTCCACAATATTCAACTCGTACAAATCCGTCGCCGTCAGCCTGAGCGACTTCGAGGCTCGCGGCGCCTCATTTGAGTCTTTCCAAAGAATAGCCGCGCAGCCCTCCGGCGAAATGACCGAGTAGATCGAATTCTCTAAGATGAGAATCGCGTCGCCGACCCCTATCGCCAGAGCCCCGCCCGATCCACCTTCCCCAATGATGATGCTTATGATTGGTACTGAGAGCGTTGACATGACCAGAAGGTTGTGCGCAATCGCCTCCGCTTGACCGCGCTCCTCCGCATCAATCCCCGGATATGCGCCGGGCGTGTCAATCAAGGTTATTATCGGACGGCCAAACTTCTCAGCACACTCCATCGCGCGTATGGCTTTTCTATACCCTTCGGGCTTGGGCATCCCGAAGTTTCTAACGCGCCTCTGTTTTGTGTCGCGCCCTTTTTGATGACCTATGATGAGAACTTGCGTCTGGCGATATTTGGCAAAACCGCAGACCACCGCCGGATCGTCCGCGAACCTTCGGTCGCCGTGTATCTCCGTGAAATCGAGAAACAACTTTTCTATGAAATCCGAAGCGTATGGACGGTCTGGGTGGCGGGCGGTTTTTACGCGTTCAAACGCCTTCTCCGAAACGGAAGTCTTCGGATCATTCTGGTTGGTCTGCATTTGGTGGTCTCTCTGGATAAAGCCATCGCTTATTAAATAAGCGCTTAAGAAATCGTTTCGTTTTACAAGCTTTTTCGAAGCAATCTTCTATTCCCACTCAATCGTGCTCGGCGGCTTTGAGCTTATGTCAAAAACCACACGGTTTATACCCCTTATCTCCGAAACCAGACGCGAGGAGATTCTACCTAAAAGATCGTGTGGCAGACGCGCCCAATCCGCAGTCATCCCATCTGTACTCGTAACCGCGCGTATCGCGACGACACGCTCGTACGTCCTAAAGTCTCCCATAACCCCAACAGTCATTATCGGGAGTAGAACCGGAAAAGCCTGCCAGATACTATCATACAGATTCGCTATGCTTAATTCCTCTTCAATGATACGGTCAACCGACCGTATCAAGTTGAGGTCGTCCGGGTTGACTTCCCCTATGATCCTCACAGCGAAACCGGGGCCGGGAAACGGATGACGCTTCAAGAAATCCTCCGGCACACCCAAAGCGCGTCCAATCATGCGTACCTCGTCTTTGAAGAGTTCACGCAACGGCTCTATCAATTTGAGGTTCATACGCTCCGGCAATCCCCCAACGTTGTGGTGGCTTTTTATTACCGCCGAAGGGCCTCGAACCGACGTTGACTCAATGACGTCCGGATAGAGCGTCCCCTGCACTAGAAAATTCACTTCACCCAACACACGCGCTTCAGCTTCAAAGACTTCTATGAAAACCCTACCGATCCGCCGTCGTTTCTCCTCAGGGTCGATTACACCCTTCAAAGCTCTTAGAAACTTCTCTGCGGCGTCTATGCCGACTACGTTCAGGTTCATCTTCTCTTTAAATAAGGCGTTTGTGGCCTTAAATTCACCCTCCCGCAGCAGGCCCGTGTCAACAAAAATACACGTCTGCCTCTCCCCTATCGCCTCATGTACTAAGGCCGCTGCCACAGTTGAGTCCACCCCGCCCGACAAGCCACAAATGACTTTCTCATCCTTAACCGTTTCGCGGATTCTCTCTATCTGTTCATTTATGATTGCGTCGGGCGACCAGTCGCCTCTAAATCCGCAAACACGAAAAAGGAAGTTTTCAAGTATCTGCTTCCCGAAAGGCGTGTGAACGACTTCGGGGTGAAATTGCACGCCGAATATGCGTCTGCTTAAGTCCTCAAAAGCGTTAAGCGTTCCGCTCGTATTCGCAGTGACGCGAAACCCCTCGGGGACTTTCGTTACGTGGTCGCCGTGGCTCATCCAAACGTCCATCTCGTCTGGTAAGTCTTTGAAAATCGGGCTTTCCGGGTCAACCACTTTGAGGCGCGCGTAGCCATACTCCCTGTTCAGAGAGGGGTGGACTTCCCCGCCTAGTTCGGAAGCAATAACTTGAAGACCGTAACAGATTCCGAACACCGGGCAGTCGAAGTTTTCGTGTAAATTGAAGGGAGGCTTTGGGGCGAAATTATCATAGACGGAGGCGGGGCCACCCGACAAAATGATCCCTCTCGGCTTCATGGACAGAATCCTCTCGAGGGGAGCGTCGAAAGGTAATATTTCGCAGTAAACCTTCGACTCTCTCACACGGCGCGCTATCAGTTGAGTGTATTGAGAGCCAAAGTCGAGTACGACTAGCACGTCGTGTGAGTCGTGTTGATTGTCCAAGCTGAGCCTCCTGCCGTTTCTTTCTGGCCGTTGGTTTTGATTATGTTTGAAGTTGAGTTTATTGTTACTTCGGTCTGCGTCTCAATAGTCATTTTCAGTCGGCAGTTAGTGCCTGTAAGATATTATGCCTAAAGTTTTCGACCGCCGTTTAAAGGGGCGGCTTGCGAAGTTTTTGCCGGCCCTTTGCATTTGCGCACTGACCATTCAGTGCTTTGGGCAAGAGCAACTCACTCTGTCAAAGCCTATACATCTGCTCTGGGCTTTTGAAACGAATGACATGAGCAATATTACACCAACCCTTACGGAAGAGGCCATATACGTCCCACTTGCCAACGGCATGATCGTCTCCGTGAAGACTGAAAACGGCGAGCTGCTTTGGAGAAGCGAGATGGGCGGGAGAATCTCCGCGTCGCCTTATTCAGACTCGAAGGGCGTCTATGTCGCCTCCGAAAGCGTCCCTTTAAAGAGTAGGTCTCCTCAGGTGTCGGGCGCTCTGCGCGCGCTGAGTCCGCGAAACGGCGTGACACTTTGGGTACACACGCTTCCCACGCCTATGCGTGGGGCTTTAACCGCAAACGGGACGACGCTTTTCGGAGGCACGGCTGACGGGCGCGTCTATGCCTTGAATAAAGAGACCGGCGAAACTGTCTGGGTTAAATATAATTCCTCACCTTTCAACTCGTCCCCCGTCCTGTACGGCGGAAATCTCTACATAGGCGACGAGGAAGGCAAGATCATTGTAATTGAACAGGCTACAGGGAAAACTCTCTGGCATTATCGGACGCGGAAGGCGGTTAGAGCGCCCGTCTCCATCTTTGAAGGTGCGGTTTATGTAGGCTCGACCGACGGCTCTGTATATTTTCTAGAAGAGGCCACGGGGCGTCTGAAGCGGCGTGTTAGTACCAACGCCTCCGTGCAGTCGGTTCAGGAGGCAGGGAAATGTCTTCTGGTCACGTCTCTGGATAATTTCGTGTACTGCCTTTCGCCACAGCACGGCGAGAAGATTTGGAAACGAAGGCTCGCCGGGAGAATCGTTGCCCGGCCCTTAGTCCTAAGGGAGAGTGTGCTCTTGCCGCCTCTCTTCGGCGACGAGTGCGTCGTCTTGAATCTACAGGATGGGAAGACCGTCAACACAATCTTTGTAGGAGAGGACAATAACGCCGAGGCTTCCCCGCTCTTTACGGAGAATCTACTTCTACTCCCGACACGCAAAGGCTTACTCGCCTTCTCAAGCCGGGAGGCGAAGGCCGCGACTCAAGAGTAAACGAAGGCGTTTAGGCGATTCGGATGTTTTAGCTTCACTACTCTTCCGCGGGTTGTCGAAAGCGCAGGAGCGTCACGAGGCGAGAGATTAGTCCGAGGAGTACGTAGCCGCCGACAATCGCCAGAAGGATGTAGCGCGAAAATAGCCAGACGAGCATCCCCACGGCTGCAATGATAGGCACGGCCTTGATCGTGCTGCGCTTGCCCGCCCCAACGGTCTTGAAGCTCGAATAGCGTAGCGTGCTTACCATCAGCACCGCCAGAATCGCAATCAGCCCCATCATCAGACCGCTGTAAACGGTCGCCCAGTATTCGCCGTAGGAGGCGAGCGGGCGCGGCGCGAAGTGTACGATGGAGGCGAGGAGTCCGGCAGCCGCCGGGATGGGCAGTCCTATGAAACTCTTCTTGTCAACCTTCGCAGTCCCCTCGGCGAGCGTGCGCGGGCGCGTCGCCTGCACGTTGAATCTCGCCAGACGGAGCGCGCCGCAGATTAGGAACATGAAGGACAGAAACCAACCCAGTTTGTTTAGCTGGCTCCCTTCGTGGAACGCAGACCCGTAGCCCCATGCATAGATCAGAACCGCCGGGGCGATTCCGAACGTCACAACGTCGGCGATCGAGTCCAACTGTATTCCTATCTCCGTCGCGGTCTTCGTGAGGCGCGCAATCCTTCCGTCGAGCATGTCGAAGAGAATCGCCCAGCCGATTGCGCGTGAGGCGTTGTCGAAATAGTATCCGGCGACTCGAGCGGCGTCGTCCCCCGTCGCGCTCCCGTCGAGAATTTGGAAGCCGCGCAGCGCCGCCATGAGCGCGTAATAGCCCATGCCTATGTTCGCAGCCGTGAAAGCCGATGGGAGCAGGTAGAGACCTTTTTTGATTCCCTTACGTTTCAACTCCACCGGCGTCTCGTCGTCCCTGTGCGGCGCGTTAGCTGCCATCATCCAACCTCCCGATTATCGTGACGCCCCCGCGAACCCTGTCTCCAACCTTAACGCGGATTTCGACCTCCGACGGCAAAACCAAGTCTGTGCGCGAGCCGAACTTTATAAGACCGAAACGCTCGCCCAACTCCACACGGTCGCCCGCGCGCTTCCAGCAGACTATCCGGCGCGCTAAAACGCCCGCAATCTGCTTACACACGACCGTCATCCGCTCGCCTTTAATCGTCAGAGCGTTCTGTTCGTTCAAAAGACTCGCGCGGTCGCTCGTGGCGCTCGTGAAGCGGCCCTTCGTGTATGTCACGTCAACCACTTCGCCCGCGATGGGCGAGCGGTTGATGTGCACGTCGAAGGGCGAAAGGAAGATGCTCACGATTGTCGGAGACCGCGAGTCGTTCCCGGAAGCCTTCTCGACTCTGGTCACGCGCCCGTCCGCGGGCGAGACGACGAGGCTTTCGTCCTTCGGCACTTCGCGCCGGGGGTCTCGGAAGAAATAGGCCATGAAGGCCGTTAGGAGCAAGAGCAGCGCGGCGAGCCACCACAGGCCGAAAAACGCCGCGAACAGCGTCGCCGCGAGCGGAACTAAAACCCAGAGGTAGCCGTCTTTTGCCATCGCCGACAAAATTTTCCGAAGGCGGTCAGTAGAAGACTCGCGCGCAAGTTAAGGTTCGCGCAGACTCGCGCCGAGTCAAGGCTCTCGTGTCGAGGCTCGCGAAGACAATCAAACTCGAACGCTGTTTTCAGCCCGACGCCTAAGTGAAACGGGGGCGCTCATCAATCCTGACGCGTCCCCCGTCGAAAATTATTGGGAGTGTCTTTCAGTTTAGCGCGCTTATCAAACGCGCGCGGCTTCAGTGCGCGGTGCTCTCCGACTTCTGGTGTCGAAGCATGATTGCTTGCATCTGATCTTTAACGGCCAGCTTCTTCTTCTTCAGAGTTATCTCTTCGAGTTGTTCCTCGTCGTTCGGGTACTGTAGCGCAGACAGCTCGCTGAGGCGCTGCTCGTAGCGTCCGTGTTCGCGCGCGAGTTCGCGGAACTCCGGGTCGGACGCGATCAGTTGTTCCTTAAGGCTGTCTGTGTTTGTGATTTCCATTTCGGAATAATCTCCTTTCAGATGCAAAGAATGGAGTGTCTCAAACTGTGCGCGGAGTTTGAACTTGCCCCGCGCGTGGCCGTTTGTGCGCGGGAAAATGGTAGCCCAATTCCGAGTCCCTTTCAAGTCTTCGGACTTAAGGGCTTCGTCATAATCTTCGCGCTCTCCACGGGCGACTTGTAGTAGTTTCGCCGCTCGCCGACTAACCGGAAACCCGCTCGCTCGTAGAGCGACTGCGCAGCCGCGTTTCCCGCGCGAACTTCCAACACGGCGAGACGCGCTCCGCAACTCGCGCCGGTGTCGAGCGCGAGTTTGAGGAGCGCGCTGCCCAATCCCAGACGACGAAATTCGGGGCGCACGCCGATATTGTTTATGTGCAACTCGTCGGCGTTGATGCGCGAGGCTATGTAGCCGCTCAAGAGCTTTCCGTCGCGCGCGTCCGCCGCCCGCCGGCGCGCGACGAGCATGACGGCCTCCGGCTTCGTAAGCTCCGCGCGATACGCTTCCCAGCCCCACTGGCTGAGTCCCGTTGTCTCTTCAATCTCGACTACTTCGAGCAGATCGTGCTCGCTCATCGGGACGATTACGCAGCACGCGCTCTCGACACGCGTCCTCAAACTTGCGCGCGACATTGTTCGTTCATCTCCGCGTCCGACGGCCTCACGTAAAGCGCTTGAAGTTCTTCCGCGCTGGCCGCCGCCCCTTTCCCGTATTTCACTTGCGCCGACAAACCTATCTCGACCGCCAGAGACCTAGACTCAGGCGCAAGCGTCCAAACATTTTCTACGGTCTCACTACCGGCATTCTCAGTCTCGCGTCCAACACCTGAAACCTCCACGAATCCGATGCCAAGTGCGCGCGCCCTTTCCCTGATTATTTCAAGAAAATTGCGCGCGCCGCTCCCGGCCCAACTCACTCCGCCGCCCAAACTCGCAACACGCTCAACGAAATTCGCGGGCCTTAAGTGCGCCGCCGCTTCCCTCTCCTCGACTTCGCCCTCGCGCGTGACCGAAAGAATCTGCGCGAACACTTCGCCCCGGCCCGCCGGAATCAGAGCGGCAACGCGCCGCGAAGCCCCCGCGGCGAGCGCGACCGCGTGAAGCGTCGGCACTCCCACGACGGGCTTCCCCAATGTCTGCGCCAGAGCCTTCATCGTCGCGAGTCCCGAACGCAGGCCCGTGAAACTTCCCGGCCCCTTTGCGACCGCGAACAAATCAACTTCGTCGAGTCCGACCCCGGCCTCCTTCAACGCGCGGTCAATCTCTCCAAGCGCGTTGGCCGCGCCCGTCTCTCTCAGGTCGCTCGCGCACAGCGAGAGCACGCGCGCGCCGCGCATGACGGCGACGCTTCTCGTCTCGGTCGCTGTGTCCGCGCTTAGTGTGAGTAGATCGTCCCCGCCCTCTTTCAGCCTGTCGTCCAAAAGCCCTCCCGCGCACGCTCGAAAGTCGTCTTGTTTGACACGTCGCGTTTTGTCCTTGATTATAGGCGTGGTAATCAAACCAAATCAATTATGCGTTTCACGCGCGCGCGCGCGGAATTTTTGTAATGGCTTTACGTGTCGGAATTTTGACGGGCGGCGGCGACTGCCCCGGCTTAAACGCAGTCATCCGCGCAGTCGTACGCCGCGCCTCTCTCGAAGATGAGGCCGAAGTCCTCGGCGTAAAAAACGGCTGGCGCGGACTCATCGAGGACGACCTGACGCCGCTTACCCGAAAGGCCGTCGCAGGCATACTCCCGCGCGGCGGCACGATCCTCGGAACTTCACGCACAAACCCCAACGACGGCGCAGACTACCCCCGGCGCGTGCGCGAAACTTGGCTTCGACACGCGCTCGACGCGCTCATCGTCGTCGGCGGCGAAGGCACTCTGCGCGCCGCGCGCGACGTTTGGCACGAACACCGTCTCCCGCTCGTCGGCATTCCAAAGACGATTGACAACGACCTCGACGGGACTGACTTTCCCTTCGGCTTCGACACAGCCGTCAACACCGTCATGGAAGCAGTTGACCGCCTCCACTCGACCGCCGAGTCGCACCACCGCGTGATGGTTATCGAAGTGATGGGCCGCCACGCCGGTTGGATCGCTGCCTACGGAGGCATCGCGGGCGGCGCGGACGTGATACTCGTCCCCGAACATCCCTTCCGGCTCTCGCGCGTCTGCGAGCTTCTCAGCCAACGCAAACTTCAAGGCAGCGCCTTCTCCATCATCGTCGTCGCCGAAGACGCGCACCCGCACGCCGACGAAGACTTCCTAGACGACGCCGCGAAGGCCGAGATTTATCGCGGCGGGCGTCTCGGCGGCATAGGCTTTCACCTCGCGCGCGAGATTGAAGGTCGGACGAGAATCGAGACGCGCCACGCGAATCTCGGATACATACAACGCGGCGGCTCGCCCTCCGCCTTCGACCGCGTGCTCGCCACGCGCTTCGGCGTGAAGGCTTTCGAGATGGTTCTCGAAAAGCGTTGGGGACAGATGGTCGCGCTGCGTTGCAGCAAGGTCGTCGCCGTCCCGCTCGACGACGCCGTGCGCAAAATCAAACGACTCGACGAAGAGATTTTCCACGTCGCCGAGGTCTTCAGTGGCTAAAGCAGCGACAAGTGATAAGGAAAGCTGTCAGCGTTCAGCAATCAGCGTTCAGCTAAAAGAGTGCGAACGAGAACTTTTAACTGACGGCGGCGATCCTTCCGACGGCGTCTGCCGTGTGCTGAATGCTGAGAGATGAATCACGGGCAGGGACAAGCCCTGCCCCTACAGTTTTCAAACAGGCTCTGATTGCTGAACGCTGGCAGCTTGTCCGTCGCACCTCACTGCTTCTCGTCTTTCGCAATCTTTTCTTTAATCTCCGTCTCAATCTTCTCGCTCTTGATGTCGAGCCGCAGGCGGTTGTAGAGGCTCATGTACTGGTTTGCGACCCATACGAGCGCGAAGCCGCCGATGAGATAGCCGCGCCAGTCTTCGTATAAAAGTTTGTAGCGCGTAATGAATAAGAATGCGATAGTGATGTAGTGGCTGAAGCAGTATTCGCACGTGAAGAGGTAGAAAAACTTCCGCTCGTACCAACGTCGGCAAGCCCGACTTTTTCTCACGCAGAATTCGCGCGGCTCTCGGAAAACCTCTTCGTGCGTCACAGTCCAAGCGACGCACGCAACGGGAATCGCGAGCAGGAAGAGCATGATTATCTGCGTGCTCAAGCTCATGTCTGAAGCCCTCGGAGCGTGTCTAACAAAAAAGGATTAACCACAGAGGTCGCAAAGGATTTCGCAAAGGTCACGGAGAGGCTGTCTCCTCCAGCGTCCTCTGTGAAGACCTCCGCGCCCTCTGTGGTTAAATCTCCTTAAGTCAACGCTGTCACGGTTTTATTCCGAAGCCCTTGGAAAATCATGCGCTGAACACGCGCGCGTCGTTATTAAATTAAGAGGCAGCGGCGCGTCCGTTTCAGCTTGCAAGGAATCCGGCATCAGTCGCCGTCGTGCCTTTCGGTTTTGACTGTGATAGTTTTGTACGTCAACTCTATTTTATCCGAAACCCGCCTCCCGCACGGGCCGAGAGCCGTATGACGACGACAAACGCAGGCGCAAACACGCCGATGCTCCGGCAATACCAAGAACTCAAGCGGCAACACCCCGGCACGCTCCTCTTCTTCCGCCTCGGCGACTTCTACGAACTCTTCTTCGAGGACGCCATCACGGGCGCGCGCGAACTCGAAATCACACTCACCGCGCGCCACAAAGAACGCGGCCAACCCATACCCATGTGCGGCGTGCCGCATCACTCGGTCGCCAATCACGTCGCGCGTTTGATACGAAAGGGCTACCGCGTAGCAATCTGCGAGCAGACGGAAGACCCCTCGAAGGCAAAAAAACTCGTGCGACGCGAGGTCGTGCGGGTCATCACGCCGGGGACTGCGATTGACCCACAATTAGTCGAAGCTAAAGAGACGATTTATCTCGCGGCGGTCTGCGGCGCGGGCGAAACGTTCGGCGCGGCGTTCCTAGACCTTTCGACGGGCGAGTTTCGCGCAACCGAAGTCAGCGGCCACGATGCTTGGGCGCGCGTCCGCGCAGACATCGAGTCCTACGCTCCGCGCGAACTTCTCTTCCCGCGAACGCTTGCACCGCTCATCAAGGATTCGTACGCGGGACACGGCCCGCACACCGCTCCGCTTCCGCTCACGAGCGAACAGGATGAAAATTTCACGGACGAACGACACGACGATAATATGCCCCTCGCACGTATCACGCCCGCCGAAGACGCGGCGACTGTCTCTGTGCAAGCTGCGACAGGCTCGTCCGGCGTCGCGCTCACGCCTCTCGACGAGTGGCTCTGGGAGCCGACCTCTTGCGCCTCTCTTCTTCTCGAACAGTTCGGCGCGCGCACGCTTGAAGGCTACGGACTCGCGGGCCGCATCGCCGCCGTGAGCGCCGCGGGCGCGTGCCTACGCTACGCGCGCGAGACGCAGCGCGCAGCCGCCGCGCACGTCACCGGCATCGGTTTCTTCGAGACGCACGACCATCTTGTCCTCGACACGGTTACGTGCCGCAACCTCGAACTCGTAGAGTCGCAGGGACAGATGGGACGCGGCGCGTCTCTTCTCAACGTCTTGGACGCGACCGCGACGGGCATGGGCGCGCGTCTGCTTCGCGCGTGGCTTCTCAGGCCCTCCGTGCGACGCGGCGAGATAGAGTCGCGCCTCGCCGCGGTCGAGGATTTGCACCGCTCGCAGATTCGACGCGACCGCCTTCGCGCGCTTCTCAAAGAAGTCTCCGACCTCGAACGCTTGACGGGCCGAATCAACATGGCGACGGCGACGCCGCGCGACCTCGTCGCACTGCGCCGCTCACTCAATCAAGTCGCTCCGATTCGTCAGGCGTTATCGGACGCGGAGGCGTCTCTGCTCCAAGTCGTCGTCGAGAGCGCGGACGAGTTGCCGGACGTTACCGCGTTAGTCGCACGCGCCTTGAGCGACGACCCGCCCGTCAACTTCTCCGAGGGCGGCGTCGTTCGCGCGGGCTTCAACGCGGAGCTTGACGACTTGCGCTCCGTCAGCCGCGACGCCAAGCAGACAATCGCCGCGCTCGAAGCACGCGAGCGTGCGCGCTCAGGCATACAGAGCTTGCGCGTGCGCTTCAACAACGTCTTCGGCTACTTCATCGAAGTCTCGAAAGCTCAGTCGGCGCGCGTGCCCTCGGATTACGAGCGCCGGCAGACGTTGGCGAACGCCGAACGGTTCACGACGACGGAGTTGAAACAGTGGGAGCAGAAGGTTCTCGGCGCGGAAGGGCGCATACTCGAAATCGAGTCGCGCGTCTTCGCCGAAGTTCGCGCGCAGGTCGCGCGGGAGACGCGCAGGCTTCAGACGACCGCGCGCGCGCTTGCCGTGCTCGACGTGCTCGCGGCTTTGGCCGAAGTCGCCGTGCGTCGTCGTTATCGTCGCCCGGTTCTTCACGACGGCGACGAGTTGGAGATAAAGGCCGGGCGTCATCCCGTGATCGAGGCAATCGGCGAAGGCCAGTTCGTCCCGAACGACCTTTACTTGAACAACTCGAACGAACGTCTCCTCATAATCACGGGGCCGAACATGGGCGGCAAGAGCACTCTGCTCCGGCAGGCCGCGCTCATCTGCCTTTTGGCGCAGATGGGTTCGTTCGTCCCGGCGGAGCGCGCGCGGCTTCCAATACTCGACAGAATCTGGACGCGCGTCGGCGCGTCCGACGATTTGTCGCGCGGTCGCTCGACCTTCATGGTAGAGATGACGGAGACCGCCGCTATCTTGCACAACGCAACCCCACGCTCGCTCGTGCTGCTCGACGAAATCGGTCGCGGCACGGCGACCTTTGACGGACTCTCAATCGCTTGGGCCGTCGCGGAATTCCTACACGACTCGGCGGAGAACGCCGCGAAGACTTTGTTTGCAACGCACTACCACGAGTTGACCGAACTCGCCGAGCGTCTGCCCGGCGCACAAAATTATCAGATACGCGTCGCCGAGCGCGAGGGCGAAGTCATCTTTCTATACAAGCTCGAACGCGGGCGCGCGTCGAAGTCTTACGGGATAGAGGTCGCGCGGCTCGCAGGCTTGCCGCCTTCGGTTCTTGCTCGCGCGCGCGAAGTTTTGCAAAGACTTGAGCGTTACGAGTTGGACGTTTTCGCCGATGTCGAGGGTGAAGTGAAAAAGACGGACGCGGTCGTGCCTGAAGTTGCGTGGAGCAACGGCGCGGACGCTTTGAGTCGTGTCGCGCGTCGCGCGGGGCGTCGGAAGCTTGCGGCTGAATTCACACTTTTCGACGCGGCCAACCAGAGCTTGCTTGACGAGCTTCGCGGCGTTGATGTAGAAACCATGACAGCGGAAGAAGCGCGCCAAATCCTTTCCGCTTTGAAGAGCAGAATCGTCTAATTCATGTCAGACATCCAGACCCTTCAGTCGCTCCCCCTCGAACAGCAAATCGGACAACTCCTCTTCATAGGGCTGCCGGGAACGCAGCTCGACGCCGAAACTCGTTCGCTCGTCGAAACGGTCTCGCCCGGCGGCGTCATCGTCTTCGGGCGCAACGTCGCCGCCGCCGAACAACTGCGCGAGCTTCTCGACTCGGTGCGCGAAATCACGCCCGGCTCGCCCCTGTTCGGCATTGACCAAGAGGGCGGACTCGTTGACCGCCTCCGCAAAATCTTCACGCCGATGCCGGCAGCGCGCGTCATACGACAGCACGGCGACCTCGCGGCGGCGCGCGCCCACGGTCGCATCACGGGCGAAGTCCTGCGGCTCTTGGGCTTCAACATGAACTTCGCGCCCGTCATGTCAATCATGACGGAAGACCGCGACCTGCTCTCCAACGGCCTCTACTCGCGCTCCTTCGGTCGCTCGCCCGGAGAAGTTCTCGGCTACACGATGGTCTATTTGCGCGGACTCCAAGGCACGGGCCTCTTGGGCTGCGCCAAACACTTCCCCGGCATCGGCGCGGGTGAAGTTGACACGCACGAGGAGATGGCCGTCATACGCCTGACGCACGACGACCTCATCGCGCAAGACCTCGCGCCCTACATCGAACTCTTCCAACGCGAAGACAACATGGTCAAAGCCGTCATGGTCAGCCACGGCGGCTTCCCCAACATAGACATACACAAAGGAACGGCGGGCGGTCGTCTCGTCCCGGCTTCAATCAATCCGGCAATCGTCACGGGTCTCTTGCGCGATGAGATGGGCTACGAAGGCTTAGTCGTGACGGACGACCTTGAGATGGGCGCTATCGCGAAGCACTCCGAGATAGAGGAGGCCGCGCTGCGCGCGGTGCTCGCGGGCGAAGACATGCTCTTAATCTGCGCGCGGCCCGACATCATTCGCCGCGCCTACGACGCGCTCTTGAAGGCCGCGCGCGAAGGCGAACTTTCGCGCGAACGCATCGAGGCGTCGCTGCAAAGAATCGCGCACTTCAAGTCGCTCACACAGCCTCCCCTGCCCTTCGACTCGAAGCGACTTCAAGAGCTTTCGTCGGAAGTGGACGAACTCAACCGCAAGCTCAACTACGTTTACGGAGGCAAACTCTGATGCTGTCTAGCAAACTCTTTACCGTCTCGCTCGCACTATCAGCATCCGCGCTCCTCTTTCTCGCGGGCTGCCGCGGCGGAGGCAGCGGCGGAAACCGCACGCAGTTCGTCACAGTCCTCGACGCGAACCCCGCGACGCTCGACCCCTTGGACGGGACTGACGCCGCGAGCGAGCGCCTGCGCCAGTTGATTTTCAACACGCTCGTTCGCAAGAACGAGAAGTTCGAGTACATCTGCGAACTGTGCGAGAACTATCAGACCTCCGACGACGGCAAGACCGTAACCTTCACGCTCCGAGACCAAATAACTTTCCACGACGGCAAGCCGCTCACATCAGCCGACGCCAAGTACACACTCGAAAACCTCCTCGCGTCGGGCAAGAAGAAGTCAGCGCCGTTCTTCGAGGCAGCGCCCGCCGGCGCGAACAAGTCCGTCACGTCGAACGCTAACGGCAACGCAAACACCGGCGCGTCGGGCGCGGCCAAGCCTCAGCCTTACATCGCTTCAGTCGAGACGCCCGACGCGAAGACTCTCGTCGTGCTCATGCGTAAGCCTTGGGTCTCGCTTCTGCCGAACCTTGTCTCCGTCCCCGTCATCCCGCAAGGAAGCGCCGACACTCTGAAGGATCATCCCGTCGGCTCTGGCCCTTTCAAGTTCGTCAGCCGCGACGAGTCGCAGCAGATTGTTGACCTCGCGGCGTTTGAAAACTACTGGGAGGGCGCGCCGCAAATAAAAGAGTTGCGCGTGCGTACGGTTCTCGACGCGAACACTTTGCAGGCCGAGCTTCGCAGCGGCAACATTGACGTTGCGCCCGGACAGTCGAACCTCTCGCCCGACTCTTACAACGTCCTCGGTCAAGACCCGAACCTCAAGGTCGAGAAGTTTCCCGGCGCGAACATCACCTACCTCGGCTTCAACACCGAGCACGCGCCGCTCGACAACGTGAAAGTCCGTCAGGCAATCGCCTACGCCATTGACCGCGAGTCAATCGTGCGCGACCTCATGCTCGGACAGGCGCGCGTCGCCTACTCGATTCTTCCCGAAAGCTCTTGGGCCTACGACGCGGGCGAGAAGTACACTTACGACCCCGCGCGCGCCAAACAGCTTCTCGACGAGGCCGGGTTCAAAGACCCCGACGGCGACGGCCCGCGGATGCGTTTTCAAAAACCCATCTCCTTCAAGATAAGCGCGGGCAACAACGCCGTCAGCCAGTATGCGCAGGTGATTCAGAACTCGCTCAAGAGCGTGGGCGTCCCCGTCGAGATTGAGACGTACGAGACGGCGACTCTCATCAAACAGCTTTCCGACGGTCAGTATGAGATGACTACGCTGCGCTGGGTCGGCGGCAACCAAGACCCGACCTTCCTACACGACCTCTTCCACAGCGGCGAGATTCCGACGAACCAGCGCAAGTCCTTAAACCGCTACCGCTACCGCAACCCCGAATTCGACCGCGTCATTGACGATGCCATGAGCACCTTCGACCGAGAGAAGGCAAAGCCCCTCTACCAACAAGCGCAGCAGATCGTCAGCCGCGATCTACCGCTTCTCCCGCTCTGGTACCCGGACGTCATGGTCGTCTCGCGCAAAGGCGTCGAGAACATCAAAGTTGACGCCAGCAACGACTACAGTTTCCTTCGGAACGTAACCGTCCAGCAGAAATGAACTTCTGTTTCCCCACGGGCGAATCAGAAGCCATGCGGCCCAAAGTTACATTCCGCTACGGCTTCGTTACCGGATGCGTGGAGATTATTGGAGCGTTTGGCCGATGGAGCGGAGCGTTCGGGCGAGTTCTTCCCTTCGGACGACGCCTTCGCGTATGAGTCGGGGGTGCTCCGTGCGCGTGTCGAGGACGGTCGAAGGAAGTTCGGAGCGCGAGTCGCCGCCGTCAACGATGATGAAGGCGTCGCTGTTTGAAGGTTCAGTTAAAACTTGCGCGAAGTAATCCGCAACTTCGGCGGCGGTGCGGGCGGGCGTTTGTCCGGCGGGATTCGCGCTCGTCGCGGTGAGAAGGCCGCCGCAGGCGCGCACGAAGTCGCGCACGTGTTCGTCGTCGGGCAGACGCACGCCGATTGTGCCCGTTCCCGCCGTCAAAATGCCGGAGACTTCCGTGCGCGCAGAGGCGACGAGCGTCAGCGCGCCGGGCCAGTGGCGCGCGCTCAAGGCGTCGAAGGCGCGCGTGCGTTCGGCGAGGAGGCGTTGAATCGCTCCGGCATCCGAGGCAAGGACGAGGATTGGTTTGTCGTCGCGGCCTTTGAGAAGGTTGAGCGCGCGCAATGCTCCGCGGTTGAAGGGGTCTGCGCCGAGGCCGTAGAAGGTGTCCGTTCGGAAGGCTACGACGCCGCCTCGTCGGACGATACGCGCCGCGCGTTCGCGCCCCGCCGCGTTGTCTGGGATAATCGTCAAAGGCTTCTCTCTCGAAGGCTCTCGGATTTTGACTTAAACTTCGACTCTCTGATTTTAACCCGCGCGGGCACAGAGTTGGCAGACTTTACGAAACTACTTTTGAACGGCGCGAGCATGCCGGCGCGCGCGGCGCGCTTCGTCGTGCGCGAGCCTTCGTCTGCGCTGACGGCGCTGCGTATGGCCGCGTGGGTCGCGGCGCTCTCTTTGCTGGTGAAGTTTTTGCCGCTGCCGCGCGCTCTCAAGTTCGTCGCGCCGCGCGCGCGCGCAGTCGCGCCGCCGCCGGACGCGGCGGAGGTGCAGTTGAAGTTGGCGCGACTGCTCGACTCCGTGCTCGCCGCCGACTTCTGGATTTTCACCCCGACCTGCTGGAAGCGCGCGCCCGTGCTCCACCGCTACCTCGCGCTTCGAGGCATCGAGACGCGCGTCGTCTTCGGCGTCCGCCGCGAGGGCGAAGACGCGCTGAGCGGCCACGCTTGGCTCGAAGCGTGCGGCGAACCGCTGCTCGAAACGACCCCGCCTGACTATACTATCACTTACAGTTTCCCTTAAAAGCCCGCGTCTCCGCACCGCTCGTTCGACGAATAACACGCTCAAGTCTTTCGACGACGACGGGCCAGTCAATGAAGATGAGATACATCGCTAGGTGATAGGGGAAGAAGATGTTCATGAAGAGGAGCGTGCCGACGTGAAAGGCGACGCCCGCCGCGAGTATGAACCGGCGCGCGAGACGCGAAAAGATTGCGAGCGGGAACGTTAGCTCCCAAAAGAGAACGAGGCCGACGACTATTGGCATGAACTCGCGGAAGCGCGGCAGAAGGAAGGCGAGACGGAACTGCGCGTCGTGCAGATTGTCGAGCGTGTGTGTTATGGCGAACGTAGGGAGACTGTCGGGATTGAAGTATCCGAGTCCAGCAACGCGAAGTTTGATTAAAGCCGATGTGACGTAAGACCAAGCGAGGAGCGCGCGCATCAAGAGAATCGGGTAGCCATAGACCCAACCGCCGGCGTGCGTGCGCGTTCGATTCGTCCGACTGTCAAACGAGAATGCGTCGCCGCATGGCGTGAACGCGAGGACGACGAGGATGTAGGCGGCGGGCATCTCGTCGTGGTTGAAGTGGCCGAAGCTGCGTAGAAGCCCCTCGTAAAACATAAAGAGAAGCGCTGACGACTTCGTCGCAATCCCCGTGAAGAATCCGACGGTCGCCGCGAGAAGCGAGACGACCATCAGAGTTTTCAGCGCGAGCATTCCTTCGGGCGAAAGCAGCGCGTCGTAGAAACTCCAAGGGAGAAGCTGCATCACGCCGGTCGGGCGTAGAATTGTCGTGGGGAGACGGCCTAAGTCTTTGAAAGACGTGAGGAGGCATTCGCACGTGATGAAGCCGCAGACGCCCGCGCGCGCCATTCCGAGCGCGCGCGCGTCGGTCGGAACGAGACTCGTTAAAGCTCCGCTTTCCACGATTCGACGAAGCGCGCGTAGTCGCCGTAAGAGCGGCCATCCCAAAGGTACGCGTCGAGCCGCACTGCCTTCAGGCGTCGCGCGGACGACCGAGGGAGTCTTGAGTTGTAAATCTCGCCCCACGCGCGCAGGAGTTCCTCGATGCGCGCGGCTCGCGGGAGTTGTTCGACGCCGCCCGTCGAAGCGGCCAGCGCCGTGTTCGACGGGTGCGGCCAGCGGATTGTGAAGCTCTTGTTCTCGATTGTCGCGGAGACTAATCCGAAGATGCGCCCGGTCAGCGCGTCGGAGAGTTCGATTGCGGGTATGTCAACGGTGTCGCCTTCGAGCGTTTCGCCGCGAAGGACGAAATACTCGCTCGCCTCCAACCCGCCGCCCGCCATCATCATCGTCGAGGCCGCCACGGGGTAGAGATTTCTAACCGAGACGAACGCCCAGAGGAGCGGCGCGAAGAGCGCGACGGTGAGCGCGGCGTAACGAACGCGCAAACGCCGGTCGCCAGAGTTTTTCGTTACGCCTGAATCTCCGACGTTCTCCGTCATCTTTTTGAACGGGCGCGAAACTGAACCGGCGTGTCAACTAAGTTCGCATCTCTCAACGCTCGCGGAGCAGTTTGAGCGCGCGAAGGTTTTCGAGAAGCTTTCCGACGCTCTCCGTCGCACGCTCGGTCGAAACTTCGTAGGCTTCCGTTATCTGCGCGACTATCTCTTCGAGCGGCAGATTCTTTTCGAGTCCGCGCCAGACGATTATCGCCGTCTCGTTCAACTGAAAATATTTCTTCGTGTTCAGGTCAACGAGGATTCCTTCGCCCGCGTCGAACTCGCTGAATACGACGTGCTCCTGCGGCACAAGCTCGCTCAAACTCATCAAACAATGTCTCCTCGACTATTACAGTACCGCGAGCGGTAGCGAGCGGGTATGAGTTACGAAGAGGGTTCGCTCGTCGAAACAACGACCCGCTCGCTACCGCTCGCGGTACTGTAAAACAACGACCCGCTCGCTACCGCTCGCGGTACTGTAATTCGCATCTCCAAGCTACGCCGTCTGCACGACCGGAAGCGTGCGCGCGTTTCCGGCTCGTTCGATTTGCCAAGGCACTTTGGCGAAGCTCTGGAGACAGAACAAGCACGGTGAGCCTAACGCGAGTCCGGGCTTCCGGCCCGCCGCCGTCTGTTCTTCGAGCGCGACGCGCCTGCGCTCCAACTGCTCGGCGGCAACACTTCGCAGACGCTCGAACGCCTCCGTGAAACTTTCAGAGTTGAGGTCTGCGACTACGTCCGCCTCGCCCGCCGCGCCTCGGAAGCCCGAAAGGTTGCAGCAGAGCGAGAGGCGTCCGCGATAGTCTATGTTGCAACTGACATTCGCCAAAGCCGAGCAAGGCGGCGCGGGGTCTGTGTTGTAGTAGCCGACCTCGATGCTGATTCGCATCTTGAAGACGCGCGCGAGGATTGCAATCTCCTGTTCGGCCTCAACGCGTTCTTCTGGACTCAAAGCAAGCTCCCGCTCGAACGCGCCCGAAGTAGGCATGACGTGGCCGAAGCTCAGCGCCGAAGCGCCCATGCGCGCTGCGAAAATCGCTATCTGCTCAAGCTGCGGGAGCGTGTCTTTACGCAGTCCGACTTTTACGACGAAAGGCATCGCGGCGGTCTGGCAGCGCGCGAAGGCGCGCACGAGACGAACGAAAGAGCCTTCGCCGCGCCAACGGTCGTGCGCTTCAAGAGTCGCGCCGTCCATGCTGAAAGCGACGTTTGACACCGTCTCCCGGTTCGCTTTTATCGCGGGCCAGACGCGCTCGAAGTGCCAGCCGTTCGTGACGAAGCCGCAGGTCAAACCTTCTTCACCGACTACTTCAAGCACTTCACCAAAACGCGGGTGCAGAGTCGTCTCGCCGCCCGTGAACATAACGTGCTTGACTCCGACCGGTTCTCGCGCCTCGCGTACGACGCGGCGCAGGAGTTCCACGGAGAAGAAGTTTGCGGGCGTGTGGTAGAGCGCGTCCTCATCGCGTAGGCAGTAGGCGCAATGTAGGTTGCAGATGTTGGTCAGTTCGACGATGAGACGTTGCAGGCCGTAGTCGCGCGCGCGCCGTCCTTCCGCCCACACGTCGGATTCTTGGAGGCTTAAGAGCCGGTCGTTTGAATCGTGGAGGCTCATCGCTATTGGCTCGCGGCGCGGCGCGAGATGAAGCGCGCTACTTCGTTTGGGTCGCCGAGCAAGTCTGTGCCCGCGAGAAGCTCGAACGCGCGTGTTTGTTGCGTGAGTCGAGTGAGCACGTCGAGGTGCGCGCGCGCGGCGGGCTTGTCGTAGCAGGCCCACGGGCAAATTCTTATGAGACGCGCCATCGCTTCGGCGCGCGTCAGCCGGCGCGACTCGCTCGCACGCTCGCCTGTGATAAAGGGGAAGAAAATCGTGTGCGGGACGCAAACGTCGCTGAAGCTGCCGGGGAAAATCGCCTGAGGCTCGAAGCGGCGTTTCAAAGGGTCGAACGAAACGGGTTCGGTCAACAAATCTTCGTAGCCCGCGAGGACGCCCGCCGCGACCGTGGGCGCCGAGACGGCGAAGACGCGACGTAGCGCGCGCGCCTCAACCCCTTCTTCGCCGCGCGAGACGAGCAGCGCGTCGTCCGAAAGATACTGCCAGCCCGCTCCGGCGAGTTGCGTCGCAAACGTTGATTTGCCGCTCCCCGAAGGGCCTACGAAGAGGAGGCCGCCGCCCGCGTCCGGCTCGACGAGTCCAGATGCGTGAAGCTCGAAGAGTCCGCAACGGCGCATCGCCGTCATCGAGGCGTTGAAGACCAGACGCGCAAGCGCGGCCCTCTCGCGCGACGCACGGCTCTCGCCTATCCAGACCTCCACGCGCGCGGGTTGGTCGCCCAGTACGCGTATGGCCGAATCTCGGCTGACGAAGTAGTAAGTTTGACCGTCGGTGTGGCAGACGCCGCCCGCGGCCACGTCGAAAGACTCTAGGCCGCGCGGAACGCCGGGCGACTTTTCGTTGACGCGGACTCTGATGGTCGCGTCGGCGCGTGAACGCCTGTCGCGCGGGAGCGCGGCGACGTGCCATCCCTCGAAGTACCGGCGGAAAATATCGGACGAGTGCTCGTCGTCGGCCTCGACGCAAATAAAACGACCGGCGACCGTGTAGTAAACAGCGAACGCCGGTTCTAAATGTTTTGCTGCGGCCCGAACCGTTGATTCCGGGCAGACTGCTTTCTCCATGCCAGCGAATAACCTCTGGAGGCCGACCTCAGGTGGTTGCGCCGCTATCGGTTGACTGGAAGAAGGTCGTGGCTTCGAGCACGTCAACGGGAAATGAGACTTCTGGCTCGACGAACTCCTTCTTGCTCTTGTTCGCTTCTGATGCCCTGCTCCGTCTAAATTCTTCGACACGGGAAAGCTGTTCGGGGATCAGATTCTCGGTCTTCGTGGTCAAGGTTCATGCCTCCTCTAAATTTATGTAGCTGCCATTATGACTTCGCCGGAGCCGGCGCTACGAGGGCAAGTCGCAACGGCTGCACTTGGAAAGTCTGTAAGTCCAAACGGTAGTAAAAACGAACTTCTGGCGACAAACTCCTCACGGCCTGTTCGAGCGAGTAGTTGCTGAATTCAACGTCAACGATTTCCGGCGACTCGTATTTCAACTCGAACGGAACGCCAACTTCGCTCGCAATCCTAAAGAGGACGACCGTGAGCGGCTGCTTGTGCGCGCGCACGCTCAACAGGTTGTTTGCGAAGCTGACACGCAGAGGGTCTTCCTCCTCCTTCTTCTTCTGCTCCTTGCTGTCTGTGCCCTCTTCCGTGTCGCCTTCGATAAGTATGGCCTCGGACGTGCCCTTGACGGTCGCGGTCATGGCGGGCGGGCGCTCGTTCAAGACTTGCAGGTAGATTGCCAGAGGCTTCGGCTGGACTGGGTCGTCGCCGCCCGCAACGTAGTCAACATATGACTGCGGCGCGAGCATCCTGAGCGTCGCCTCAAGGTTCAACCCGCCGAACTCGGTCGTGACACGTTGTTTCTCAAGAATAGGACTCAGGCTGACGGGGACGTTCAGAATCCGCCCCAACTCACCCGTTATCTCCGCGAGCCGCGCGTCTTTGGCCTTGACGGTGAAGGTGTGCGGAGCGTTCTTGCTCATCTTCAAGCTCCAAGGCTTCTCCGTCGCAGCCGCGCCCTTCTTATCCGCAACGCCCGCGTCCTTCTGTTGTGCAAAGACCGTGGCCGGCGTGGCGAGCGCGAGTACGAAACCGCAGACGACTGCCGCCCGCCGCCAGTAAGAAAAACTTTCAAACATAAAGACGAAAAACTTCCTCTTGAGAATTGAGCCTTGCGCCCGCCCCTACGCGAGACGCAACTATTAGAGAGAGAGAGTCCTCTAGGACTGTCGAAGCGGAAAACTGACGAACCCGTAATAAAATTTTCGGGCAAGCGGAAGCTAACATAAATAAATAGTTAGGTCAACGCCTCGAAGGTGATTCCATATTCTCGTAAACGTTCCTGTTCAGACGTGTTAACGGCATCCGACGCTCGTCTCCTTATTACAAGAAAACTTGCACCGGCGCAGTTTTAGAGACCCCTAGTGATGCGCCGCGCCCTTCCTCAGAAGCCGCAGCGGGCGCAGGAGGTAGTAGAAGAAAGTCAGCCGCGGAGGCAGCCGTACGGAGGCGAGGTCGCCGTCCGTCGGCCTGAAAACAAAGCGGACATATCGAACTTTTTCGCGCAGGCGCTTGCGCGCCCTCAGGTTGAAACTGACGCTTTGGACGAGTCCGGCAGGCTCATGCTCCGCCCCTTCGAAAAGCCTCTCGACGACCTTTCGCTCTAGACGCCCGACG
>Ga0081539_10002991_pt1 | contig 22127 bp, 17 predicted proteins | sample TabmetS4T2R2_FD_71023 | JGI IMG/M metagenome (GOLD analysis project Ga0081539, IMG submission 71023) | Tabebuia heterophylla rhizosphere microbial communities from the University of Puerto Rico - S4T2R2 | ecosystem: Host-associated > Plants > Roots > Rhizosphere ...
TGTCGGAGCTTCGGGAAGCACTCGACAGGTAGGCTGCCCGGAAGGCGCGGCCCTGGGCTGCAAGCGACGACGGCGAAGCCGCCGTCGCGCGGCCGGGAACCGGCGTCGCCTTCGGCGACTCGGGGGCGCGTCTTCCGTGCTGGCCGAGTACCGAGGGAGCCACGTGCAGGTCGATCCGCAAGATCTCGACTTCGTTCCGACTGCGCGCCGCCTCCTGCGCGTGTGGATCATCGAATGGCGACTCGTCCTGCTGGGCCTCTCCTGCGCGTTCGTGACCGCGGCGCTCTCGCTCGCCATCCCCCTGCTGATCCGCTACGCGATCGACCACTCGATCGCGCCCGTGGGCGAGGACCGGAAGCGCCTGTGGCCGTTCGTGGCCGCGATCCTCGTCCTCGCCGCCGCGCGCTTCTCCGCGAACTTCACCCGCCGCTACGCCACCGCGCGCGTCGGCATCCGCACTGAGGCGCGGATGCGCGAGTACCTGTACCGCGCCTACCTCCGCTTCCCGCGCGCGTTCTACGACCAGCACGCGACGGGGCAGGTCGTGTCGCGCGCGACGAACGACCTCTACCCGATCCGCTACTTCATCGGCTGGGGAATGGTGCAGGGCGCGCAGTCGATGATGATGATCGTCGGCGTCGCCGTCGTGCTGCTGCTCGTCAACCCGCTGTTGACGTTGTATGCCGGTCTCGCGATGCCCGCGGTCGGCGTCCTGACCTGGATGTTCGCGCGCAAGGTGCACCCGATCTCGCGCGAGGTGCAGCAGCTCAAGGCCGACGTGACGGAGGCCTCGGACGAGGCTGTCGTCGGCATCGAGATGGTGCAGGCGTTCGGGCGCGAGGGCGACGTGCGCGGCCGGTTCCGCGACAAGGCGCTCAGGGTGCGCGACGGCGTCATCCGCCAGGCCGGCGTCGAGGCGACCTACCTGCCGGGCCTCTACTACCTGCCGACGGTGTCGATCGCCGCCGTCCTCTTCTTCGGCGGGCGCGACGTGATCCACGGCACGCTGACGATCGGCGAGTTCTTCCTCTTCTACCAGCTGCTTCTGCAGCTCGTCTGGCCGCTCGAGGCGCTCGGCTGGATCATCAACCTCGGCCAGCGGGCCACGGCGTCCGCCTCGCGCAGCTTCGCGTGGCTGGAGCAGATCGACGAGATCCCGGAGCCGGCCGAACCGCAGCCGCTGCCGGACGGCAGGCTCGCGGTGCGCTTCGAGGGCGTGCACTTCGCCTACGGCCGCGGCAGCGAGGTGCTGCGCGGCGTGGACTTCGTGGTCGAGCCCGGAGAGATCGTCGCCGTCTGCGGGCCGACCGGTGTCGGCAAGACGAGCTTGCTCAACCTGCTCCCCCGCTTCTACGACCCGACGCAGGGACGCGTTCTCGTCGGCGGCGTCGACGTGCGCGCGACCTCGATCGCCACGTTGCGCGAGGCGGTGGCGGTCGTGACGCAGCGGCCGATCCTGTTCTCGATCCCGTTGCGCGACAACCTCACCGCGGGCAACCCCGACGTGCCCTGGGACGTCGTCGAGGCCGCGTGCGAGGCGGCCGGCGTCACCGAGTTCCTCGACGATCTGCCGGACGGCTACGACACGCTGATCGGCGAGCGCGGCGTCAACCTCTCCGGCGGCCAGCGCCAGCGCGTCGCACTCGCGCGGGCGCTGATCGCGGGCTCGCGCGTGATCGTGCTCGACGACCCGCTCAGCGCCGTCGACACGCAGACCGAGCGTCTGCTCGTCGACAACCTGCGGCCGGCCGTCGAGGGACGGACGGTCTTGATCGCGGCGCAGCGGCTGTCCACGGTGCAGGTTGCGGACCGGGCCGTCGTGCTCGACGACGGCCGGATCGTCGAGGACGGGACACCTGCCGAGCTGCTCGCTCGGGAAGCGCACTTCCACGAGCTCTTCGGAGACGAGCTCGTTGCAGCGTAAGGGCCTCACCCGGCTCACCCGCTACGTGCCGAGCTGGCGCCGCGTCGGCCTGCTCGCGTTCGTCGCGGCCGTCGGCGCCGCCGGCCCCGTGATCGGCCTTCTGCTCGTGCAGGACGCGATCGACAACGGCATCAACGCGGACGACACGGGGCGCCTGTCGGTCGACGTGGCGATCTACCTCGGCGTGAACGCCGTCGCCTGGGTGCTGCAGACGTACCTGATCAAAGGCCTCGCGCTGCTGGGCCAGGGTGTCGTGCTCGGGTTGCGCGAGCATCTCTTCGGCCACCTGACCGGCCTGTCGCTCCGCTACTTCTCCGAGCAGCGGGCCGGCTGGATCATCGCGCGCCTGACGTCCGACGTCGACGCGATCTCCGACGTGCTCTCGCAGGGGATGACGACGCTCGTCTCCAACACGCTGACCCTCGTCGCGGCCGTGATCGGCCTCTTCATCCTCGACTGGCGCCTCGGGCTCGTCGCGCTGATCATCCTCCCGCCCACGCTCGTGCTGACGCGCTGGTTCCAGGTCCGCTCGCACGCGGCGTTCCTCGAGGTCCGCAACACGATCTCGGCGATGACCGCGCAGATCGCGGAGTCGGTCGCGGGAATGGCCGTCGTGCAGGCGTTCAACCGCGAGCGCGCGTTCCAGGGCGAGTTCGACGACGCGAACGACGCGAACCGCCGGACGAACACGCGGGCGCAGTTCCTCAACTCGCTGTTCTTCCCGGGCATCGAGCTGTTCGGGATCGTCGCGATCAGCGCGGTGCTGCTCGTCGGCGCGCGGCTCCACGACGACGGGACGCTCACCGTCGGCACGCTGATCTCCGCCGTCTTCCTGCTGAACCTCGTGTTCCAGCCGCTGCAGGAGCTTTCGGACCTCTACGGGCAGGTGCAGTCCGCGGCCGCGGCGATGGAGAAGATCACGACGGTTCTCGACACGGACGCCGAGATCCAGGACAAGCGGAGCGCGCGGCCGCTCGGTCGCGTCGACGGCGACATCGAGCTCGACGAGGTCTGGTTCGCGTACGGCAAGTCCCCGGTCATCCGCGGCATCGAGCTGCACATCCCGTCCGGCGCGTGCTTCGCGATGGTCGGGCACACGGGTCACGGGAAGTCGACGCTGGCGAAGCTGATCGGACGCTTCTACGACCCGGATCGGGGCGCGATCCGCGTCGACGGCCACGACCTGCGCGACGTCGAGCTGCACTCCTACCGTCGCCAGCTCGGCGTCGTCCTCCAGGATCCGTTCCTCTTCGCCGGCACGATCGCGGACAACATCCGCTTCGCGCGGCCCGACGCCACCGACGAGGAAGTCCGCGAGACGGCGGCCGCGATCGGCGTCGACCGCATCGCGCGCCGGTTCGAGGACGGGCTCGAGCACCTCGTGCGCGAAGGCGGCGCGGGACTGTCCGCCGGCGAGCGGCAGCTGATCTCGATCGGGCGCGCGCTGCTCGCCGACCCGCGGATCCTGATCCTCGACGAGGCCACGTCGAACATCGACCGGCCGACCGAGCGGCTGATCGAGCAGGCGCTCGACCGGCTCCTGCACGGCCGCACGTCGCTGATCATCGCGCACCGCCTCGCGACCGTTCGCCGTGCGGACGAGATCCTCGTGATCGAGCATGGCAGGATCGCGCAGCGGGGCACCGAGCGCGAGCTCCTCGCCGAGGAGGGGCCGTTCCGGCGGCTCGCGTACGAGCTCCAGCAGGGCGTCGAGGCGTCCGCGCTGGGCGTCCCGGCGACCACGGCACGGCGCCCCGACTAGGCGCGCAGCTCGATCCAGGCCATCCCGCCGAGGCCGAGCACGTAGCGGTCGCCGGCGTGGACGAGGACGAGCAGCACGTTGTCGCAGGACGCGCAGCGCAGCACGAGGCCCGGGGCCTCCACGAACGCGCGCGCCTCCGCGACCTGCGCCTCCGCCCCGCAACCCGCACAACGACCTCGCGCCGAGGTCAGCTCGACCGCGAAGACCTCGCTCAGCTTCCCTGCGGCGACGTTCCCGTCCAGCATCGCTACCTCCCCGTAGGTCCGAATCGTTCGGTGCGCACGCGCTCGGGTGCGTGGCCGAGGCCGACGAGCGCCGACGCGACCGCCTCGACGAAGCCCGTCGGTCCGCAGACGTAGATGTGCGGACGCTCGCGCGGCGCGAACCCGAGCTCGCGCAGCAGGTCCGTGTCGACTCGGCCGCGGCGCAGGCCGGGTTGCTCCTCCCGCGTCAGCGTGATGACGACGGCGTCGCCGAACGTGGCGAGCTCGTCGCGGTAAATCACCTCGTCCAGCGTGCGCGAGGAGTAGACGAGGCGTGCGGCGACCTCCGCCGGGCGCACGCGCAGCATCGACATCAGCGGGACGACGCCCGAGCCGCCGCCGACGAGAAGCAGCGGGCCGCCGTGACCGGGCTCCCACACGAAGTAGCCGCCGACCGGGCCCCGCACCTCGAGGACGTCGCCCGGCCGTACCTCGTCGACGAGATAGGGCGAGACCTCGCCGTCGTCGATCCGCTCGACGGTCAGCTCGAGTTGCCCTGCTCGCGGCGCCGAGGCGATCGAGTAGGAGCGCTCCGCCTGGTAGCCGTCCTCGGCGGTGAGCCGGATGTCGACGTGCTGCCCCGGCCGGTGCGGCTCCCACCCGTCGACGTCGAGCACGAGCGTCCGCGTCCTCGGCGTCTCCTCACGCACCTCCGCGACCGAGGCCTCGCGCCAGGTGAGCGGCTTCAGTCGCCCCAGTACCGCTGTTCCCGCCACGGGTCGCCGTAGTTGTGGTAGCCGTAGCCCTCCCAGAACCCCGGCTCGTCCTCGGCTCGCAGCGAGAGGCCGCGCACCCACTTCGCGCTCTTCCAGAAGTAGAGGTGCGGGACGAGCAGCCGCGCGGGCCCGCCGTGCTCCGGGTCGAGCGGCTCGCCGCCGTAGGCGAAGGCGATCCACGCCTTGCCGCCGGAGACGTCCTCGAGCGGCAGGTTCGCCGTGTAGCCGCCGTCGCAGAACGCGAGCACGTACTCCGCGGAGCTCTCGACACCGTCGAGGAGCGTGTCGACGGACACGCCCTCCCAGCTCGTGTCGAGCTTCGACCACTTCGTCACGCAGTGGATGTCGACGGTGATCTGCTCGCTCGGCAACGCCTGGAACTCGTCCCAGCTCCAACGCCGGTCCTCGTCGACCTCGCCCGTGATCGTGAACGTCCACTCGTCGAGCGGCGTGTGCGGCGTCGGCCCCGCAGACAGCACCGGGAAGTCGTCGGTGAGGTACTGGCCGGGCGGGACGCGATCGGTAGCAGCGTCGTCCCGGCGTGCCCGGCCGCGGAAGCCTCGGGAGACCGGCATCGGCCAACCGTAAAGCATCGTCGTTCTCTACAAGTACGACGATGGACGACTCCGCCTTACAGCATCTCGATCTCGTCGAGCAGGAGGTGCGGGGCTTTCGCCTCCTGCGCCCGCGCGAGGCGGAGTCCCTGCTCTCCGAGGAGGAGTTCGCGCGCGACGAGTTCCTGCCGTACTGGGCCGAGCTCTGGCCCAGTGCAGTGGCGCTCGCCGAGGTCGTGGCCGCGCGCGACGTTCGCGGGCTACGCGTGCTCGAGCTCGGGTGCGGGCTCGGGTTGCCGAGCCTCGCCGCGGCGCGCGGCGGGGCGCGGGTGCTCGCGACGGACTGGGCCGACGACGCGCTCGCACTCCTCCGGGTGAATGCCGCGCGCAACGCCGTGGCGCTCGAGGTGCAGCGCGTCGACTGGCGCGAGCCGGCCGAGCTCGGAACAGTCGATCTCGTGCTCGCCGCGGACGTCCTCTACGAGCGCCGCTACGTCGACGTGCTCGTCGAGCTGTTGCCGCGGCTCGGCGGCGAGGTGCTGCTCTCCGATCCCGGCCGGCCGTTCCTGCGCCCGTTCCTCGAGCGCCTGCCCGCCGTCGAGATCGCGCCGCGCGTCTACGCGCTCACGCCACGGCGATGAAGTCCTCGCCCTCTCGGCGGCCTTGCGCGGCGACGAGGGCGCGAATCTCCGCCCGCGGCCCAGGCCCGGCTACGGCACCGATCGCGAAGCCTTCCGTCGGCGAGTCCTCCGGAGCGACGACCGGCGCGCCCTGGATCTTCGGCCGACCTTGCGCGGATCGACGTCGACGAATGCTCGAGCGCAGCGACGAGGCCAAGTGGTCCCTGGCGGACGGATGCTTACGCGGGGAACAGGGTCAATTCTGGCTCGCGCTCGCCGCGGAGCACGCCGAGATCGACCTCAGCGCACGCGATCCCGCGCGCCGCAGCGAGCGCCGCCGCCTGCGGCTTGACGACCTGCGCCGCGACGATGCCACGGCAGGCGTCCCGCGAGGGATCGCTGCGGATGAAGCCGAGGTACCGCGTGAGCTGCTCGACCGCGTCGATCGTCGCGACGCGCTTGATCTCCACCGCGACCCAGCCGCCCTCGCCGTCGCGGCACATCAGGTCGACGGGGCCGACGTCCGTCGGCCACTCGCGCCGCACGAGCCGCAGTCCGTCCTCGAGCACGTGCGGCCGCTCGGCGAGCAGCTCCTGCAGGTGCGCCTCGACGCCGTCCTTCTCGAGCGCCGCCGCCTCGCCCATCTCGTGCTCGACGTCGCTCAGCACCTCGAGCAGCCGGATCTCGAGCCGGTCTTCCGTCCGGCCGGCGCGCTTGCGCACGACGAGCGTGTCGGCGTTTTCCTCCACCACCGTCGGCGGTGTCATCCAGTTCAGCGGCTTGTAGCCGCCCGCGTCCGCATGGATCAGTACCGAACCGTCTTCCTTGAGCATGAGGAGTCGCGTCGACTCCGGAAGGAAGGCGTTCAAGCGACCGGTGTACGTGACTTCGCAGCGGGTGACGATCAGGCGCATCGCGGCACCCTACTGTCGCTTTCGGACGCGCCTCTAAATGCGAGACTGCGGTGGTGAACGAGCTTCCGGAGAACGTCGCCTGGTTCGTTCAGCAGCTTCGGCGCAGCGGATTCGCTCAGACGCGCGAGGCGACAGGAACGATGGATTCCGGGTTGATCACCTTTCGCCGCGATCCACTCGAGATTCGACTCGTCAAGGATCGCTCGCAGTGGTCGGCCGACTTGATTGCAGATGGTTGGCCGGAGCGTGATCGGCTCAACTTCCCGCTATTCGACGGTTTCGCCCTCGATTAGCCGCGAGCGGTGGCCATCAAGGAACGCTGCGATTCAGCGGCGTGTAGCCGCCCGCCTCCGCATGGACGAGCACAGGTCCGTCCGACTTCAGCATCAGCAGCCGAGTCGACTCGGGCAGGACGGCGTCGAGGCGGCCGGAGTAGCGGACCTCGCAGCCGGCGACGATCAGGCGCACGGGCGGCACCGTACTGGCCGCTTCGGACATGCCCGAGGGACTGTCCCTGGGGCATGGCCGTTCCGGGCTAGCCGAGCAGGAACGAGGCGTCGTGCGACGAGCGCGCGACGCGCTCGCGGTGGATCAGGGCGCCGCGGTCGTCGAGCACGCAGACCGTGCCCTGCTCGAGCGACGGCGTCAGCACGCGCCCCCAGGCCTGCTGGACGTTGTACGAGCCGACGGGAACGCGCGTGACCCGGAGCAGCCGGCCGTCGAGCGCGTGCACGCGGAGTGTCCCGTCGTCGCCGCTCGTCACGAATGCGACGCCGCGCGCGAAGGTCACGTGCTGCGGCGGCGCGTCCGCGCGAAACGATGCGAGCCGCTCGCGCGTCCGCAGGTCGTAGACCGCCATCGCGCGCTGTGCACCCGAGGTCACCCAGACGTGCCGCCGGTCAGGCGCGAACCCCACGTCGTGCGCGAGGAACGGCGGCGCCACCCGCGCGACGAGCCGTGGGCGTTCGGGCGCGGCGATGTCGACCACTGCGACTTGCTCCGCCTTGGAGCCGAGGGAGACCCACAGCGTCCTCGAGTCGCGCGAGATCGAGATGTGGCGCGCCGGGCCGCCGAGCTCCGTGCGGTCGAGGACGCGCCCGCGGTGGACGTCGAGGACGGCGACGTCGCCGAGCTTCGAATCGGTCACGTACGCCAGGCGCCCGTTCGGATGCGCGGCGGTGTACCGCGGCTGCGCGAAGCCCTTCACGTACGTCCGGACGCGGTGCGCATCGACGAGGCTCAGGATCGACGCGCTCGTGTGGGCGACGACCGCGACCCTCCCGCCCACGGTCTCGACGCTTCGCGGGCCGACGCCGGTCGCGATGTGCCGGACGACGCGGCCGGTCGTGGGATCGACGACGACGATCCGCGCCTCGAGGTCGGCCGTGACCAGCGCCAGAGGCGTCGCCTTCGCCCACGCGTCCCCCGCCCGAATGGCGAACGGGAGGGCTGCCGCAGAGGCGAGGAACTCGCGCCGGTTCACGGTCTTCTCTACGGGCGCAGCCGTGTTCCAGGTCCCGCGGCGGGTATCGGGGTCGGCCGAGCCGGCTCGAACCCCACGCGGGTTTACCAGGACGTGGGCTTGCCCGGCTCCCTCAGCCAGACGTCGAAGAAGTGGTCGAGATCCTGTCCGCTGATCTGCTCGGCCAGCGCGATGAACTGCGGCGTCGTGATCGTGCCGTAACGGTTCTGCGTCGCGAAGGTTCTCAGCAGGCGGAAGAAGTCGAAGTCGCCGATCTTCACGCGCAACGCCTGCAGCGTCATCCCGCCGCGGATGTAGACGACGCCGCTGAAGAGCTTCTCCGGTCCGGGTAGCCCGAGCGGCGGCGTGTTCCAGAAGCTGTCGAGCGCGCCCTTCTGGTACCAGTTGTCGAAGAATTTCTGGGCCGACTTGTTGCCCTCGTGCTCGCTCCAGATCCACTCGGACCAGGTCCCGAATCCCTCGTGCAGCCACATCTCCGGCCAGAGCCCGATCGTGAGCGAGTCGCCGAACCACATGTGCGCGAGCTCGTGGACGAGCGTCGCCTCGTCGGGCATGTAGGGAAAGTTCGGCTTCGTTTGCGTCTCGAGCGAGTAGCCGACGATCTTCGCGCTGTCGACGATCGCGCCGACCGCGTTGAACGGGTACGGGCCGTAGATCGAGGTGTAGAACCGCACGGCGTCCGGTAGCTTCGAGAGCACCTGGCCTTTCGAAAGCTGCGGATCGACCGCTACGTACGACGGCGTCCCGTCCACGCTCGACGTCGTCAGGTCGAACTTGCCGAGCGTCGCTGTCGCCAGGTACGGCGCCATCGGGTCGGTCTCCTTCCAGACCCAGGTCGTCCTGCCGCCGCTCGTCGTCGACGAGGTGAGGACGCCGTTGGCCATCACCGTCAGCCCTTCGGGCACGGTGACTGCGAAGTCGAACGTCGCCTTGTCGCGCGGCGTGTCGTTCACGGGATACCAGGCCGGCGATCCCTGCGGCTCGTTCACGACGAAGGCGCCGTCGTCGGTCGGGATCCAGCCTTCGATCGAATTGTCGGGATCGGTGACGACCGCCGGCGTTCCCGAATAGTCGACCGTGACCGTGAACTTCTTGCCCTGGACGAGCCCCGCCGCCGGCGTGATCACGAGTTCTTGACCGTCACGCGTGAACGTCGCAGCGGTGCCGTTCACGAGCAGGCGCGAGATCGTGAAGCCGCGCAGGTCGAGGTCGAACCGCGAGAGGTTCTGCGTCGCCGTCGCGGTGATCACCGCCGTGCCGCCGAGCGTGTTCGAGGACGGCTCGTAGTTCAGCGCAAGGTTGTAGTTGGCGACCTCGTAGCCGCCGTTCCCGGCGTTCGGGAAAAAGGGATCGCCGACACCCGCAGACCCCGGCGTGAAGCCGGCCGCCGCCGATGCAAGCGAAGCGAATCCAAGCAACAAGACGATTGACGGCAACGCCGCCAATGCGAAACGTTTCGACATCGAGCTCTCCCCCGGTTGTCGTTGCGTTGACCCGGCGGGACGGTATAGCGGCGAGGATCGCGGATCAACTACCGCCGAGCGTGCCCGGAAACGACCGAGGCCCCTTGCGGGGCCTCAGTCCTTGTACGGATCGAACACGTCGCGACCCGCCATCGCCACGCCCAGCGGGCGCAGCGTGCGCTTCACGCGGATCGAGTCGCCGTGCGCGGCGAGCACGTCCGGCAGGCGCTTGTACACCTCCGGCGCCTCGTCCGCGCCGCCGCCGACGAGCACGATGCCCTGCCGGCGCAGGCGGGCCTGCACCGCCGGCCAGTCGACGACGCCCGGCTTCAGCTGCTCCTCGACCCAGACCTTCTTCAGGCGGGCCTCGGGATGCTCCGGACAGACACCCGCCTTCGGGACGCCCGCCGCCGAGCTGATGCCGTCGATGTCGAAGACGCGGTCGCAGTCGCGGTTCGTGCACGCCCAGCGCTTGCGCCGGCGCACGCGACCCGCAGCCTGCGTGCGGCTCATCACGCGGCCCGCGCCGTGCACCGTCGAGAACAGCGACTCCTCGGCCTCGTCGCTGTCGACGCCCTCGAGGATGACCGAGGCGTCGCCCATCGAGCCGCCGACGAAGCCCTCCTGGCCCGGCCGCGCGGGCGTGCAGCCCTTGCGGATGACCCAGTAGGTGCGGCCGAAGTGCTCCTCCCGCCACGCGAAGTTGTGGTGGTTGTGCACCTCGTCCTCCGCCTCCGCGCCGAGGATCTCGAGCACCTTGTCGACCACGGCGTCACGACCCGCGTACGCGTACTCGCCCGCGAGCGTCATCGCCGCCACGTACGACTGGCCGAGCTCGGAGTCGACCGCGAACAGCACCGGCGGCGAGTCCATCTCGCCCTCCACCGCGCGCTCGCCGAACGCCTTGCCCTCCGCGAGCGCGAGGAAGCCCGACGCCGTCTTGTGACCGAAGCCGCGCGAGCCGAAGTGCACGCCGACCCAGACGAAGCCCTCGTCGTCCTCCATCAGGTTGACGTAGTGGTTGCCCGAGCCGACCGTGCCGAGCTGCGACTCCGCCAGCTGCGCGAGCTTGCGCTGCGGCGCGAAGTCCGCGTTGCGGATGCGGTCGAGCACCGGATGGTCGACACGCTCCTGCGCCGGCACGCCCATGCCGAAGGAGATCCGGCGCGTGATCTCGCGCATGATCGCCTCGACGCCGCCGAGCGCATCGAGGTCGCCGCGGGTCAGCGCCGTGCGCGCCGCCTTGTTGCCGCAGCCGATGTCGTAGCCGACACCCGACGGCGAGATGTAGCCCTCGTAGGCGATGCCGCCGCCGATCGGCTGGCTGTAGCCGGGGTGGTGGTCCGCGCACAGCACGCCGTACTCGGCGTCGCCCGCCTGCATGCAGCGCTCGAGCTGCGCCAGGCTGCGCGCGTCCACAGGACCGAACGTCTTGATGTTCGCCATCGCTTCTCCTTTTCGTTGTAGTCGATCGAGAGACGTGCGCGCCGCTTGCAAGCTCGGCCCGGGCCAATCCCGCTGACGGGCCCGGGCGGAGACGCAATGAGACCTAGCCCGAAATGTAGGTCCGGCGCTCCCGAGGTGTGAGTTCACGGGAAACTCGCGTCCGTGCCAACTCGAGCAGCTCCGCCGCGCTTCCGCACACCTCGCATGCGTAGGTCCGCACGAGTCCGTCGGCACCGAGCGCCACGACGTCGTGTTCGTCACCGTGAAGGAACCTCGCCGCAACGAGGCCGGAGTCGCTCGTCGTGTTCGCGAACTCCCGCGTCCGTAACGTGAGCAGGCTCCGTGCTGTGTCCTGTTGCCAGATACGGACCGTGCCGTCGAACGACACGCTGACGATGAATTGACCGTCTGGCGACCAATCGACGGACCGAATTCCGCCGGCGTGCCCGCGAAGCTCTTGGATCTTCTCGCCCGTTTCGGCATCCCACACGCGGGCGACGTCATCCCAATACGCCGATGTCGCGATGAGGCGCCCGTCCGGGCTGTAGCGCGCGCGAACGCCTTCGAAGAACCGCGGAGGCGCGGACTCGTGCGCCCTCAGCACCTTGAGCGCGCTTCCGGTGCGAGCGTCCCAAATTCGAACAGTGCCGTCGTCGCCCGCGGACAGCACCGTCTTGCCGTCTGGGCTGAACTCGACGTCGTCGACGGCAAGACCTTCGGCCTTCCCGCCTCGGTGGCTCAGCTTCGGCGTGACGGGCCGTCCGGTCGCCGCGTCGTACACGCGAGCGAACGCCGCTGGAGCGCTGGTCGCGACGGCGACAAGGTCGGCGCGGCGGTCAAATGCGAGCATCTCGAGCGAACCTCGTTCGGCAACCCGAAAGCTCGTCAGTTGATGCGTGTCGCGCGGACGCACGACCATGACATGACCATCGACGTCTCCTAATGCTGCCTTCTGTCCGTCGAACGAGAGCGCCGCGGCCGTGAACCACGGGGGAGGCCGTGACGTTCCGGGGGAATCGACGAACCGACGCGGTCGACCTGGAGCGCGCCAGAAGGTCGCCACCCGCCCGCCGTTCAACGCGACAAGGCTACGACTCCCGGCACTTGTCGCGAGCTTGCCGCCGATGTCGCCGCGAGGCGTCATAGCCGTTGCGAGAACGTCGCGACGCGCGGCGTCCCAAAGGCTTACGCGGCCGCGTCCGGTGATCGCCGCGACGCTCCCGGCGCCGGTTACGGCGATCTCGCTCACCTTGCCGCCGGCATCCGCCGGTGTGAACGTCCCAGACGGAAGAGAAGCGCCCGTATCCCAGGCGCGGACGGTGCCATCCCGGCTCGCGGTCACTGCTTGCGATCCGTCGGGGCTGAACGACACGCTTTCCACAGCGCCACGATGCCCGCGAAGCTCTGAGAGCGCCCGGCCCGTCGCGACCTCCCAAATGCGCGCCGTTCCATCGTTGCTCGCGCTTGCGATGTATGCACCGTCGCGACTGAAAGAGACGTCGTTGATGCGGTCCGTATGGCCCTGAAGCTCCGCCAAGCGTTTGCCGTCGCGGGACCAGAGCCGCACGGTCCCGTCCGTCCCTCCCGTTGCGAGGGTGTTTCCGCCGGGGGAAAACACGGCGCGCGCGAGTGCAGGTTCGCCGGCCGTCGGCCCTACGTCCGCGAGATGCTCCGAACTCCGCGCATTCCAGATGCTTGCAACGCCGTTGTCGCCCGCCGTGACGAGCACGGGGCTGTGAGGAGCGAACACAACTGTCCAGATGTACGTCCGCGGCCCACGCAGCAGCGTGGACGTCCCTTTTCGAAGGTTCCAAACCTGTACGAAGCCGTCTTGCGTCGCACCGGCAAGTAACCCATCGTCCGGGCTGAACGCGACATCGTCGACGATCGCCCGTTTCGAGATCTTCAGCGTCCAGAGATGCTTTCCCGTTTCCGAGTTCCAGACATTCACGGTGCCGCCGAGGAAGCTCGCCGTCGCGATCCGGCCGCCGCTGTGATCGAAGTGCGCTGTGTCGAGCCGCCCGCTGTGGTCAGGGTCGTCATGTATGACGCGAAGCAGCTGGCCGCGCTCGGCGTCCCACTCGCGCACAGTCCCATCTTGGGCGTACGTGAGGAGCCGTTTGTTGTCCGAGCTGAACTCCGCGGACGAAACCGCGACGTTGCGCTGATGTCCGCGAAGGGTGGCGACAACGCGCCCAGTCGCAGCGTCGAGGAGGCGTGCGAACCCCGACTCTCCAACCACTGCGACGCGCGAACCGGACGGGCTGTAGACAGCTTGCGTCATGGGCAGACCGCCACGCGCCGTCCATCTCAAGTCCAGCGCTGCGAGAGATCGGCGCAACGCGTTAACCGCTTCGCGGGTCGGCAGACGCTCTACCGCCTCCCGCCCGAGCAGGACGCTCAACTCAGGTTCGGTATCAAGATTCAACAGGGCCTCGGAGGCAAGTTCGCGCGACCGCGACTCGCGCTCGCGTTCTACGGCAGCATTGCGCTGGAGGAGAGCGACGACGGATGCGGCGGCGGCGAGCGCGGTCAGTGCGGCCAGGCCCGCGACCACGAGACGCACGAGGAGGACGGTGCGCCGATGTTGTCGCACTTCTTCACCGGCGATCTCCTCCTTGGCGACTCCATGAAGCGGCGCGGCGAACTCGGCGATCGCGTCGCGGAACGTTGGGTGACTGAGTGAGAGATCGCTCTCCTCGCGCGCCCAACGTAAATCGATGTAGCGAGGCTCCTGATTGAAACATCCGCGTAAGGCGCCCGGGACGGCGGTTGTTTGGTTCCAGTCGTAATCGCGTCGTTCGTCATCCCATATGACGTCCCCAGCGGTCAAGGCAATGAGAAAGCGCGCCTTCCGTCCGTTGCCTGCCTTGCCTGATGGGCGATCGTCCAGCTGGAGCCAGTGCCGTACCTCCTTTCCGACCCAGTGTGAGGCAGCGGCCTCGGGCGAAGCGAGGAGGATGAAGTTCTTCGAGCTGTCGAGCGCCGCCTCGATTGACGACCACAGCTCGGGAGTCGCCGCGAGGCTCGTTTCGTCGCGAAAGATCCGTAGGGCGCGGGCGCGATACCACGGCTTCGCGAATCGCTGGAGACCCCGCTGAAGGGCCGGCGCCAGGCGGCCATCGACAGCGTGGCTATACGAGATGAAGGCGTCATAGCGGCTCGATCCGTTCCGGCCCTCATTCGAGGCGGTGATCCGGCGACCGCCTCTACCGCTTCGCATCGCCCGTCCGCCGAAGATCTGCCATCGCACGCCTGACTCGTCGCCCACCGCATCCAGCGCGGCCCGTATCCAGCGCGGTACTCGAAGTTCCCCGTGTCCGCAGGACCGAGCGCACTGCTATCGCATCTCCTGCTCCTCGTGTTGTAGTCGATCGAGAGACACCGGGCGGAGTCGAACCGCCGTGACACGGTTTGCAGCCGCGTGCCTCGCCCCTCGGCCACGGTGTCGTGGCGCTTCGCTTCGCTCGCTGTCGCGCGAAGTGCTGCGCACTTCGTGCGACGAAGACCGGAGCATGCGCGCTTCGCGCACATGTCCATTCGTTGTCGTTCGGGCGCACTTCTTCGGTTTTGGTTCGTGAGCAGCGCGGCAAAGCCGCGCCGCCGGCGGTACGTCGACAGGGATAGGCCCCCGAGAGGATTTGAACCTCTGCACCCGGGTTCGAAGCCCGGCGCTCTTCCGCTGAGCTACGGAGGCATGGGAGGGCTTCCGCCCTCCGGAGCGGCTTTTGCGCTCCCTAGGTCATGCGTAGTTCGAGTGCGGGCGGAGGGAGTCGAACCCCCAAGGGCCGAAGCCCGCCGGTTTCTGAGACCGGTGCGTATTGCCATTTCCGCCACGCCCGCATGCGTTGCCCGCTTCGCTCGCTCGCTCGCGCGAAGTGCTTCGCACTTCGTGCGACGGAACCGGCGCATGCGCGCCTTCGGCGCGCATGGCCGGGGAGCTAGTCGAGTGCTTGTTCTTTCGGCGGAGGTTCGTGCGCGCCGCGGCGAAGCCGCCCTGCCCGCGAGCTGTTGATCGTTTTGCACTTCTGTCTGACGAAACCTCGAGTCCCCTCAACCGTGCCTGGCACCAGGCCGCGGCCGGAACGGACGCGGCCTCACCGCGCCGCCGCCTGGCAGGCTCGGCGGCGGCGCGTCAACTCCCTTCGCCGGCTGGGCCCTCGCGGGCGTTCCGACCACGCGCTTTATGCGGACCGCGACACGGCGCACTCGGTGCACGAAGTCGCCACGAACCCTCGAGTCCCCTCAACCGTGCCTGGCACCAGGACACGGCTCAGCCGGACACGGCTCACCACCCCCAGGCCTGGCGGTACGCCCCGACCAGGAACTCGTCGACCGCCTTGCGGTCCGGCTGCTCGGGAAGCGACGTCCGCTCGAGAGCGCCGGCGAGGCGCCGCTCCACGTCCTCGATCTCCGCGATCGCCTCCTCGAACGACCGCTCGCCGACCCTGATCGCCATCACACGCGATCGCTCGGGCTCCGGCATGGGCAGCGTGAGCCACCCTGTCTCCAACAGCTCCAGCCCCTGATAGCCGAGCCGTGCCGCGTGCATCGCGTACTTCGTGTCGAACCCGTGCGCATCGACGAGCTCGGGCCGGTTGACACGTTTCTGCCCGCGGCTTCCGAGCAAGCGCTCCTTCTGTCCGCGCAGGTAACCGAGGTACCCACGACCCGCTCGCCGCGACAGCAGCGCCGGCCGCAGCGCCTGCAGCCGCTCGCCGAGATGTGTCCGCGCGACGACGAACTCTTCCGGAACGAAGAGGAGAAGCAGGATCGTCGGATGTCCCTTCAGCGCCAGCCGCACGTACTTCCGAAGGCTGTACGCGACGAGGTCGAGGTCGCCCGGCCCCGAGCGGGCGCCCTCGGGCTGCGTCCGCTCGACGTAGTGCTCGAACCCGTACAGCCCGCCGCGGATCGCCCGCGCGCGGGCAAGCCCGATCAGGTACTCCGGCGGCTCGACGAACACCGCCATCTCGTCACGATCGTCCTGACCGCCGTGGTGGAGGCCGTGGACCGTGGAGCCGACTGTGGCGCGCAGGATCGTGCTCCGATCGACGATCTCGCCGCTCGTCATCTCAGCCTCCTTTCGTTCGTGCCGCGCCCCCGCCTGGACGGCTCGGCGGGGGCGCCACCACCGCCGGCGGGGAGGATCACACCTCACCGCGGGCGAAGTCGGAGATCAGCTGCGGCGTCGCCGTGTCGAAGCCGACGACGTCGAGCATCCCCGGGTCGGACGGATCGGCAATCGAGAAGCCGTTCGAGACCATGCCGACCACGACCAGCTGCGCGTCGATGCCGGACGCACGCCGGTACTCGCGGAGCGCCTCGGCGGGATGGACGTCTCCCGCCCAGGTCTCCGAGTCGGTGAGGATCACGAAGGTGTCGATCTCCCGCTCCGTGGCGTGCGCGTACAGCATCGGCAGCGCGCAGTCCGTGCCGCCGAACGGCAGCTCGGAGACGCTCTTCACCGCGTCGTCCAGCCGCTGCCGCGGGCTGATCGCGAGCGGCGTCAGGCCGTCGGTGTAGCCGTGCCACACGGAGCGGCCTCGCTTCTTGTAGCCGCCCTTGCCCGCGAAGAAGCCGACGATCTCGTGACGCGGCTCGGTCGCCGCCGTCACGAGCGCCAGTGCTGCCGACGCGTCTCGGGGCGTCAGGCCCGGGACGCCGGCCACGCAGCCGGATCCCATCGAGCCGGAGACGTCGAGGGCGAGCAGCATCCGCGTGCCGGCAGCCTCGACGTTGCCGAACGCGGCGTAGAACGCACCGTCCAGGGCGTCGACGACTGCGGCGACCGGATTCCACTCGCCGCGGCCGCGTGCACCGCGACCGGACGCGTAGGTCCGCAGCGCCGCGAGCACCGCGATCGGATGCACTCGTGCACGGCGGATCCGCTCCGCGTCGCCAAGCTGCGCGACCACCTGCTCGGTGCCCCGCGAACCGGGTGCGACGACTCCGACGCGTGTCATCGTCGCGAGGTTGCGGATCAGGGCGGTCATCGGCATGTCGTCGAGCAGCGCCTCCCAGACCTCGCCGGACGCGAGGTGCTCGCTGCGCACGGCCTCCCGCGGGAGGCCGTACTCGCGGACGAGCGCTGCCGCCTGGGCCGGTGTGTCCGCGGCCTGCGCCCGCATGAAGCCCTCGACGACGCGCGGCAGGCCCTGTGGCTCGCCGCCGCGGACGATCCACTCGAACAGCCGGCCGTGCTCGCCCGAGACCTCCAGCGTGGGGTTGCGGCCGCTGACCGAAGCAGCCGGATGTGCGAGCCGCAGCAGGTCACGGTGCGAAACACCGTCTCGCTGCCGGTACTTGACCGCCTGGTAGGCCAGCGCGTCGACGTTCTGCGCCGCGTACCACCGGCCGACCGCACGCCGCAGCGCGCGGCCCCAGCCGCGGAAGCCCTCGACGAAGGTCGCGAACTGGAAGAGGTGCGTGCCCGTGCGCGCCACCTGCGGCAGGGCGGCCAGCGCCGTGCGCCGCGTCTGCTCGTCGTCGGCGCCGGCGGCTACCGCGAGCGCGAACAGCGCGGGGTCGTTCTTCGGTGCGCGGCCCGCCTCGCTCACACGAACGATCTCTGCGACCGTCCGCGAACCGTCTGCCGCGACGCAGCGCTCGATGACGGCGACGTTCTCGCGCGTCAGCTTCCGCTCCGACGCGTAGTAGCTGCCGCCCGCGGAACCGAGGACGAGGAAACGATGCAGCCGCGTCCAGTCGTCGACCGCCCAGGCGTGGCCGCCTGCGCTGTTCGGGACCTGACCCGCGAGTGACTCGGACTGCGGCGTTCGCCGCGTGCGATACGACTTCAGATAGGACAAGACGACCCTCCTTTCAGTGCCGCTCGCGCTCGGCATACAGCTCGGCTTCGGCGCGAAGGCCGTCGCGGAACCGCTCGAGCGCGGCGAGCAGCGTGTCGATCTTGAAGAGCGAGTTCTCGCGATCCGCCTCGGACTCGACGGAGAACTCGAGGTTGATCACGTTGGTGCAGTCGGCGATCCGCAGGCGAAGCTTCGGCTCGGGAAGCTCGCGCCGCGGGTTGCGCCGCGACGTGTCCTCGACGAAGACGCGTACGAACGCGTCGCCGTAGAAGCCGGGGCGGTTGAGGCGCGTGTACTCGTCCACGCGCACGCCCGGCAGAAGGCGCACGCCGCCGAGGGCGCGTGTCGCGTACCGCGTGAGATAGGACATGCGTCCCTCCTTTCGCGTGCGTGAGGCTGCTGCGGTCGTGGTGGCACAGACCGGAGAGTGCTCTACCAACTGAGCTACCGGAGCCGAGGCTCCGGGCGGGACTCGAACCCGCGACCCCTCGCGTGGAAGGCGATAACCGGACCTGTTTCGGCCCGCAGCAGGGTGCACGTCGCGGTCGTGGGGTGTGGTCGGACTGCGGTATCGAAACCGCACGGCCGTTCGGCCGCTCTGCCCATAGATAACCGAGCCACTTCGGCCCGCGACGATCGTGGTGAGGCGGGCCCGCCAGGACTCGAACCCGGACCGGCGAGGTTGGAGCTCGCAGTGCTTGGCCGTTACACCACGGACCCGCGCAATCCGCAAGCGGACGACCCGGCTCGAACGGGCCTCTCCGGGGTGGCGCCCCGGTGCTCTTCCGTCTGAGCTACGTCCGCGAGCACGCCCGGCTGGATTCGAACCAGCGCCCCCTGCCGTCGCGGGACAGTGCTCTGTCCGCTGAGCTACGGGCGTGTGAAGAGCCTCCGGCAGGAGTCGAACCCGCACCTCAACCGTACAAAGGGCGCGTGCTTGCCGTTGACACTACGGAGGCTTGATGGAGACGGCGGGAATCGAACCCGCTCCTCCTCGGTGCAAGCGAGGTGCTCCGCCATTAGAGCTTCATCCCCAGGGATCGATCGAAGAGCGCGGCGCGGTCGTTCCCCGCTTGCCCACGTTGCCGGGCTCCGCCCGGCAACGCACCAACCTCTCGCCGAAGCCGGGCCGAGCGCAGGGCGCTCGGCACCCCCGAGCAGGAAAGCGGAGCGGTGCGAGGGACAAATGCGGACGGATGGAGTCGAACCACCACAGCCGGAGGCGTCGCGGTTACAGCGCGATGAGCTCACCCGTGCTCAGCGTCCGCGAGTTGGTTCTCGCTCTTGCATTCGCTTCCGCCGCTTTCGCTCTTGCATTCGCTTCCGCCGCGCTGCCGGGCTTGGCCCGGTAGCGCCACCAGCGCGACGCCGAAGCCACGCCGAGCGCGCAGCGCTCGGCACCCCCGAGCAGGAAAGCGAGAGCGACGCGGCAAGCGCGAAGCGCGCGCCGCGCCCGCGAAGCGGTGCGAGGGACAAGGGTGACCGGCCGGGATCGAACCGACACTTCGGGATTCACAGTCCCGGGTGCTGCCAGTTACACCACGGCCACCATGGACGGGGACGACCGGACTCGAACCGGCGACCTGTCGCCTGACAAACGACTGCTCTTGCCGCTGAGCTACATCCCCGACGAACCGTGCGGCGTGCCGCACAGAAAAGTTGCGCGGGCGGGATTCGAACCCGCGGTCTCGAGCTCATGAGGCTCGCGAGGACGGCCTCTCCTCTACCGCGCTATCGCTCGTGCGGCTCCGCCGCACGTGGTCGCGGAAAGTCCTGCGGACTTTCCGCGAAGCAGACCGTCATGCGCGCTCCGCGCGCGTGGCTCGGAATGATCCGCTCGGCGTCCTTGCTTGGGTCGCCGTTGGTGTCGGCGCGGCCAAGCCGCGCCTTGTGCGCACTCGACGTTCGGCCCTAACGGGACCGTTACCGACCTGTCCGAGGGACAGTCCCTGGGACATGACCGGAGGTGCGTATCTGGCCGGCAGGAGTCGAACCTGCGATCTCCGGTTCCCAAGACCGGCGGGGTGGCCGACTCCCCCACAGCCAGGCGTTTCGGACATGCCGCAGGGACAGTCCCTGGGACATGTCGTAACGATCATGCGTGCGAGGAAGGCGCGGCTCTGCCGCGCCGCCGCAACCGCTGACCGGAAGGCGGCGCCGTCGGCGGACCGCCTCGGTCACGCGCGCGCAGCGCGCATGACGGTCTGCTTCGCCGGAAATCGTGAGACTTCCGGCGACGAGGCCGGCGAAGCCGGACGAGAAATACCCTCGGCGGGAGTCGAACCCGCGTTTCCGGGTTGAGGGCCCGGCGTCATTCCGTTCGACTACGAGGGCGTGAACCGGGACCAATCGACGCGCCGGTTCCGTCTGGGCGCGTCACACGAGGCGCGGCCTTGTCCGCCCCGTAACGGTGCTTCGCCCGAGCGGACACGTGTGCGAAGCGCCGAACTCACGCGCGCGGAACGCGCATGACGGTCTGCTTCGCCGGAAGTCGTGAGACTTCCGGCGACGAGTGCGGCGGAGCCGCAGGAGAAACTCGGGCGGCAGGGATCGAACCTGCACCTCGCGGGTAACAGCCGCGCGTCTTTCCGTTCGACCACACCCGAATGGACGGAGGCAGCAGGACTCGAACCTGCGAGCGGCCTGCGCCGCTTACGCGTTAGCACCGCGCCGCCTTACCGACTCGGCCATACCTCCACGTTTCACATCAGCCGCGGCCTCGCCGCGCCGCCACCACGCGTCAGGGAGCCGGAGCCGGAGACCATTCGCGCGCCGCCCAAAGTCACGCGCGCGAAGCGCGCGCATGAGGGTCTCCTTCGCCGGAAGTCGTGAGACTTCCGGCGACGAGGGCGACGGAGCCGCGCGAGAAGGAAGGGGAGGGAGTCGAACCCTCAAGGCCCGAAGACCCGCCCGTTTTCGAGACGGGGTACCGCGCCGGTGGCAGCCCTTCCGCGAAACATGGCTCCAGCAGGACTCGAACCTGCACGTCCCCGATTAAGAGTCGGGAGCTCTGCCGAATTGAGCTACGGAGCCGTATGCGCATGTGACCGGCAGGGATCGAACCTGCGACGCCCCGCGTTTCAGGCGGGCGCTCTACCGGGCTGAGCTACGGTCACGCGAGATGGGCGGAGCCGGACTCGAACCGGCGACCTCCTCCGTATCAGAGAGGCGCTCTGCCACCTGAGCTATCCGCCGATGGGCGAGGCTGGGCTCGAACCAGCAGCCTCTTGTTTGTAAGACAAGCGCTCTGCCATTGAGCTACTCGCCCTTGCTGGCTCGCGCGAAGACCGCGCGCTCGCACGGCAGGCGCCGGCAAAGCCGGCACCCGCCTATTGAAGCTCCGGGACAAGGACTCGAACCTCGATCTCCACGTTCAGAGCGTGGCGTCCTGCCGATTAGACGATCCCGGAGCGTGCGGGCGCCCACCGTAAGGGCGCCCGCCCGTCAGTCGAGGAACGCGACGTGCTGCATCGCACGCGCGCGCTGCTCGGTGTTCATCACGACGCGATGCCAGTCCGGCAGCACGATCGTCGCGTGATCCGGATGGCGCACCGCACCCTTCGCGTACAGCTCGGGATCGCGGACGAACACACGCCAACCAGGCCGACGCCGCTCCTTCTCGCCGAGCCGCTCGAACGCCTCACGGCTGATCCCCGACGGGTACCGGCGATCGACGTAGACGGTCTCGCCGCCCCGACGGAAGGCCAGCTCGAGGACGTGCGGCGTGCCGCCGCGCGTCAGCGGCTCGTTGTGGAGGATCTGCCCCCGCGCCGGCTCGACACCCGGAGCCGGCACGAAGAACCACTCGCCCTGACGCACGAAGGCGGCGTTGCGGCGGCGATGCGGATCCTTCGGGCGCGTCCGCTCGACGACCTGGCGGACGAGCTCGGGCTGCAGCGCAACCTTCGCCTTCCGAACCGACGACACACCGCGCGCCTCCTCCGGCACGGCCGCGACGAACCAGTGACGCTCGTCGTGACCGCACAGGAACTTGCTCTTCTCGCCGCCGTTGCGCACGAGCAGGAGCAGGTGCCGATCGGAGGGAGCGACGTCGACGACCTCGACGTCCACCGGCGCGCCGCCCGGGAACCGCAGGACGAACTCCTCACCGCCGCGGCGGAAAGCAACGTCGATCGTCGGCACGCCGCGCAGCGACTCACCCGCAACCCG